>WNFR01014466.1_pt1 | contig 12623 bp, 11 predicted proteins | sample 5400221 | NCBI WGS metagenome assembly WNFR01 (sample SAMN13153357, study PRJNA577476) | soil metagenome | isolation source: 40 cm soil under Madrone tree | place: USA:California | collected 2016-06-14 | reverse complement strand
CCCCTCCAGCACAAAATCCTGCGCGCCGGGTGGCGCGATGACTTCCTCCTGGAGATCTTCGCCCATGCCTCAAAACCACAGTCCACTTGACTCCTTTCATATGCGAATGCCCTGCCCCGCAGGGGGAGGTGCCCGAAGGGCGGAGGGGGACTCGGTCTTCATCACAGCGGCGATCTCCGTGTCGAGAGACCGAGTCCCCCTCCGGCCCTATGGGCCACCTCCCCCTGCAGGGGAGGAAAGCGCTACGCGATAATCCCACCCTGAGATGTGTCCACCCCGTAGCATCATATGGGGGAAGAATTCTCATCCACATTTCCCCGTCGACGCTCTGAGCAACCGCATGGTGGAGATCACGCCCGACCTCCTGCTGCAGGCCTACCGCATCGGCGTGTTCCCCATGGGTGAGCGCCGCGACGATCCCAAGCTGTTCTGGAGCGACTTCGACGCCGTGGTGCGGGCTTGCGCCGAGCCGCGGCCGGGCCATCCGGAGAGCTGGATCAACGAGCCGATCGTGGCGCTCTACAGCGAGCTCTTTGCGCGCGGCCATGCCCACAGCATCGAGTGCCGGATAGGTGGCGCGCTGGTGGGCGGCCTCTATGGCGTCGCCATCGGAGCCGCCTTCTTTGGCGAGAGCATGTTCAGCCGCGTCCGCGACGCGTCGAAGGTGGCGTTCGTCCATCTCGTGGCACGGTTGATCGAGGGCGGCTTTTGCCTGCTTGATTGCCAGTTCATGACCGAGCATCTGCGCGGCTTCGGCGCCATCGAAATCCCGCGCGACGATTTCCGCCTGCTGCTGGCCGATGCGATCGACCGGCCAGCGCATTTTCAGCGTGTGCTGGCGGGCGCCGATCCCTGCGTCGTCGTGCAGGACAATACGCGGATGTCGTAAACGGCGTGGTCGAGCACGGAGAGCGACGGCGCCGAGGCGAACATCCAGCCGGCGAACAGCTTTTCCGGGGCCTGCGCCGGCTTGTTGTCGACGATAGTGAGATAGGCCACCGACTCGGGCGGCGCATCAGGCGTGTTGACCAGGCAGTCGCCGACCGTGATCTCCAGCGTGCCGAACTTGGTCGCCTCGCCCACCGGCGCCATGAAGCGGCGCGTGCGCGCCGTCACCTTGTCGAGCCCCTGCAGCTCAACCACCCGTTTGCCGGGACCACTCGGCATGGCGCGCAGGGTGGAATTCTGCGGCGGCGGCGCGGAAGGCGGCGCGGGCGGTGGTGGGGCCTGGGCGGCCGCGGTGCCGAGGCCCGCGACCATCGCCGCGGCGACGAAAAGCGACCGCACGCTTAGCGCTTGGCGAGGGGCGTCTTCAGCCCGTCGATCAACTCGTGCAGTGCAGCTTTGATCTGGTCGGCGTCGCATCCCATCAACACTCCGTCCTCCAGCGCGTCGGCGCAGAGGTTTTCAATCTCGGAGATGTTCTGGTTGAGAACCTTGATTTTTTCGAGGCAGGAGACCGGCTTGCCGTCGGTCTGCCGCCACACGGGGGCCGCCTTGGGACTGTTGTTGCTCATCACTTGCTCACACCGCCGAACATGAATTTGGCGATCAACTCGGACAACGGGACCGCGCCCTGGGTATGGGCGATCTGCCCGCCCGGAGGGATGAACGGCGCGCCGCCGCCCGGCTCGAGGATGACGACCATGCCGCCGAGCAGGGATTCGCTCACCACCTTGGCGTTGGTGTCGCTCGGAAGCTTTACATCGGACGTCACGCCCATGCGCACCACCGCCTCGTAGGTCTTGGGATCGAGTTCTACACTGGTCACGGTGCCGACCTTCACGCCGCTCAGCGTTACGTCGGCGCCGCGCTTCAATCCGTCGACGCGGTCGAACCTGCCGCTCACTTCATAGCCGCCGGCCGTGTTCCGGTCGGACTTCGAGAAGGCATAGACGACGAAGGCGCCGGCCACCACGAGCACCAGCGCGCCTACGATCGTCTCGACGATATTTCGTCTCACGCGAGTTCCCCTACCGTCCGATCAACCCGGACGCCATGCCTCGTAAGGCGGCTTCGGCTTCTCTCCGGCCGTGGCCAACGTGTGACCGGGCGGGCGGTAGGCGAGTTCGGTGCCGGTGAGATTGCGCACATGATCTTTTTGCCATGGCTTGCGAGGCTCGCCGCCGGCCGGCGGCGGCGTGTCGATTGTGTAGTGAAGCCAGCCGTTCCACTCGGGCGGAACGCGCGAAGCCTCGACTTCGCCGTTATACATGACCCAACGTTTGCGCCGGCGACCGGCGATCACGCGCTTGTCCTGGTAGTAGAGATTGCCTTGCGCATCGGTGCCGACGGCCTCGCCGCGCAGCATCGTGAAGAGTCTCGTGCCCAGGTTCATATACCAACCACACCTTCAAAAAGTACCGCGCCGCTTGTACGCGCGCGCTTTCGCGCGCGCAACGCGACGCAAAGAATAGGGTGAAGAGACTCGTTCGTCGTCATGCGGATTCGATCGCTTCGATGCACTGTTGCTAACTTGCATCATCTAGTATCATCAACATGCAACACTACAAAATGTAGTTGCGCACACAAGATTTTGTAACTTAGTATCCTGCCATGTCCATATGTGTGCGCTCTTTTGCAAAAGAGCGTAGCCCGCAACGGTAGAAATCGGCGGGCATTGGACGGGGGATCTCGTCGATGCGCTTTGAGCGTCGGTACACGCAAGCAGGAAAATCGCCATACGAGAAGATGGCGTTCCGTGCTGCCGATTCTGAAATCCGCAACCCGGATGGCTCGGTCGTCTTCAAGCTCGGCGCGATCGACGTGCCGGCGCAGTGGTCGCATGTGGCGACCGACGTGCTGGCCCAGAAATATTTCCGCCGCGCAGGCATCGCCGCGCATCTTAAAAAAATCACCGAGAGCGACGTGCCGGCCTGGTTGTGGCGCTCCGCTCCCGATGAGACGGCCTTGGCGGCGTTGCCCGAAGCCGGGCGCTTCGGCGGCGAGCGCAGCGCGGCGCAAGTCTTCCATCGCATGGCCGGCACCTGGACCTATTGGGGCTGGAAGGGCGGCTACTTCGACAGCGAAGACGACGCACGCGCCTTCTACGACGAGCATTGCTTCATGCTGGCGGCGCAGATGTGCGCGCCCAACTCGCCGCAATGGTTCAACACCGGCCTGCACTGGGCGTACGGCATCGACGGGCCGAGCCAGGGTCATTGGTATGTCGACCATGGCGACGGCATGGCCTATCGCTCCGCTTCGGCTTATGAGCGGCCGCAGCCGCATGCCTGCTTCATCCAGAGCGTCGCCGACGATCTGGTGAACGAAGGCGGCATCATGGATCTCTGGCTGCGCGAAGCGCGGCTGTTCAAATACGGTTCCGGCACCGGCTCCAACTTCTCGCGTCTGCGCGGCGCCGGCGAGCGCCTGTCGGGCGGCGGCCAGTCCTCGGGCCTGATGTCCTTCCTCAAGATCGGCGACCGCGCGGCCGGCGCCATCAAGTCGGGCGGCACGACCCGCCGGGCGGCCAAGATGGTCGTGGTCGATGTCGACCATCCGGACATCGAGGCCTTCATCGACTGGAAGATGCTCGAGGAACAGAAGGTCGCGGCTTTGGTCGCGGGCTCCCGCCTCGCCAATCGACACCTCAACGCCATCATGCGCGCCTGCTTCGAGGGCGACATGGGCGACGAGGCCTTCGACCCCAAGCGCAATGCCAGGCTGAGGCGTGAGATCGTTGCCGCCCGACAGGCCGAGCTGCCGGAGAATTATATCCAGCGAGTCATCCAGTTCGCGCGCCAGGGCTACCGCCACATCGAGTTCCCGGCCCTCGACACCGATTGGGAATCCGAGGCTTATGCGTCGGTCGCGGGCCAGAACGCCAACAACTCCGTGCGCGTCACCGACGATTTCCTGCGCGCGGTCGAAGCCGATCGCCCATGGGCCCTGACCGAGCGCACGACCGGCAAGGTCGCCAAAACCGTCGATGCCCGCGCGCTCTGGGATCGTGTCTCGGAAGCCGCCTGGCATTCGGCCGATCCAGGGGTGCAGTTCGACACCACGATCAACGATTGGCACACCTGCCCGAACTCGGGGAGCATCAACGCCTCCAACCCCTGCTCGGAGTATATGTTCCTCGACGACACGGCCTGCAATCTAGCGTCGCTGAATCTGATGAATTTCCGCCGTGCCAACGGTGCCGTCGATGTCGAAAGCCTCGAGCATGCGACTCGCCTGTGGACGGTCGTGCTCGAGATCTCGGTGATGATGGCGCAGTATCCGTCGCGCAAGATCGCCGAGTTGTCTTATCGATACCGCACCCTGGGCCTGGGCTACGCCAATCTCGGCGCGCTGCTGATGGCCTCGGGCCTCGGCTATGACAGCCCGCAAGGCCGCAGCCTCGCCGGCGCGATTGCCGCGATCATGACCGGTACGGCCTACGCCGCCTCGGCCGAGATGGCCGGATTGATGGGCGCCTTCGCCGGCTTCGACGCCAATCGCGATGGCATGTTGCGTGTCATTCGCAATCACCGCCGCGCCGCCCACGGCGCCACCGACACGTATGAGGGTCTCTCGATATACCCGACCGCACTAGACGCGGCGAACTGCCCCGACGCCCCCCTCGTCGAGGCTGCCAAGCGCGCATGGGATCGCGCACTGGCGCTGGGTGAACAGCACGGTTACCGCAACGCACAGGTTTCGGTCATCGCGCCCACCGGCACCATTGGCCTGGTGATGGACTGCGACACCACCGGCATCGAGCCCGACTTTGCCCTGGTGAAGTTCAAGAAGCTGGCGGGCGGCGGCTATTTCAAGATCATCAACCAAACCGTTCCGGCCGCGCTCCAGAAGCTCGGCTATGACGACGCGACCGCAGTCCGGATCATCGCCCATGCCGTTGGCCACGCGACCCTTCAGGGCGCGCCAGCGATCAATCACCAGACGCTGGCCGAGCGCGGCTTCGACGCGGCCACCATCGAGCGGATCGAAAAGAACCTCGCCTCGGCCTTCGATATCCGATTCGCCTTCTCGCGCTACACGCTGGGCGACTCCTTCTGCCAGGAAATTCTTGGCCTCGACGCGGTGGCACTCGCCGATCCTCAGCTCGACGTGCTGCCGCGGCTCGGCTTCTCCAAGTCCGACATCGCCGCGGCCAACGTCTTTGCCTGCGGCACCATGTCGGTCGAAGCCGCGGCCGATCTCAAGCCCGAGCATCTTTCGGTATTCGACTGCGCCAATCCGTGCGGCCGCGAAGGCAAGCGCTTCCTGTCGGCGGAGAGCCACATCCGCATGATGGCCGCGGCCCAGCCCTTCATTTCGGGCGCGATATCCAAGACCATCAACATGCCCAACGCGGCGACGGTCGAAAACTGCCGCAAGGCCTATGAGCTTTCCTGGAAGCTCGGGCTCAAGGCCAATGCACTCTATCGCGACGGCTCCAAGCTTTCCCAGCCGCTCTCGGCAATGGCCCTGGGTGACGACGCGGCAGCCAACGACGACCTGGCGGAGCTGTCGCCGGCGGCGCGGACGCCGATCGTTGCCGAGCGCATCGTTGAGCGGATCGTCGAACGCGAGGTCCGGCGCGGCCGCGAGCGCCTGCCGCAACGGCGCAAGGGTTATACCCAGAAGGCAATCGTCGGCGGCCACAAAGTCTATCTGCGCACCGGCGAATACGAAGACGGCCGCGTCGGCGAGATTTTCATCGACATGCACAAGGAAGGCGCGGCTTTCCGCAGCCTGATGAACAACTTCGCGATCGCCATCTCGATCGGCCTGCAATATGGCGTGCCGCTCGAGGAATTCGTTGAGGCCTATACCTTCACTCGCTTCGAGCCGTCCGGCATGGTCGAGGGCAACGATGCGATCAAGATGTCGACGTCGGTGCTCGACTATATCTTCCGCGAAGTGGCGATCTCCTATCTCGGGCGCAACGATCTCGCCCATGTCGTGCAGGCCGATCTCCACAGCGACAGTGTCGGCCGCGGCGAGGTCCAGGGCGAGCTGCCGGCGGCGGGCACCACTGCAGCGACTGCCGCGGCGGCTGCGGTCAGCCGCATCGCCAGCGTGGGTTATGTGCGCAGCAATCTTTATGTTTTGAACGGGCGGAGTGCCGGCAAATTTGCGGTCGCTGAGGCGATCGCGGCCGGCCCCCCCGCAGGTCTGACGGACGGTACAGCCGTCGCTTCGGCGCCTATCGCCAAAGCGGCCGTCCTCGGCGTCGCGACCGGAGGGGCGTTTTCCTCACCCATGGGTCTCGTCCTTGAGGCGAAGCTCAAGGGCTATGAGGGCGACGCCTGTCCGGAATGCGGCAACTTCACCCTCGTTCGCAACGGGACGTGCCTCAAATGCACGACCTGCGGCGGTACCACGGGGTGCAGTTGAGCATGTGTGGCGTAGCGTACAGCGTAAAAAAACGGGGACCCCGCGGTTGGGGAACTCACAGCTAACCACAGGAGACAGTCATGGCTGCTAAGAAAAAGGCTGCGAAGAAAAAGGCTGCTAAGAAGAAGAAGCAGTAAAAAGGAAAAGGGCGGAGGCCAAATTCAACTTTGGCCCCTCTAACCAAACGCCTTTCGGCTTCCGGTCGGGTGCCCTCGCGGGCCCCGCCGGAAGCCACCTTGGACTACCCATAAACACCAGGGTCGCGTCTCCATTCGCGGAGACGCAAAGGATAAAACTGTCAAATGTCCGGCCGACCACTTGGTTCGCCGGACTTTTTTTGTCCGGCGAATGGCCTCGCGCCTGATATGCTCCCTTTATGCCGGACGACACACCAACGCTCAGCCTGCGCGTCGCCGAAACACTGAGGGATATCGATGCCGTGCAATGGGATGCCTGCGCCCTGGCACCCGGCTCGGGCGGAAGCCCCTTTCTCAGCCACGCTTTCCTGAAGGCCCTCGAGGATTCGAAGTCGGTCGGCCGCCGCACCGGCTGGCAGCCGCAATACCTGCTGGCCGAGTCCGAGGACGGCACGCTGCTGGGCGCCGTGCCGCTCTATTTGAAGGGCCATTCGCAGGGCGAGTACATCTTCGATCAGGGCTGGGCCCAGGCCTTCGAGCGTGCCGGCGGCCGCTATTATCCCAAGCTCCAGGTCGCCATTCCCTTCACGCCGGTCCCCGGCCCCCGGCTGTTTGCCCGCCCGGGTCCGCTGGCCGCCGCGGTGAGCGACGCCTTGATCGAGATGCTGGTCAAAATCGCGACGGACAACAATATCAGTTCGGTGCATGCGACTTACTGCAGCGAGGCTGACTGGAAGCGTTTCGAGGTGCATGGCTGGCTGCGGCGGCTCGGCCATCAGTATCACTGGCGCAATGAGGGCTATCGCAGCTTCGACGATTTTTTAGCAGCGCTCGCCTCGCGCAAGCGCAAGTCGATCCGCAAGGAGCGCCAAGCCGTCCTCCACGAGGGACTGGTCATCAAGACTCTGAGCGGCGCCGACATCAAGCCGCATCACTGGGATGCTTTCTTCGCCTTCTACATGGACACTGGCGGGCGCAAATGGGGCACGCCCTACCTCACCCGCGCCTTCTTCGACATTCTTGGCAGCACAATGGCTGACAAGGTCGTGCTGGTCATGGCCGAGGCCGATGGCCGGCCGGTCGGCGGCGCCCTCAATCTCAAAGGCTGCGACACGCTCTACGGCCGCTACTGGGGCTGCCTGGAAAATTACGCCTTCCTGCATTTCGAGGCCTGCTACTATCAGGCAATCGACTATGCCATTGCCCACGGCCTGCAGCGCGTCGAGGCCGGCGCCCAAGGCGATCACAAAATCCAGCGCGGCTACCTGCCCGTCCCGACTTATTCGGCACACTGGATCGTCGACCCCAATTTCCGCCGTGCCGTGGCCGACTATCTCGCGCGCGAGCGGCCCGCGGCGGCGGAAGAGATCGAAGGCTTGAAGCAGTTCTCGCCATTCCGCCAGGAAGGCGACGGCGGTTAACGGACGCGGCTATTTCTTCTCGAACATCAGCACGCCCAGGAAGAACACCACGAGAAAGATCGCCGGCTGGGTCATCCCGTAAGGGGCGCGCCAGCCGATGCGCTCGACGAGATAGCTGCAAACCCAAAACACCGCGGCGGCAAGGACCGCCGCGCGCAGGGCGACCAGAATCGTGCGGATCACGCGATGGCCGAAAGCGCTGTTCGCTTAATCGGCCATCTCCGGTTCCTTCGAGGTCGGCGGAGCCGCGTTACGGTCCGGAGGCAAGTAGCTGAAGGCGAGCTTGCGCCGGTCCGCGCCGTCGCTGAGCTCGATGAAGACCTTGCGATCGGCGAGCTGAACCTCGAGTTCGGCCACGAACTTGTCGACCACACGGTTCATCGTCTCCGGACCGAGGCTGGCGAACTTGATCGTGGCGTCGAGCCGGTTGCGGAACTCCGGCGCAAACATGCGGTTGATCGCATCGTCGTCCTCATCGAGGCGCGCCTCGCGACCGAAACCGAGCGCGGGCTTGGCCAGATCGGCAGCGCCGGCGTTGGTTGTCATGCACAGGATGACGTTGCGGAAGTCCACGGTACGGCCGTTGTGATCGGTCAGCTTGCCGTAGTCCATCACCTGCAGCAGCACGTTGAAGACGTCTGGATGCGCCTTCTCAATCTCATCGAGCAGCACCACGCAATGCGGATGCTGATTGACCTGATCGGTCAACAAGCCGCCCTGGTCGAAACCGACATAGCCCGGCGGCGCGCCGATCAAGCGCGAGACGCTGTGGCGTTCCATATACTCCGACATATCGAAGCGGATCAGTTCGAGCCCGAGCAGCCGTGCGAGCTGGCGCGTCACCTCGGTCTTGCCGACGCCCGTGGGGCCGGCCAGCAGATACGACCCGATCGGCTTTTCCGGGCTGCGCAAGCCGGCACGCGCCAGCTTGATCGCCGCTGCCATCTGGCCGATCGCCTTGTCCTGCCCGAACACCACGGTCTTGAGATCGCGTTCGATGTTGCGCAGCAGCTCGGTATCGTCCTTGGACACCGTCTTGGGCGGGATGCGGGCGATCTTGGCAACGATGGCCTCGATGTCGGCCACATCGATCAAGGTCTTGCGCTCGGCCAGCGGACGCAGCATTTGCGCGGCGCCCACTTCGTCGATCATGTCGATCGCCTTGTCGGGCAGCTTGCGGTCGTGGATGTAGCGCGCCGAGAGTTCGACCGCGGCCCTGATGGCATCGTCGCTGTAGCCGACATGATGATGCTTTTCGTAGACCGTCTTCAGACCCTGCAGGATTTCCACGGCATCGCCGATGGTCGGTTCCGGCACGTCGATCTTCTGGAAGCGGCGGACCAGCGCACGGTCCTTTTCGAAATAGTTGCGGTACTCCTTGTAGGTCGTCGAGCCGATGCAGCGCAGCTCGCCCGACTGTAGCGAAGGCTTCAGCAGGTTCGAGGCGTCCATCGAGCCGCCTGACGTCGCACCGGCGCCGATGATGGTATGGATCTCGTCGATAAACAGCACCGAACCGGGCTTCTTCTTCAATTCGCCGAGCACCGCCTTGAGGCGCTCCTCGAAATCGCCGCGATAGCGCGTGCCGGCCAGCAAAGCGCCCATGTCGAGCGCGTAGATCGTGCAGTCCTTGAGCACCTCGGGCACCAAGCCCTCGGTGATCTTGCGCGCCAGTCCTTCGGCGATCGCCGTCTTGCCGACGCCCGGCTCGCCGACATAGAGCGGGTTGTTCTTGGTTCGCCTGCACAGCACCTGGATGGTGCGCTCGACCTCGTGGTCGCGGCCGATCAGCGGATCGATGCGGCCGTCGCGCGCCTTCTGATTGAGATCGACGCAGTAAGCGGCGAGCGCTTCGGTCGCCTGTTTGCCGCCGCCATTCTCGCTGCCGCTTTCCTCTTCGGCGCCCGTAACCCGGCGCGCCCGCGCGCGGCCCGGCGCCTTGGCTTTGCCATGGCTGATGTAATCGACGGCATCGAGCCTCGACATGCCCTGGTTCTCCAGGAAAGACACCGCGTGGCTGTCGCGCTCGGAGAACAAGGCGATCAGGACATTGGCGCCCGTCACCTCGTTGCGGCCGGACGACTGAACATGCACGGCGGCGCGCTGAACAACGCGCTGGAAACCAGCCGTCGGCAACGGCTCACCCGGCGCCTGGGCAATGATGCCCTTCAGCCGAATATCGAGAAAATTCTCGAGGTCGTGACGCAAGCGGTCGACATCGACGCCGCATGCCTTGAGGACAGGCAACCCGTCCTCATCCTCCGTCAACGCCAGCAGCAAATGCTCAAGCGTTGCGTATTCGTGCCGCCGCTCGCCAGCCAGCGCGAATGCGCGATGGAGGGACTTTTCGAGGTTCTTGGATAACATGGACATCGTACCACCCCGACTCGAAAACGGATTGCTCTTTTCCAGATACTCGGTTTGCGCCTACTCTTTTTCCAGCGTGCACTGAAGCGGATGCTGGTTCTTTCGCGCATAGTCGACGGTCTGAGTGACCTTCGTCTCGGCGATCTCGTATGTGTAGACCCCGCAAACGCCGACGCCCTTCTGATGGACGTGCAGCATCACCTGGGTCGCCTCGTCGCGGTTCTTCTGAAAGATGCGCTGTAGGACATCGACCACGAATTCCATTGGTGTGTAATCGTCGTTCAACATCAGCACCTTATACATCGACGGCTTCTTGGTCCGTGTGCGAGTGAGCGTGAGCGCGCCGGTACGGCGATCGTCGTCCCCATCATCGCGACGCGGCGGCTGTTGTGGCGGCCCGCCGGGCGGACCGCCAGGCGGCTCGCCTGGTCCGCCCAAGCGCCACTCATTCACCTTAAATCCCAAAACCATCGGCTCGAATCCGAATCCTCGCTAAGAGTACACTCGAATTATATAGGTAGTGTTCGTGGTTCCGCTACCTCGGCCTCAAACCATCATTTCCAACCACCAGCATCCAGCGATCGGCCCGATCGCGCCATGCAGGAGCCAGGAAATTGCGCCGCAGCTCGGCAGGCTCCAGCTCGCGCGGCCGGTTGACCGGTACTTTAACGCCGTCCAGAGTGAACAGTCTGGCTGTAAATTTAGCATTGGCGAAATGGTCGGTCGGGTAATGGTAAGCCTGAAAGCCCCAGACGCCGTTGCGGCACGACGCCACCGTCCACCAGAAATCATTGTCCGGCAGCCGCAAGCCGTCGCGTGGCGGCCCAAAGGCAGCGCTGGCTTCGAGCGAGCTCATGAGGTCACTGGTTTCAGCGACGGTAAGAATGCGCTCCGCTCGGCGCGTACCCCACGGTGCCTCGACGTCGTTGAGATTGTAGATGACGACGTTGGTTACAATGCCCTGATTGGCCAGCACCCGCGTCGACAGGCCGGCGGTGCCGTCGGGCTGCAAAAACAGCTCGTAGATGCGTACCTGCTCTTCCCAGAGGGCGTTGTAGACGAACCGAATGCGACTGCGATCACCCGGCCTGCAGGCCTCGTGAATATCGTCGGCGCCGACAAACGAGAACCAATTGAGGCTGCGGGTCAGCGGTTGGTCGATTCGCTGTTCCGCCCGCTGGGCGAAAGCCATCGAGCTTGCGGTCACCGCGACGAAAAAAGCCGCTACCGTCGACATCCACCTCATTCTGATCTCCAAATTGCACTGCGGCATGCTCCGCGCCAACTGCGGCGGATCGACGGCACAGGAAAAGTTGCATTTCCCGGCTCATTCAGTAATATTAGAGAATTACCGCTTAACTCATTGGTTAGGCTAATAATTTCCGGACATCGAGTATGGCGTTCTTGGGATGACCCCTCTCTTCTCGCGTTCTTCTGTACTCGTGTCATGGTTTGCAGCCTGCTTTTTAGCGGCTTCAGCCTCGGTCCCCTTTACGGCGGCCGCTCAAAGCGCCTCGACCAAAATGAGGACCGCGCCACCGGCCACCCTCCATAATCCGGCCAAAGCGGCGTTTCGCGCTTTCAATCCCTGGGTCGCAAACCCCGCCGTAACCGGCAAGGACGCCTATCTCGTGATCGATGCGACGACTGGCCGCGAGCTGATGTCGGATCGGGCGGACGAACTGCGCCATCCAGCGTCTCTTACCAAGCTGATGACGCTTTACCTCACCTTTGCAGCGCTCGATTCGGGTCGGCTGTCGCTGGGCGATGCCTTGCCGGTCTCGGTCAGTGCCCACAATGCCCAGCCGACCAAAATGGGCGTGCCGTTGGGCGGTTCGCTGACCGTGCGCGACGCCGTCATGGGCCTGGTCACGCGATCGGCCAACGACGCGGCCGTCGTGCTGGCCGAGGCACAGGGTGGCGACGAGGAGAGCTTCGCGCGTCTTATGACCCAGAAGGCCCGGCAGCTCGGCATGTCGTCATCGGTCTACCGCAACGCATCCGGCCTGCCGAACCGCGACCAGGTCACCACCGCGCGCGACCTCGCCCGGCTGGCGAGCGCCCTGCTGCGCGACTTCCCGCATTACTACGCGTTATTTTCGGTTCAGAGCTACATGTACCGCGGCCGGCCGCTCGAGAACCACAACCGCATGCTCCTCACCTATCCGGGCGCGGACGGATTCAAAACTGGCTACACCTCGGCCTCGGGCTTCAATCTGGTGATGTCGGCGACCCGCGATGGCAAACGCTTGATCGGCGTCGTGATGGGCGGCGACACCGCTTATCAGCGCGACCGTCAGATGGCCGATCTGATGGACCATGGCTTCGTTACCGCCCAGAGCATGGGCCTGCCCACCTGGAATTTCTCGCG
>WNFR01006247.1_pt1 | contig 12623 bp, 18 predicted proteins | sample 5400221 | NCBI WGS metagenome assembly WNFR01 (sample SAMN13153357, study PRJNA577476) | soil metagenome | isolation source: 40 cm soil under Madrone tree | place: USA:California | collected 2016-06-14 | reverse complement strand
ATTTCTCGGACATCAGATTCAGTTAAGGTTTGTGACCGATTTTCACCAGTCGCCCCCCTCTTGTTCTTCACAATCACTAAATCCTCTAGGAACCACCAAGTTTTACGGTTTTTTATATCAAATACGCATTGCTTTTGGCATCCGTATTCTTCCGCAATAACTTCATACTTCCTTGGATCGGCGGCGATTTTCCTAGCCTGTTCTTCGGTAAGCTTGGCTTGTCGTCTAGCATGCTGCTCGCCTTTAGATTGCCTTCCTTTGCTTACCATGTCCAGACTATTTTCATGTGCAGATCCAGCTTGTAAATGTTCTGGATTAACGCATGACGGATTATCACAAAGATGCAAAACTTGAATACTACGATTAAGAATTTCCCCAGTATGAAATGCCCATGAAGCTCTATGCGCATCCCTATATGTTGTCATTCCGATAGTTATATGATTTACACACATACCCATTGCCTCAACTTCTTTTTCGCAGCCTTTAATACAGCATATGTTTTCCATTTTTTCCTCCAAATATTTATTGAGGATTATATGGTAACACATACTATGATTTAAAGCTAGTTCGTCAATCTCGTTGCGAGTTCGGGGTAATAAGTGGCGGTTCCCCACAAAACATCGATCCGGGTCGGCATCACGTCGTTATTAATATCATACGCCCTAATAGTACGTAGACTAATCCCTTTGTAGACCTCTTGCGCTTTGAAGTCCACGCCGTCCGGCATAATCAGCGGTACCGTCACCAGGCCGAAAGCATCTTTGGTGAAGCCGATGTTCTTGGCAAGGTTCGAATTGGCCGCGCCGGAGATGACCGTGATTGTTGCGCCTGATGCCGGCGATACATCGACAGTCTGGAATGCCCCAGTAGTGACGATTGGCGGGAAGATCGACAGTGACGATGAGCCGGATCCGTTCGAGTTGGCAGTTGCGGTAACGACGAAGTTACGCAATGATCCAGTGCTTGCCAGCGATTCAGGATTGACAGCATTGACGCCCGAGATGGTGAACACATCGCCGATGTTAAGCAGGCCGGTAACAGATGCGGTCCAGCCACCAGTAACCAGCGTCGAGCCGGTTTGACCTGCGCCGGTAACGGTAGGAGTACCACCGTATGCACCGGTTTGCTGCGTCGGGATGTTCTGATCCATGAAGATCTCGAAGTTCGCAATGTTCGGAATGAAGCCTTTGAAACCAGGCTCAGCCACGGACGTTACGAAAACAGTAGAGATACCCACGGTCACACCCCAGTATGCTTTCGGATTCAGAACCAGCGTGCGGTCGTTCTGCGGTGCTGCTTCTTCGTCCAAACGCTGCGCAACGTTCGCGATGAACGAGAACGCGTTAGGCGTAGTGCCGGGAGTGCCGACTTCATTGTAGACATTCGGGATATTGGCCAACACGCCGCGATCAATGCGGTTTGCGAGCTTTTCCATTGCGGGCTTCAGATAGCGCTCGCGGAATTCCTCGACAACCAAGGTCAGCGCCGATGTTCCGAACTGGAAATCGACGTGTGACTGATTGCTGATGGTAATCGTGGTAGATGGCTCGATGATGTCCTGAACCTGCAGGCCAGCACCTTCCGACACGATGAATTTGTTTGGTTTGCGGATGGTCAGTTGAGTGCCGATTTTAGCGCCCATCTGATCTTCGAACTGTCTGTTCACACGTCCCGCCATGACCAAGTTATTCGCCAGAATAACAAGTGATTCTTTCGTCACAATGGACGACGTAAGCAAAACATCGGTGCTCATAATATTATTCCTTTAATTTTGTTCGATTCATTATCGATTCGCTCGATACTTCTGAGCGGCTTGTGTTTTCATTTCCTTTTCGCGCCGGGCCGCGTATTCGTCCATAGTTTCCTCGTGTGGAGTCTTACGTTCTGGACTGGCACGATTCCCCACGGGCTTAATGGGTTCGGCAGCTTTCGATGGCTTCGGCTTGCGTGCGATGCGGATTTCCGCTTGAATCTCGCCCAATCGAACGGCGGCATCAAACGGGTCCATCGCGTTGAGACTTTTTGCCTCGTCAGGATTGTTGGCCAGATGATAGAGAATGTGAGGGGCCATTTCCGCCTTCTCGATGGCGAAGAAAACGTCATTGCGCAACGTCAAATTCTCGTTGTTCGTGACCTTTTCCGCGTAATCGGGATAGTCAACAGCGGCTTTCTCCACGCGCTCGTTAAAGTTCTTGTGCAATGCAATGATCTGCTCTTGAACTCGTGCGTGTTGTGCTTCCTCGTTGGCCTTGCGGGCTTCTTCTTGCCTTGCCTGCACTGCCTGATGCGCCGCCTCGTTGGCCTTGCGAATCTCCGAACGGGTCGTATGCGCGCTCAGAGCGGCCACGTATTCGTCTGGATCGTCGAAAGCGTCACGGTTCGGCACCGGGTCATCCTCGATCTTCGGCACTACTGGAATGACTGCCTCAGCCTTTTCAGCCGCAGCTTTCTCCGCTGCTGCCTTCATTTCGGCTAGTTGCGCCCGCGCTTCGTCTGCTTCGCGCTTGTTCTGGTCGGCCAGATCCTGCGTTGCTTTTTGTTTCGCGGTCATCTCGGAAAAGCGTTTTTGAATGCCTTTCTTCTTCGGATGATCGTCTTCAATCTGTACGTCCGCATCTTCCTCGGTCGCTGATTCCGTGGTTTTCTTGCCGGGTTCTTCGTTGTCATCAGTGGCTACGGCGGTTTCCTCTTTGGATTCCGTGGCGGCGGCTGGTTCTGCGACTTCTTCGGCGGCAGCTTCTTTAACTTGCGGTTCGTGTGTGTCGCCGCGCATCTCTGCTTCACGCTTTGCGGCGTATTCAGCCATAGAAGGCTCTGCGTTGACGGCTTCTGGCTTAGCGAATGCGGCGACTGCTGATACGGTTTCGATTGTCATGATTTATCTCACGGATGAACCCGGCACACCCGCCGGTAAGGTCGCTGAATTCTGTGTTCCTCGGATCAATTGCGCGATAGGCTGCGCAACCCTGTTCTCAAATGCGTTAGCCAATCCCTGGCCGATCCCTTCATATCCTCCCACTATCTGCGCCATGCTTGGCGGCGTGGTCGATTCTTCGGTCGGCAACAGGTTAAGCGCCTTCGCTGCGGCATATCCTGGTACCATCGCCGCGTAGGGAATCGCCATTAATGGGTTTTCTTCTACCGCCTCGCGCGCCGTTGCTTTGTGCTCGAACGGTGACAATGCCCTTTGTGCTTTCTGGTCCTGAGCGTACTTGATGCGAAGCGCGTTCAAATCCTGCTGCGACATCACGTTGGCCTGCTGCGGCGTCAATCCCTCAGGAAGTGCTGGCGTATCCGATCCCAGCACTGAGCTAATGAACCCGAGAATAGACTTGTCATCTGCCCCGTCAGGTGCATTTACCTTGTGCCGCGATCCATCTGGCGCGGTGATGTAAAAGCTAGGCATTTTCTATAGTGAAACCTGGATGATCTGGATGCGAACGTGAACCGCTCTTGTCTGTTCCCTGCTTGCCGATCTGATCGAATGCCTTAACCGCCTTGGCTACATCTGCTAGTTGCCGTCCAATCGTCCCCTGCAACGTCGCGTCGCGCTTGGCTGCGATCTCTTCCATCTTGGTCTCGAACGTGGACGCAACTTTCACCAGATCTGCCTCGTGTTTCTTCTCGATCTGCGTCAACACAACATCACGATCCTTCTGACGGTCGTTCAGTTCCTTGACCAACTGTTGCATCTGAACGCTTTGCTGCTGCAGTTGACCCTGCAATCCCTGAATCAGCGCCTGGATCTGTGGTGTCATATCATCACGGTTAGGCTGCAACAACTTTGGATCTTGCGTGCGTGCGATGCGTGCTGCAATCTCTTCGGCACCATCCCAATCGCTGTTCTTGGCTACGATGTCGGCAATCAAAGGCGCAACCTGCGGGACAACCTTCATGAAGTCCAGTTGCGACTCGGATGCCTCAATACGTTTCGTCGCGTAGCTAGGGCCAATCGTCACCGTTACCTGATACCGCCCGATCTTCGGGTTAAACATCTTGATCTTCGACGGCTGGCTAGACTCCGGCGTAGTGCCAAGCGACTCGCCATGTGCCTGCGACATGAACGGGTTAATCATCACGCGATCCTCGCTCCCCGTTTCGTCCAGGATAGCTACGATGCGCTTGGTATCGTAAGTCTTGGGTATCAAGTCCATCAACACGATGCCAGTGTTCTTCAATGCGCGGCCGAAGTTATCGATGTAGTGATACGCGCCCAAGTTGGCATTGCGGTTCAACTCGCGGATGGCTCGACCGCTCTCGTCCTGCATCCGCTCGGACATCGTTGCATCAAACCGGATACCAGTTACAGCACGCAATGCCTCGATGGTTCCCTGCTTAGCCGACAAGATAGCTGCCGGCGGGCCTGCAAACGGTTGACGCTGCGGCGGTGGAGCCGGCTTGCCTGCGATGTTCGTGCCCTTGTACGTTAAATAAGCGAATGACTTCTTATTGGCCAGCTTCCACTCTGCCTCATGCCCCTCGATCTGACCCTCTTCCATGATCCAGGGTGCTTTAGGCTGCAGAGCGACGTTCTCAGTCTCGAGCGTGGAATAGTAGTTGAGCATGCGCTGCGGCCCTTTGGCGTCGCGAACAATGCCCTTCTTCGTTACCTTCCCGTTGATGTTGAGCACAGTACCATCGCACTCAATAATCGGGATGTATTGACCATCACAATCGCCGCGCTCCAACACTTCAATCGCCGTGATCTTGCACCACTTCAATTTCTTCGTATGGACAGTGCGCCGCGAGATGATTTCAAGTTTTCCAGATTTGATCTGCTTGAGAATCTCATCCGCTAGTTCATCCTCCCAGCCTTGATGCCCGTTATCCAACTGCACAAGTTCGCGCTCGTCATAGTCAAAGTAGTAATACTCGGCTACACGTATCTCGTCGTTCGTGATCCATTCCTTGTCGCTATCACCTACGCCAGTCTCGCCCCACGGTGTCATGCTGGCATCGGGATATTCTCGCTCAAACTCTTCTTTCGGCAGCATTTCACTGACGAACCCCCACTTGGCATCGAGTTTAAATGGCGTGCGACCAGGATCAAGGTACACGTTCATCGGGTTGGGCAGAGATCCGATACACAGCACCTTGTCCATCGACTCATCGGACTCGTACTCAGTCATGACGCGCCAATATCCCCATCCGTTATGCACGGCAGACTGGAATCCAGTGTCGTATGCCACGTCCGCATCAGAATCGCGCTCAATGGCTCGGATCATTCCCCTGGCAGTCTTGGCCGACTTCTTGGATGACTTATCACCCATCGGGGAGATGTTGATGCTAGGGCGGTTCTGGCGCTGGTCGTTCGTGATCTGATTGGCGAACGTCGGTAGGCGGTTCTCAGTGATGCATGGCCGTCCATCCGCAGCACGAGCGCTTGCATCTGACTGACTCCATTGCTCATTGTTAAGGAACTTGAGATCCTCGACGCCCTCTTTTCTGTTCGTCTCTTCGACTTTGCGCGCAGCAATGAACCGCTTCTTTGCGGCCCCGATCAGCTTGGCGTCCTCTGCCAGCTCTTTATCGCGCTCTTTCTTGGACTTCCGGCTATCGGATCGCTCGTCACTGGTTTGCGGCGTGATTGGCTGCGTCGGCAATCGGTTCATGCCTGACGTGAACTTAGGCTGCTTCACGCCTTTTTCAGCGAGTAACTTCTTTTGATCGGAACTGGAAGTAGCGATGGCCACAACTATCCTCCAACAAACGCCAATTGCCCACTTAAGGGCAACCGCACGCTGATAAACGTCGCATCTATCAAATTCATGTTTCCATCGGCCATTGCAGCTCTGTGGGAATGTGCCTATGCTTCACAGCATTGACGGTAAAACCTACATCGAGAGCACGCTCAATCGATGATGCATAAGGATTCTATATCACTTAACTATCTCTTGCAACTGAAATCACAATTGCATGCGTATGAACCTTTCCCGCAGATTCCGCAGTCCATTCTTGGTTTGTACCTCACTTCTTACCCTTCACCTTTTCTGGTAGTTTTCCTACCTTTTTGCCGTGAGTTTCAGAGACGAACTTCTTTGCGACCGACTGCGGAACGCCCGTGCTCTTGGCCACCTTTGGATCGTGTGCGGCAGCTTGGAATAAGCGATTTTGTTTTTGACTCTTAATAGGCATTTGTTTTTTACTCATGGTTGGCATATAATAAGAATATGAAAAAACTAGATTACAAATTATGCCCCCATTGCGACTCTAAAATCTATGGGGTAAAGCGTAAAGACAGGAATTCTTATTATTATGCTATAAGCTGCCCAAGTTGTTCTCATAAATCATTCGACCCAAGTGTCCTAGAAAAAAAGAGATCCGTATTAAATAAAATAAGGGATATCTATCATACAAAACCAATTGGTACAATAACACTACATAAAAGTGATAGTAAAAATATTTACAAGAAAATAAAAACAGAGTTTGGGTGGAAGTATGAGCATAGAGTAATAGCTAATACTCCACCAGGAATGCATACTCATCATTTAAACGAAAATACACTAGACAACTCTCCAAATAATCTAGTTGTATTAACAAATGGCATGCATTGTTCTATACATAATTCCTCGTATGGTTGGTCAAAGAAATTCGATCACTGCCAATCTTGTTTTACAACCATCAAAAAACATGTGGCGTTAGGTCTTTGCACAACATGCTATCAAAAGAAATAGCTATATAACCTCGCCAGCAGGATCGCCAGCCTCAATTGATTCCTGGATCTTCTCCAGCGCCTCATTGCGCCGGTCGCGATAGCCTTTACCAGTTGGTATCTCGACCCAATGTGCAAGGCCATGCCGATCATACCCGTTGATCCTGGCCATCTCGCAATCGTGGAAGATGCTGTACATCTTCGCGTCGTCCCAGTGGGTCATGCGTTGCATGTCAATTCCTCGTGTCATTAGCATTGCGCTTGGGAATCATCTCAGCACCAGCCTTCTTCAGATCATCAGACTTGATGCAGCGGTAATACTTGTCGTTAATCTCAAACCGTGACCATCTCATACTTTCCAGAAACCAACGATCACCTAGCTTCCATGTGTTGCCTTGGTCGTCTCGGCCTACCCAAGCATCCTCAAGATGATCATAATCCATGACAACCCATCCATACCGGCGCATGTCCGACATGGTGTTATCTTTGATCTTACGGTGTAGTTCCATCAATTAGCCATGAACGAAGTACCTGTCGATGCCGCTTGCCCGCCGCGCTTGGGAGTGATCAGCAATGTTGTCTTGTGACCTACAGCGAAATACCTAAATCCATCTGCGCCATGGCTGGACCAATCGTGCGCCGGGTAACTACGAAACATCTTCAACTTAGTATCATAGTCTTTGTGATAACTAGACAACGCTAGTAATCCACGTTGGCACTTTTCAGCGTCAAACCAGCATCTTGATATGATTGACCTTGCTGCGTCAATGCCATCAGCAACGGACAGATTGGGAACAATCCTGAAATCTATTCCTTGTGACTTGGCCGACTCAATACGCGACTTTGGCTCACCGTCAGATCCATCTCCGGCCCACTCCCTAACCTGGAGGTCATGCGGTCCATGATGCGCACTATATGAGTACGGCTTATCACGAAGCCGCTTGACGTAATGGCTCAATTGTTCCCCTGATGCCTCATAATAGTCAATTACGCGTATCTCTCGTCGCACAGATTGAGTGAACCATATTGCCGTGCTGTCTCCAACGCCAATATCCCACCAGGTTTCTACCCCTATGCTTGGATCATACGGAATACGGCCAATTCTACCCTCTTCACGAGCTACTGCAAGTTGTTTTCCGTAATAGCTACCCTCCTGCACACCTTCGAACGATACATAGTATTCCTGCTGAATCATTTCCTCACTGACGCCCTCGCGTCGCTCTGATTCAATCATTTCCTCGGTAATGATTGGCATTCCGTCAGGACGCTTGGTATCGGCAACAGTTAGGCGAGATACAAACCAATCCGGATTGTCGATCGCCATGTTATACAGCGTGAATCCGTGGTTCTTCCCGCGCGGGGTGTAATCGAATGCGGCCCACCCTCCATTTTCCAGCAAAATAGGGCGTATGAACTCCCAAGCGGCGGGATCTTGCAGGCTGTACTCAGCGAATACGCAGCCTATAGGGTTCGTCGACATCAGCGTGTCGATGTTATCAGTGCCCACAAGCTGGAAGATGCTGCCGTTCTTGTACTCGATTTTAAGCTCGGTGCTGTTCTCTTTGGCCACTAATTCTTTTGGGAAATGCCCCCGAAACGGGAACCCTTCGCGATCTTTTCCGTCCCATATCGCCTTCTTGGCCTGGGCGTAAGTCGGGAACAAGTAAAAGTACAGTCCGACGCGTTGTTGCATCTTCTTCGCGACAGCGTTGATGAAAGTCTTTTCTTTCCCGCTGCGTCGATGCCAAATGGCAATGATCCTCTTGACGCCAGCGTCTAGGGCTGCCAGCGGGGGGATCTGGTAATCCCTAGGCGTGAAATTGTAAGGCAGTGTGATTACTGGATCGGCCATGCTATGACTTTGGCTTATGCATTGTGGCGTAGTCAACAACTTCTACTGTAACGCTGCCGCTGTGCTCGACCTTCTCGATGAACATACCCAAATGCCGTGCTATCGAGTCAAGTGCAGATTTCTTGTCGCTGATCTTGATTTTCTTCGTCTGGCCAATAACCATCTCTCCAGCGGTTATCTCTGCAACGTCCATGCCGGATAGGCCAGCGGCCGTATCGTCATCAAGCATGTGCACCGGAACTAAGTTTCCTTTGTCATCGTAGAACTTGCGAGGGTCAAGGAACGCGATCTTCGCGTACTCGGCAAGTACACGTTCTTGCGTGATACACGTCTTTTCCTGCAGTTTATTGCGTTTCTCTACCAAATACGCTGAAACCTTAGCATTGCTGAGCAAGCGTGATGCATTGACCTCCGCTGTACTTCCCTGTCCTTTGTATCCTGCGCGCTTGTACGCTGCCGTAGCATTTAGGTCAATAATATACTCATCAGCAAAGCGTTGCTGCTTTGGAGTGAGATTCGCGCTGTTACTCATTGGTAAGCAATTGCACTAGCACTCTGCGAACTTGTATTGGACGAATTTAGAATAAGTGATACTGGCGTGTCTGAAGTGGTAATCCCTAGTCTCGCTAAAACTGACGCGCTATCTCCCGCGCCAGATCCCGGTGAATTCACTATGTCAGCTTGTGCGACCATGTTGATTTGCAGGTAATCCCCTTGTGGTGGATTGGAACCCGCTCCTTGAATCGTGATCTTGGCCGAAGAAATGGACTTATTCCCCCCTGCGACCGCTGCCGATAGAAAAATGTCGCCAGACCAATAGCTGTTGGCGGGGACCGTTAGGATTATCCCGCCGTTGGCAGTCGTGGAGCCGGAAAGGATTACAGGTATTGGCATTATTTATTCCCAACCGCAAGAGGAACGCAAAAATACGCATCACCGAACATTCGCGTATATCGCTCTGCCTGTTCTTCTGCTACTTTCTTACTGCCGGGATAATGCAGAAAACCGTCTGTCCTTCCAAACTTAACCACACTGTAACCGACAACACTTGATTCCGTTTTCGCCCTAATCAATTTCCTCAGCATGTATTCAGGATATTTCTCAAGAATCGGCGCGTTCTCAGAAAATGCCAATATTGTTCGATCGCCTACAATTTGGCAGTATCCATATACCGGGATAGGTTCCGTTGTCATACTTTCTTTCTAGCCACTTTTTGTATGGCAGCGACTTCTTGCTTGGCGTGATGAACGGCCGCAGTATGGCGATTCGGATCTGCCTTGATCTGCTCGGCCTGCTTGAGCGTGTGCATATCGTCACGGGCTTGCCAGGACTTATCGGACATCGACATCGATCCCGCGCCTATAGATACGGGTTTCTTCGGCATTGTCGCTTTCTTCGCTGGTGCTTTGGTTGCCATTTCGAGTCCTTTTAAAGATGTTTCCAGCAGGTACTTTCCATTGCGATGGCTTCATTGGCCAACTTCCTAAGCTTCTTCAGAGCTTTCATCGTGATCAGTTCGCATCCGTCCTCTTGGTCGCATTGATTAGACTCGTCTTCGGTCAAATGCACAACCAAGGCCGGCTTGCTTGCATCAACCGTCAACGCCTCTGCTGGCGATGAGTAGATCAGAGTCAAAATGATAATGGTGACAACAGCAGACAGCACAACAGTCATAAGATTGCGGAACCCTTTGCTCATGATGATCTCCTGGTTGATGAAATGAAGATGTCGTTGCGGCAGTTAGGCGACATATTCCGATACGGACAAGCCTACCTGCTATCGCATGCAACGCCATCATAAATGTTCCTTATCAAGTCTCGGCCTGTGTTTCCGATAACCTATGGGCGGACCTAAATGCCGAAGCATCGCCGTTTCCATGTCTGCCAGCGCACGTCGGTATAAGGAACATTCATCATGACGCTTTGGAGCGGGTAGAGAGAATCGAACTCTTCTCTGCGATGCTTGGAAGGCATGCGACGCACCTTGCGCTTACCCGCTTAACTTCTTATTTCAATGCGCCGGGGATTTTTCGACCATCCAGACCATGCTTGTCCGCAGGCGACGATACCGGCGTCTTGGTGCTGCCACCAGTCGGACGGCTACCGCTGCCGGTACCCGGTTTGATGACCGCGCTTTGCTTGTGAGACTTCATTGGTGCCATTTTGGTTTTCATGTGTTTTTCTCGCGAGAGTTAATGTGGATTAGCTGAATACGTCAGCGATACCAACGTATCATATTCAACACGGAAAGTCAATGATTTACCGATCCTGCGCAAAATTTGATCGTTTTTCTCCCTCTTTTGGGGCATACTGGCCGATGATTCGCAATACTTCTGCTTTGTGGTATGACGTCAATTCCTCGATGTGCGGGCCTGGCGGGATCTTGCAGGACAAGCGGAATTTGAAATCGTCCAGAGATTCACCATCGTTCATGCTGGTGGCCTGTGACTGTCCGTGCCTTACCCATCCCGCAGGGGATTTGTACCAAGGCAAGGATTTTTTATTTGTTTTGGTGATTGGCGATGGGATTAATGTACTTTCGCCGCCGATAATTGCATACCCATCAAATCCTTCAATCGTTACCTTGTCTCCATTTAACAAAGTGGAATTTGCTTTGATCGGCTCGACCGAGCCCGATACCGCTGTTTTTTCGGCTTTCTCTTTCTTCCGCTTCTGACCGCGACTTCCCGATACTTTGGCCTTCTCGGAAAAATTCGATTCCTTGACCATCTTTGAGCTGTATAGGCCTTTGTTGTCTACGGCGTAGATACCGGCATCTCCCAATTCCTTGAGCCAAGCACGAACCGATTTAACCGGCTCGCCAGTTAATCGGCTGATGTCGGTATCGCTCATTGGCTGGCCGTTTAGCAGCAAATATCCTTCTGGATGAATCAAGCAAAGCAGATCAATCCAGAAACCTCTTGCGGCGGCGCTGCATGTCCGCAAAGATCTATTACCTAGCCACAGCGAAGGCGAGAATTTAAAGGTCTTTTTTATCATTTTTTCATCGCCCTTGAGATTAGATTACTTGCCAAATCCGACACGTTCGATTGTGGCGCAGGTCGATTCATCGGTGGCAACACTTTCGGACGGACAATGCTTTCATCCTTGCGCACGGCGTCCAGCGCTTGAATAGCAACAGCAATGAACTCACCCGATGACGGGGAAATCATCGCCATCCTGATCATGCTTTCCAGATTCAGAAGCGCCTGAAATTCCAACACACTTACTGGTATCTTTTCCATTTTTACCCTTGCTGTTATCCATTGGGTTTGATATTATTCCTTATCGTTTTCTGTGTCAACAACCAAAGGAGATTTATTTTGAATATTGTGCCGACAAATGACCTACTGATCGTCCAGCAACTACCCGACGAAGATCCCGAGACAAGCTGGGGATTCCTGCTGCCACCGACCGAGGAACATCTCAATACGCCATTGCGTGGGAAAGTGATCTTTGCGGGGAATGGGCGGCGTCCTAAGATGTCAGGCGCTGGCAAGGATGTTGTGGCGTGCTTGCAAACGCTGGTCGATGCGCTCAATGGTGTTTCTGATGATCAATGGCTTGGCAGTGGCCTGACGCTTGATCTTATTGTGAATGCAGAGAATGCGCTAAAACGACAGGCCGAAGCGCCGGATGTAATCCCAATGTCCGTGCAAGTGGGCGACATCATCATTTTCAGCCGTAACGGCCATCAAAAATTCCGTGTTGATGACCAGGATGTGCTGGTGATGCAAGAGAACAGCGTGATGGGGATTATCGGATCTGAAGAAACCGCTGCCGCTTAAAAATAACCCGCCGCCTCTTCTTCAGGGATCGCGGCGGGTGAAGTGCAAGACATCTGCAAAGTAACCTGTTATCGGATCACCTCCTTTCACAGTGCTACCATTAATTCAATCTGGCTTTGTCGGGCCATTCCTCATTGAATATTCTGCTTGGTTCATGTCCGTTGATAATTTCAAGCTGAATTCGGTTCTCACTAATTCGCAAAGCGCCAGCAATGCGTCCTTATACTGCTTCTCGGAGCATGGATCGAATCGAAGTCGAGTGAATTCATCGATGAAATAATCGGATGTCATGGATCGCCTATTTCCAGAATTATTCGACATCTTCGGATCAT
>WNFR01005811.1_pt1 | contig 12624 bp, 11 predicted proteins | sample 5400221 | NCBI WGS metagenome assembly WNFR01 (sample SAMN13153357, study PRJNA577476) | soil metagenome | isolation source: 40 cm soil under Madrone tree | place: USA:California | collected 2016-06-14 | reverse complement strand
TGAATCATGAAAGCCTCCTCCGCCGCATTTCCAGTGTGATGCGGAGAGCGGGGGATTTGGATTCAGATTTCAGCCGTCAAGAACAATATCTACTTAGACCCGTTTAAAGACACTCGCACAAACGAATGCTCAAAGGAGAGATAGAAGAAGAGCCCATACTCCGGCGAGTCGGAGGTGATTCCGATGGGAGCGGCGACGCCGACGACGAGCTGTGCGTTCGGGAGGTTAAAGGCGTAACGCGCGCCAGGAGAAACGAGTGCGGTCACGGTTTGATCGCCGTGGCGCGCTGGAGCCTCTTTCGTCGAGGCGGCGGCCGAGTCGACATCTTCCTCCCAGTTGGCGACGGACTCGAGCATGAGGTTGAAATTCTTGCTCACGGCGTAGATCGCGCTCGCGCCGAGATTGTAATTCCACAGATCGCGGTCGCGCACATCGGGAAAGAGCGAGCCGCCCGCATTGAAGTGCAGCGTCCAACGGTCACTGACAATCTTGCTGAACGGCAGATTGATTTCGTAACCGAGGCGATCGTGACCGAAATCCTTGTCAGCCTCCCCGGTTGGAAGAACAAAGCTGAAACGCGGCGCGAAGGCGGGCGTGCGATCGCCTTCCATCAAGGCCTGGAGCCGATAATTGAGCCGGACGTCTGCGAAGCCATTCTCGTCCTCCGTGAAAGTGTGGGGAGCTGTATAAGAAAATTGGTGTGTCTGACTGAAGACGGGCCATTCCTGCGTAAAACTCGGTGTGATTTCTTTTTCGCCGTGTGAGAAGAACACCGGGATGTTTAGGATGTGCTGCACCACGCCGGGCTCCTGATTGTAAGCTTCTTCGACGAGAAACGAGTTGTCCTGGATCCCTTTGGCGAGGGGTTCGCCGGAAGCGGCGACTGCAGCCGATGTCAAAGAGAGAAGCAGTTTAATCATCCACAGATTTTCGCAGATTAACGGAGATTACAAACGCTTGATGAAATAGGGAAATAGGAATGAACGCGGACCCTCTAAAAAGTTGCGTAATCCGTGTAATCTGCGGACCAAACTCAATCTGATGCGAGATCGGCCAAAGATATCGGAGTGGTCCGAGCCGGACCGGCATAGCACGCGCGATGTCTGCGCTACCCCTAGAATTTGATCGTGAGCTGCGCGGCGACGAGTTGTTCGCCGACCTGAACTCTTGCGTCCGTGTGGGTGAAACTGTATTGCACCTTGCCTTGCAGGTAATTGGTGAAGCGATAGCCAACCGCCGCGTCGACACGCCAGACATCGTTGCCCCATTGCACGTTTTCGCCTTCGTCGGGGACGGTGCCGTAAAGTTGTTCGTTCCAACGCAAGGCGGCGAAGAGTTGCGGCGTGATTTTGTATTTAGCTTCGAGGTAGTAGGCAAAGGTATCGGCCTGGCCAACGTTCGGGACTTCGAAGCGCGTTTCGTAGAACTCCGCCCATACTTGCAGGTGATGCCACGCGAACGCGACGTCCTGCGCGAGAACAAGCTCGCGATAATCGCCAATGTTGCGACCCGGTGGGAGTGTCGGCGCGGCTTCGGAAAGAAGATAGGCGCCGCTGCTGACGGAGAATCCAAAATTCCACATCTCGCTTGGACGAAACCCAACACGACCGCTGAAAGTTGGATAGTCGAAACCGACTTGGGTAGCGTCCCACGCTTTGGGCTGTGAAGTCAGCGCACTATTCTTGATTTCAGCAGCGTAATCGAACTTTCCAAACGAACCAGTAACGGCAAATCCGGTCGCGTAACTTGGCCCCCAGATGATGGGAAGGCGCAGATATTTGTCGGAGTAATCGCCGGAGTCGTAGTCACCAACGTGCCCCCAATAAAGCAGGGTGTCTGTGCTGTTGGGTGCTTCAACATCCCATAGTCCGGTCAGATTTTCGTAGGGAAGAGGCGCGTTGATGAACGGATTGTCCCATGAATAATGCCGCTGCACCCAGTTGCCGACAACAGTGGCAAACTTGCCGATTTGGAAATTTATCCGCGAATCGAACGGCGTGTAACGAAGCAAATATTCGTCGAACCGAATTTGCGCGCCTTCATCGGACGGATCGAACCCGCGATCGACGCGTATCTGACCAAAGAAGTAAAAATGCTTGGTCCACTGGACGTCGAGAAAAATCGACAATCGCGGATTGAAAAGGAACCCGCGATCGGCTTCGATGAGCGCAGGCGCGCGTTGGTCGATGAAATAACTTTCGAGATCGACAAGTCCGTTCAGTTGCAATTGAAACTCATGTTTCGAATCGCGAATCGACAAAGCATCGTTGACTTGATCGAGCAGATCGGCACGGCTATCGAGCGCGAGGAAAAGGATCAGAACCGAGATGGAAGCGCTACGCCGCATGGAGGAGTTTGTCGATCGTGCGGCGTAGGGCGCCGCTCGTGATCGGTTTGTTCAGCACGACATCGACGGCTTGCGGTCGCGAACCGGTGACTTCGATCAATGCGCCGAAGCCGGTGAGCATGATCACTGGAATGTTTTGATTGAGTTGTTTGATGAAGCGCGCGGTTTGTTCGCCGCTCATCTCGGGCATGACACGATCAACTATGACGAGATCAAACGGGCGACGGCGAAACTTCTCGAGCGCTTCGCGGCCGCTGGCCGCGGTGGCGATCTGATGTCCATCGCAACGCAGGTAAGTGCTGAGCACTTCGCGAATGCGTGCGTCATCGTCGACAATGAGAACGTTGAGCGAGGACTTCGACTTAGCATCGCTGACAGTGGGAGAATGCTCGACCGGCATTTCCTCGGCCAGCGGAAGGCGAATGATGAATGTCGTTCCTTGGCCGACGGTGGATTGAATCTCCAGGAGACCGCGATGGCGCTCGACGATCCCATACACCATGGAAAGGCCCAGCCCAGTGCCGCCCTCGCCTTTAGTTGAGAAAAACGGTTCGAGGCAACGCTTTCGCACGGTTTCGGTCATACCCGTGCCCGTGTCGCGCACCTTGATGACAGCGCGCTCCCCCTCGATCGAAGTTTCGAGCGAAATAGAACCGCCTTCCGGCATGGCATCGACCGCGTTGAAGATTAGATTGGTCAGGACTTCACGAAGCTGGGATTCTTCGCCGGCCACAATGGGAAGCGCCTTAAGCTCAGTTGAAACGGTGACCGTGAGTCCGTTAGCCTGGGCCTGGTGCCGCCACTTCGGTTCGGTCAACGAGATCGCTTGCTTCACAATCTTGGCAAGATCGACAATTGGAAATTCTTCATCGGCGGCGATCGGTCGATAAAATTCGCGCAGCCGGTTGACGACGTTGGTCGCATCACGCGCCGCCGTCAGCAGCATTTCGAGACATTTTCTCGCTTCGACCTTGTCGGCGAGGAGCGCATCGTTTTCCAAGAGCAAGTCGGCGAACCCCAAAATCGGCATAAGCGTGTTGTTGAAGTCGTGCGCGATGCCACTGGCCATTTGGCCGATGGCGCTGAGACGTTCCTGCTGAATGACCTGTTGCTGGGTGGCTTTGAGTTCGCTGAGCGCCTTTTCCAATTCGCGATTCGTTTCGCGCAAATCTTCTTCCGCCTGGCGGCGACGCGTCAGGTTCTCCACAGAACCGGCTACGATTTTATCGACCGGTTTGGAAAGTCCTTGGGCGAGAAACAAACTCGCGGCGAATCCGGCGATCAAAACGACCAGGCCGAACGCAATAATTTTCCAACGTAACATTTGTTCTTCGCGCAGCGAAACGGCAAGGGGATAGAGGCAAACTTCGTAAGCGGGCGAAAATTGCGCATCGGGATCAAGCGCCTTGTAAAAAAGAAGATGCGATCCGATACCAAGATCGACCGTAAAATGTCCGGCTGATTGCGCGGACATGGCTGCGGCCACGCGCTGGACGACGAGATGGCGATCAGCCGCATTCATCCCGTCGATGTAAAGTTGTCGATTGAGCCAGATGCCGTTTTTGATGGCGCCGCCGGTCTCGGTTGCGGCCGGCTGAATTTCAGTGACGGGGAAGCCGAGTAGCAGCGCACCGAGGACGCGTCCATCCCAATCGCGAATCTTCGTCAGCACCACTTCGCGCAGGACTCGCGGATGGCTTTCGCGGGCCAGGGCAATGAAGCCAACGGCCTGTTGATCGACATCGTTCAAGATGATGCGACCCATTGGAGCGAGCGCCTGATGGACAAGACTGTGCTCGGTCAAACCGGCGGGATGATTTCCCGGTGGCAGAATGATGCCATCGCGATCGATGAACCGAAAGAATGAGGCCCGGACGGAGGGAGTATCAGCGCCCGACGATGCGCTGTCGCCGTCAAGAATTCCCTGAAGCTCGGCAAGCGCGTTTTGGTAAAGATCGTCGACGTCGCGTTCTTCCAAAGCCGCGCGCAACCGGACAGATTGCGAAAGCGTGCGGCATTTTTCCATGATCGCGCTCGATTGCGCTTCCTGCACGGCTAGAAACGAGCGCACTTGATTCTGAAATTGCGCGTCCAGAGATTTTTGACGAGTGGCCCGAAGATTTTTTTCGGCCAGATAAAGCGTCGCGCCGGTCACAGTCACAATGACCAGCATCAAGGCCAACAGCAGCCTGGCCCGAAAGCTGAGCGCGTTGAGCGGTTTCAAAATGGGCAGCGGCTATTTGCCGGGAAGATCGACGTGCAGCGTCGCGCCGTCCTTCAGCTCGACCGGAATGGTGCGAACATCGTTCTCGTTGATAAACGCTTTTAGAGCGAAACGACCAGCGGGCAGATGTTCGAGACGGTAGTGGCCGGTGGAATCGGTCTTTTGGAAATATGGCGTTTCCAGCACAAGAATAATTCCGCGCATGCGGTCGTGAATTTCGCAGTGCACTGTGACCAAGCCGGGCTTATCGAAAACGACTGTGGCTGGTCTTTCGTCCTTGCGATAGCGACCGAGATCGAAGCGCTTCGGTTTCGAATACGAAAATACATTGTGGTAGGTGTCGTCCATGTTTGGAAAATTGACGGCAGTACCAACGCGCACGGCGATGAGGTCAGGCGCGAACGCGACATTTTTCTGTGTCATCTGGGCCGGCGCGGTGGAGCGCGGTTTGTCGGGCGCGCGGAAGGCACCTTCGAGATAAACAACTGCTGCGGGCGGATTGCTCGGCGTGATTGGGGCTTCGACAGTGCTCTGATAGCGCTGAATGACCGGTCGTTCCATCTTTGGCTCGGGCAGTTGGACAAGACCTTCAATGGTGGCGTCGGCTTTGGCTGAGGCGACGCCAGCAGCGACGGCAAAACAGATGGAAATTAGAGATTTCACGGAGAAGCCGGGCTTAGGGAGAGCCAAAAGGGTGCCACCAGGGCGATTAGAGCAGGCCCGGGGAGATTGTAGCTGTCGATCTTGCGCGCTCAGCTGGCCGGCATGCTCGGGAACTTGCCGATGTACTAGCTCTCTGACTCAGAGCGACTGCACGCTCTTGAACATTTCGTTAAACGAATGGTAGAGCTCGCGATGTTGTGTGGTGCCCCGACGCAGGACCGGTTTGAAATTGGCCAGATCGGCGATGTTGATAATTTGATCGACACTCTGCACGAACGCGCTCATGGCGTCGTTCGTGGCGAACCGGTGGCTAAGCAGAACGACAAAGTGTTCGCGACGTTGCGTGCCGCTTTGGGCGATCATTTCGCGCAAAATCGGATTCGTCTCCAGCTTGCAACCTTTGAAATTTTCGTAAATCACAACCACGTCGTAAGTGTAGGTCTTGAGTTTGAGCACGACGTCCTCTTCGAACAAACCGAGGTGCACCTTGTAGGTCATGTCGATGAGCTGCGGCACGACGATCTTCTGGTATTGCTGATGATCGACACAGACGAGGGCGGTGTTGTCGCCGAGGTCGAAAAACGCTGACTCTTGTTCCTGTTCCATATCAATCTTAGAAGAATGCGTTTTCTTGCACGTCGAGGCGCAAACCCGAATCGAGGTCGATGTCGACGCCGCGGGCCTTTTGAATTAAATCGACGCCGCGGGTAATGCGCCCCTTGCGGGAGGCAAAAAGTTTGGCCGTGTCTTCGGAGATGAGATCGTTTTCATAAGCATTGAGGATCGACTGATCGAATGTCATCCAGCCAAAGGGCGAGCTGGCCTCAATGATTTCGTAGAAGCTACGGTGTTCGCCTTCGCCCAGCGCAACTGTTTCCTTGGTACGCAAATTGTTGCCCATGATTTCGCAGAGCAACTGACGGCCGCCGCCTTGCTTGGGAGCGAGACGCTGACTGACGATGTAACGCAAACTGTCGGAAAGACGAACACGGAGTTGTTGTTCTTCGCCAAGCGAGAAAAGACCAAGAATACGATTGATAGATTGGCCGGCGTCGACCGTGTGCAGCGTGCTGAGGACCAAATGTCCGGTTTCCGCCGCCATGAGCGCGACTTCCACGGTGGGGCGATCGCGCATTTCGCCAACGAGGATGACTTTGGGCGCTTCGCGTAAGGCCGCGCGCAAGCCGTTGGGATAATTGTTAAAGTCGTGCCCAAGCTCGCGCTGATTGAAGGTCGCTTTGCGCTTGGGATGAAGAAATTCGATGGGATCTTCCAGCGTGATGACGTGCACCGGTTGCGTCTCATTGATTTCATTGAGGAGCGCGGCGAGCGATGTCGTCTTTCCGCTTCCCGTGGCACCGGTGACGAGAACGAGTCCTGTTTTTTCCCTGGCGATTTCATGGAAAATGGGCGGCAGCGCCAATGATTGGATCGTTGGCACCTGGCCTTCAAGTTTGCGCAGAACAATCGAGAAATTTCCCTGTTGCCGAAAAATGTTAACGCGAAAGCGGGCCTCATCGCCAAGCGAATAGCTCAAATCGCACGAACCACCGGTGAAGTAATCGTAAATCAGCCGACGGTTGCCCTGAATCAGGGTAAGCGCGATTTGCTCCGTTTGGTAAGGAGTAAGCGCTTCGATCGGAGGATCGACATATACTTGTTTGAGTTCGCCGAAGTTTTCCACTTGCAGGGGATGTCCAGTGGAAAAATTGAGATCGGAGATGCCACTATAAGTCTTCAGCATGGCCGAAAGGATTTTGTCGAGATCGGGTATTCTCATGGCTTATTCATCGGAGGCGTCCACCGGTGGCTCTTTCAGGAACTGGCGGAATTTTTTCTTATCGAGACATTTATCGTAAGCTTCTTCCGGTGAAATTCGGGCGTGCCGCAAATGTTCCATGATCGAATCGTCGAGCGGTTGATTGCCTTTCTTCTTGCCCACTTGAATCATGCCGGGGATTTGGTGCGTCTTTGCTTCGCGAACGAGGTTGGCGATGGCCATGTCGACGACAAGAATTTCGAGTGCGGCCACGCGCCCCGGCTTGTCAATTCGTTTGAAAAGATTTTGGGCGATAATGCCTTTGAGCGATTCAGAAAGCGTCGCGCGGATTTGATTTTGCTGATGGGTCGGAAACACGTCGATCACGCGGTCAACGGCTTTCGAGGCGCTCGATGTGTGTAACGTACCAAAGACAAGGTGACCGGTTGCGGCCGCGGTCAACGCCAAGTCGATCGTTTCGAGATCGCGCATTTCTCCAACGAGCAGGATGTCCGGATCTTCGCGCAAGGCGCCGCGCAAGGCGGCGGCGAACGAACGCGTGTGAATGCCAACCTCACGATGTTGCACGAGGCAGTTCTGGCTGCGGTGCACAAACTCGATCGGATCTTCCACCGTGATGATGTGGTCATGGCGTTGAAGATTTGCGTGGTCGACCATGGCCGCGAGGGTCGTCGATTTTCCTGAGCCGGTCGGACCGGTCACCAGGACCAGACCTTTTTTTAACATCGGAAATCTTTTCAGAACGGCCGGCAGCTGCAGGTCATCGACCGTCTGAATATTGGATGGAATCAAACGAAAAGCGGCGGAGATGCCGTACTTCTGCTGGAAAAAGTTTACGCGATAACGCGCCACTCCGGGCACCTCATAGCCAAAATCGACATCGAGGGTTTCCTCAAACAATTTGATCTTACCTTCCGGCGCGATCTCGTAGACCATGGCCTTGAGGTCGTCGTTCTGGAGCACGGGAAAATCCACCCGAACCAGGTCGCCGTTAATGCGCAGCATCGGCGAATTATTCGTCGAAAGATGCAGGTCCGATGCCTTTTGCTCGGACATCAGTTTAAAGAAGGAGTCAATGCGAGCCATGAGCGACCTTCTTTGCAGAAGCTAAATTGATGCCATCAGCCGGGATTCCGAGCGGACGAACCCCCCACTTTGCCAGGATTTGGGTTCTTTGAGAGTCAACCTAGCGCGTGCGGGCCAACGTCGAGGGCCGAACGCACTTGTTCGAGTAATTTCGCCCGTGTATAAGGCTTCGGGATAAAACCACGCAGGCCCTGCGCCAGCATAGCGCCGATCTTGCTTTGCTCGGCGAAACCGCTGCTCAAGACCACGTCAATGTTGGGATTGATATCCCGCAGCTCGTCGAAAACTGCATCGCCGTCCATGACCGGCAAAAAGAAATCGAGAATCACCAGGCCAATTTTCTTGCCCATTTCTTCGTAAATTCTAAGCGCCTCAAAACCGTCATACGCGACAATCACTTTGTATCCTTCTTCGGCCAGCAATTCGGCGGCGCGCTCCGCCACCTCTCGTTCATCCTCAACCAAGAGCAAATACTCGCGATTGCCCTTCGGATTCTTGACCCTGATTTCCGAGCGAAAGATCTTGCTCGATAGCGGCGATTCTCTTCGGGTCCCTTCCTTCGCGTGCGCTGTCTTTTTCTCTTCCGCTCGCAACGCCGCCAGGGTGCGGGCAACCTGTTGCACCACAGGTCGATCGGCCGGTTGCACTACGCTGAAAGTCGGCAGGGCCGCGTCCGTATGTGGAGGCGGTGCTGGTACAGCTTTTCCAGGTGTCCCGGCGAGAATCTTGGACGTGACTCGATCGAAAAGTCCCTGCGCTTTCTTGGCGGCGAGTTCAACCCGTTCGCCCAACAAGTCGATGTAATTATGTTCGCCTCGATGCCGGCGCGCCAAATCGCAGTAACGTGAGATCTGTTGCAAGATCGAGTTGAGATCGGTTGAAGTGCTGGCGATCCACTTCAAGTCGTTATGATCCAACATAAATCGCGGTAGTTCTCTCGTCTGATTGCTCTTGTCCCTTTGGCCGTGTCAATGCATCCGAAAGAGCACGCTCCATGCCTTCGGCTTTTCTGGGTCGGTCGTAATTATTTCTTCGAAGCCAAGTTAGCGCTGAGAAATCTTCGATGATAGACAGCGAGATTGCTCCCTGACGCGCATGCCGGCGCACGCTACCTTGCCAATGTGCGTGTCACCTTGCGGGACGGGTTTTATGTGGGACTAAGCACCGCACTTTGCTGCGGATTCTTTCTGATTTGGCTCTGGCAGCCGGAGAAGCAGGTGCGGCGGCATACGCAAAAGCTTTTTCATCAAGTCGAGGCGAAAAACTGGAGCGCGGTATCGGATTTGATCGACAGCGATTACCGCGATCCGTGGAACCATGATCGGACGATCGTGCTCGAGCGGATGCGCGAAGTGATGCGCTATCTGCGAGGAATGCGCATCGTCACCGAAGAACCGGTAATCAAGATCGACAATCGAAACGCTGTCTGGACGGGGAAAATTACGATTGAAGGCGAGGCCGGCGAAGCGATGGCGCTCGTTAAGGAGCGAATCAATTCACTGGGCGCGCCGTTCGAGCTTCAATGGCGTCGCATTTCCGGCAAGCCGTGGGATTGGAAACTGGTTCGCGCCAGCAATTCGGAGCTGCAACTGCAATCCGAATTCGAATAGAAGGCAGGGAGCGAAGTCGAATGGATCGACGTCCGGTAAGATCGACCAGCAACGGTTCGCGCTATTTGCCAAGCGCGTTGCGCAATTCTTTTTTGGCCGACTCGACCTCACGGGGCGTCTGCTGACTCAGCAAAATCCCGCGCAGCTTCTCTCCCTGGTAATAACGCGCGACAAATTTCTTCTTCGCGTAGGTTCCGCGCAGATTCACTTTCGTCGGGTGCACACTAAAATCGCCAACGAAATCCATCCGCAAATCGAACATCTCCGTCCAAAAATAGGGAATCTGTTCGTAACGCGTTCGTTTTTTCCCAGTCATGTTCGCTCCGGCGATTAATCCTTGGTCGCGTGCATTTTCCCAATGTGTTTGCCGCCGCACGCCGCCCATCATTCGGTCGGGATAAAAAGCCAGGTCGCCGACGGCGTAGATTCCTTTCTCTTCGGTTTCGAGATATTCCGTCACGGGCGAACCGTGCGGCCCGGAGAGCGGCGTGTTTCGCACCAGGTCGAGATTGGGTTCCGCGCCGCAAGCGACCACGGCGAGTCCGGCCGGGACGCGATTGCCGCTTTTGGTTTGGATGTTGCGCAGAACAGTTTTGCCCTCGAAGCCATTCAGACTCTCGCCCATCAACATCGTGATTCCGTGTTTCGCGAAATATTCAGTCAGCCAGATGCCCATGTCCGGGTCGAGATAACGATTCAAGAGATATGAATTGCGATGCATTATGCTGACCTTGAGTTTCAGCATGCGCAGGCTGGCCGCGGTTTCACAGGCGAGCAATCCACCACCCACTACCATGACGGTCTTTTCCAGGTTCGCCATTTCGCGAAGCGCGAGTGCGTCGCGGATGGTGCGCAAATAAATAACGTTACCGAGGTTGACACCTGCGACCGGCGGCCGCACCGGCCGGCTTCCCATGGCGAGACAAGCCTTGTTAAATTCGATGCTCTCGCCGTTGCCGAGCACGGCCAGACGCCGGTCGATGTTGAACTGTGTGACGATAGCGCCAAAGCGCGTCTCGATTTTGTGCGAATGGTACCAACGCGGATCGACGATCGGCAATTTCTTCAAGGGCGGCGTCTTTTCGCGCAGAAAACTCTTGGAGAGCATCCAGCGCTTGTAAGGATCAAGAGCCTCCGCGCCGACGAGCGTGACCGTTCCACGCTTGTCGTGTTTGCGAACTCCTTCGCAGGCGCTGGCCCCGCCGATGCCGCTTCCAATGATGAGATAGTCGCGCTGAATCATTTAAGGGAACTGGGACGATAAAAATCAAATAACCGGCTGGCGAGGGAAAAATTCATGTTTGCTAACGATTATCGATCGAGGTCGCTTCCTTGGAGGTAATCAAAGAACTGCGCGGCAAATGATTACCGAGGCAATCACGCCGGTGAGATCAGCCAGCAAACCCGCCGGGATGGCGTGGCGTGTCTGCTTCACACCCACTGCGCCGAAATAGACCGCCACGACATAAAACGTGGTCTCGGTGCTCCCGTAAATCGTCGCCGCCGTCAGACTGACAATATTTTCCGGTCCCAGCCGGTGCACGATATCGGTTAAGAGCGCGAGGGTTGCGCTGCCGCTCAAAGGCCGCATCAACGCCAACGGCAACAGATCGGGTGGAAACTGCAGCGGCGAAAGAATTGGACTTAGCGCCTTGGTCAGTAAATCGATTCCGCCCGCGCCTTTAAACATCCCGATACCTACGAGCATGGTGACGAGAAACGGAATGATTTTCAAAATGACGCCGAAGCCCTCCTTCGCGCCTTCCACAAATTCCTCATAAACTTTCAGTCCGCGCGCCATCGCGTAAATCGGGAAGAAACTGAGCACAAATGGAATCGCCAGGATCGACAGTGCGTTCACGCTGCGAACGAAAATATGTTGCGACGCGATTTCCGGCGGGACGGGCAGATTAAAAAGACCGGGCGAAACGATTCGGAGAAAGAGCGCGAAGAAAAACACAGACAAAAGAACGACTGAGATTAAACCAAGGGCCGACAGCCGGCGCGGTGGCTCCTCGATGACCGGCAAGTCCTCCGCCAATTGCGATGACGATCTTCGCGCAGATCGGTGGGGGGATTCATCGAAAACTTTCCTCGACCCGTGTATCGGCCGAAAGATGGCCAATTTCTCGAGAAACTTGGCGGAGATGATCGCGACGGTCGCGGCACAGAGCGTGGCCATGAACGCTGTGCCCACGATCGCGGTCGGACGGGTCGAACCGGACGCGGCCAGGATCGCGATTGCGGTTGTCGGAATCAATTGCACCGAGCTCGTGTTTATGGCGAGGAACGTGCACATAGCGTTGGTCGCGATCCCGGGATACGGGTTAAGCGTTTCCAAGTCGCGCATCGCACGGAGTCCCAGCGGCGTGGCCGCGTTGCCCAGTCCGAGCATGTTGGCCGCCATGTTCATCAGCATCGATCCCATCGCCGGATGATTAGATGGAACTTCGGGGAAAAGTCGGCGCATCAATGGTCGCAGGCCGTGCGCCATTCGTTGCACGATCCCCGCACGCTCAGCCAATCGCATCAGGCCTAACCACAACGCCATGATGCCAATCAACCCGAGCGCAATCGTCACCGCCGTCTTGGCACCATCGATCGCGCCTGCTGTTACGTCCTTGAACCGATCATTCCAGCCGCCAATCGCGACGGCCAATAAAACCAGCGCGAGCCAAATATAATTGAGCACGCGTTACGTTGTAGTGGCGCTCTCTCACGCCGGCCAGCCGATATTGTGAATCCAAATTGCAGCGGCGCATAACCTTGTTATTGACACGCGCGCGTCTTGGGCGGCAAAGATGTGAGAGTGGCGTAACACATGAACGAATCCGTCACTCAAATCAAAGACACGACTGGCAATCCCGCTCCACTGGGCCTGCTCGGCTTCGGCATGACCACCGTGTTGCTCAAC
>WNFR01013625.1_pt1 | contig 12625 bp, 10 predicted proteins | sample 5400221 | NCBI WGS metagenome assembly WNFR01 (sample SAMN13153357, study PRJNA577476) | soil metagenome | isolation source: 40 cm soil under Madrone tree | place: USA:California | collected 2016-06-14 | reverse complement strand
TACGCGATCGTATCCGACACGAATGTCGCGCCGCTTTTTGCTGGGAAAATTCAAAAGAGTTTAGCGTCGGCCGGTTTTGAGTCGGCGCTGATCACGGTTCCGGCCGGCGAGCATTCGAAGACGCTCGAGCAAGCCGGCGCTGTGGTTGAAGAAATGCTGGGCGTGGGCTTGGATCGACAATCGTTTGTTATTGGACTTGGCGGCGGGGTGGTCGGCGATCTGTCCGGATTTGTAGCCGCAATTTTTCAGCGCGGCGTTCCACACGTGCAAATTCCAACCACCCTCCTGGCGATGGTAGATAGCTCTATTGGCGGCAAGACCGGGGTAAACACCGCCACCGGAAAGAATCTAATCGGCGCATTTCATCAACCCATTCTCGTGATCGATGACGTCGAAGTCTTAAGAACGTTGCCCAGGCGCGAACTGAGCCAGGGTTCTGTCGAAATCATCAAGCACGCCGTCATCGCCGATGCTGAAATGTTTGAGCAACTGACGCGATTCGACGGTTCAAAACTTGACTGCTTTAAGCAGTCAAGTTTTGCCGAGCTCGCGGCCCTGATTCGGCGCAACATTGAGATCAAGGCGAACATTGTGGCGAAGGACGAGCGTGATCGCACCGGCGAACGTGCCGTGTTAAATTTCGGACACACAATCGGTCATGCCATTGAGCGCGCCGGAGATTACAAAACCTTTTTACACGGCGAGGCGGTCGGTCTTGGAATGGTTGCCGCGTGCGATGTCTCGATGAAAAAAGCCGGTCTTCCCGAGAAACAGCGCAATGCGATTGTCGATCTCTTGCAGAAATTCGGGGTGCCGACAAAGCTCCCGCCAAATTTTCCACGGCAGAAAATCCTCGACGCGCTCAAGTTCGATAAAAAATTCGAGCACGGCCAGATCCGATTCGTGGTCGCACCAAAGATCGGCTCAGCGAAGTTATCGCGCGAGGTGACGATGGAGGATCTCCGCGAAGCGGTGGAAAGGTTGTAGGGCGTTTCTACGAAACGGCGAGGCGTCCGGCACAGACGCCCTACAATCCTCGCGTGTTGCGATAGTATTCAGCCAATCCTTCTGCGACGCTGTCGGCGTATTCGCGGAAAATGCTTTCTCGATCGACGCCGTTGATCTGCTTCGTTCGGTTATAGTCACCGGCCTGAATCCGTGCGAATCCGTCTTTGCTGTTCATAACATAAGGCTCGCAATAGACGACCGGGCAGCGATAAAGCCGGGTAGCGAGCAGATTGCGCGCATACACGTAACCGCTCGATCCAACTTTGGTAGTAGTAAGCGTGGTCGGATATTGGTAGGGCGGCAGGCCAGTCGCTTTGGCCATTGCGTTCGCCACGGTATCGGCAATTGGAAGCTCTTCGTCGTAAGCGCGGCTCAGCAAGCGGCGGATCATCTCGAAACGTTCGTCATCGAGGTCGAGCTCTTCTTGCAAATACGATCCGTTCACGAGCAGATGGAGATGATTATTGTCGATTAAGGTCGGCTTGCTCGGATCACCCCAGCCTTCGGCATTGAGATGCAGGCAAAGCACAAGATCGGGATGCAGCTTCGTGTTCACGAGGACAGCGCGGCGACGGATCTCGCTGTAACGGTAAAACAACATTTCGCTTTGCCATCGGATTGTTTGCTCTTTTTCGGGATCGTTTGGATCGAGAACGTCCCCGCCTATGCGGGGCTGAGGCAGGCCGTTTTTGATAAGGATTTTTCGAGCGAGCTCTTTGAAATCGCCCGGCCGCTTTGGAGTGATCGGGTCGGTCCTGTTACGAACGTACAAAACTGTGGCGCCCAGTTTTCGCAATCGCGAGGCGAGCATCCGCGATACCCGCAGCGTCAAATCGCCTTCCGTCACCGGTTTTGTGTCGCCCACTTGAAACCAGCGCTCCTCCATCTTCGCCCATTTCCCGCCGAGATGACCGGGATCGAGCGCGACGCGCAATCCTGAGAGCGGTTTTTCGGGTTTGGCCGGCAGCAACGACCTAGCAGGGCGCCAAAGTCGCGGAACATGAGCCTTCGAACTCGCATCCGGCGCAAAACGCAGAGTGAAAACGTTGCGCGATTCGCGGTTAGTAAGAATTTGCGCGACATTATGGTCGATCTTGATCAAGTCGGCCGCGAATCCGTGTGTGCAATAGACGTCGTTGATCAGATGGGCGAATTCGTCGTGAGTAATGGTTTCCTGATAATGCTCGAGCACGCTCCATTTCGGTGCGCTCCCAAGCACGCCAAGATTGTCGGCAGATCGAAGAGTAGTTGCGAATATCGAAAGGGAGATCGCAACAAATGACGAACCCCGAATGACCCGCCTGCGCGAGGCTAGGGCGCGACGCGCGAATGCCAAAGGAATGACCAAGCCCAAACGACGAAAAGTCATCCCTTGTGATTCGTGATTTGTTTTTAATTCGGCATTCGGCATTTGAATCTCATCATTTCCCCGCGCTTTTTTGCAATGAAACATCGACGTTTTGAACCTCTTCAATACGATCTTGTTCAATGCTAACGGTTCTTTTTCTGGGTGACGTCGTTGGCGAGCCAGGCCGCAGCGCAGTCATCGCCCGGCTTCCCGAGATGAGGGCGCAATATGGCGCCGATTTTATCGTAGTTAACGGCGAAAACGCGGCCGGCGGTCGCGGCATTACCGGAAAAATCGCGATCGATCTCCTGCGGGCCGGCGTCTCCGTCATTACGACAGGCGATCACATTTGGGACCAGAAGGACATCGTTGCGTTTATCGGGACGGAGCCGCGCCTTTTGCGTCCGATAAATTATCCGGAGGGCGCACCGGGCGCCGGTTGGATTGTCCTGGAGACGCCCAAAGGCAAAGTGGGCGTGATTAATGTGCAATGTCGCACGTTCATGCAGCCGATTCTGGAAAACCCCTTTCATATCGTGGAGCAGACGGTGGCAAAGCTACGCAGCGAAACCGCGAATATCATGGTCGATGTTCACGGCGAGACCACGAGCGAGAAGATCGCAATGGGCCGCTTTCTGGATGGAAAAGTCTCGGCCGTAATCGGGACGCACACGCACGTGCAAACTGCGGACGAGCAGATTTTTCCCGGCGGCACGGCTTTCATGTGCGACGCGGGAATGTGCGGCCCGATCAATTCAATACTGGGTCGGGCGATCGAACCAATTATGAATCGCTTTATTTCCAATATGCCAGCGTCATTTCCGGTCGCTACGGGAGAGGTCCGACTGCGCGGTGCATTGATTGAGATCGACGAACGGACTGGACGCGCCCGGCGAATCTCCCGAGTGGACGAAGCCGGGCCGGTCGAAGCGACGACCGCGGAACCCGAACCCAAGATCGAGATCGACCCCTCGGCGGCTTCTGAGGATGCCTGATCGGTTACGCTTGCTCGCGCGGATTTTCCCGGTCAGACTCTGGAACTCCTGTTTCACAATTAACGTCGCACTACGAACCATGAAAAAAATTCTTTATCTCATCGCCGTGCTCGCGCTTTTCGCGCCGCCAGTCGTTCATGCGCAAAAAAAAGAAGAAGTGCAGAAATTTGGCCGGGAAGGAATGGAAGCACAGAGAAACAAGAATTGGCCGAAAGCGATTTCGGCATTCCGAAAGGTGGTCGAACTCGATCCTTCCTCTCAAAACTGGGAGAACCTTGGCATCGTCTATCGCAACGCAGGCAATCTCGGGGAAGCGATCAAAGCTTTTACCTCCGCGATTGAGGCTGACGCCGATAACGTTTCTGCCTACGGCAATCGGGCGTCGGCGCTGATCGGGCAAAGACGCTACGATGAAGCGATCCAGGACTGCACCGAAGTGCTCAACCGGCAGCCGGACAATGTAAATGCCCGACGCACTCGCGCATACGCGGCGTCGAGTAAGGGCGATTGGAAAATGGCGATGGATGATTACAGCGCGATTTTAGAGTCCAACCACAACGATGCCGAGGCGCTGAAAGGGCGCGCCTATGTTTTTAAGCAGGCGAAAGATAACGACAAAGCCCTGGAAGATTATACAGCTTTAATCAAGTTGCGCCCGAAAGACGGTCACGCCTATTTGGACCGCAGTAAGGTCTATGAGGCTAAAGGCGATACCGCGAAAGCCATCGCCGATGCTGACCAGGCGGTGAAGCTCGACTCGAAAAACGCCGACGCACAGAATTGGAAAAATTACTTGGAAGCGAAACAAAAATCTAAGGAATCGCAGCCTCCGCCGCTACCACCTCCGCCACCGAAAACCAGCGCACCGCCAGCGCAAGCCGCGCCGACGAAACATCCTTAAGCCGTCGCCTTCACAGGACTTTAGCTAAGATCCACGTGTCGATGTTGCGGAGATCGCGCGGCGCGCCCGGTTAAGAATTACTGCCGTTTTGGGAATCGGCCTGTTCCTCGACTTCTTCTTTTCGTGGCGGAGCGAATTTCCGCTTCCGCCGGTTTGCCGGCAACGGTGACAACGTCATGGTCACGTTGCGTCCGGTAATCTTCGGCTCCATCTCCACTTGCGACATGCCGGAAAGATCTTCCCGAACCTTTTCCATCAACTGCATGCCGAATTCCTGGTGTGCCATTTCGCGGCCGCGAAATTGAAGCTGCACCCGCACCTTGTTGCCGCGGTCGAGAAACTCCTCGCCGTGCCGGATTTTCGTCAGGTAATCGTGTTCGTCGATGTTAACGCGAAATTTGATTTCCTTGAGCTTGGCGCCGGACGGTCTTTTGTCCTTGTCGTGCTTGGAGATGTCGTAACGGAATTTTCCGAGCGCAACGATTTTGCAGACTGGTGGATTAGCATTCGGGGCGACTTCGACGACATCGAGGCCGAGGCCCTGCGCCTTGCGCAGGGCATCCGAAAGCTTCATGATGCCGAGCTGTTCGCCCGTTGATCCTAAAATGACCCGGATTTCGCGGGCGCGAATCCGACCGTTTACACGAAATTGTGGTTGCAGATTAAATCAAGCTCCTGGCCGGCGAAGCGGGAGTGTGCCGCGCCGCCGTATTTCCTTCATCGCATTTTCCGGTCGCACCATGCGCTTCCGAAAACACTCTTCATCGCCACAGCTGCGATGACCGCGGCGACGGACTCGCACATTCCGCGAGTCGAGGGGAAGTTGTAGGCAACATTTGGCTGCTGGCAAGATGAATCTATCGCAAAGGGATTGTCGATATTGACCCAGGAAGCAGGTGGCGCGCCGAAATCGCAAACGTCATCACGCGGCTACTAGAGGCTCAAGGCGCACAATGTGCAACGGGGAAACCGAATCTGCCTGATGAGGGATGTCTTGAGTCGGATCGGCTACCGGTCGAGCAACCAATAACGCGATTCGCGTCAGCATCGCCATTTCCGGATGCTTTATGTCTAAATGTTTGCCGTCGCTCATATAAACACGAAACGGAATAAAGGTGTGGCTCTTAGGAATCTATTAATTTCTTGGGGGTTCACGCTTTCAGATTATCAAAAGCACGCGCGTCCCTCAACCGGGATCACTTCGCAGGCGGCGCGCCGAAATGCGCGGCATGCGCAGTATAAGCGGCCGCATCGTCGAGCAGAGAATCGAGGGTGGCCGCGAGCGGCTCGAGCTTAACAATCCCGGAAAAGACGGCGCGATCCCCGATTTCCGTATCAAAAACGAACGTGGGGCGCTGCGTCACCTGGAGCGCGTGGAATTCCGCTGTCGATGTTCGAATGCGCGTTTCGATCGCCGGCGACTTCGCTCGCTCGAGCAATTTCTTCCTGTCGATCTTGCCCGCGTCCGCGCCAATTTGCGCGGCGACTTCCCACTCGGCGACCTTTTTTCCTTCGCGCAATGCGGCATGCGCCAGCGCGAGACGAACGCGATCATCGGTGATTTCGAAATCCTTGGCCGCTTCTGCGACACAATTCGGCGGGAGCCACTCCGGCAAACTTGGATCGTACCACTCCGTCTTCAGCATAAACGGCGAGCGCATCATCATCCCGCTGCGCCGATAAAACCACTGCTCCTGCTCGCGCGAGGTCGGCAGACCCTTTTGGTCCATGAGCGCGATCTTCCACTGAAACTGGACGCGGCCGTCATATCGCTTCTTCAATTCCGCCCAGGTCGGCTCCGACCAAAAACACCATGAGGAAACGACGTCGATGTAGGAAGTGAACGTGATCGGCATATTCTGAATTGGATGTTGAGCGTTGGGCGTTGAGCGTTGAGCGTTTGGTGCTTCTTAAAACTAAACGTCCAACGTTCAACGCTCAACATCCAACGCTCAATGAAAGCGCCACGCTAAGGTCGACATGTTGGACCTGAATCACATTTTTCTTTTTGTCGCGGTCGTTTCGCCGCTTGCCGTCCTAGCGCGCGCCTGGCGTCCGGGCGGGACTTATCGTGGTTGGCGAGTTGCGTCGTTCATCGTCCTCGCCATCACCAGCGTGGCCTGGCTGCTTTTTCGAGACATCGCCGGATTCATCGGCGGGGGCGCATGGTTTGCGCTTTTGTTTCTGCCGGCAGTCGGATTGCGCCGCGTCGCCGACTTGGCCGGGCAGCATCGATTTGCGGCGGCGAGAAAGCTTGCCAGCGCATTGGTCATCGTCCATCCAAGCGAACAATTACGCCGTCAGATCCAGTTGCTTGGCCGGCTCGAATCGGGCGAAACCGCGGGTTTCGTACCGATGGAGAGCGCGCCCGTGCAAGATCGACGTCGCCTGCGCGATGCGCCGGCCGTTCTGATTTTTATCTCTTTAAATATTCTCGCGTTCTTAATCGAGTATTTATATGGCGGCTGGAATGACCTGGCGCTTCATCAACTTGGCGCACTGGAACCGTCCTCTGTTCTCTTTTTAGGTGAATACTGGCGCTTGATCACATCCCTGTTTCTACACGCGGGACCAGTGCATCTTCTTTTTAATCTCTTTGCTTTGTACGTCCTGGGTGTGCCGCTAGAAAGGTCGATTGGCAGCATTCGGTTTTGCTTTTGTTACCTGATCGCGGGAGTCGGATCGACGGCGGGAGTCACCATGTTGGCGAGATTCGGCTTAACCAGAGCCGCGCTCCTGGTTGGAGCTTCGGGAGCAATCATGGGAATTGTCGGCGCGTGGGCTGCCTTTCTCCTTCTTCATCGCGACGCGCCGGCCGCGAAGCAACGTTTGTCCAATCTGGCCCTGATCATCGCGATTCAAATCGCCTTCGATCTCTCGACTCCGCAAGTGAGCATGTCCGCACACCTGTGCGGATTGGTTACTGGATTCTTCGCCGGCTTGCTCATCGCGCCGCGCAAGATGTTGATCCTGGCGAGTTAAACGCCCATCCACCTGTCTCCGGATATGCAATAACGGTGCGATTGGCCCGTCTTATGCAGGGTAAGTGGGTCATGATCGCACTTGCTCTGCGAACCTTTCCGAATTAAATCCCGCTCGAATTCCTTCACTCCCGTTAATGCCGACGTTCCAGACTTATAACGTAACGCCAACATTGCCGGCGGCGCTCGAGCCATTGCGCGAGATGACGTTCAATCTGTGGTGGACGTGGGAACCGTCGGCCCGGCGTTTGTTCCGGCATCTCGATCCCGAACTTTGGGACCGGACGAATCATAACCCCGTACGCATGCTGCAACTTTCACGGCAGGCGCGGCTCGAAGAGGTTTCGCAGGACAAGAATTTCTTGCGTGAACTGAATCAGGTCCACGACGCGTTTAAGAAATATCTGGGACGCCCGGACACTTATGGAAAGACCGGCGCGGGCAGCGCAATCAAGAAACCAGTCGCGTATTTTTCGGCGGAGTTCGGCTTTCACGAATCGATTCCGAATTACTCGGGCGGCCTTGGTATTCTGGCGGGCGACCATTGCAAATCGGCGAGCGATCTCGATCTAAATTTTGTCGCCATCGGTTTGCTTTATCGGCACGGATATTTCCGGCAGGAGATCGACAAGGAAGGCGTGCAGCACGCCGTTAATCTTAACCAGAATTTTCACCACTTGCCGATTCGCGAGGTGCAACACGAGGGCGGGAAGCTTCTCGTTGCCGTGCGCATTTTGGACAGGGATGTTAGATGCGAATGCGGCAGGAGATCATGCTCGGCATCGGCGGCGTCACCGCGCTCAGCGCACTGGGCATCGATGCCGAGGTTTTTCACATGAACGAAGGCCACTCGGCCTTTCTCGCGCTCGAACGCATCCGCCGGAACGTGGTCGAGAAGAAGTTAGATTTTTATTCGGCATTGCAAGTCGTGGCGGCGGCAAACGTCTTCACCACGCACACGCCAGTCCCGGCCGGGAACGACTCGTTCTCGCGCGAAATGATGCGGAAATATTTCGGCCCGCTCGCCAAGGAATTGGGGATCTCGTTTGACGAACTGTTCCGTTTCGGACAGGCGAGCGTCGATCCGGCAGACCTATTCAGCATGACGATCCTGGCGTTGCGGTTCAGCCGTCACGTCAACGGCGTCAGCAAGTTGCATGGCGAAGTCAGCCAAATGCTTTGGAAAGACGTTTGGGTGGGTGTGCCGGTGCACGAAGTTCCAATCACGAGCATCACCAATGGCGTGCATACCAAAACCTGGATGGCGCCGGAGTTCTCCGCGCTCTACCAAAAACATCTCGGCGACTGGGAAGAACATATTACGGACGAGAATTTCTGGCGACGTGTCATTGACATCCCCGACGCGCAACTGTGGGACACGCATCAAAAACTAAAACTGCGTTTGGTCGAGTTTGTGCGCGAACGAGTGCGGGTGCGCCGCGAGCGTATCGGCGATTCGCCGGAAGCGATTCGCAACGTCAGTCGCATTCTCGATCCGGAGATTTTGACGATCGGTTTTGCCCGACGCTTTGCCACTTACAAGCGCGGTGCGCTCCTGTTCAGCGATAAAGAACGCTTGAAGAGGTTGCTCAACGACACGACGCGGCCGGTGCAGTTTATCTTCGCGGGCAAAGCGCATCCACGCGACGAAGGGGGCAAGGCGCTCATCCAGGAAGTTTACAAATTCTCGCGCGAAGCAGGCATCGAGAATCGCGTTGTCTTTCTGGAAGATTACGACAGCTACATTGCGCGACGTCTTGTGCAGGGTGTCGATCTTTGGCTGAATCATCCGTTGCGTCCCCTCGAGGCAAGCGGCACGAGTGGAATGAAAGTAGCCCCGAATGGCGGATTGAACTTGAGCGTGCTCGACGGTTGGTGGTGCGAAAGTTACAACGGTAACAACGGCTGGGCGATCGGCGCGGAAATCAAAAACGGCACGGTCGAATTTCAGAACGAAGTCGACACCAACAGTCTTTATCAGCTGCTCGAGAACCAGATCATCCCGCTCTATTACGCGAAACCCGACGGCAAACTTCCCCTCGCCTGGCTGCAATTGATGCGCGAATCGATTCGCAGCGTCACACCGGTGTTCAATACCCATCGCATGGTCAAGGAATACACCGAGCGGCTATACATCCCGGCGGCGAGGTCGCACGCAGATTTTGCACGCGAGAATTGCGAAGCAGCCACACAACTAAGCCAATGGAAATCGAAGATGCGCAAAGATTGGCCGCAAGTACGCGTGCACGAAGTCCAGGTCGCCAACCAAGATCGACAAAACATTCCAGTGGGCGAATCGCTTCAGGTGAGCGCCCGCGTTCATCTTGGCGGGGTCGATCCAAAACACGTGCGCGTGGAAGCGTATTACGGCGAATCGGACAACGGTGGTATTAAAAATCCGGCTGTCAGTACTCTCGACGCCAGCGGCCAGAACGGCGACGGCAGTTATCTTTATCAAGGTTCCGTGCCTGCCTCGGAGAGCGGCGCATATGGATTCAGCGTTCGCGTCGTCCCCACGCATCCGCACCTCATGCAAACGCACGAACTGCGTTTGATTACGTGGTCCTGAAGTATTTCCCTCGGTGTCATCCTGAACCGCGTAGACGGTGAAGGACCTCTCAAAAGTTCGAGCGTTACACTGATCTAAAGAGTGTGATCTTTCACCCGATGAGAGGTCCCTCGTTGTCTGCGCAACTCGGGATGACACGCGATTGAACAACGGGCTATTCGATCGCGCTGACGGCGCGAATAAACTCGCCGAAATCCTTGCCGTTGCGCGCGGCGTGATTGAGCGCTTCGAGACGCGCATCGAGCGTGGCTTCGGGCAAAGCGATGCGGCGCGATTGCGCGCCCTGGCCGAAGACAATTTCGTCCCATTGCAATGATGCGATCCAATCGTTGAACTTGGCGACGGAGCGGCCGCGGAAAAACGCGCGCGTCGTTTCCGGCGGATTAAAGATCGACATCTTGATCTCGTCTTCACTGACAACGCGGCGCACCGAACCCTGGCGGACGAGCTCGTAAAACAAACCGCGCTCGAGATCGACATTGTGATATTCGAGGTCGATCGATTGCAGCCACGGATCGCTCCAGGAAAGTTTTTCCTCTTCCTGCAAGGCGTTGAGCAAAAACTTCTTCGCCATCCAGTCAACGCGATCGCGCGTGAGCGTGACGTCGCGCTCGAGATCGTTGAGAACACTCTCCCATTCGCGCAAGATCCATTGTCGATCTTCGCTCACCAGTTCGTTGCTTGCCGCGCCGGAGTCGAGCTTGGCAGCCGCTTTCAGGTAAATGCGTTGCACATCAATCGCGGAAATTTTGCGCCCGTCCTTTAGCTCAATGATCCAATCGTAGGTTTGATCGCGACTAATCGATTTGTTGGCATCAACCGGTTGTGCGATCTCAAGTTGCGGCGCTTCGCCGCGTTCGATCAAATGGAGAACGAGCGCAGTCGTCCCGATCTTCATCGCCGTAGCCCACTCGCTCATGTTCGAGTCGCCGAGGATAACGTGAAAACGGCGATAACGACTGGCATCGGCGTGCGGCTCGTCGCGCGTGTTCACGATCGGCCGGCGATTCATCGTGTCGATGCTGACGAGCACGCTGAAGAAATCGGCGCGTTGCGAAATTTGATAGACGCCTGGCTGACCGGCGGCGCTCTCGGCTTCGATGCCCATTTTGCCGGCGCCGGCAAAAATTTGCCGTGTAATCAGAAACGGAAGAACGCCGGCGACAATTCGATCCCAAGGAATGTCGCGGCGCATCAGATAATTGTCGTGGCAACCGTAGCTGTGACCGAAGAAGTCGGTGTTGTTCTTGTAAAGGCGAACTTCCTGGCCGGCTTCGAGTTTCTCGTTCCGGCGACGCGCGCATTCCGCGAGAATGCGTTCGCCCGCTTTGTCCTGCGCGACGATTTGGTGAAGCGTCGTACATTCCGGCGTGGAATATTCCGGATGCGCGTGATCGTTGTAAAAGCGCGCCCCATTCGAGAGAACAAGGTCGCTTTTGATTTCTTCAAAACTGAGCGGCCGGTTCTTGTCAATCTCGTAGTAGGCCGATTCGTCTGTGTCCTGGCGCAAGGTCTTGGCGCGAAAACCCCTCGCATCGAGATGCGGATCTTCCAGCTCGTAATCCCATTTCATGAGCGCGCCGTGCTCGGTATAGCGCCGCACGAGCTCGATCGATTCCGCGACAACATCGACATTCTCCGCGCCGTTAACCGTAATCCCGTATTCCGTCTCGAGCCCAACCACCCGCTTCATGTCGTGTTAAGATAATGCAATCTGCCTGCGCGTCGAAGCCCTTCGCGCTAGAATAAAGCTAAATGCAGATCGACCTTTATGCGACCTGCTGGAATGACCGCGGCGCGGAAGGCATGTCACTGATCGGGAAACGTCGCGCGGCGCCCGCCTCAGGCGAAGCTCAACGCAGATTATAAAATTCGACCAGGGCCACGCCGGTGGTGTTGTTCTTGCCGACCACAATCGCGGTGTAAGCTCCCGGCGGAAGCACGGCGAAAATGGCAGCCTCGTCGTCATCGGAAGGAGCGAGGCCATGGTCGCTGATCGCCTGTTGGTTGCCATCCTTCCAGTTGTCATTGGAATCGAGCAGCGTGCCCTGTTGATTGTGCAACTGGAGGACAGGATTCTGCATGGCATTTTGCACTCCGAAGGATCGCAAAGAAGGACCGAGCGCTCTCGCCACCACCAAATTCACGCCGCCGTTGCCGGCGCCAAGAATCGCGCCGCCGATCAGAACATTATCGCCAAGATCGACATATCCCCGCGCACTCACATTGCTAAGCCGTGCGTTGGCGCTTGGATCGAGATCGTAAATTTCCAAAAGCACAACGCCGCTCGTGTTGGACACACCATGCGCAATCGCCGTGTAAGCGCCCGGCGCAAGCGTGATGACAATCGCCGATTCATGGTCGTCGTGGGGCGCAAGATTTGTGGCCACGATCTGACTTTGTTGTGTGTCTTTCCAATTGTCGTTCGACGCGATGATCGCGCCGGTGTGGTCATGCAATTCAACGATCGGATCGGCGAGCGCACCAGCAACGCCGTAGGAAGTGAGAGATGGACCGAGTGCGCGAACAACGACCTTTTTTGAATCTGCGCCGTTAACGATAAAGCCGCCAATCAATACGTTGTCGCCCGTGCCCGTGTGAAGGCGGGCCGAAACGTTTAGCAATTGTCCAAATGGCTTGATCTCCTGTGCGTTCGCAATGCGCACCGACAAGCCCGTAGCAATCAGGGCTATCGCGACCTTGATCTTGAAACCCGAGCAATGCATTACGTCTCGAAGGCGCATACTATCGAATCGGACGCTGTAGGGGAAGCTGTTAGCTTCCCTTTCCTAGATTTTCAAAATCCAAATAGTACGGCCAATC
>WNFR01009814.1_pt1 | contig 12625 bp, 11 predicted proteins | sample 5400221 | NCBI WGS metagenome assembly WNFR01 (sample SAMN13153357, study PRJNA577476) | soil metagenome | isolation source: 40 cm soil under Madrone tree | place: USA:California | collected 2016-06-14 | reverse complement strand
CGGAGGAGGCGACGCGCCGCAACCTGGGCCTGCTCCAGGCCGGCGAGTTCCTCTACGAGATCAGCCTCTTCCCGAGCGTGGAGTACACGTTCCGCCACGCGCTGACCCACGAGGTGGCCTACTCGAGCCTGCTCCAGGATCGGCGCCGCGCGCTCCACGGGCGCGTGGTGACCGCCATGGAGCAGCTCTACGCCGACCGGCTGCCGGAGCACTTCGAGCGGCTGGCCCACCACGCGGTGCGCGGCGAGGTGTGGGCGAAGGCGGTGGCGTACCTGCGCCAGGCCGGCATCAAGGCGGCGAGCCGCTCCTCCAACCGCGAGGCGATCATCTTACTCGAGCAGGCCATGGCCGCGCTCGCCCGGCTGCCCGAGGGCCGCGCGGCCACCGAGCAGGCCATCGACCTGCGGCTCGACCTGCGCTCGCCGCTCTTGCAATCCGGGCAGCTCGAGCGGGTGCTGACGCTCTCGCAGGAAGCGGAGGCGATGGCCGAGAAGCTCGGCGACGAGCAGCGGCTGGCGCGCGTCTACACCTATTTCATCAACTACCACTATCTGAAGGGTGAGCCGGATCTCGCCATCGAGTACGGCGAGCGCTGCCTGCGCATCGGCGACGCGGCTGGCGACGTGGGTCTGCAGGCGCTCGCCCGCGGCTACCTGGGCTATAGCTGCCACGCCCAGGGTCTCTATCACCGCGCGCACTCGATCCTGCGCGAGAACGTGGAGGCCCTCGAGCTGGTCCAGGGCGACACTCCGGGGGGCCAGACCGGCGTCGCCTACGTCACCTCGAGCGGCTGGCTCGCCTTCACCCTGGCCGATCTCGGCGAGTTCGACGCCGCCGCCATGTCGCTCGACCGGGCCCAGCGGGCCGGCGAGGCGAGCGGGCACGCCTTCACCCAGACCATCGCGCGGACCATGGCCGGGCTCGCCTGGCTGCGGCGCGGCCAGCTCGAGCGGGCGCTCCCCGCGCTCCAGCGGAGCCTCGACGCCTGCCGCGAGAAGAACCTCGACGTGTGGCGGCCGATCCCGTCATCGCTGCTCGGGCTCACGCTCGTGCTGCTCGGGCGCGTGGAGGAGGGGATGCGGCTCCTGGAGGACGGCGTCACCCTCACCGAGGAGCTGGGCGTGCGCGCGTACCTCTCGCTCTGGACCGCGAACCTGGGCGAGGGCCTGGCCGCCGCGCGGCAGCTCGACCGGGCCCGCACGGTGGCCCAGCAGGCGCTCGACCTGGCGCTCCGGCACAAGGAGCGCGGCCATCAGGCGTGGGCGCTGCGACTCATGGGAGAAGTGGCCTCCCTCGCCGAGCCTCCCGCGGTCGGCGAGGCCGAAGGCTACTACGGCCAGGCGCTCGCGCTGGCCGAGGAGCTCGAGATGCGCCCGCTGCAGGCCCGCACCCACCTCGGGCTGGGCCGGCTGCTGCGCCTGGCCGGCGATCGGGAGCGGGCCGAGGATCACCTGGCGACCGCCCTCGGCCTGCTGCGCGAGATGGACATGCGGTTCTGGCTCTCGCGGGCCGCCGAGGAGCTCCTGCACATGGGCCACCTCTTCGTCGTCGCGCGCCACAACATCCAGCTCTACGACTATCTCAAGCGGGAGTACGCGGGGGAGCCGGTCACCGTCATCCTCGATCGCCGGCACGGGCAGCGGCGGGAGAACGCGGAGGCCACCGACAGCGAGCGCCGGCGGGCCGAGCGCCGCCGCCAGATCCAGGTCGACGACGCCATCCGCACGCGGGGCTTCGCGGTCGTGCCCGAGATCATCGGAGGGGCCTGATCCCGCTCGCCGCCTCGCGCCCGAAGGCCGAGAGCCCGCGGCTCACCAGCCGCACCTCGGCCGCGCGCTTGCCGTCCCCCGCGGTGCCGGCCTCGAACGACACGCGCTCGCCCACCCGCGGCAGCGCCCCGCGCCCGTCGCGTCCCCGGACGACGTAGAGCTCCTGGTCGTCTCCCACGATGAGACCCCAGGCCGTCGGCCGGTCGTAGAACTCGATGCGTCCCGTCTTGATCACCGCGCCCGCATCCTACGGCGTCGCGCGAGCGCGGCGCAATGTCCAGAATGTCGGACACGCCGCCCGGGAGGAACGATGAAGACCGACGAGTTCGCGCGCCACGATGGGACGGCACTGGCGGAACTGATACGGCGAAAGGAGGTCAGCGCGAGCGAGGTGCTCGACGCCACGATCGCCGCCGTGGAGGCCCGTAACCCCGAGATCAACGCGGTGATCTGCCGGCTCGACGACCAGGCGCGGGCCGCGATCACGGCCGGGCTGCCCGCCGGGCCCTTCACCGGGGTGCCCTATTTGCTGAAGGACCTGGGCGCGCACTACCAGGGCGTGGTCACCAGCGGCGGCGGCGCGCTCTTCAAGGACTTCGTGCCGGATCACGACAGCGAGATCACCCGGCGCCTCAAGCGCGCCGGCCTCGTGATCGTCGGCAAGACCAACACTCCCGAGCTCGGGCTGGCCAGCTCCACCGAGCCCCGCCTGTTCGGGCCCACCCGCAACCCGTGGAATCCCGCGCACAGCGCGGGCGGCTCGAGCGGCGGCTCCGCGGCGGCGGTGGCGGCGCGCATGGTGCCGATGGCGCACGCCACCGACGGCGGCGGCTCGATCCGCATCCCCGCGTCCGCCTGCGGCCTCTTCGGGCTCAAGCCCACGCGCGCGCGCAACCCGATGGGCCCCGACCAGGGCGAGGGCTGGGGCGGCGCTTCGGTGGGTCACGCGGTGACCCGCAGCGTGCGGGACAGCGCGGCGCTGCTCGACGCCACCTCGGGGCCCGACGTGGGCGATCCCTACTGGGCCCCGCCGCCCGCACGCCCCTTCCTCGAGGAGGTTGGCCGCGATCCGGGCCACCTGCGCATCGCCATCACCACGCAGCCCTGGAACGGCCAGGCGGTGGATGCGGAGTGCGCGGCGGCCGCCCGCGCGGTGGCCCGGCTCTGCGAGAGCCTCGGGCACTCGGTGGAGGAGGCGAGCCCGGCCGCGGATGCCGGTCAGCTCGGGGCGGCGACGCTCGTGATCATCGGGGCGAATCTGCGAGCCGCGCTCGAGGCGCGCGCGGCCGCGCTCGGGCGGCAGCTCGACGAGACGGACGTGGAGCGCATCACGTGGATCCGCGCGATGGACGGGCACACCGCGCGCGCGGCCGACTACGCCCGGGCCATCGGGATCATGCACCGCACCGGGCGCCAGGTCGCGCCCTTCTTCTCACGCTACGACGTGCTGCTGACGCCGACCATGTGCCGCCCGCCCTATCCGCTCGGGGTCATCGACATGATGACCAGCGACCCGGTGGGCTACGGGCAGGCGGTGCTCTCCACCATCGCGTTCACGTCGCTCTGGAACGCGTGCGGCAACCCGGCGATGTCGGTGCCGCTCGCCTGGTCGCGAGCCGGGCTGCCGCTCGGCGTGCAGTTCGTGGGCGGTTTCGGCGACGAGGCGACGCTCTTCCGCCTGGCCGCCCAGCTCGAGGCGGCGCAGCCGTGGGCGAATCGGCGCCCGCCCCTCGCGGCGGGCGCCTGATCTCCGATCAGGTGGGCGATCACGCGGGCGAGACGGGCTCCGTGAACTGGTAGTCGGAGCGGATCCGGCCGTCGTCGCCGAGCACGAAGAAGTGGAAGCCGCGCGCGGCGACCGGGCCGCCGCCCGCGGGTCGCATCTCCCAGCTGAAGGTGACCGCGTCGTGATGGCCCGCGCCCTGGTACGCGGCCGAGAAGACGTAGCCCTCGGCGCGCACGAAGCGATCGTGGGCGGAGGTGACGCGGGCCTCGATCGCCTCGTGGCCACGAGCTTCGAGCGACGGGGTGAAGTGCGCGCCGTCCTCCGCCCATAGTCGCGCGATGCACTGGCGCCGTCGCGTTGGATCGGGCTCGTTCCAGACCCCCACGTAACGGCAGACGAGATCCTCGATGGATGTCATGGTGTGGCTCCTCCTGGTGAAACAGGAGTACGCGGACCGGACCGGCCTGTCGATTACCTCGCAGGTAAGCGTGGATCGGCGACGTCGCGCAAACCGGTTGACCGGGCGCGCGGCACGCGTAGAGTGAGGGCGCGGTCGCCTGATTCCAGCCCCGGACCTCGTCCGGGCCACCCGAGGAGAGCGATCATGCCGATCAGCCAGAGCGAGAAAGCGGCGCGGTTTCGCGCCCTGCACGAGGCGCCGGGCGCCTTCGTGATCCCCAACCCGTGGGACGGAGGCTCGGCGCGCATCCTCGCCGCCCTCGGCTTCCAGGCCCTGGCCACCTCGAGTGGGGCCCAGGCCGGCACCCTCGGCCGCAAGGACGGCAAGGTGACGCGGGACGAGGCGCTCGCGCACTGCCGCGTCATCGTGAATGCGACCGACCTGCCGGTGGCCGCGGACCTCGAGAAATGCTTCGGCGACGAGCCCAAGGTGGTGGCCGAGACCATCCGCCTCGCGGCGGGGGTCGGGCTGGTGGGCGGGTCGGTCGAGGACGCGACCGGCGACAAGCAGAAGCCGCTCTTCGATCACGGGCTGGCCACCGAGCGCGTGGCGGCGGCGGTGGAGGCGGCGCGGAAGGTCGAGTTCCCGTTCACGCTGACCGCCCGCACCGAGAGCTTCCTGCGCGGCAACCCGAACCTGGACGACGTCATCAAGCGGCTGCAGGCCTTCGAAAAGGCGGGCGCCGACGTGCTGATGGCCCCCGGCCTTCCCGACCTGGCCGCGGTGCGCGCGGTGTGCAGCGCGGTCTCGAAGCCGGTCAACTTCATGGTGGGGATCAAGGGCAAGTCCTTCACGGTGGCCGAGCTGACCGCGGCCGGCGTGAAGCGGATCAGCCTCGCCACGTCACTCTATCGCTCCGCGATGAGCGGCCTGCTCGACGCGGCCCGCGAGGTGAAGGACGCGGGCACATTCGGCTACGTGGAGCGCGGCGTGCCCTCGCCGGATCTCGCCGCGTTCATGGAGTGAGGCGCCGGGGCCGGGGCGCTCGCGTGAGTGGATGAACGTCGAGCTTCACCCCGCGGCCGCGGACGATGTCCCGGTCCTCCGACGGCTCATGCAGCTCTACCTGTACGACCTGGCGTCGGCCGAGGGGTGGGATATCAGCGACGACGGGACCTATGGAAATGCGGCCAGGATCGAGACGTTCTGGACCGAGGCCGGCCGCGCATCGTTTCTGATCCGAGTGGATGGCCGGCTTGCCGGCTTCGTGCTGACGCGGAACGGCACGCATTTCAGCGGCGACGATGCCCGGGAGATCAGCGAGTTCTTCGTGCTGCGGAAGTATCGCCGCCGCGGGGTGGGACGGCGGGCTGCGGTCAAGGTGCTGGAGGCCTTTCCCGGGCGATGGGAAGTGGCGGAGATGGAGTGGAACGTCGAGGCGCAGGCGTTCTGGCGCTCCGTGATCGGGGACTACACCCGCGGCACCTTCGACGAGTTCCGCGCGCGACACGGCGCCACCGACTTCGTCGTCCAGCGGTTCGAGGCGCCGGCGCGGTAACCGCCGCTCGCTCGGGTCTCGGCGCGGCGTTCTTCAGGGTCCCCGGAAGTCGCAGTAGCCTCCGCGGAGATCGTCCGGCCGCCACCAGCCCCGGTGCCGGTCGCACTCGGCCTTGAGCTCGTCCTGGGTGTAGGTCGGGGGGACGGGAGCGCCCGTCGCACAGCCGAGCAGACACGCGGCGCCTCCGGCCGCGAGGCATAGCGAGCGCACCCAGCCCGGGATCCTGGTCATCTCAGGCCGCCACGCCCGAGCCGATCAGCTGCTCCAGCCGTCGCAGCTGATCGCTGGTGCCCAGCGCGAGGAGGTGATCGCCGGCCGCGAGCGCCAGGTCGCCGGGCGGGCTCACGGTCGGGTTGCCGTCGCGCAGGATGGCCAGGACGGTGGCGCCGGTGTTCCGGCGGATATTGAGGGTGTCGAGCGTCTGGCCGACACACGGGCTGTCCGCCGGCATCGCCAGGTCCTCGATGGCGAGGGTGTCGTTGCCGCGCCGCAGCGCGGTCTCGAAAAAATCCACCACCGCCGGGCTCAGCATCAGGTGCGCGAGGCGGTGACCGCCGATCGCGTAGGGGCTGACCGCGCGGTTGGCACCCGCGCGGGCCAGCTTGGTGACCCCCGCCTCACCGGTCGCGCGGGCCACGATGTGCAGGTTGGGGTTGAGTACACGCGCCGAGAGCACGATGTAGATGTTGGTGGCGTCTTCGCCGGTGGTGACGATGAGACCGCGGGCCCGCCGGATGCCAACCTGCTCGAGCACCTCGTCCTGGGTCGCGTCACCCACCAGCGCCAGGTATCCGCGCTCCGCCGCGTGCCGGATCGCGGGCTCGTCCGTGTCCACGACCACGAAGGCGGTCCCCGCCTCGTGGAGCTCCAGCGCGGCCTGCCGGCCCACCCGGCCCATTCCCGCCACGATCACGTGCCCGGCGAGCTCCCGGATTCGACGCTCCATTCGACGCCTCCCCATAGGATCGGCCAGGCGGACGCTGACCAGGTACTCCATGACGACACCCAGCGTGTAGAACATGCTGCCGATGCCGGTGATGGCGAGCCCCATCGTGAAGAGGCGGCCGGCGGTGGTGAGCGGCTTGATCTCGCCGTAGCCGATGGTGGTGATCGTGGTCACGGTCATGAAGAGGGCGTCCATCCACGTCCCGCCCACGTCGAGCCACAGGGCGTGATAGCCGACGGTGCCGATGACGATGACGACGACGACGAGGGACAGCGGCAGCAGGAGCCGCACCCGGAGGGACCGCACCGTCGAGTCCAGCACCATCGGCGCTACGCTAGCATAGCCGCGCGTTCGTATGGCAGGATGCAGGCAGCGTGATCATCGGCGTTCCGCGGGAGATCAAGCCGGGCGAGCAGCGGGTGGCCCTGACGCCCGCCGGCGTCCGGGCCTTCGTCGAGGCGCGGCACCAGGTCGTGGTCGAGCGGAGCGCCGGGCAGGGCAGCAGCATCCGCGACGAGGAGTATGCGCGGGAGCGCGCCACCCTGGCCGGAGTCGACGAGGTCTGGGCCCGATCCCAGATGATCCTCAAGGTGAAGGAGCCGCTGCCAGAGGAGTACGCCCGGATGCGGTCCGGCCAGATCCTCTTCACCTACCTCCATCTCGCCGCGGTGCCGGAGCTGGCGCGGGCGCTCCAGGCCGCCGACGTCGTCGCGATCGCCTACGAGACGGTGCAGCGGCCCGACGGGAGCCTGCCCCTGCTCGCCCCGATGAGCGAGGTGGCCGGGCGCCTGTCGGTGCAGGAGGGCGCGTTCTACCTCGCCAAGGCCCACGGCGGCCGCGGGATCCTGCTCGCCGGGGTGCCGGGCGTGCCGCCCGGCAACGTGGTGGTGGTGGGCGCGGGGGTCGTCGGGGTGAACGCGGCGCGCATCGCGCTCGGTCTGGGCGCCGACGTCTCGATTCTCGACGTGAACCTCGATCGCCTGCGGGCGGTGGACGATCTCTTCCACGGCCGGGTGATCACGCTCATGTCCAACAGCTACAATCTCGACCAGGTGCTGCGGCGCGCCGATCTGCTGGTGGGCGCGGTGCTGATCACCGGCGCGCGCGCGCCGGTGCTCGTCACCAAGGAGATGGTGGGGACCATGAAGGAGGGCTCGGTGATCGTGGACGTCGCGGTCGACCAGGGCGGCAGCGTGGAGACCATCCACCCGACCACGCTGCTCGATCCGATCTACCTGGTCTCGGGCGTGGTGCACTACGGCGTGGCCAACATGCCGGCCCTGGTGCCCCGCACGTCCACGTTTGCCTTGACCAACGCGACCTTGCCTTATGCGCTCGCGCTGGCCGGCGAGGGCCTCGAGCCCGCGCTGCGCCGCAACGCCGCGCTCGCGCACGGTGTGAACATCTGGCGCGGGCGCATCGTGCACCCGGCGGTGGCCGAGGCGCTCGGCGAGCCGGCGACGTTACTCGAAACGCTGCTCGGCTGAGGGCCGGGCGCAAGGAGGGAAGAACATGAGGGGCAAGATCCTGAACATCGTCGGGGTGGTGTGGGTAGTCGGCGCCCTGGTCACCCTGGGCTACTTCGCGGTGCGCGACATCCAGATCCTGCCCGTGCTGCAGCGCGGGATGGCCGCGGAGCCGGGGCCGGTCAAGCACCTGATCCCGGCTCGCGTGGAGACGCCCGCACCGAGATAGCGCTCGGGGCCGCTTTCGTCCAGTCCCGAGCCATCAAGCGAGCGTGGGCGCACTCGCGTAGGTTCTGCGCGGTAGTCCCGGCCCGGAAAGCGGAAGATTTTTACCATAAGAAGGAACAATGCTGCTGCCCGGCTCGGGCCGCCTACCAGGCGTCGTGTCGAGCGGGCCGTCGCCAAGCCTCCGTCGACATTCGAGTTATATCGCTCTGGCCGGAGTGGCACCGCACGTGCTTCGGTTGTTGAGCACCGTGGCGACCAACATCTCGCGAGGCTCGGTCCGGTCGGAGAAGGACGCCCAGGTCACGATCATCGTCGTACCGCGCGAGCGCTTCGGGGTGACCCGGCGCGCGCTCGAGGCGGTGTACGCCAATACCGCCGAGCCGTTCAACCTGGTCTATGTCGACGGCGGTTCGCCCCGCCGAATTCGGCGTTATCTGGCCCAGGAGGCGGAAGCCCGCGGCTTCACCGTCGTGCGCACCGATCGATACCTGATTCCGAATGAGGCCCGCAATCTCGGACTGCGCCACGTGCGGACACCGTACGTGGTGTTCATCGACAACGACGCGGTGCCGTCGCCGGGCTGGCTCGGCAAGCTCGTGGAGTGTGCGGAGGCGACCGGTGCGTGGGTGGTGGGGCCGACGTACTACATCGGAGAGCCCGAGCGCGAGGAGATCCACATGGCGGCCGGGGACGCGCGCATCGAGGAGTGGCGGGGCGGCCGCCGTTTCGTCGATCGGCATCGTTTCGCGGGCAAGCGGCACGCCGACGTCCGTGCGCAGTTGGTCCGCATGCCTTGCGAGCAGGTGGAGTTCCACTGCATGCTCGTGCGTACGGAAGTGTTCGAACGGATCGGGCCGCTCGACGAGGACCTGCGCAGTGTATGCGAGCACAGCGACCTCTGCCTCCTGGTCCGACAGCAGGGCCATCAGGTGTACTTCGAGCCGGCGGCGGTGGTCACGTACGTCACGAGCGGCCGCTTCCGCCCGTCGGATTATCTCTTCTACTTCCTCCGGTGGAGCGAGTCCTGGAACGTAGGGTCGGTGGAGCGATTCCGGGAGAAGTGGGGGCTTCATTCCGACGATCCTGGGACGAAGTCGCTCGAGCGCTGGGCGGCCGCCCACCGCCGCATCCCCTTCGAGCCGGTATTGCACGGGCTCGAACGAGTCCTGGGTTGGCGCTGGGGTCGGTGGGTCGGCGACACCCTCCTGATGGGGCTTGAGCGGCGGATCAATCGCCGCCTGGTGCGCCCGCGGTCGCCCTCGTCCGGCCGCTCCGCGCGGACGGACGGCGTGCCCGCCGCCAACTAGTCTCCGTGGTGGCCCGCTGCTACGAGCTGTCGATGACGCTCTTCCCGGGCACGTATCGCGCCTCCGGCAAGCCGTTCCTGGCGCACCTGGTCGGCACCGCCGGCATTGTCGCCGCGCTCCGGGCTCGGGCGCCGGTGGTCGCGGCCGGACTGCTTCACGCCGCGTACACGCACGGCGAGTTCGGCAACGGATGGCGCGGCGTGTCGGATGCCAAGCGGATCCGCGTTCGGGCGGCGGTCGGGCCGGAGATCGAGGACCTGGTGGCCCGCTACACCGCGCTGCGGTGGGCGCCGGCCACCATCCCGGCCATCCGCGCGCGGCTCGACGCGATGACCGGGCTCGAGCGGGACGTGCTGCTGGTTCGCCTCGCCAACGAGCTCGAGGACCACCTGGATCTGGGGATCCTCTACCCGGGCGAGGTCCCACGCCGGCTGCGCTTCATGCGGGAAGACCTGCCGGCGGCGGTCGAGATGGCGGAGCGGCTCGGCCACCCCGAGCTGGCGGAGAATCTGACCGCGGCTTTCGATCAGATCGAGCGGGCCGCGATCAGTCCCGCGCTGCGGCGGACCGAGGCCGAGTCCTTCCGGCTGCCGTTCGCGTCCCACCGCCTCCGGCTGCGCGTGGTGGTGAGCCACCTCATCGCTCGGAGCCCTTGGCGCTGAAGAGCCGGCGCGCCCGACGTCTGGCGCGGCGCGCGCCGTTCATCAAGCGCCGGCCGATGACGAACTCGATGAGGGCCCGGAGCAGGCGTCCGCGCACCAGCAAGCCCAGATCCCGGGCCACGCAGCGCCCGACCAGGGCGCGCGCCAGCGTCGTATCCACTCGCGCGGGCAGGCCCGTCTCGAGCGCGGCCTGGAGGGTGACGGTGAGGGTGTCGTCGGGCTGACCGACGGTCGCCAGCGCGACCGAGAAGTCGCGCAGGTGGGGGGGGGAGGGGCTCGGCGCCGTCGAGCGAGTAGACGCGATGGTGGTCGGGGAGGGCCTGCACGGCGTTTCGCAGGTACTTGCCCCAGCGGCTCTCGGTGTGATGCTCGCGGATCGCGCTCGCCAGCGCCCGGCCCTGGGCCCGTCGCTCTCCCTCGTGCGCGATGAGGGCGACGGCCGTCCGCACGTAGTCGGCCATGTCGCGCGGCTGCTCCACCCCGACGATGGCGGCGCCGTCGATCGAGAAGGGCGGCGGCACGTCACGCGGCGCGCGGACGCACGGGGTGCCGAGCAGGCCCACCTCGAGCAGGGCGGTGGGTGAGCCCAGCGGGAAGCTCTCGAGATAGACGTCCGCGGCAGCGTGGTACGGGTCGAGGTCGGTCTGCGGTCCCACCGCCGAGACGCGGCCCCCGCTCATCTCACGCAGCGCCCGCCACCGCGGGTCTTCGCGAGGTCCGACCGCGACCAGATGGGCGGCGGGCTCGGCGCGGAGGATGGCCGCGGCCGCGTCGAAGAAGTCGAGTCCGGGGAGCGGCTGGTACTTGTCTCCGTTGCCTATGGTGAGCAGCACCGGTGCGCCCGCGGGAAGCCCGAGCTTCCGGCGGGCGGTCGAGCCGGTCTCCCGTGAGACCCGCGGCGCGATCGGGATCGGCAGCAGCGCGTTCCGGGCGATGCCCCGGTAGGCCGCGCTCCACTCGAGGGCCGAGTCGCGCAGGTTGAGCACCAGGTCGGCCACCGAGCCGCCGACCCAGAACTTCTGGCTCAGGTGATTGAGCAGCATGACCGGCGGGCCGCCCGCGATACCCAAGGCCACGACCGGGACGACGCTCCACGGGTGCACGTGGAGCACCACGCGATCGGCGTGGGTCCACGCGCGCTGCCGCAGCGCCATCGCGCGTTCGAGCAGCGGGGCGTCCGGATCGAGCGCGTCCACCCCGCCGCCGGTGGCGCGGGCCGCCTCGACGAGCCGCGGATCGATCTCCCCGTGATGGGAGAGGAACAGCACGTGGTGACGGCCGCCATCGGGATCGAGGCTCAACCACCGCCGGACGAGCGCGGTGTGGCCGCCGATCGCGTAGGTGCGGTCCATCACGTGAAGCCACCTCACCGGGCCCGGCCGCGGCGGAAGGGGTGGCGGCGGAACGGGAAGCTGCGCGGCCACCCCGAGCAGGCGGCGCTCGAGGTCGGGCGAGGCGAGCTGCCCGAAGCCGTGGTAGGCCGCCGAGTCCGCGGCGAGGAGGCAGTAGGCGAGGGCCGGCTCGAGGCCCCGCTGGTCGAGGTTCCGGTCGGCACGACGGAGGCACCACCGGAAGACCGCCTCGTTCAGGGACAGGCGCGTCGAGGCGATGGCCGCGATCGTCGCTCGCGCGGCCCCGACCTCCATCATCCGAGCGCGTGCCGGACCGCGCCGGTCACGTCGTCGACGTCTTCGTCGCCGAGCCCCGCCGAGAGGGGGAGCGAGAGGGTCCGCTCGCTGATCCAGGTGGCGTTCGGGAAGTCTTCCGGACGATGCCCAAACCGCTGGGCATAGTAGGGCTGCAGGTGGGCTCCGATGAAGTGCACGCCGGTCCCGATGTTGAGGTGATGGAGCCGGTCCAGGAGCGCGTCGCGTGAGAGTCCGGAGCGCGCGAGATCGACGGCCAGCGTGTAGAGATGGCGGGCGTGGACGGTCTCGGGCTCGGCGGGCGGCGGCAGCTCGACCGGGAGCTCGGCGAAGGCCTCGTCGTAGCGCTGCCAGATCTCGGTGCGACGCTTGAGGCCGGGCTCCACCCGGGCGAGCTGATGGAGGCCGAGGGCGGCCTGGATGTCGGTCATGTTGTACTTGAAGCCGGCCACCGCCGCGGTGTAGTGGCGGTACCCCGCGTCGGTGAAGCGTCGCCAGGCGTCGTGGCTCAGGCCGTGGAGGGCGTGGCGCTTGATCGACTCCGCAAGCGCCGGGCTCGCGGTGGTCACCATCCCGCCCTCGCCGGTGGTCATGTTCTTGGTGACGTAGAAGCTGAACGCAGTCATGTGCCCGATCATCCCGATGCGCCGGCCCCGGTGCTGCGCTCCGACCGCGTGGGCCGCGTCCTCGATCACCATCAGGTCGTGTCGTCGCGCGATGTCCATGATCGCGTCCATGTCGCACGGACGCCCGTAGAGATGCACCGGGACGATGGCCCGCGTGCGGGGCGTGATGGCGGCCTCGATGCGCTCGGGATCGATGAGGCCGGTGCGGCGGTCGCAGTCGGTGAGTACCGGTACGGCTCCCGCATGGACGATCGCGTTCGCGGTTGCCACGAAGGTCATCGCGGTGGTGAT
>WNFR01014041.1_pt1 | contig 12626 bp, 9 predicted proteins | sample 5400221 | NCBI WGS metagenome assembly WNFR01 (sample SAMN13153357, study PRJNA577476) | soil metagenome | isolation source: 40 cm soil under Madrone tree | place: USA:California | collected 2016-06-14 | reverse complement strand
AGGCTGCCGTTGAGGTGGTCCGCCAGGACCCTTGACCAAGCCACATCGCCGTCGCCTTTCACTACAGCGTGAGCGGCGCCCAGTTCCGCGGCTTCCTCAGGATAAAGAGTGGCGTGAATTCCGCCGAAGACGACCACGGCCCCACGAGCACGGGCCACATTGCCGATCTCGTATCCGCGAAGCGCGTTGCCGGTGTGAATGCCGATGCCGACAACATCGCCCGGTTGGATGTCTGTGGGCTCCAATGGGGCCAACGTCTCATCCACCAGATGAGGATCGCCGTAAAATTTAGGTGTCGCGCCGGCCAACACATACAGCCAACGCGGAGTGATGACTGCTGTACCAAACGATACACTGCTGGGATTGATTAAATGGACCTTCACGCGTGCGCTGCTCCTCGACGTGGATTCTCGAACTTTTACTTGTTCGCCCGTTGGAGAAGCGTGCTTCCATGGCGTCCGCCTGAAGGGCAAGCAGGAAGTTGCCGAATGCTCAAGCAGTGCTGCGGGAAATTATGGCGTATTAGTCTTCTTAATGACGGCCCAGAGTCCGCGCTCTCTCGCGGGCTATCCACCTTCCCAGGAAGATGATGTCATTCCCTGGGTCTTGAAATCTGTTCAAAATTGAACACGTCTCGCTTGTGTCCGAGTGGCCACAAGCGGATGGTGAAAGTTGATTAGCCGCCAGTATTCGACCTTTTCAGCGTGGCGCGATGCGCTTTGCGCTTTTTTCTCTTCTTGGCAATTCTGGCAGCAGCGCGATCATCCAAGGGACGCTCCCGCGAGGCATGTTTTGCAGCGGACGCCTGGCCCTTCTGAGGCGTTGCATTTTCCGGATTGTCTGTTGCCGCAGTGTTCATCTTCATTGACCCCTGACGTACTTTACACTATTTGCACAGTTGAACGCGTGTGCTATTGCTTCTTTGTATGGTGCAGGTCCCGGACCCAAACCAACACCTTATAATAGAGCGTCTGACTAAATCATCAATTTCACGGCGCATGCGGGTCGTGGCGAATAACAAGGCTGTTGGCTGGCTGCATAGAAGCGTGGCGCGACAGCACGCAAGGAACGACCCATGAAAGAACCTTCTAAAGTCCGCAAGATTGCTTTTGTGGGCGATTATTTGCCCCGCAAGTGCGGCATTGCCACGTTCACGTCGGATCTGCTTACGTCCGTGGCGGCTGCGCATCCCCAGAGCCAGTGTCTCGCAGTGGCGGTCACCGACATTAAAGGCATCTACAAGTACCCGGAAGTAGTTCGCTTCGAGATTGAGGAGCAGGACTTGCCCTCCTATCTGCGGGCCGCCGACTTCCTCAACATCAGCAACGTGGACATCGTCTGCCTGCAGCACGAATTCGGCATTTTCGGCGGACCCGCAGGGGGGCACATCCTGGCGCTGCTGCGTGAATTGAGAATGCCGATTGTCACCACGCTGCATACCGTTTTGCGTGAGCCAAAAATCGAGCAGCGGCGCGTAATGCAGGAGTTGATCTCGCTCTCCACCCGGCTGGTGGTCATGGTGGAGCGCGGACGTCAGATGTTGCAGGAGGTTTACCAGGCGCCGCCGTCCAAGATCGATCTGATCCCGCATGGCATTCCCGACGTAGGGTTCGTCGATCCGACTTATTTCAAAGACCAGTTCGGGGTGGAAGGCAAGGTGGTCCTGCTCACGTTTGGGCTGCTCTCGCCGAACAAGGGAATCGAGTATGTGCTCAACGCTCTACCCGAAATACTGGCGGAGTTTCCCGATGTTGTTTACATTGTCCTGGGCGCGACCCATCCCAATGAATTGCTCGAGCATGGCGAAGCGTATCGGCTCAGCCTGGAAATTCTCGCCAAAAAGAACAAACTGGAAAAGAACGTCATCTTTTACAATCAGTTCGTCGATCTTGAAAATCTGAAGGAGTTCATCGGCGCCGCCGACCTTTATATCACTCCTTACCTGAACGAAGCGCAGATCACCTCGGGCACGCTGGCCTATACGTTTGGCGCCGGTAAGGCGGTTATTTCCACGCCGTACTGGCACGCTACAGAGTTATTAGCAGGCGACCAAGGCGTACTGGTCCCCTTCGCCAATGCCGCCGCCATAGCGCGCGAAGTGATTGCCTTGCTGCGCGACGACCCTCGCCGTCATGCCATGCGCAAAAACGCCTACAGGCTCGGCCGGGAGATGGTCTGGAACAACGTGGCTCAAATGTACATGCGCTCCTTTGAACTGTCACGGATTGAAGGGTCGGAGCGGGCGCGAAAATCTTTGGCCACCAAGATGCTCGACCAGAAACCGCGGGAACTGCCGGAGTTGAAGTTGAGCCATCTCTCGCGCATGACTGATTCGACCGGAATGTTCCAGCATGCCATTTTCAGCGTTCCGAATTTTTCCGAGGGCTATTGCACGGATGACAATGCGCGCGCGTTCATCCTGGGAGTGCTGCTCAGTGAACTGGGAGTGGACCCGGAGCAAGTACGGACACTGGCCACTACCTACGCGGCATTCCTCTATCACGCGTTCGATCTCAAAGCAAAACGCTTTCACAATCACATGAGCTTCGATCGGCGCTGGCTTGATGAACAAGGGTCAGAGGATTGCCAGGCGCGAGCGCTCTGGGCTCTGGGCGTGGGAGTTGGGCGTTCCCCCTATCGCAGCTTCCAGATCATGGCTGGACAACTGTTTACGCTGGCGCTACCGGTGCTGACGGAGTTCACTTCGCCGCGGGCCTGGGCCTTCGGCCTCATCGGAATTAATGAATACCTGCGCCGCCTGCGCGGCGATAGTCTGGTGAACCAGACCCGCGAGACACTTACGGCCCGCCTCATGGAGCTTTTCGAAAAGAATGCTCAGCCGGAGTGGCGCTGGTTCGAAGACAGCTTGTCGTACGACAACGCCAAACTTCCGCACGCCCTGATTCTGAGCGGACGTGTCGCCGCACAACCAGCGATGGTGGAACGAGGGCTGGAAGCCCTGCGCTGGCTGACGGAATTGCAGATCTCCGAGCAGGGTCACTTCCGGTCCATTGGCACCAACGGGTTCTATCACCGCGGTGGGGTGCGAGCCCATTTTGACCAGCAGCCCATTGAAGCGCAAGCCATGGCCTCGGCATGTCTTGAAGCCTATCGCGCCACATCGGATGTGTGGTGGTACGAACAGGCACAATGCGCCTTCGACTGGTTCCTCGGCTGGAATGATCTGGGCGTGGAACTCTACTCTCCCAAAACCGGCGGCTGCCGCGATGGCTTGCACGTGGACCGAGTCAACCGCAACCAGGGGGCGGAATCCACTCTGGCCTTCTTACTCTCATTGGCGGAAATGCGCCTGGCGCAGAACATGCGCACCAGCTTTAAGGAACCGATTGCCGTCGAAGAAGAATAGTCCCGTCCCTCCTCGTTTTCTGGAAACAACCAAACTATGCTAATGCAAATTAAACGTACCTCTGTCGTTCTCAGGCCCGACCAGTCACGCGTTCTTCTGCGGCCATTCAGCCCAGGTGACGCCCAGCGGGTGCTTGGCATCGTAGCCAGGATCATGTCACTCCCGGATGACCAGGTCGGCCTTCTTCTGGACGAAGTCTCCGCTGAATTCTCAAAGCGGCACCAGCAGATACACAAACTCTTTCGGCGACGCTTTGAACAAGTCCGCGAGTTGCTGCCGAAGAACGAGGAGCTTTCTGAACAAAGGAAACTGTTGATCGGTTCCTATTTCCTGGCCGAATACTCGTTAGAATCTGCCGCGCTGTTCAACCCCTCCATCATTCCGCACCCTGACCAGACAGATCTACCGGCTGGCGCTCTGCGTTTTGTTCTCAGCTTGCGCGCGACTGGGGAAGGGCACATCTCTTCCATCACTTTTCGGACCGGTGTCATCCACGCAGATCATCGGATTGAAGTGGTGACGCCAACTGGCTTCCTCACCGAGCCGCGTCAAAGCCCCAACCTGCAGTACGAGAAGGCGCTGTTCGCGCGAAAACTCGTTGAGCTGGGATTGACCAGTGAATTCAGCCAGCGGGTAATGAGCAGACTCGGAGAGTCGTTTGGGCTGGAAGAGTTGCGCGCCAATCTGGAAGCCGAAGTAAACCAGTTTCGCCTGAAGGAGTTCCGCGTCTCCGATGGAGTGGTGCAACACGATGAGAATGTCGCGCAGGGAATTTGGATGCTGGCTCGCTCCAACTATGAAGTGCAGTTCCAGTCAGACCAGCAGTTGTCTGAGCGCATTATTTTCCCAGCTACTCCTTCGCAAAGGAATGGCATTGAGGATGCACGGTTTGTTTGTTTCAAGAACGATGACGGCACTCATATTTACTACGCCACTTTCACTGCTTTCGATGGCAGAGTGATCATGCCGGAGCTGGTAGAAACGACTGACTTCCTCCTTTTTCGATTCATTACCTTGAATGGTCCAGCCGCCGAAAACAAGGGCATGGCCCTCTTTCCCCGGAAAATTAACGGCTTCTATGCCATGCTCTCCCGCCAGGACAATGAGAACATCTACATTATGTTTTCCGACAACGTCCACTTCTGGAATGAGCGCAAATTGATCCTTAAACCTGTTTTCCCGTGGGAACTGGTCCAGCTTGGGAACTGCGGGTCCCCCATTGAGACCGATGCTGGCTGGCTGGTCCTGAGCCACGGGGTTGGCCCGATGCGCAAGTACTGCATCGGCGCATTCCTGCTGGATCGCAATGATCCGAGCAAAGTTATCGGACGGCTGCGGGAACCCCTGATCAAACCTAACGAGAGCGAACGCGAAGGCTACGTGCCTAATGTTGTTTATACCTGTGGCGCTCTCGTCCACAAGAATGAACTGGTCATCCCTTATGCCATGGCTGATCACGCCACTGGTTTCGCTACCGTGCCGCTCGCTGAGGTTCTGGCTGCCATGCATCCGGAAGGTTGCTGAACAGCATGACCGTTACCAGCAAGAAAAAGAAAAGAAGAGTGGCGGTGCTGTCGCCGGTAGCTTGGCGAACTCCGCCTCGGCAATACGGCGCCTGGGAGACGGTGGCCAGCAACATTACCGAAGGGCTGATCGCACGGGGCTGGGATGTAACCTTGTTTGCCACCAGGGATTCTGTGACCCGCGCTCATCTGCATGCCGTGGTAGACCGGGGATATGAAGAGGATCCCTCTGGCGACCCCAAAGTGGCTGAATACCTCCACATCTCTGAAGCGTTCGAGCATGCGGCTGAGTTTGACCTCATCCACAGCCACTACGACTTTATGGCGTTGACTTACAGCCGATTGGTCAAAACGCCGGTGCTCACCACCGTCCACGGGTTCTCATCGCCCAAAATCATGCCCGTCTATGAGAAGTATGGTGACGGATATTTCGTTTCCATCAGCGATTCCGATCGCGCACCCGGACTGAATTATCTGGCAACCGTCTATAACGGGATCGACCTCGCGCTGTATCCGTTGCAGGAATCCGGCGGCGATGACCTGATCTTTCTAGGCCGAATTCATCCGGATAAGGGCGTCCATCTGGCCATTGAGGCTGCGCGCCTGAGCGGCCGGCGTTTGATCATCGCAGGAATCATCCAGGACGAAGTCTATTACCGGGAAAAGCTCCAGCCACACATTGATGGTCAAAAAATCTGCTATGTCGGACCGGTGGGGATAGCGGGAAAAAATGAATTGTTCGCGCGGGCCTGTGCGTTACTTCATCTGAACACCATCCCTGAGCGGTTCGGTCTGGTCCTGGCGGAAGCCAATGCAGCTGGCGTTCCTGTGATTGCCATGGATCTGGGTTCGTGCTGTGAGGTTATCGGGGACGGACAGACCGGCTTTCTGGTCAACAACGTCCATGAAGCAGTGCTCGCGCTGCAACGCCTTCCTGAAATCAATCGTCGCGCCTGCCGCCAGCGCGTCCAGCAATACTTTTCCATCGAAACTATGGTGGAGGGGTATGAAAAGGTTTACGAGACAATTTTTGACTTGAGAGAAAAGAGACAGTCATGAAGGCGGACATTGTTAGACGCTATAGCCACAACCCCATCCTGACCAAAAAGGATGTCCCATACCCTGTGGAAACCGTTCACAACGCAGCGGTGGTGAAACATGAGAACGAATACATCATGCTTTTCCGTTCCCATTTGCGCACCGGCCGCTCTATCCTTGGTTTGGCCCGCAGTCGCGACGGATTCCACTTCACCGTCGATCCCCAGCCCTTTCTCACTCCCACGCCGGACGGCCCATTTGCCGCCTACGAAGAGTTCGGCGTTGAAGACCCGCGCGTGACCCGGCTGGAAGGGGAATACATCATCACCTACAGCGCTTACTCGCGCAATGGAGTGCGAATCGCCCTGGCCAAAACGAAGGACTTCAGTAAGGTGGAAAGGGTGTCCCTCATTACCCAGGCAGATTATCGGAATGTGGTGATCTTTCCCGAAAAGTTTGATGGACTCTATGCCCGGTTGGACCGTCCTCATTCTGAGATCTCTCCTTGGTCAATCTGGATTTCCTATTCTCCCGATTTGCATTTCTGGGGTGAATCTCAGCTCATCATGAGGCCGGTGCCGTATCACTGGGACGAAATGAAGATCGGTCCGGGTGCGCCGCCGATCAAAACGGACCAAGGATGGCTTTCCATCTATCACGGAGTTTTCAAGACGATGGATGGATCGGTCTATCGTTTAGGCGTTGCCCTGCACGACCTGCAGAACCCGGCCAAGATCATCGGGGTGGGCGATTCTTGGATTTTGCAGCCGGAAGACCCCTGGGAAATAACTGGATATGTCCACAACGTAGTCTTCACCTGTGGGGCCGTTCCTGAGTCCGATGGGACCGTGAAGATTTACTGGGGGGCCGCAGATACGGTCATGTGCGTAGGCGAGGCGAACATATCAGATCTGGTCGCCGTATGCCAGGACCATGGCAGACAAGCCACATAGATACCTGGGCTGCTCCCTTCGCCAAAATCGAAAACGATTGGATGCGCGGAGCGCCCCAACCCGGATTGGCCAAGCTCATTCTTCTTATGAGGTCGCGAACTTCGCGAGCTGTACACGGTCGACCTTGGCGTGCGCGGCTCTTCCAGCGCCAATAGAGGCGGAAGCCCTTGCGACTCCAGGCAATGACTGTATCAGGCTTTACGATGCGAATAGCAGAATGCCAACCTTGCCAGAGCCGTGACAACCAGACCCACAGGATGCGGTCAGCATTTTGGAGACGAGGGCGTCGACCTCCATGGGAACGTTCAAGAACCAAAAGCTGATGCCGGAGAGCTAGAATCTCGGCTTGCAGAGCTGCGCGAGAACGCAATGATCTGCCGAAGGAGAAAAACAGAAGGCTTAGGAGCGTCCACATGGAATGGGAACCAGCTTACAAACGGCTGACCAATAAGGTCAATGCTTTCACCCAGAACGGAGTTTTTGGTAGGCACAGGCTTCCGAGGCGTTGCATTTTTCGAAATGTCTGTTGTCGTAGTGCTCATCTTCATTAGCTCCTGACGTTAACGCGTTCGTTGCTGTCGCGGAATGCACGCTGTTATTTCTTCTTGGTGGTTGTCTTCTTTTTCGCTCGCGGTGTCACCGCTTTCTTGGTTGTCCCGCCCTTGGTGTCGAGCAGCGTCAACGAATCGGCAGCATTGAATGGATATTGGCGGACGGACTCCTGGGTCCCTTGTCCGATGTTACTCAGACTAACGTCCACCCGGCGATTGCTGGCCAGAATGATGACTTTCATGTTTTTGAGCACTCGCTGCCGGTCTGCCGGACTCAGTTCAGGGTTGTGTTCAACCGCATCTCTTACCTCGGCATCGGTGAGGTTACGTTGTTTGCCGAAAGCCTTGGTTTCGATGTTAGCGCTCAGAGTTTTCTCCTGGCTGGGAAGCAGGCCGCCGTCGGGATTCTCGCGTGTTGGTTTGGCGGTCGCAAAATAAACGCTGTGGAGGGCCAGCCTCTTCTCGACCGCACTAGTATCCGGCGGCGGTGGCGGCGGAGGCGCTAATACTGTCACTATGGTGGTAGAAGAAGCCGTGAGCGCCGGATTACGATCATCAGCCACGTTACACGTCACGGTAATTGTCCCGGGCTGCGCTCCGGTGCTGTCCAGTGTGGCCGTGGACGTGCTGCTGCTGATGTTCCCTGCGCTGGTGCTGTAGCTATAGGTTAGTCGGCGGCCGTCGGGGCTGCTGGCGTTCGAAGTGATGTTTGAACTTCCACCCATCTTCACGCTTCCCGGATCGGACGAGCATGTAATCACAGGTGGCTGCGGCGCTTTTACAGTGAAGCTGGCACTGCAGTTGGCGAAGCCATTCTTGGTACCGTCGGTCAAGTTGGCAGTAATCGGATACAAACTGGGCTGCAAACCGGTAGTGTCAATTTGCGTTGAAGGCCCGGTCCCACTCATCTTCACCCTGGCGGCACTCCATTTGTATGTGATCGTGCGTTTGGGATTGAAGTTAGATCCATTCGCGGTCGCGGTCACAGGCTCGCCGGCAAAAACAGTTGACGGGTCTACGGAGCAAGACGCGCTGGGCGGGATTGAAGGCGTTTCGCCGCCGAACATGAAAACGACGCCAGCCTGCGCTCTGCCGCCCCTGATATCGGTGCTCGGAGTTGTGGCCCTGGGTCCGAACCGGTAACTGGACATCACGTAGTCTGCCCTGATCAGCCGCAAAGCAACGTGTCTGGACACGTTGAGGTCAAGACCGCCGCCAAACATGAACCCCAATTTATCGATGCGGTGAAAGGCCTCAGGTGCGAGGCGGTGGTCACCCACTAACGCCTCAATAAATGGAGTGAAATGCGTGCTGCGGAAGGTCACTCTTGGGCCGATAGAGAGGTTCGAGAAAGAAGCATCATCCAGTTTTGCCCCCAATGTCTTTTCACCGCTTCCCCAATGGCTGCTCGCATCGAGTGTAAGACCGAACCAACGATTGAAGTTATAGCTGACAGTGGCGCCGGCGCCCCGCGGATTCGTTTCCAACAGGCTGTCCAACGGAACCAGTCCCAACGGACGAACACCGTGTACATGGGAGCCGGGATACACCAAGGAATATCCGCCGTAGAACTCCCACGTGGGAACAGGCTGGTCCTGAGCTGCGGCCAGGGCGCTAAACGCACACAGGAAGGCGATCGTTGCCGGCAGCATTGCTACAACACGAAGAAGATGGACCTTTGAGTGAGATGACATGCGAATATTCCTCCGAACTTGAACGAACGTTAAATTCTGTTTTTGCCAGAACGGGCGAGTAGACCAGCTTCTGAACTGGTCCACTATCCCGAATTGCCTATGGACAGGTAGGCACATTGACGGGATTGCTATCCAATGTGACTGCCCCAGTCCGGGCCAGCGCTCTGCCATTGAGCGTTGCGCCGGTGTTAAGCGTGATGGATGCCTGGGCCATGATATTTCCCGCGAATGTCGTGTTGGTCCCAAGCGTGGCTGAACTGCCAACCTGCCAGAACACATTCTTGGGCAAGCCACCGCCGCTCATGATGATCTGGCTGTTATTCGAGGCCGTCGTGACCGTAGACACGACCTGGAAGATCCAGACACCAGTGGCAGGGCCGGCGAGAGTGAGATTACCGGTTATTCCCAGCGAGGGCTGGGCACTCGTTGTCTTATAAACGCCAGGAGCGAGAGTTAGCCCGCCTATATCGGCGGGAAGGATGGCGCCTCCGGCTGTACCCGCGGCGTTGTTATACGCCGTGGTTAAATCGCCCTGCGCGATCATCGCAACCGCATCGCCGGCATGTTTGGTGCCAGTGAGTGTTCCCGGCGGAAATCCGGTAATCGAAGCGGCTGGCCATATTCCCACATCTCCGCCAACCACTGCGGTTGGGCCGACATTGCTGACGACCGGGGTGGCGCCGAGAATTCCGAAATTGCAGGCCGTTCCCAATGGTGATGGTCCAGGCGGTGGGGGTGGCGGCGGACACGGCCCCACTGGCGTGGTGAAGCTCCACACGAAATTGGCCGCGAGATTGTTGCCGAACGTGTCAGCTACGCCCGTGGTGATGGTGGCGGTGTAGGTGGTGTTCAGTGCAAGAGTGCTCGAAGGCGTGAAGGTGGCAATTTGGGTTGCCGAAATATAGGTGACTGCTCCAGCCACGCTTACCCCGCCGGGCGCGGTCAAAGTGAACGTCGAGCCGTTGATCGTGGGCTGGTTCATCGCCTTGCTGAACGTGGCGCTGATGATCGCAGTATTGGGGCAAACGCCGACATTGCCGTTCGTCGGAGTCACGAAGGTCACGGTAGGCGGAGACGTAGCCGGGACGGCAACCGCATTCTTATCTGCATCGCCGCATCCGACGGCGAAACTGAGTAGTAGAAATGCTGTGAACCAGATCTTGTAGCTGCTGTGTCTCCGCATTGCGTACCTCTTCTTCCCGGCTCAACTAACGAACGCATCTTGGTTTCGGGACAACCAACCGTAGCAACTCTGGATCAAGCTGTATGTTCGAAATTGCACAGGCCTGTCACTTTGTAATCAAAAGAGATCACATTTGGGTGGACACCCCGGTGAGAGTTAGCAGGAAAGATGGCTATTGAGAGAAGAGAAAGGAATGAGTAGCTATTTGGATGACTGCCGATAGATTGTTGTCGCTGCGCAGTGTTGCGGGGCCAGCACACACATCCGTTCGTATCGCTTTGGATCTGGAGCAGCGGCGATGCGGGCTCGGATTATTTTACCTGCGTGCGCCAGACGTAAAAGTATTTGTCGTCCGTGGAGGTAGCCACGGAGATTTCTTTCTGTCTGGTGGACCGGTTTAAGGCTGACCGGACGTTCTCTATCTTTTCCCCATCGAGGCCGTCGAGAGGAACCAGGATCGCCGTCTCCATGTCCAGCCGGTGAAGGTCAGCCAGGATCTTGGCAACGATCGCATTGTGCTTCCCTTTTCTGCCGTGAGGAACGGAGGCGATCAACTTGTTGGCGAAATTAAACGGCGGCACTTTACTGTGATTTCCGTTGGTTCCGTTAGTTCCGTTATTTCCGTTTTTCTTTCCGCTATTCGGCATATGCGACTCCACTACTCATAGGGATACGTAACGTTAACCTAACGAATTGCTAATATCCCGGATACTAAACCTAAACGACGCTAAATTACAACCAACATTTTCTAACCTACGCACTTTTACCGTAGCGCAAAATCCTCCCCCCCGGGGGCGCAGCCATATGGTGCTGCACACAGCCATCGCTAGTGAATCCGAGCGTAACTCGTAGGCGAAAGACTTTCGCGCAGGCTAAACGATTCTCCCCGTAGCCTTTGCGGGCTGCTACCTTTTTGGAAGGAGGCCCCTTTCGATGTGAGATCGGTGGCGGGGCCACGCAACACTGGAAGTTCCAGGAGGCTTCCATGGCAAGGCAGAGCAACATACTTCCCTGGGAAATGACAAGGACCTCAGACATCGGTATCCCGAGCAAAACCGCCAAAAGACTACGACTTTTTGACGTCAGCGCTTTTCTGGCACAAGCCGGTCTGGGCCGGACGCTTGTTGACCTGCAAAAGGGCCAGAGTGTTTTTTCGCAAGGCGACCCGGCCGATTCCATCTTTTATATCCAGCGCGGAAAAATCAGGCTAACGGTTGTTTCCTCGGGGGGCAAGGAAGCGACTATTGCCTTACTGGGTGTGCGTGACTTCTTAGGCGAGGACTGCATAGCCAACGCCCATCCGCTGCGCATGGCCACTGCGACGGCGATCACCGAGGGCGCGGTACTCAAGATCAACAAAAAAGAAATGGTATGCGCGCTCCACGAGCAACATGCCCTCTCGGACATTTTTGTTGCCTACCTGCTTTCTCGCAATACCCGTATCCAGGAAGACCTGGTGGACCAGCTTTTCAATTCCAGCGAAAAGCGGCTGGCCCGTGCCCTGTTACTGCTTGCCCAATTTGGCAAAGAAGGCACTCAGGAAACGATCATTCCCAAGATCAGCCAGGAAACGCTGGCCGAGATGGTGGGCACAACCCGCTCGCGCGTTAACTTCTTCATGAACCGCTTCCGCAAGCTGGGATTCATTGAATATAACGGCAAGCTCCAGGTCAACCGCTCGCTCCTGAGCGTGGTCCTTCACGATTAACCAGAAGCCACGCTGCCGGGATTCATCAGGTAAGACCCTGGCGTGCGGCGGCAGCTTTCCGTGAAAAGGGCTACCCGGCCCTCGTCTTCATCACGGCGCGCATGATTGTGGTTGCTCTCACGACGGGCCGGGGCGAAATAATGGAAAGAGAAAAATCAATGACATACCGGACCGTGTTAGGACAGAACAGGCAGGGCGTCTCCTGGATTTTCTGCAGGTCTTCGGTCGCGACGCTTAAAGGGAAAGACCGCAAGCACTTCGTGCAGGTCACCACAACATAGGGTATGCCGTGGGAATCCTTTCCGTTTCGAGGAATCCACACCGGAGCGGATTCTCTCTGATGGTCCACGGCGTGCGCCGCAGAGCTCCTAATCAGATCGGCCACGGTGTGCAAGAGGGTCTGTGGATCGCTTTGACCCTTGGCATAAAAAGCGTCTGCGATCACTCCACCGGGCATAGCTTCCCCTGAGTGATAGGCGCCACTCATGGCGATCACGGATACTTTCGGAAACCGCCGACGGACCACCGAAAGCAACTCAAAGCCGGACATTTCCGGTATATTCAGGTCGGAAATCACTATAGACGGCAGCGATCTTTCCAGCTGTAAAA
>WNFR01007428.1_pt1 | contig 12627 bp, 9 predicted proteins | sample 5400221 | NCBI WGS metagenome assembly WNFR01 (sample SAMN13153357, study PRJNA577476) | soil metagenome | isolation source: 40 cm soil under Madrone tree | place: USA:California | collected 2016-06-14 | reverse complement strand
GAGCACGGCATCCGCGCCTTTCCTGCGACCTTATTTCCAGCCATCACTGAATTCGGCAACATTCCACGCGGAGGACCATCGTGAATCGAGAGCAGTTTTACGCCATGATGAACGGCGAAGGCACGCTGGACTATGAAGTGTACCTGCGCACCAAGACGCTGCTGAGTTGCCAAACCGACTACGCGGAGCTGTGCAATCGCGACGAATTACAATTCCAGCTGGTCCATCAAGTGGAAGAGCTGTGGATGAAGTTGATCGCCTACACGCTTCTCGATATCGATGAATACCTGCAGCAGGAAAATACCAACCGGGTGCTGACGCTGTTTCGCCGCATTCACGGCGTGCAGCGAATGATGATCGAGCAACTCGGGCTGCTGGAAACTATGTCGCCCAAGGAGTATCAGGCGATCCGGCGGCGGCTGGGAAACGGCAGCGGGCAAGAGTCGCCGGGATTTCGCACGCTGCTGAAAATGTACCAGCCGATCTGGAATTCGTTCGAACAGTCTTACCTGAAGAAGCATGATCTTACAGTGGAAAAAGTCTACGATTCAGAATACAACCACGGCGACGCGTACGTGGTGGCGGAGGCGCTGGCGGAGTTCGACGAACTGTTTCAGAAATTCCGATTCGAACACATGCAACTGATTCATCGCACCATCGGGTTTGGCTCAAAGTCGCTGAAAGGACGGCCGGTGGAGATTCTTGAGGACGGCATGCGGCATAAATTTTTTCCCGAACTATGGGAAATTCGCAGCGAGATGACCGATAAATGGGGCGCGGAATACGGAGTGACCCGCGATCCGATCGGCGGACATCACTGAGAAGCAGTCAGGCGCAGGTGCTCGTCAGGGAACAAGCTGCGTGTACCGCCCACGAAAGAACAGCAGTGGATTGCCGGCACACAACGACGCCGAGAGAATCTCTCCCAGTACGATGGTGTGGTCCCCCGCGACGTGGGTCGCATGCAGGCGGCAGGTAAATTGGCAAAGAACATCGTTCAACAATGGAATTCCTTCGTTTGTCCAACGGAATCCAACTTTTAGCGTCTCCTCTTCGGTTTCCGTCTGGTCGGCTCGAGCAAAGAATTCTGAAATCTTCTGCTGATCTTCCTTCAAGACATTTATTCCAAACTTGCGTTTCTCCATTACGAATGGCAACAGGTGGGCGTGCTGCAAGACACAAACGGAAACAAGCGGAGGTTCAAGCGAAACCGAGGTGAACGAATTCGCGGTCATTCCATGAACACGGCCAGGTGCGCTTTCCACCGTGACCACCGTCACGCCAGTTGCGAATTGGCCCAGAACGCGGCGCAGGTCCAGGGATGTGAGCGGAGCGGAAGACATGTGATTTTCAAAAGATAGCACAGGTAGCGAATCGGGGTGAACGTCGGAGCGAGACTGGCAGCGCGGCAAGAACAAAAAAAGAGCGGCTCGATGGAGCCGCTCCGTTTACCAGCGATTCAGCTTCAATTTGGTTAGTGCGGCTTTGGTTGCCAGCTTCTGCTGTTCCTGCACTTGCTTCTGCTCGACCTTCTGGCGCTCCTGGTCCTGTTGCTGGCGCAGTTTTTCGAGTTGCTGTTGCTGGCGCTGATCGACTTGCGGGTCGACCGTCGGCCGCGAAGCAGGCGGCCGGTCGTTGACGGAACGGTTGTTGTTCTGCTGAGGATTATTTGGATTGCCGCGATTTGGGTTGCCAGAATTCGCATTGCTCTGGTTCGGCACGTTCTGGTTCTGGTTCTGGTTCCCGGCCCGGTTCGGGTTCCCGGCGTTCGCATTTGGCGGACGATTCGGATTAGGCTGCGCTTGCGGCTGGTTCGCGGGATTGTTGACGACCGGAGGCCGTCCGTTATTCTGCTGCACCAGGGCAGGCTGCTGCGGCGCGCGGTTATTGCGGTTATTGTTGTTCTGGCCTTGTGCCGGCAGCGCTACGGCTCTGGCCGGCGGCGCGATTTTGATGTTGGCTCGGGGTGCGGATGTTTCTTGCACCTGACGAACTTCGGAAACGGCTAGCGGACGTCCACCGTTGGACTGCACCGCCTGAATTTGCCGGGTGACCGGAATTGGCGCGGGTGGCGGCGGAGTTTTGGCAACCACCTGCCGTGCGGCCAGATTCGCGGGAGGACGAACCCGCGCTTCGGCCCCAGCTCCAGCAAAGCTCCGCTGTTGCGGAGCGACCGCCGGAGTCATCGGCGCTACTGGCGCGCTGGCAACTTCTTGCGCATTCACTTTCACCATGTTGCGGCCGACCGGCTGCGCCGAGGTGAAAGAAGCCTGCGACGTCGCGGTAACAGCGTTGTTGGCTCGCTGGTTCTGATACGTAATATTGGTGACGTTCACCGTTTTATTTACGTAAACGTTGTTGTAGACGTTCGTGACCTGAGTGCGATTGACGATCACCGTATTGGATACGTTTACGTTTTCAACGTAACGCGGACTGACGTGATAGGACGGGCAGTACACATCGCGAGGTCCCAGTGGAAACCAGGCAACACCGGCAGCCGCGCCGCCGACGGCGACTCCAACTCCAAAACGCGGTCCGCCAACCCAGGCAACCAGCGCTGGGGCATAAACGGGTCGTACATATGCCACGGTCACCACGGCAGGACGCGGTGGGCACGGCACCCAACCCCATACTCCTCCAACCACGACCCAGCGGCCGTAGTGAAACGGGGCAAAGCCCCACGGCGCATCGTCAACCCACGTCCAGCCCCACGGTGAAATCCAAACCCAATGGCCGTAGCGATATGGAGCCCAGCCAACGACCGCGGTGTGCGGAAACCAGACCGTGCCGTACTCCGGCACTTGGCGCCAACCGCCATATTCATCGAGATCTTCGTAACCCACGACGTCGTCTGAAACATAGCGCCCGGAAGTGGAATGATCCCAGCGGCGATCGCGATCGCCACACCAGTGGTCAAAATCGTCATCATCAGCCAGAGGTTCGACATCCGCATCAAGCTGGTCCACGCCGCTGAAGGTGGATGACTGGCCTGCGTGTATCGGATAGGCCGAACCGCCGCCAGTCACTTCTCCCTGTCCATTACGCACCGAAACGATCGTGGCATCGCCATTTTCATTCACGTCGATGCGATAAGAGCCGGGGCGCAGCACGTTGAACGCAAGGTTAGGAGTGTCGATCTCCAGTGTCTCGTCATCACCGAGCCGGCGAACGCGAACGTTGAGGCTGCCTTCGGTCAAACGAATTTGCACCGTGCGGTCGTCCAGATTAAGAAACGAGAAGCCGGTTTGCGCACCAAGCCGAAGCGCGAATGAGTCAATGCGCAATTCGGCGCGGCCGTCGCGATCGGTCCACAGCTTGTCGCCGGTGGTCATCGGCCGGTTAGCGACTGCATCGACCCAATCATCAGTGCCGGCAGGTTCGAACGATACCGCACCGCCGATCAGGCTCAAGCGAGCAGCTCGTGCTGGCGGATCATCATCATCGGCGCGAACGCGACCTGGAGTTGCCAAGAAAGCAAAAACTAACGTGACCAAAACGCAGGTGAGCCACCCATTGGCCCATTTTTTTTCGGTATATCTCATCGCTTTTTCTCCCGAAGTGCCGCGAATTTCAACAAGCGGCGTTGCGTTCCAAATCCACTGCAAAACCCAAACGTAAAAACCCTGATATGCCTTCCACAGTAACACCCGGTTGCCGCCAGACGGCTATCGGGCTTTTATATTAGTTACCTGAAAGGAAGCACCCGATCGCACCGAGCATTTACTGCACGATATAACCCGCTGTGCGGTAAAGAGTTGCACCGCGTGCGTTGCAAATAAAAAGAGCCCGCTGAAGGCGCGGGCTCGATGAGATCGTTTCGGTTGGTCGCCGTTCAGTGGTGCTGCGAAGAACTACCGCTGTGGCTGCTGCCTCCGCTACTCCTGGGTGCGCTGGCGTGGCTTCCGCCGCCACCGCCACCTGAAGTGTGACTCGGTGCTGAGTAGCTGCGGCTGGGAGCCGAATAGCTCCGAGCCGGAGCGGAATAGGATCGCGCTGGAGCAGAGTAAGTGCGAGCCGGAGGCGAATTATGCGGCGCGGAATAATTCCTCGGCGGCGCGTACGACGGCGCGGAATTCGAACGCTGCGGCGGACTGTAAGAACGTTGTGCCGGACTATACGAACGCGACGGCTGCTGCGAATAGCCGCGATTCGAACTGTTGTACTCCGACCGGTTGCCGAAATTGCCGGACCGCGGCGTGGATGCGTAACCGGAACTGTTGTTGCCAGAGCTGTAAGCTGATGGCGGCCGATCCGAGCGGGGCGAGGCGCTGGCGCCAAAGCCCGCCGGTCCACGGCCACTATCCGTAGCGTTCCCCTGTGCCGACCAGTTGCGATTGTTGCTTGGGTAATTCGCGCTGGCCTGTCCGCGTGCCGCCACGTTGCCGCCTGATTCCCCACCGGCATAACGCATGTGCGACTGCGGTTTATCCTGCGAAAGCTCCCGCTGGCGTGAAGATTGCGCGCCGCCAAATTGGCCGCCCTGATTGGCCGGTGAAAATGGCGGGCGATTAGCGTTCGCCGCAGCGGCCATCTGCGCGGTGCGGCCAATTGCTGGTGCGCGCGCGCCTGCGGATACGTTGCCGAAACTGCGTACCGGCATATTCGACGCCGCGGCCGCCGGAGCAGTGCGAGCCATCACTGGCCGATTCTGAATCGCCGAGGACGGCCGGGCAATATTGTTGTGTGTGCCCGCCGCGCCAAAGTAGCTTTGCCGCGTCGGTGCCACGTTCACTCGATTCGTAACCTGCGCGCCGCGCAGCTCGGAGCCGTTCATCCGGTGATTGCCCGGACGAACAACCTGGCCGTTCGCAAAATTGTTGCGCGAAGCCACGGTCACCGCATTGGTGTTGTGCGCGTAGGCGTAATTAAAGTTGTTGCTGCGATTGTTGATGATCGTGGTGTTGCGAATCCTGGTGTTATTGAAATTCACGTTGCGATAGTAACGATCGCTGGCGTGATACCACGGGTGAAACGGTTCGCCAAATCCAAGCGGGAACCAGCCTATTCCGCCGCCGAACCCAAAACCGACGCCAAAATGTGCTCCGCCGATGAAGCCGACGAATGCGGGCCCGTAGATCGGCCGCGCATAATACGGCCCCGGGCACCAGCCCCAACGGCTGCCGATGTACGCCCAGCGTCCATAGTGATACGGAGCAAATCCCCACGGCTCGTAGCCAACCCAGCTCCAGCCCCACGGGCCAACGTAATTCCACGAACCGTAACTATACGGGGACCAGCCGGGATCCACTTCCTCCGGATACCACACCGGTCCATAGTCCGGTTCTTCGTTCCAGGTTCCACTTTCGTCCAGGTCGCTGTATCCCGGAGTGTCGCGCGAGACGTAGCGCGCCGAGACCGAGTTGTCATCCCGCAAATCGCGGCTATTAGACCAACGATCGAAATCATCGGGCGCCGGCGCGGAAGCCACGAAATAAGTCACATGTTCGGTGCCGTTAAATTCGCCGCGCTCTCCGGCGTGGATGATATAGACCTCTCCACCCCCGGTGACCTGCCCTTCTCCACGGATCACGGTAACGCGTGTGCCGTCTCCGTTTTCGTTTACGTCAATGCGAAATGCACCGGCTTGGGTCACGTTGAACGAAACGTTCGGTGTATCCACTTCATAGACATCGCCTTCGCGCAATTCTCGCACCCGAAAATTGACGCTGCCCTCGGCCAACCGCATCTGCGCGGTCTGTTCGTCCAAATTCAAAAATGAGAGTGCGGTCATGCTGGAAAGATGGATCGAGGCCTGGCCGGCCTGCAGCTCGGCGCGGGAATCTTTGTCCGACCAGATCTTGTCGCCCACAGTCACTGGACGGTTGCGGGTGGCCGCACCCCAATCGCCCTGACCGCCGGGCTGGAACGATACCGTGCCATCGATAACGCTCATGCGGGCCACACGGGACGGAGGGTCCTGCCCATTATCTGGCCCATTATCTGGACCGCCTTGAGGCCCATTGCCTTGGTCTGCGTAAGTTCCATTGTCTGGCCGGGGTGGAGCATCCTGGGCCCGTACCGCAGCCGCGGCAAAAGCCATTGCAGCCGCCAAGAAAAGTAGCAGCGACCTGGCCAAAATCGGGTTCTGTTTGGTGCTCATAAGCGTTTTCCTCTGTCGACGGGCCCTGCTAACCTTAGATGAATCCGGGCCGGTGGAGGGTGGGTTAACCGGTTGGATTGTCGCACCAGAAAACGTCTCTCCCAAACTATTGAACCCTCTCATTTAAACAAAGTTGCGTCCATAGTGACCCACATATGGCGACGGTCCAAACAGTACTAGTACTATAACTACTTGCCCAAAATCTGGCCCTTCGGACAGGCGCTGCACCCCTGCTCTTACCCTAGACTCCTGTCTTGTGGGCGCTGCTGCGCTCTGGGAGAATCGATGCGTATGAACGCGAAGTGGATGGGCGCACTGGCATTGTCTCTGGTGGCAACCTTCGGAGCTTCCGCGCAACAATGGCGGCAAGTCGGACCGGCGGGCGGCAACGTGAACTCGCTGGAGGCCGATCCGCGCGACGCCAACAAGCTGTACCTCGGCACATCCGATGGCCACGTATTCTTTTCCGGCGACGAGGGCCAACACTGGACTTTGCTTAGCCGCATCGGCACCGGCCAGGACGACGTCATCACCCACATCCTGGTCGACCCGCGCGATTCGAAGCGCCTTTACGCCAGCACTTGGACTCTGTATTCGGGCGGTGGCGGCGTTTACCGCAGCGACGACTCCGGACACACTTGGCGGCTGGTCGGTCTGCAAAAAGAAACCGTGCGCGCACTCGCGCAGGCTCCCACCAATCCCAAGTTGCTGGTCGCTGGTTCGTTGACCGGCGTGTACCGTTCAGCCGATGACGGCAATTCCTGGGAGCGTATCACTCCCGCGAAGCACGACGATCTGCGCAACTTTGATTCCCTTGCATTCGACCCGCACGACGAAAAGATAATTTACGCAGGAACCTACCACCTCCCGTGGAAAACAGTCGACGGTGGAAAGAATTGGACTTCCATCAAGCAGGGCATGATTGACGACTCCGACGTAATGACCGTCGTCGTCGATCCCGCCAATCCATCCAACGTGCACGCCACTGCCTGCTCCGGCATTTATCACAGCGTGGACGCTGGCAGCACTTGGAAGCGTTATGGCGGCATTCCATTTGTGTACCGCCGCACCCAACTGATTCGCCAGGATCCGCAGCATCCGGATACGCTCTATGCCGGAACCACCAGCGGTCTCTGGAAAACAACCAACGAAGGTGTGGACCAGTGGAAGCGGCTGACTCCCATTGACTGGGTTGTGAATGCGATCTTTATCGACCCCAAGAATCCGCAGCGCATTATCCTGGGCACCGAGCGCGAAGGTGTCCAGATCAGCGACAACGGCGGCGCAACTTTTGCCGCGGCCAACAATGGGTTCAATCATCAGCACATTCTGGACGTTGCGGTGGATCGCGAACACTCCGACCACGCCCTGGTGGTGCTGACGTTCGACACCAACGCTTTTCTTGCTACCAAAGACGGCGGCGCAAACTGGACCACGCTCGGTCCTGGATTAAAGCGCTCCGATGTTCGTCATGTTTACGCCATGCCCAACGGTTGGTGGGCTTCGCTGGCCAACGGCGGATTGATGAAGTATGAAGAGACTTCCAACAAGTGGGTGAAAGCCGGAATGTTTGTTCCGGATACTGTCGCGACACCCGTTTCCCAAACGACTTCAACCGGCGCAAAGGGAAAGAAACCAGTTCCGGCCACAAAAAAACCGCTAGCTAAGAAAGCAGCGCCGCAACAGCTGGCATTTCAAGTCAACGAATTGACCTACGGCGGAAACTCCTGGTTTGCGGCCACCACAGGTGGCGTGCTGGTTTCCACCGACAAAGGCGCGACTTGGAAATCGGCAGCCAGCGATTCGCTGGTGAAAGTGCCGGCGCAGTCCTTGGAAGTTTCTCTTGACGGCGTCCAAGTCTGGGCCGTTTCGCAGAAAAATTTGCTGCATTCAGCCGATGCCGGCGCGCACTGGGACGCCAAAGAACTTTCCTTTGCGTCCGCCGGAAATCTTCATCTTCGCCGTATGGATGACCAGAACCTGCTTATCACTTCCAATATGGGACTCTACTCTTCCCACGACGCAGGACGCAATTGGAGCCGTGCCGATGTTCGCGACCTGCAATTTCAAGATGCTGCCGGAGCGGGCAATGCTCGCCTCGCGGCCTTACAGAAACGCGGACTGCTCGCTTCCTTCGACTCCGGAAAATCGTGGCAGAAAGTAAACGATCCTCTGGCGGAAGGATTCTTCCCGCTGGTTCGCGCCAACCGCAGCGGCACACTTCTTGCCGTTTCCGCTACCGAAGGCCTGTACACGCTTGATAGCGGCGCACATTCCGCCAGCGAAGCCATGGGAACGTCGGCACTGCTTCCCGCTTCGAACGGAATGCAGAAGCCGCAATAAAGTTCACAACCCCGAGACACAAAACGCCCCGGATGCTCCGGGGCGTTTCTTTTTTGCCTCGATGATTTCGCCGCAACTCTTGCTATTCGCGCGACAGGTTACGACACAAATCCGCTCGCGCCGATCTGGTAGCCGGTTCCGCGCACGGTGCGAATCAGCGGGCGGTCGTAGCCCGAATCCACTTTTCGGCGAAGATAGTTCACATAAACGTCGACCACATTAGTGATGGTCTCCACGTTCAGCCGCCAAACTTGTTCCACAATCGTCGAACGGCTGACCGGATGCCCGGCATTGCGCATCAGGAATTCCAGCAGCCCAAATTCCTTTGGGCTCAGATCAATGGCGTGGCCGCAACGATGCACACTGTGGCTGAGCCGGTCCATCACCAGGTCCTCCACCTGCAATTGCGCGCGCGATGCTTGTGCTCCCCTGCGCAGCACCGCGCGAATGCGCGCGGCAAGCTCGGCGAAAGCGAACGGCTTGGGCACCAGATCGTCCGCTCCGGCGTCAAGACAGCGCGCGCGTTGGTCCACATTTTCCAGCGAGGTCAAAAAGACCACCGGCAGCTCCGGCTTTTTTGCCCGGATATGCCGCAACGCGTCAATTCCCGCGTTGTAAGGCAGCGCAAGGTCCAGCAGCGCTAAATCGCACGGTCGTTCCGCTACGATTTTTTGCGCCTCCTGCGTTCCTGGAATCAACTCCACGGAAAACTGCTCCGCTTCCAATTTCTGGCAGAGAAAATCCGCCAACGGCCCGTCATTTTCAGCGACAAGGATGCGCATCGGTTCTCACTCAAAGCTAGATTTGAAAGGGGGTGCGCGGAGTATGGCTTCTACTTAATAACGTGTCAATAGGTAAACTGAGAAAAATTAAAAGAAATTGCAAGAAATTTGAGTGAAAACCAAAAACTGTTTCGAGTTGGGACACTACCTCTCGGTTGGCAACACATTTGGTACAGAAGTACGCGGCGGATTGAGCACCACAATATCCACCCGGCGATTGAGTGCCTTTCCAGCCGTTGAATCGTTCGGGGCAACCGGGTGAAATTCCGCGTAGCCTGCCGCGGAAAGCCGCGCCGGGTCCATCTGGTAGCGGTTTACAAACACCCGAATGAGTTCGGCGGCCCGCGAAGTCGAGAGCTCCCAATTTGAGGCGAATCGCGGATTGTGAATCGGTACGTTGTCCGTATGCCCTTCAATTCGCAGGCTCTCGGTGCGAGTCCCAAGGACCGCCGCCAACCGGTCCAACGCATCACGTGACGACGCACGCAGCGTGGCGGAACCGCTGTCAAAGAATCCAACTTCACGAAGGCTGATTACCAAACCCTCCCGCGTGGCTTTCACATTGACCACCTGGCGTTGAATCTCTGCTGCCAACGCCTTCTTTAACTCATCTTGAATATTCTTCAGCGCAGCGTTGGTCGAAGGTACCAGCATTCCTTTCATCGGCTGCACGAACTTTGTCAAATCCGCGGTCTGCTCCGAATTTTCCACCACTTGAACCTTGGAAAATGGCACGGCATCCGAATCGCTGAGCGGAATCTCGGTGTTCGAGGTGTCAAACACACCCATCTGTTGAAACGCGACCTGAATCGCCAGCGCCAGCCTGCCAACTTTTCGTTTGTCTACTTGCGCCGAAGAATACAGCACCACGAAAAAAGCGAACAGTAAGGTGATGAAATCCGCGTACGAAACCAGCCACCTGTCGTTGTTCACGTGTTCGGGATGTTTTTTGCGCCGGCTCATGCCGTGGCCTTCTGCGGCTGGACCAGATTCGCTTCGTGGAAGTACGCGCGCAATTTTGTCTCCAGCATCCGGGGGTTCATCCCTTCCAGAATCGAGATCACCCCCTCCAGCGTCATTTCACGAAGAATCTGCTCCTGCCGCATGCGCAACTTGATTTTTCCCGACGCCGGCAGGAAAAACAGGTTGGCCACACCCACCCCATAGATGGTTGCCACAAACGCCACCGCGATCCCCCGCCCCACTTCGGTAATATTATCCAGGTGCTGCATCACTTGGATTAATCCCAGAATTGCTCCGATGATTCCGATCGTCGGAGCAAATCCTCCGGCCGACTCGAATACCCGTGGAATGTGCTCTTCGTGCTCGGCCTGGTTGTCCAGCTCCAACTCCATCATCTTGCGAATCTCACTCGGCTCGGTACCATCCACCGCGAGCATCAACGACTTTCTCAAAAAGGGATCGACAATGTTGTTTAGTTCCGAATCGAGAGCGACGATTCCCTCTTTCCTTGCCTTGTGCGCGTATCTCACAATCTCACCGATCAACTGTTGCGGATCCCGCGATGGGTCAACGAATACGCCGCCCAATCGTTTGACCGCCGCAAAAACCACTTTTAAGGGAAATTGCAGCAGCACCGCTCCCAACGTTCCACCAAAAACAATCATTGCCGCCGTCGGCTGTATAATCTGCGCAATCCTCCCGCCCTCCATAAATAACCCAAACAAGATTCCGCCCAGCGCCAGGAACAGTCCCCCAAAGCTGCTCTTATCCACGTTGCGAACCTCGCTCGTCATCCGGCGTCATCGCCGATTCAGTTCCCAGTTTGAACGGTTGTGAGCCTGGATTCTGTGACTCCGTTGCATCCCCTTCGGCGTCAAGAATTTTCGGCCCATCCCGGTCAAGCACCAGCCGTCGATACCGGATGATGCTGCCCAGCACCTCATCCGAGGATTCCCGTACCACAATCTTTTCGCCGGTAACCAGCGTCAGCACCGTGTCCGGAGCAGTTTCTACAAATTTGATGAGATCGCAATTAACGATGAGTGCCTGATAGTTGAGCCGCGTGAGCTGAATCATAAGTCAGATGGACAACGCACCCTTTTCTGCCGCGCGTGCGTACCTCAAGCAGAGTATCGGCAAGAACCCTGCAAGGATGAGGCCATGCCGGACCAGGCGAAATTAGAGATTTCTCATTGGTGCGATTCGTGCTGATTCTTTCTTTGGGTAGCACCAACACCGAATCTAGCGGGCTTTGTTTCAAACTGGATTAGCGCCTTTTCCAGAGCAATTTGAATTCTCTTGCGGGGAGCCTCAGTCACATCACCATGAGTGCCGGATCCATTGACCACGCCATCGGACTTGCGCATTTCGAGGCGGGGCGCATCGCCGAAGCGCTCACCTCTTTCAGCAAAGCCTTGCGCGAAGCAGATTGCAGTGAATTTTGGAATGATTGGGCTGGCGCACAGTTCGCCTTGGGCAACCGAGAAGAAGCGGAAGCCGGCTTCCGGTTAGCGTTGGACCTGGACGCAAAGTTTGCTCAGGCTGCGGTCAACCTCGGCGCCCTGCTATTCGACCAGCAAAATTACGCGGAAGCGATTCCGTTTCTGGAAATCGCTTCGATGGATTCGAACTCGCAGCAAGCCGCGATCGCCTCCTCGTTGCTCGCAAAATCACGTTCGGCTACCAATCTACTGATTTCCAGCAGCCTGATAGAAGCCGCGCTGCAACGTTTTCAATCGGCAAACCAGAATGAACTGTCCTACTTTCAGACTCATCTACAGCGATACATCCGAACCCTGCAACTGCTGCCGCAAGCCGCTCCAGGAGAAAAACTTCTCGAACTGGGTGCCGCGTTTCATCACCTCACGCCGGCTATCGCCAGACTAAAAGGTTACACCGACGTTCGCTGCAACGATATTTGGCAAGGTTCGCTGCAATCCGTTCGCGAGCTGCAATCCGCCGATGGTCAAGAATCGTTTCGCGTGGTTGTCGATAATTTCGATGCGCAACATTCTCCGTGGCCATACGCAGACGCCACCTTCGACGCGGTCCTGCTTTGCGAGATGCTCGAACATTTGCACACCGATCCCATGTGCGTACTGGCCGAAATCAATCGCGTGCTTCGCCCCGGCGGTTCGCTCTTACTAACCACGCCTAATATGGTGAGCTGCCACAGTATTGAATACGCGTTACGAGGCGAAAGTCCTTACGTGTACGGCAAATTCGAAGCCAACGGCGCGTCCACCGACCGCCACAACCGCGAATACACACCACACGAAGTGGAACGGCTGGCGCAGGCCGCGGGGCTTTCCACCGTTCGCCTGGAAACGCGCCACAGTTGGTGGCCACTCAATCGAGAAATCTTGCGGCTGCTGGCAACGCGCGGAGAATCAATTGCCCGCCGAGGTGACAACATCTTTTTCCTCGGGCGCAAAACCG
>WNFR01006149.1_pt1 | contig 12627 bp, 9 predicted proteins | sample 5400221 | NCBI WGS metagenome assembly WNFR01 (sample SAMN13153357, study PRJNA577476) | soil metagenome | isolation source: 40 cm soil under Madrone tree | place: USA:California | collected 2016-06-14 | reverse complement strand
TTCTCGTATCCGAAGTGCTCTCGCAACTGCTCCGCTCTCTTGTGCGCTACGTGGAGCATCTCTTCTTTTGCTCCGAACTGCAGACATCCGGTCGGGCACGACTTGATACAAGCAGGCTGGAGCCCATGCTCAACCCGGTCCGAACAAAGCGAACACTTGAATACTTTCTTCGTCGCCGGGTTGAACTTCGGCACATTGAACGGGCAACCGATCGTACAGTACTGGCACCCGATGCATTTGTCGTGATCGAAATCAACGATACCGTTTTCGTATTGGACGATGGCCCCCTCTGCGGGACAGGCGGCGAGGCATCCAGGGTCGGCGCAATGCATGCAGTTTTGCTTTCGCAGCAGCCATTGCAGCGTTCCGTCTTCGCGCTCGACCTCGTTCATCTTGATCAACGTCCATACGTTCCAGGACGTGTCGGGCATGGTCTGGAGGTCGTTTTGAAACACCGTGTCGGCAAAGGGGAGATCGTTCCATTCCTGGCACGCAATCTCGCATGCCCTGCAGCCGATGCAAGTCGTCACATCGATCAGCTTGGCGACTGTCTCCTCACGAACGGTTCCCGTGCCCGGCACAGGTCCAGCGTGCGCGGAGATCTTCCGTATGCGGCGTGACTCTTCGCTCATATGCTGCTGACCTTTTCGACCTTTACGAGAAATGTCTTGTACTCGGGCGTTTGCGCATTGGCATCGTAGCTCGTCGGCGTGATCAGATTCACAAGAGTGCGCGAGGTGCGCCCAGCATCTTCAGCAATCCCGCGGAAGCCCCAACTGAAGGGAATTCCGACCTGGTAGACACGTTTTCCGTTCACCTGGAGCGCCCGAATCCTCTTGGTGACCATCGCCCGGCAAATGTGAGCGCCCCGGGGAGTGGAGATGCGGATGGGATCGCCGGCTCTGATCCCAAGATCCCTGGCCATCTGTTCATTGATTTCGGCGAACGGTTCCGGTACCAACTCAACGTTGGCAGGATTGTTCTTGGTCCAGAAGTGGTAGGTCTCCGTGAGACGCATGGTAAATGCGACCGCCGTATAGCCTTCGGCGGGGGTGCCGAATTTGTCAAAGGGAGTTTCCACTTTCTTGCCCAGGGGGGTCGTGGGCACAGCCGGGTGAAGAGCATTCTCAACCAGAGTCTCAATGGGCTCGTAGTGCTCGGGAAACGGTCCATCCACCAGGAGCGACAGTGGCGCAAAGAGCCGACCCACCCCCTCGTGAGTCATAATGAAGGGCCCCATGTGCTCTTTGGGAGCGGATGTCACATTGAAATCGACGACGTCATAACCCCGCCATCGACCCGCCGCTTCATCCCACCAGACAGGTGCTCGCTTGGGATCCCAGGGCTTTCCTTGTGGATCGCAAGAGGCCCGGTTATACAAGACTCGCCGGTTCGCCGGCCAGCTCCAGGCCCAGTTCGGGTAGATTCCAAGGCCTGACGGATCTTCCGTGCCGCGCCGCTTTGTCAGCGCACCGCCCTCTGGCCACGAGCCACAGTAAATCCAACATCCACTTGCAGTGGAGCCATCGTCGCGGAGCCAGTTGAAACCCGGCAATTGTGTTCCCGCCGCGATCGTGCTGCCTCCCTCGGTCACAGGTGCGAGCGCCCGTCCGTTCAACTCTTTGGCCAGTTCTTCCGCGCTCGGCCGCTCCGGATTCGCGTAATCCCAGGCAAGATTCAGAATCGGGTCAGGGAAAGCGCCTCCCTCGGTCTTGTACAGCTGGCGCACCCGCCAGAAGATCTGCGCGAGAATCTCCAGATCGATTCGCGCATCGCCGGGTGGTGGGTTTGCAACATCCCTCCATTGCAACAGGCGGGATGAGTTGACCATGGTCCCCGGCTTTTCGGAGAAACCGGCTCCCGGCAGCCTGTAAACGGTAGTGCCGATCTTGGCCTGTTGCTCCGCTGTGATGCCTGGGGCGCGCCAGAACTCGCTGGTTTCATCCGGAAAAATCTCGCACACCACTAGCCAGTCGAGCCGACGCAGTGCGGCGAGAGTCCGATTCACCGATGGTCCCAGCGCAAGGACGTTCATGCCGAAACTGAAGCCCCCCTGCACCTTGCCTTCGATAGCCTCTTGGGCGATGGCCCACCAGCCGCGGCCATCTGGGCGCTTGGGCATGTAATCGTACGCCCATCCGTTCCCAGCGGTGGCGGCTGGACCATAGAGGGCCTTTTGCAGCGAGACGGCGAAGCGCGGCGTGTTGCTCAAGTAGTTCATCGACTGCCAGTCGCTCGGCTTGGAAGGCGTGGGCGTGGTGCGCTTCATCCAGGCGGCAAAGCTTCCGTCGCCCGCGCTCGGCGGCTTGAGGTAGCCCGGCAGGCTGTCCCAGGAGATTGCGATGTCCGTCGCGCCCTGCACGTTGGCGTGTCCTCGCAATGCGTTCACGCCGCCGCCGGGGCGTCCGACGTTGCCGAGCAGGAGCTGAAGAATTGAGCCGGCACGAATGGTCTGCGAGCCCGTAGAGTGGTGCGTCCAGCCCAGCGAATAGATGAGCGTACCGGTCTTGGTCATGTCGCCGTTGCGGCGCATTCCTCCGAACTCTTCGGCCACCTGCTTGAACCTGGCTTGGGGAACGCCGGTGATCAGTTCGACCATCTCCGGCGTGTAGCGCGAATACTGCCGACGCAAGAGCTGAAAGACGCAATGCGGGTCCTGCAGGGTGGGGTCCACCGCTACGTTTTCCGGCAGATGCCCTGGTGTCGTCGCTCCTGACTTCGCCTGATAGTTCCAGGTGGTCCGGTCGTAGTCTGAGTGCACTGCATCGAACCCGGAGAAAAGACCCTCGTCCGCACAGTGAAAGTCCTTGTTCACTATGAAAGAGGCGTTCGTATAGTTCAGCACGTACTCGCGGGCGTAAAGATCGTTCTCGATGACGTAGCGAATCAATCCGCCGACAAAAGCGATGTCGCTGCCGGCCCGGATCGGCACATGAAGGTCTGCAGTTGCGGCAGTTCGCGTAAAGCGCGGATCAACAACGATCATTCGCGCATTGCGTAAACGCCTCGCTTCAATTGCCCACTTGAAGCCGCAGGGGTGGTTTTCCGCCGGGTTCGCACCAATAATGAGCATGACATCGGTGTTGGCGATGTCATTCCAGCTATTGGTCATGGCGCCGCGGCCAAACGTGGTCCCCAGACCGGGAACCGAGGGGCCGTGTCAAGTCCGCGCCACGTTTTCGTGGCGCACAACCCCCAATGCTGCCATTGTTTTCACAACGGTCCAGCAGAATTCATTCGTATCTGTGGCACCACCAGCAAACGCGATATTCTCGCATCTGTTGACCACCCGCCCCTGATCATCCAGGTGTACAAATCCACGGTCGCGCGTGTCCTTGACCTTGCGCGCGATCTCATCGAGCGCCTGGTTCCATGAAATGTCTTCCCAGTCCGACTTACCGGGCCGTCTTACCTGCGGCTTGGTGAGTCTCCGCTCGTTCACGCAATCCTGTTGCAGAGAAGCGCCCTTCGGACAGAGAGTGCCCCGGTTAATCGGGTTATCTGGATCGCCCTCGATATGCACAACCTGAGGGATCACATTCTTTGACCCATCGGTCATTGTGTGGATAATTACACCGCAACACACGGCGCAGTACGGGCAGTTCGAGCGCGTCTCGATTGTCTTTGAGGTCTTTAGGGTACGCGCCTGGGCTACCAGAGGCTGGACGTCCACTCCCAGTGCGACCGCACCGGCTCCAGCCATCGTCGAGCATATAAAATCCCTGCGAGAGACTTGCATCTTACCCCCTCAGCAGAATCCCCGAGGCCCGACGGGCCGGCGACCGATTGGAAGCACGAGACTGCCTTGGGCCAGTCATGGCACGCCTCCGACTTGTGCATCAAGCTTGAAAGGAAAGAATCCCGGAGAAGTTATTCCGAAGGCCTTATGGAGATCAATTCACTTTGCGAGATATTCCGCCGTATCACTTAGGAGGTATAAATGACTACTTGCAGGACGCTTGAGAACAGAACAATTCTTACTTCACTGGCGGTCCGGAGCCCGCCTTGACATGCCAAGCATCACGTCAGGTGCACAATCCCTCGCTCCAGAGCAATCCGAATGGCCTCGGTGCGCCCGCCAGCAACCAGCTTCTTGAGTACATGACGGATGTGGACCTTCACCGTGCCCTCGGTAATCTTGAGCGACGCGCCGATTTCTTTGTTAGTCTTGCCAGCCACCATTAATCTAGCTATGTCTACTTCCCGGTCCGTCAGGACCGGACTGCGCAACCTTGCAGCCAACCGTACCCCGATTGACGGGGATATGCTCGGAAGCCCGGCATGGACAGACCGAATGGATTCGAGCAATTGCTCACGGGGAGAATCCTTCAGGAGGTATGCCTTCGCCCCGGCCTTCAATGAACGGTAGATGTCTTCGTCTAGGTTGTAGGTACTCAGCACGATAATCCTGGCCTCGGGCGCCTTTTCGAGAATGGCATGCATGGCCTCTATTGCGTTCATCTCCGGCATGCGGAGGTCTAACAACAGTATGTCGGGGAGATGCAGAAGGAATTGTTCAACAGCCTGCCGTCCATTCGCTGCTTCGCCGACAACCTTCATATCCTGCTGGGAGTTGACCAGCGCTCGCAGCCCCTCCCGGACTACGGGATGATCATCTGCGATCACAGCGCGAATCTGTTTACTGCAGGTCGTCTTTGACTTCTTCTCCATGGAGGACCCTCGGACGCCTCGCGCTGGGAAGCGGAACCTTGACGGTAACGCGTGTGCCCCTTCCCGGCTGGCTTTTTATCTCACACTTCCCGCCAATTTCCTCTGCGCGCTCGCGCATCCCGTTGACACCTATCCCGCGATCTGGCGGCTTTGAGATCACAAATCCCCGACCGTTGTCTCCGATGTGGAGTCGCACCGCTTTTTCACCGAAAACCAAGTCGGTCCAAATTCTTGTGGCCTGTGCATGTTGGAGTGCATTATCTAGGGCTTGCTGAGCTATGCGCAGCAGATTTTCCTCGAATCTAGCATCTAGATGCTGCGGCGTTCCACGTACGGAGAAGTCCACTCGAATTCCTGTATTGGAATGAACACCGTCCACTGACTCGCGAATCGCACCAGCCAAATCTCCCCTCACTACAGGAGACGCAGATAACATCAAAACAGAGCGGCGCACTTCTTCCAGATTCTGGCGGGCCACATCTCGTGCTCGTGTGATACGATGCCGGACTTCCTCCGGGAGATCCGCTGAGGCTTGTTCGGCCGCTTCCAAGTTCAAAACGATGCCTGTGAATCCCTGGGCGAGCGTATCATGCACATCGCGAGCTATGCGACTGCGCTCTTCCAGAATCGTGGACCGTCGGGCCCGCTCCTCAAGCTCTTTGCGCTCGGTTATATCGCGAATGGTAGACGAAACAAGGATGCCATCCACAGTCTCGATGGGACTCAGGCTGATTTCGACGGGCAACTCGCTACCGTCTTTGCGCACTACGCAAAGTTCCTGGCCCACACCCATGAGGCGGATCACCGGCTTTCTCAAATAGGCTGAGCGGTTGTGTGCGTGTCCTCCCCGAAAGCGGTCGGGCACGAGAATTTCGACCGGCTGGCCAATCAGTTCCCGTTGTGCGTACCCAAACATGTGTTCCGCCTGGGGATTTAGCATGACGATTCGTCCTTCCGGGTTAACAAGGACGATCGCATCAGGTGCGGTCTCCACGACTCTCCGGAACTTCTCCTCGGCCTCCTTCAACTGAGTCAGATCCCTAAGGACGGAATAGAAGCCATAAACTTCTCTGCCTTGGTCTCTGCGGGGCACAAAATCAATGTGGACATATCGTCGCCCGGCCTTCTTGAAAAAGAGGTGACCCTCGAAGCTGGCGCTCTGGCCCCGCAATGCCTTCTCTATATAAAGCTGGATTGTGCCGTAGATTTCCTCACCCATGACTTCCCGAACCGACAAGCTCTTGGCTTGTTCTGAGGTCAAGCCGAACCACTCCTCAAAGGCCAAATTGCTGAATCGGTAGCGCTGGTCGGGTGCGATGTCTGTGAGTGGCTCAGGCAGCGAATCTGCGACAGCTCGAAAGCGCTCTTCTCCGGCACGCGCAGCTTCTTCTGCACCTTCGCGCTTGATTTGTTCACTTCGCAGACGCTCGCTCGCAACGGCGAGATCGGCAGTCCGTTTTGCCAACTCACTTTTCCGTAGTTCTTCTTCGGCCCGCTTGCGATCCTCGATATCGGTACGTGTGCCGTACCACCGAAGAACGCGTCCATGCTCATCCCGCAGTGGATTGTATCGGATCAAAAACCACCGATACTCCCCTTCTTTTCCACGTATTCGCGCTTCCACCTCAAAAGAGGCACCCTGCGAAACAATCTGCTCACGAAGGACCTCTAGCTTCTTCAGGTCTTCGGCATGGAAGATTTTGGCAATTGCGTCCTTTGATCGCACCTCATGCGGAGTGAGGCCAGTGAATTCCAGTTCCCGGCGGTTCGCAAAAAGAGGACTCCAATCCGAGTCGAAAACAAGGACTTGCTGGGGAATCGCATCGATAAGCTGTCGAAGCTCGCTTTCGCTTTGCCTGAGTTCCGCTGTCCGCTCTAAGACTTTGAGTTCGAGTTCATTATTCGCTTGATGTAGTGCCTCCTCTGCGCGTTTGCGGTCTGCAATTTCGAGCCTCATGGCTTCCGGGCTCGGGAGTGCTATCATTTGCGGAACTATTTGAACAAGCAGTATCGCTGTCGGGATCGAGGCTATAGCAGTAACAACTTTGATCGCGCCAGAGAGCCAGTAGGTCCCATGCCAAAGTGTCCAAACTTCCATGGCGTGTGTGGTACCACAGGCTAGGATGAACATTCCAAAACTGACAAACATCCAGTGGAAGGGTAGGTCTCGCCTCTTGCGTATGAAATAGACTAAAGTCACGGGAATGGAAAAATAGGCGAGCGCGATGAGGGCGTCCGAAACCACGTGGAGCCAGACCAAGCCTGGCTTCCATAAATAACAGTAGCCGTGGGGCATGAAATCCGACGAGAACAACTTTTCTAGAAATTCCTTCATGTGTGTTCTCCCTTCTGACCTACAGCAGGCGCATCTTGCTGCATTCGTCGTGGTGGCAGCTGGTTTATGACGTTGGTTTCCTGCCCCGCCGCCCGTTCGAGGTGAGAAACGTACCTGGGCCTAATACCTGCAACTGTACCCCAACGTAAGTCAATCCACGGGAACAGGTCAATCCTTTGGCTGCACGCCCCAGAGAGGCCACGTCGGTGGCGCTTTCCTGCCGAACACCCGCAGGTTCTCACAGCGCGTCGGATTACTCTCGATAAACGCTAGGGCTTTAAACGCTCGGGCTTTACCGGATGCGCGAAAAAAGACCAACAGTAACGGCAAACGTTTTCAGCACAGCGCGGCTGGAGCAGGTCAAAGTCCAAACGAGAGGAAATGGGCGCTTCTCAAAAGAAACGCTTTATATTCATTGCAAGGTCACAAGGTTGGGCCATGGATGCTCATCGGCTGTCAGTTGGGCAATGGTTAACAGTCTCCCTGGAGAAGACATTGGCTATGAGCATTGTGAGAACCAAGGGGCAGCTTTGCCTCCTTGACCCGAAAGCTATTTTTCGCAGGCGTCTTGACGTAGGATATCCAAATCATCGACGGGGCCAATCATGTTTTTGCCTGGCAACGAAAGCGGGAAAAGCGGAACTTTGTGCGAGGGGAGCCGGCCGATTCGCCTGGCTGGCTCACCACTAGGCCATCGCCCTCACATCTGCGCCTTTTTCAACAGCGCCCATGAGTCACATCGCGTTCTGCTTCCTTACATTAGGCTTGGATTGGACAATAACGAATCTGTACTTTCTCGCTGCGCGGAAAAGTAGTGGAGGATCGTTCCATGCGAAGAAGACTTCCGGGTGCGTTCTTACTCGTCCTGCTTCTCTTCCCGCTAGGCAAGGGAAGACTTCAGGCGACGGACAACCCTGTTGAGCCGAATAAGTTTTTTCACGACTTCATTGGTCTCAATGACGATCAAATTCGGTCCATTCGCGAAGGAAAGGCAATAGCGAAGATCTTGGATTCCCCCACCGCAGATCAGGTGTTTGTTTTCGGGTCGGTCTACATAAATTCGACTCCCGAGCGTTACCTCAAGTTTGCGTCGGATATCGACGCCCTCCGTAAACTTCCGAGCTATTTGGCGCTTCGGAAATTTAGTGACCCGCCGCAACTTTCGGACCTTACCGGCTTCACCTTGGACGAACAAGATCTCAAGCAATTGAAAAATTGCAAGCCGGGCCATTGCGAGGTGCAATTGCCAACCGAAGCGATGGAAGAGTTCCAGCGCTCTGTGAATTGGTCCGCGTCCGATGCGCCGGATCAAGCGAATCGCCTGGCGCAACAAATGGCTCTGCAAGCCCTTCTCAACTACAAGCAAGGCGGCAACGTTGCTCTGGGAACCTATCGAGACAAGAACCATCCCGCAGCCGTTGCGGAGACCTTTGCGTCTTTGTTGAGCCGCTCGAAGGCGCTTCCCGTATACTTGCCCCAATTGCACCATTACCTGCTCGATTATCCGAAGGCGGAGTCTGACGACATTGAATCCCAGTTCTACTGGGAGAAGGTGAACTTTGGACTGAAGCCCACGGTTCGCCTCGTTCAAGCGGTCGTCTATCAGGGCAAGTCTCCAACGGAACCTGCGTATGCAGTGGCGGTGAAGCAGCTTTACGCAAGCCACTACTTCGAAACCGCCCTGGATTTGACGGTTTGCGTCAGAGACTCACAAAGCCCAAACCATGACGGCTTCTACCTGATTACCCTGAAGGGCTCCCAGCAGGCGGGCCTGACTGGTTTCAAAGGGAGCATTGTGCGCAAAGTCGCGGTCGACAAGACTCGCTCGTCGCTTGAAAAGGCTCTTGCTTCGATCAAGCAGAAATTGGAATCCCAAACTCAATAGCGTTAACCGCCTGGTGATAACCATGACTTCCCCCGATCGCCGCACCATGAACGTCCTGCTAACGATCCTTCTGCTTGCGGTAGTGGTGGCCGTTGTCTACGTCGCTCGGTCTGTCATCGTAATCTTTGCGTTCTCGATCTTGTTAGCCTATTTGATCAATCCAATAGTCAAATTTCTGCAGCGCCATTCGCTGTTTTTCAAGAACCTGCGGGGACCCCACGTCGCTGAAGCCTATCTCGCTTTGCTCCTCTTCATTGCGCTAATCGCCCATGTTCTTGCGCCGGGATATCTTGGGCGCATCGGGAGACTGATTCAACAGGTCCCCGCTTGGACCGAACGCCTTTCGAACGGTGAAATCGCGGCTGACGTGGGTAACAAGTACGGATGGAAAGACACGCAGACGGTGCGGGTGAGGACATTCCTCGTGCAACACCGTTCCACCATTCAGAACGTGATGGAAGCAACGGAGCGATTTGCAGCGGCAGCAATGGGGGCCGTCGTTGTAATTCCGATTCTGGCCATCTTCTTTTTGAGCGGCGGCGAAAATCTGGCTAACCAGGTTATTCACCTGGTTTCGACGAAGGACAATTATGCGATGGTACGGTCATTGGCCGATGAGCTGAATGTGATGCTGCGTCACTACATCAGGGCCAAGGTGATTCTTGGCGGACTCTCCTTCGGTTACGCTTCCATCGCCATGCTGATTTTAGGCTTTCCGCACGCCTTGACCTTGGGTGTTCTGGCGGGAATCCTGGAGTTTATTCCCATAGCCGGCTGGATGATTACGGCGACAACCATCATCACCTTTGGAATTCTCTCTCACTGCCAATGGATTTGGATGGCCGTCCTCCTCGGGATTTGGCGAATGCTCATCGACTATTGGATCGCCCCGCGCGTCTTGGGTCACGAATTGGAAATTCACCCGCTGCTCGCAATCTTCACACTGATGGTGGGCGGCGCAATTGGGGGCCTTGTGGGGGTCTATCTTTCCCTGCCTGTCGTTGCGGCCCTGCGGGTTATCTGGCGCAGACTAGCTTCACCCGCTCCACACAGCACGGAGATGACGGCCCAGCTTCCGGTCTCTGAAGAGAGCTAAAGGCGCAAGGATCTGCGGTTGCTTATGCAAACTCATCGCATCGCGACCCTGGCCCCCTTGGCGGTGGGCGCCGCCACCGTCGTCTGTACGATCGTTATTCACGCACTGCCGTTAAGCGCGACGGTCAACTTTGTCCGCCGCGAAAGAAGACTTGGTCGCGCGGGTAGGAGTTTCTGGATTGATATGGGAATCGTTGCGCTGGCCCTTTTGTATGCGCTTGTGGCACACCTCGCTGAGATAGCGCTATGGGCCCTGCTCTTTGTGGTCTGCGGAGAATTCTCCGACTTTGGAACCGCCTACTACCATTCGGCAGTCAATTACACCTCTCTGGGCTACGGTGACCTGATCATGACGCCTTCCTGGAGATTGCTAGGACCGCTGGAAACAGCAAATGGCATGCTCATGTTCGGCGTTTCGACCGCGATGATTTTTGCTGTCATTCAACGGTTGGTTGAGGCCAGATTTGTGGATCTCAAGGAATGAACATCCGCGGAACTAACGGATTTCGGGAGAAGCGCCATGCAGACAAAACGCGAACTATTAGTTTCAAAGGGTTGGATACAGGCTGTCGCACTGGTCGGACTGTGCGGCTTTCTCCTTCTCGGGATACTTGCGTATCGGACCTACACTGACGAGCCCCCGATCCCGTCCAGGGTACTCGGCGCGAATGGTCAGCTTCTCTTCACGGGAGAGGACGTGCTGGCCGGCCAGGAAGTCTTTCTGAAGAATGGCCTCATGGAATATGGCTCGATCTTTGGCCACGGTGCGTATCTCGGGCCGGACTTCACCGCGGACTATCTTCATCGTGCTGCTCTGATATCGAATGAGCTCAATGGCGCTTCTTCTTCTCAGACTGCCCAGGAACGCACCATTGTCGACTTCAAGGCAAATCGGTATGACGCAGCCTCGAACACCCTCAATTTTTCAGCGGCGCAAACGGACGCCTTCAACAAACTCGTCCTTCACTACGGTGAATTCTTTGCAACGCCTGACACGCGAAACGGCTTGCGGCCCTCCGCGATCACCGATCCGCAGCAAATCAAACAATTGACCGCCTTCTTCTGCTGGTCGGCTTGGGCTGCTTCCGCGCTGCGGCCAAAACTGGACTACTCCTATACCAACAATTGGCCCCCCGAACCATTGGTAGGAAATCACGCAACTGCCGACGCCCTGGTCTGGAGCGTGCTCTCCTTGATCGCGCTGCTCGGCGGTACGGGACTTCTGCTGGCGGCTTTCGGCAGATGGAATTTCCTTGGCTGGCATGGCAGAGAAGACCAGCACCTTTCGTTTCGCAGGCCAGACGTCGTCTCGCTGACGCCCGCTCAGCGGTCCTGCGCCTGGTTCTTTTTCGTCATGGCCGCGCTCTTTCTGATTCAGACGTTGCTAGGCGGCGCCACGGAGCACTACCGCGCGGAACTCACGAATTTTTTTGGGTTCGACTTGGCTCGGATTCTTCCTTTTAACATCGCTCGTACGTGGCACGTCCAACTTTCTCTCTTGTGGGTATCCACTTCGTTCCTTGCCGCGGGTATTTTTCTGGTTCCCATGATCGGCGGCACGGAACCGCAGCGGCAACATTCTGATCGCGAAGCCTTGGTGGCGTTCCTACTTCCCCTTGCCTTAGCTGAATTTAAGCTCTTGCCGTCTCTGGGCCTCCGGCGCCGTGAGCCTGGCATTTCTGATCCTCTGGCGTAACGAAAATGTATAGACGAAGGCCCGAGCCCACACATGCGCCTATTTTTTAGTGATTGAGAGCCATATCTACGAAAAGAAACTCTTTTTCAGTGGATTCGACGATTGGACAAGCGCTCATGCCGACGCGTTCGCAAATGCGCAAATACCGACAGAGAGGAATGGAACCATGTCGTCTTCCAAGCCGAGCGGAGAGATTGGAATTAAATCAATATTGATTGCCTATGATTTCTCGGAAGCCTCACGCAAGGCACTCCGTCATTCCTTGGCGATTGCTCGTCACTACGGAGCCAAACTACATCTGGCTTATGTGGTCTCGTCGATTGGATATCCATCGATACACTCGCTAAGACGCAGGTCCGTTGCTGCGGTCTATGGTCTGCCATCGGTGGCACCGCACGATTTGAGAAGGACCTGTGCGCGACTGTGCCACCAAGCAGGAGGTGAACTAGATCAGATTCAGTTCTTGCTCGGTCACGTTTCAATTCAAACGACCGAGCGATACCTCGGGTGCAAGCAGCGTTTTCACGATGCGGTTAACGATCACATCGGCCTAGAGCCGGACGCGCCCTCGTGAGGAGCAGGCGGAGAAATTGGTACCCGCTGGCCGACTTCCCAATACTGATCGCACGTGCCCCGAATGGAACTCAAGATAATGGCCACAATACTAGATGAAACGGGCGTTGACAGCGGCGGCATTCTCATGGGGGTTGCTCGTCGCTCGGGATGAAAAGGCATACCCGCATTCGATGTGAAGACTGGCCGCTAGCCAACGCGTGGGTACTTGGCATCACGTAATCCTCCTGCGAACTTTCACGTCAGTGTTCAGTCGGGAGATCAGGCGTGCCGTCCGACCACTTGCGCACCGGAATCATGAATTCGGTCACTGGCTCCGGAGCACCATTAAAGTGTGGATTCAGCAGAACCGGGGAGCCAGGCATGCCTGCA
>WNFR01010453.1_pt1 | contig 12628 bp, 13 predicted proteins | sample 5400221 | NCBI WGS metagenome assembly WNFR01 (sample SAMN13153357, study PRJNA577476) | soil metagenome | isolation source: 40 cm soil under Madrone tree | place: USA:California | collected 2016-06-14 | reverse complement strand
CTCGTAGTTCGGCGCCATCGACGTGCAAGCGTTGAGCGCCAGCGCGCATGCCACGATCAGCGAGCGCTTCATGCCGCGGCCTCGGCTGGAGTGGCGCGTTCGCGCACCAGCAGGCGGCTCACCACGACGAAGAACATCGGGATAAGAAAGATCGCCAGAAACGTGGCGGAGAGCATGCCGCCCAGCACGCCGATGCCGATCGCGTTCTCGCTCATCGAGCCTGCGCCGCGCGCGATGGCGAGCGGCAGCACGCCCAGGCCGAAGGCGAGCGAGGTCATGATGATCGGCCGCAGCCGGAGGCTCGCCGCCTCGAGGGCGGCGTCGAACACGGATTTCCCCTGCTCGTGCAGCTCGCGGGCGAACTCGACGATCAGGATCGCGTTCTTCGCGGAGAGACCGATCGTGACGAGCATTCCCACCTGGAAATAGACGTCGTCGGGCAGGCCGAACACGGTAGCGGCGACCAGCGCGCCGAGCACGCCGAGCGGCACGCCGAGGATCACGGAGAGCGGAATCGCCCAGCTCTCGTAGAGTGCCGCCAGGCACAAGAACACCACGATCACGGAAAGCGCATAGAAGAACGGCGCCTGGTTGCCGGCCTGGATCTGCTGCAGCGAGATGCCGGTCCACTCGTAGCCGATGCCGGCCGGCAGCTGGCCGGCGAGCTTCTGCATCGCCGCCATCGCCTGGCCGAGGCTCTGGCCCTGCGGCGCGAGGCCCTGGATCTCGATCGCGGGCAGGCCGTTGTAGCGCTCGAGCTTCGGCGGCCCGTAGGTCCACGAGCCCTTGGCGAGCGAGGAGAAGGGCACCATGGTGCCCTTCGAATTGCGCACGTAGAGGTTGTTCACGTCCTCGGGGTTCATGCGGAACGGCGCATCGGCCTGCACGTACACCTTCTTGATGCGGTTGTCGGTGTCGAGGAAGTTGTTGACGAAGCGCGAGCCCCACATCACCGAGAAGGTCTGGTCGACGTCGGTGAGCGCGACGCCGAGCGTGGCGGCCTTTTCGCGGTCGATATCCACCTTGTAGGTCGGGTTGTCTTCCAGCCCGACGGCGCGAACCTGCGCCAGGTTCGGATCGTGCTTCGCCGCGGCCAGGAGCTGGTTGCGTGCCTGCATGAGCTTTTCATGGCCCACGCCGCCGACGTCCTCGAGCATGAAGTCGAAGCCCGCGGCGGTGCCGAGGCCGCGGATCGGCGGCGGGTTGACCGCCACGATGGTCGCGTCCTGGTACGAAGCGAAGTGCGCATTGATGCGGTTGACGAGTGCCTGCGCCGTGCCCGCGGCGCCGGTGCGTTGCCCCCAGTCCTTGAGGCGCAGGAAGACCATGCCCTGGCTCTGGCCGCGGCCGGCGAAGTTGTAGCCGTTGATCTGGAAGTTCTGGTCCACGACGCGCGTCTCGCTCTGCATGAGGTAGGCGCTGACGTCGTCGAGCGCCTGCTGCGTGCGCACGAACGCCGCGCCCGGCGGCGTCTGCACCTGTACGAACAGATAGCCCTGGTCCTCGACCGGCAGGAACGAGCTCGGCAGGCGCATGAAGAGCAGCCCGGCCGCGGCGATCACCGCCGCGTAGATGACGAACCAGCGGCCCGCGCGGCCGATGACGTGCCGCACGCCGTGGAGGTACCCGGTGCGCGCGCGGTCGAAGCCGGCATCAAAGCGCCGCGCGAACCGGCCCTTTTTCGACGGCCTGAGCAGCGTCGCGCAGAGCGCGGGTGTCAGTGTCAGCGCGACGAAGACCGAGAGCAGCATGGCCGCCGCGATGGTCAGCGCGAATTGCCGGTAGATGGCGCCCGCCGTGCCGCTCGAGAAGGACACCGGTACGAACACCGCCGCGAGCACCAGCGCGACGCCGACGAGCGCGCCGCTGATCTGGCTCATCGCTTTCTTCGTCGCCTCGCGAGGCGACAGGCCTTCATCGTGCATCACGCGCTCGACGTTCTCCACCACCACGATGGCGTCGTCGACCAGCAGGCCGATGGCGAGCACCATGCCGAACATCGAGAGCGTGTTGATGCTGAAGCCGAGCGCCGCCATCAGGCCGAAAGTGCCGAGCAGCACGACCGGGATGGTCACCGCGGGGATGACGGTCGCGCGCCAGTTCTGCAGAAACAGGAACATCACCAGCACGACGAGTCCGATGCCTTCGAGCAGCGTCTTCATCACCTCCTGGATCGAGATCTTGATGAAGGGCGTGACGTCGTTCGGATAGACGACCGAGAGCCCCTGCGGGAAGTATTTCGAGAGCTGGTCGAGCTTGGCGCGCACCGCGTTCGCCGTCTGCAGCGCGTTGGCGCCGGTGGCGAGCTGGATGCCGACGCCGGCGGCCGGCTGGCCGTTCCACTTGTTGTCGACGTTGAAGCTCTCCGGCCCGAGCGCGATGCGCGAGACGTCGCGCAGCCGCACCTGCGAGCCGTCGGGGAGCACCTTCAGCAGGATGGCGCCAAAGTCTTCCGGCGTACGCAGCAGCGTTGCCTCGGTGATGGTGGCGTTCAGCTGCTGCGTCGCCGGGGCCGGATTGCCGCCGAGCTGGCCGCCGGAGATTTGCACGTTCTGCGCCTGGATCGCGGCGGTGACGTCGGGCGGCGTCAGCTGGTAATTGGTGAGCTTGGTGGCGTCGAGCCAGATGCGCATCGCGTACTGCGTGCCGAAGATGTTCAGGTTGCCGACCCCGTTGATGCGGCTGATCGGATCCACCACGTTCGACACGATGTAGTTCGCGATGTCGAACTTGTTCGTGTTCTTGTCGGACGAGACGAAGCCGATCACCATCAGGAAGGAGCTGGTCGACTTGGTGACGCGGATGCCCGATTGCGTCACCTGCGCCGGCAGGAGCGGCACGGCGAGCTGCAGCTTGTTCTGCACCTGCACCTGCGCGATGTCGGGATCGGTGCCCGGCGCGAAGGTGAGCGTGGTGGTGGACTGGCCGGTGTCGTCGCTCTGCGAGTCCATGTAGATGAGGTGGTCGATGCCGGTCATCTGCTGCTCGATCACCTGCACTACCGTGTTCTCGACGGTCTGCGCCGAGGCGCCAGGATAGGTGGTGCTGATCTGCACCGTCGGCGGCGCGATCGGCGGCACCTGCTCGATCGGCAGCCCGAGGATCGAGAGACCGCCGGCCAGCATCATGAGCAACGCGATGACGATCGCGAAGATCGGGCGCTCGATGAAGAACTTGGGCATGCGCTAGCCCGCCTGCGCCGTCTGCACCGGCGCCGCCACCGCGCGCACCGTCATGCCGGGCTGCACCTTCTGCGTGCCGGCGATGATCACGCGCTCGCCGTCGGCGAGCCCGCCCTCGACCACCCATTGATTGCCGAACGTGCGGTTCGCCTGGATCACGCGCTGCGCGACCTTGTTGTCGGAACCGACCACCAGCACGGTGGCCTGCCCCTTCGCATCGCGCGTCACACCCTGCTCGGGGACGAGGATCGCCTGGTCGTTCACGCCCTGCTCGATGCGCGCGCGCACGAACACGCCCGGCAGCAGCACCTGGCGGGGATTCGGAAACACCGCGCGCACCGTCACCGAGCCGGTGGACGGGTCCACCGTTACGTCGGTGAACTCGACCCGACCCTCATGGCGATACTGCCTGCCGTCCTCGAGGAACAGCGTCACCTTGGGCGCCTCGGCGCCGGTGGTCTTGATCTTGCCGGTCGCGAGGTCGCGGCGGAGCAGCACCGCCTGCGCGCTCGATTGATTGAGATCGACGTAGATCGGGTCGAGCTGCGTCACGGTCGTGAGGAGCGTCGCCTGGCTCGCCTGAACGTAGGCGCCGGGCGTCACCTGCGAGATGCCGATGCGCCCGGCGATCGGCGAGATGACGCTCGTGTAGCCGAGGTTGAGCGTCGCTTGCTGGACCGCTGCTTTTGCGAATGCGAGATCGGCGGCCGCCTGTCCCTGCGCGGCCACGGCGTTGTCGTAGTCCTGCTTGCTGACGCCGTTGCCGCCGATGAGGATCTTGTAGCGCTCCGCCAGCGCGGTGGTGGAAGCGAGGTTGGCCTGCGCTTTTTGCGCGGTTGCCCTGGCGCTATCGAGCGCCGCGCGATATGGCGCGGGGTCGATCTGGTAGAGCGTCTGATTCGCCTTGACGTCGGTGCCTTCGGTGAACTCGCGCTTGAGCACGATGCCGTCCACCCGCGCGCGCACTTGCGCCACGAGAAACGGAGAGGTGCGTCCCGGCAGATCGGTCGTCACCGGCACCGCCTGGCGATGCACGGCGAGCACGGTCACTTCCGGCTGCGCGGGCGCCGGCGCTTGCTTTGCCTGCACGCACGCGCCGAGCAGCACCGGCAATGCGACACAAGCTGTCCGCTGCAGGAACTGATGCATATGAAAGCCCCTTGGTTGCCGCGCAGTTTGAGTCCCCCCCGTCGCCGGATCGTTTCACCTACCCCCGACCCGGGTTACAGCCGTAAGAAGGACCTTCCCACACCAGGCACCAACCAAGGGGAGGAGAGGTGCAGCGCCTGGACTGCCGTGGGAAGGTCCGTAGCCTGCTACTTCACATCGAGCCCCTCGGGGCTCCACGGACCCCAAAGTGCGGGATCAGTGTCCGACACGCCCGACAACGAGGCCCTCAGCAGCTGCTGATGCTCGTCGGCCACGCCGCCGACGTAAGTGCAATGACAGAACTCCGGATCGTAGAACTCGTACGTCGTGGTGCCGTTGCTCGTTTCCGCGGTGAGCTGCCGCACCTTCCAAGCACTAGTGTGGCGATCGCCGCTGCCGTCTTGTACATCAGTAGCTCTTCTGGTCGAAGAAGGCACGCAGCCTGCGCGGTCGACGCCACCGCACCGTTGCACGTCCCGATGCGCGGGTTACAGCCGTCACGCGCGTTCGAACGGTTCGCTAACACGCCGCGCTCATGCTGCGGGGATGAAGCGAATCGTCGTCCTACTTATGTTGTTCGCCCTCGCGAGCTGCGGCAAGCACGAACAGCGGCCGCAATTCCGTCTCTACGGTCCGGCGAGCGGCGGCGACAGCAACGCGTGGTCGAATCCGCCGTTCAACGGCGACAAGACCATGTGGCGCTTGCACGAGAAACAGCGTGCGCAGCGCCAAGCCGAATACGGAGAACGCTGAATGAAACCCACACTGATCGTACTCTTTACGCTATGCGCCGCGACGAGCATCGCGCGGGCCGAGGACGTCGTCGTACTGCCCGCCGCTACGGTGGAGCAGCCCAGCGCCGACGCGCAAGCGCGTCAGGCGGAGCAAGCGCGCGCCGCGGCCGAGCGCCGCCAACGCATGATCGACGAGTGCATCGCGAACCATGGATACGAAAACGACTGCGTGCGCGAAGTCGATACCGAGCTGCGCGCTGAAGGCGCGCGGGTGATCCATCTGCGAGCGCCGCATTGACGTCGATCGCCGACGTCGCGGTCACGAAAATCGTCGACCGCATGCCAAGAGCGGGAATGCAGGCGCAGCTCGAGCGCGCCATCCAGGAGCTGACGCAGGCGTGCATGCGCTTTCCCGGCTATCTCGGCATCACCGTCCTGCGGCCTGCATTGCCGTCGCATCCAGCCTTCCGGCTGATCTATAAATTTGCGACCGCCGCTGACCTGCGCACGTGGGAGGAGTCGGAGGAGCAGCACCGGCTGGTGCGCCGCGCGAACCTCTATACGCAAGGCGCGCCGCGCCACCACACGCAGAGCGGCCTCGAAGCCTGGTTTACACCTGCGTCTTCGGCGGCGCCCTATCCGTCGCGCGCCAAACTGACCTTCGTGAGCTGGCTCGGCGTTTTCCCGCTGGTGCTTGGCTACGCGAGCCTGGCCGGGCACGTGCTGCCGCTCTGGACGCCGGCGGCGATACGCATCCTCATAGTGACCGCGCTCGCCGTGCCGACGATGTCCTACCTCGTCGGCCCGTGGCTCACGCGGCTCTTCCGCCGCTGGCTCAGCGATCGAGCTGCGTGATGGTCTGGCCGCGCAGCGACGCGCCGCCGATCATGAGCGCCTGGGCCACGTCGAAAATGACGATATTCGGATCACCGCCGATGTCGAGGCCGTCCGGGTCGTTCACGCGCTCGAGCGCCACATCGCTCATGAAGAAGAGCGCGTAGCTGTACGACTGTGCGCCGGCCTCCATGTCGGCCTCCAGGCCGCCGATGCTGTAGTAGCCCGCGATCTTGCCATCGGTGAACATCACGCCGTCGCCTGCTTGCGCACCCTCGACGAGGGACGAGGTGCGCACGTCCGGAAAGACGAGCACGCCTTTCGCTGTCGCGCTGAGGACCCTCGCGGCCGGCGCGCTCGCATACAGGGCGTTGAGCGCGGCCGCGGCATCGCGCTCCAGCTCCCCGTCGGTCGCCTGCGCCCGGGCGATGAGCGGAATGCAAACGATGAGAAAGACGAACGCGCGCATCATTGCTTGACGAGCTGCTGCCAGAGCGCCGCCGGATCCGCGGCGAGCACGGCGTCCGGGTTCGCCGGCCGCACGCGCCAGGCGCCCGCGCGGATTTCGTCGGCGAGCTCGCCCGGTTCCCACATCACCAGCCCGACGAAATAGTGCGCATCGTTCGGCTCGGTCTCGATGACGCGGTCGACGCTCGCGCGATCGAGCACCGCCACGAGACCCGGCATCAGGGGAATCACGCTGCCCTCGCCCTTCGGCGCCTTGCGCGCGAGCGCAAAGACCGCCTCGGGCAGCACCGGACCCCCGACATAGATCGGGCTCAGCACCTTGCGTGACGGCGCGTGCTCGGGAAAGAGCTCCTGCAGTCTTACGCCCGTGGGACGGTTGACGATGAAGCCGACGTGTCCGCCCTGGGCGAGCGGCGCCACGATCAGCACCGTTTCCTCGTAGGGCGAGCCGGCGAGGCGCTCGCTCGCCACCACGAACGCCGCCTGCGAGAGCTCCTCGGGCTCGGCCGCCTGTGCGCCACCCGCGGCGGCGGCGAGCAGCACCAGCATGGCGGCCAGCGATTTCAGCGATTTCATGAGCGGCTCCGCAAGAAGGCGTCCCGTGCACTATCGGAGCACGCGGTTGCACGCGCGTGTCGACGCACGCGCCGTCCGTTACGGGTGTCATGCGGTGCCGTAGAAAAGGATCGCCCCGCGAAAGCGGCGCTCCCGGATTGCTGCCGGGTGCCGCTCGCGCGGGGCGAAGATTGCGACCGGCTTTTCAGTCGACCTGCGTGATCTTCACGCCCTGCAGCGATACGCCGCCGATCAGCCCCTTCTCGCCGAACACGTAGCCGTAGATGTCCGCTTTCGCGGTCGCAGCGGTGGCTTGCTTCGTCGCGCCGACGTTGACGAACACGATGTTCGGGTCGAAGCCGATGTCGAAGCCGTCGCGCCGCGTGAGCAGGCTCTGCAGCGCCTCGTCGCTCAGGAAGAAGAGCGCGTAGTGGTACGACGCTGCGCCCGCCTCGAGACCGGCCTGGATGCCGCCGATGCTGAAATGCCCGGCGACTTTACCGGCCTTGAGGAGCACGCCCTCGCCCGTCTGCACGCCGAGGACGAACGCCGCCTTCGTCACGTCCGGGAACACGAGCACGGCTTTCGCCTGGTCGCCGAGCGCCCGCGCGCCCGGCGCGCTCGCGTAGAGCTGGTCGAGAGCGGCGCGCGCGCCGCGGTCGAGTTTCTCGTTCGAAGTCTGGGCAAGCGCGCTCACGGACAGGAGCAGGCCAACCAGCAAAGCTTGAATGCGTACTGCGGTTTTCATGATTGCTTCCTTTCGAAAATAAGTTGAAATTGCCGGCTTGGAAAGCTGCGCCGCGCCGGTGTGCGGCTCGCTGCGGTGGCGTTGCGGCTGAAACATGGTCAGGCGCGGGCGTTCTTCGCCGCCAGCGTGTTGATCAGGCCGTCGATGCCCTGCGCATCGATCGTCTGGCGGAAGCTCTCGCGGTAGTTCTGGACGAGGCTGATGCCCTCGACCGCGATGTCGAACACCTTCCAGTCGTCGCCTTCGCGCGCCATCGTGTAATCGATACTGATCGGCGCGGCGCCGCGTTGGCGTATCTGCGAATGGACCGTGACCTCGGTATCGCCGCGAGCCATGTGCGCCGGCAGCGTCACGATCGTCTGGTCACGGTAGGACGCGAGCGCGCTCGAGTAGGTGCGCACGAGCAGCGTCTGGAACTCGCGCGTCAGCGCCTCGCGCTGCGCCGGCGTGGCGCGACGCCACTGCGGACCGACGGCGATGGCGGTCGCGCGCACGAAATCGAAGTGCGGCAGGATCTTGCTGCGCACGAGCTCGCCGAGCTGCCGGGCGTCGCCCGCCTGGATCGCCGGATTGCGCCGGATCGTCCCGAGCACGTCGTCGGTGATGTCCCTGATGAGCGCATCCGGCGCCGCGGCAAGCGCCACTTGCGGCTCGGCATGGGCGAGCGGCGCGAGGATCATCGCCGTCGCGAAAGCGATGCCCGCCCAGACCGCGGCGAGCGCCGCGTAGCGCAGTGCTCTGGGCATGGCCAGTCCGCTAGATGCGCTCGACGCGCGCGCTGCCCGATCCGCTCAGGACCTGCACGCGGTCGCCGGGCCGCAGCTCGGCCGGGCCGTCCTGCACCACGGCGATAGTCGAGCCGTTGTCGAGCCGCACGGTGATCTCCTGCGCGTCGTGCCGCGACACCTTGTGCTCGATCGCGTTGCCGGCAAGCCCGCCGCCGACGGCGCCGAGGACCGCGGCGACACCACTGCCCGAGCCGTGGCCGACCTGGCTGCCGAGAATGCCGCCGACCGCTGCGCCGGCGATGGTGCCAACCGGCGCGCTGTCCTTATCGACCTGCACAGTGCGCACGCCCTGCACCGTTCCATAGCTGACGTTCTGCACGGTGCGCTCTTCGCTTGCACGGTATCCGCGCGGGCTGTCATTGGTTGCACAGCCCGCGATGCCCGCCGCCGCAGCGGCGAGCGCGAGAGCAACTAATTGCTGCTTCATGTGGAGCTCCTTAGTTCGAGCCCGCCGCGGCGGAGACTTGCGTCGCGGTGCCGGAAACGGTGACTTCGGCGTAGCGGTCGGGCTGCAGGCAAGCGATCAGCCGCGCGCCGCGCTGGCCAGAGCACTGCGCCGTCGGATTCTTCTCGCCGAGGCCGGATGCGGAGATCTTCTCCGCGGGCACGCCTTTGCCGATCAGGTACTGCGCCATGGCGTCGGCGCGGCGCTCGGACAGCTTCTGGTTGTACGCCACCGTGCCGATGCGATCGGTATGACCGACGATCGTGATCGTGTCGTACTGGGTGCCGGCGAGCTGGGCTGCGACCTCGTCGAGCGCCGCCGCGCCTTCGAGCTTGAGCGTCGCCTTGTCGAAGTCGAAAAATGCGTCGGTCGACGCGCCTCGACCACCGGCTGCTTCACTTCGCGTGCAGGCGCGGCGACCGGGGCGGGCGCCGGCTCGCAGTCGGCGAAGCGCATGCCGGGCTGGTAGCCGTAGTCGTGCACGCATTCGCCGTAGCGCGTGCGCACCGGCTGGTCGGGATCCTGGCCCGAGGTGACGTAGCCCTCCACGGCGGCGGCGGGCGTCATATACACGAGCGGCGCGAAGGCGAGCAGCGCGGCAGCACCGCTCCTAAAAATCGAGAAACGCGACTTCATTGGGGCAGTTCCTTTCAAATTGGTAGAACGACAGCGCACACCCTAGGGGCGCGATGCGCCTGCTTCATTGCAACTGCCGAGGTGTGTGTTGCAGCTGAAGGCTGCGCGGACTTAGAGCGAAATACTTATTGCGTACGCTGGGCGCTGCCTTAGACTCGCCCGAGGGCGCGCGCGAGCGCGGAGGCGAGCTCCTGCGCGTGCACCGGCTTCTTCAGGATCTCGCGCACGCCGGCGCCCGAGGCGAGCTCCGAGATGACGGATCCGACATAGCCGCTGACGAGGATCACCGGCAGGTTCGAGCGCCGGCCGAGCAGCACGGTCGCGAGCTGCGTGCCGGAGAGATCGGGCATCACCTCGTCGGTGAGCACGGCGTCGTAGCGGCCCGGCTCGCGCTCGAATTCGGCGAGCGCCGACTGCGGGTCGGCGAAGCCGGTCGGCTCGTACCCCAGGCGCCGCAAGCTCTCGCAGGTGACGGCAAGGAGCGGCTCCTCGTCGTCGACCACCAGCACGCGCTCGCCGCGCCCGCGCGTGAGCGGCGCGCGCGCATCGTCCGCCGCGGCGGCCGGCGCGTCGACCAGCGGCAGGTAGACGGCGAAACAGCTGCCCTCGCCCGGGGTGCTCGTGACTTCGATGGCGCCGCCCGAATCGGTGACGATGCCGTAGACGAGCGAGAGGCCGAGCCCCGTGCCCTTGCCCACTTCCTTGGTGGTGAAGAACGGCTCGAACAGGCGCCCAAGGGTCGCGGCGTCCATGCCGCGCCCCGTGTCTTCGACCTTCAGCACCGCATAGCGCCCGGGCGCGAGTGTCGTGTGCGTAAAGCTGCGTTCCGTCGGCGCCTCGAGCGCTTCCACGCTCACGCGGATCGTGCCGCGCTCGCCGATCGCGTGCATGGCGTTGGTGCAGAGGTTCATGACGATCTGATGCACCTGTGTCGGATCCGCGATCACGTACAACGGCTTCGCCGGAAGCGTGGTCTGCAGCTCGCTTTGCATCGACAGCGAGCCGCGCACGAGCTCGAGCGTCTCGGCGATGATCGAGCCGAGGTCGACCGGCTTGCGGTTGCCCCGCTGGCTGCGGCTGTAGGTGAGGATCTGCTCGACGAGCGCGCTCGCCCGCTCCGCCGCGGTCAGCACGTTCTGCGCGTAGCGGCGCTCGGCCGAGCCCGCCTTCGCGTTCTCGACCAGCATCTCGGCGTAGCCGAGGATGCCGCCGAGGATGTTGTTGAAGTCGTGCGCGATGCCGCCGGCGAGGCGTCCGACCGCTTCCATCTTCGCCGACTGTCGCAGCCGGTTTTCCAGGCGCGAGCGCTCGGCTTCGGCGAGCTTGCGCTCCGTGATGTCGCGCAGGTTGATGACGATCGCCCTGACCGCGGGCTCGCGCAGCAGGTTCGCCGCCGTGATCTCCATCCAGCGATAGGAGCCGTCGCGGTGCTGGACCAGGAATTCGCGCGTGACGATGTTTCCCGGGTGGCTCAGTCCCTCGTCGCGCAGCGCGAGCGCCGGGGCACGGTGCTCGGGGTGGATGAAGTCGAGGAACTGCTTGCCGCGAACATCGTTCACGCTGTAGCCGGTCAGGCGCCTGAAGGCCGGGCTGACGTAGAGGATGCCCTCGTCGCGCGGCCGCGTGACGAGGATGGCGTCGGTGCTGTTCTCGATCATGGCGCGGAAGCGCTTCTCGTTCGCCTGCAGGGCAGCCTCACGCCGCTGCAGTCCCCACGCGGCTAGCGCGATGAGCGCAAGCATCGCCGCCGAGGTGAGCAGCGTGCGCTCGGTGGTGAAGCGGGCCTCCTCGCGCCAGGCGGTAAGCGCCGCGCGCTCGGTCCTGCCGGTCGCGACATACAGCGGCAGGCCGCGCACCGCAGCGATCGACACGATGACCGGCTCGCCCGTGACTTCGCTCATTACGCGCGCGTCGAAACGTCCCTGGCTGCGCACCCGGCTGATAAGCGCTTCTGTCGCCTTCGGGTCGAGCTTCGTGCCCTGCACATGGTGCGGATCCGGAACGCGCGTGAAAACGCTGCCGTCAGCGCCTAAGACGCCGATGAAGCCGCCCGGCCCGAGATCGATCGTCCGGTAGAGGCGCTCATAGCTTTCGATCTCGACCAGCGCCGCGACCACCCCGCCGAAACTGCCGCCCGGACCGCTCAGCCGGCGCGACATGGCGAAGCGCCACGAGCGGTCCTCCTGGCCGCCGCGGTAGGGCTCGCTGACATGCAGCCCGATGTCGCGAGCGCCCTTGTGGACGTCGACGAAGGACCGCTCGCGGCGCGCCTGCATCACCGGCGCCTGGTTGGTGCGAGCAACGATGTCGCCTTGCGGGTTGAACACCAGGATCGCGGCCACTTGCGAGAGGTACGCGAGCTCGTCGCGCATCCGCGTCTGCTGCAACGCAATGCGCGACGGGCCGCCCATGCGCTGCACGTCACGCAGCACGAGGTCCACCGCTTCCAGGCCGCTCGCGGTCTGTTCGGCAAGGAGGCTCGTGATGTTCGAAACGTCGCGCTGGATGTCGCGGAACATGCGCTCGCGGTCCGAGTAGACGTCCCACACCGCCGAGCCGATGTTGATGGCAATCAGCAGCCCGCCAAGCACGACCAGCAGGCGCACGAGCGAGAGCCGCTCGAACGCCGCGCGCAGCCTCGCCGGGAGGGTCACCTCAGCTCGGCGGGCCGATCAGCTCGGACACCGCGACGAGCAGTTGCGCGCGCCGCACCGGCTTCGCCAGCGCCCGCGCCGCGCCGGCGGCGAGCGCCTCGTCCACGCTCACCCCGCTGCCGGACTTGAAATAGCCGGATACAGCGATAAGGGGCGCTTCCGGCGCGTGACGCTTGAGCTCGGCGATCGCTGCACCGCCGCACCGGCCCGGCATAAACATGTCTGAAACGATGAGCGCAGGCGCACCGTCATTGAGCGCTTGCAGCGCCGACTGACAGTCGGTGGCCTTGCGCACCTTGTATCCCGCGGCCTCGAGCCAGTCGGCCACGAGGTCGCGGAGGATCGCGTCATCGTCGATGACGAGCACGTATCCTCCGGCCTTCGCACTGAGGGTTGCCATCGTGCGATTCCACTCCCCCGCAATTGCGTGTAATT
>WNFR01009447.1_pt1 | contig 12636 bp, 11 predicted proteins | sample 5400221 | NCBI WGS metagenome assembly WNFR01 (sample SAMN13153357, study PRJNA577476) | soil metagenome | isolation source: 40 cm soil under Madrone tree | place: USA:California | collected 2016-06-14 | reverse complement strand
CGGCGCGCATAGTCCATGACCTGATCGCGCTCGATCTTGCCGACGCCGAAATAGTGGCTCTGCGGGTGGCTGAAATAGAGCCCGCTCACCGAGGCGCCCGGCCACATCGCGAAGCTCTCGGTGAGCTTCACGCCGATCGCGCGTTCGCCGTCGAGCAGGCGGAACAAGGTCGCCTTCTCGGTGTGGTCGGGCTGCGCCGGATAGCCCGGCGCCGGGCGGATGCCGCGGTATTTCTCCGCGATGATCTCGGCATTGCTCAGCGGCTCGTCGGCCGCGTAGCCCCAGAACTCGCGCCGCGCCCGCTGGTGCATGCGCTCCGCCAGGGCTTCGGCCAGGCGGTCGGCGAGCGCCTTCGCCAGGATGGAGGAGTAGTCGTCGTTGGCGCCCCTGAAGCGCTCCGCGATCACATCCTCGCCCAGGCCCGCCGTGACCACGAAGGCCCCGATATAGTCGGCGATGCCTGTCGGCGCGACGAAATCAGCGAGCGCCGTGTTGGCGCGGCCCTCGCGCCGCGACAGTTGCTGGCGCAGCGTGTGCAACACGGCGGCCGGCGCGCCGCGCGCCTCGTCGGCGAACACCGCGATGTCGTCGCCCTGCTGGTTGGCGGGCCAGAATCCGACCACCGCGCTCGCCCGGAACCAGCGCTCGGCGATGATCTTGTCCAGCATGGCGCGCGCATCGGCATAGAGCGCGCGCGCCGCCTCGCCGAATTTCGGGTCATCGAGGATCGCGGGAAATTTCCCCGTCAGCTCCCAGGTCGCGAAAAAGGGCGACCAGTCGATCAGCGGCTCGAGCTCGGCGAGCCCGTAATCCGCGAACACCCGGGTGCCGAAAAAGCCCGGCCGCGGCGGCGCATAGGACTTCCAGTCGAGCTTGAGCGCATTGGCGCGCGCATCCGCGATGCTCACCCGCTGCTTGTTCTGCTCGCCGCGCGCATGCGCGGCGGCGATGCGGGCATATTCGGTCCGCGTCTCCGCCACATAGGCGGCGCGGTTCTGCGGCGACATCAGCGCGGAGGCGACGCCGACCGCCCGGCTCGCGTCGTTGACATAGACCGCCTGGCCGCGCCGGTAGTTGGGATGGATCTTCACCGCCGTATGCACGCGGCTCGTGGTCGCGCCGCCGATCAGCAGCGGCAGGTCGAATCCCTGGCGTTCCATCTCGCCCGCGATCATGCACATCTCGTCGAGCGAGGGCGTGATCAGGCCCGACAGCCCGATGATGTCGGCGCCCTCTTGTCGTGCGGCCTCCAGGATCTTCGCCGCCGGCACCATCACCCCGAGGTCGACGACCTCGTAATTGTTGCACTGGAGCACGACGCCGACGATGTTCTTGCCGATGTCGTGCACATCGCCCTTCACGGTCGCCATCACGATCTTGCCGTTGTGGCTGCGTTCCGTGCCGCCGCGCGCCGCCTTCTCGGCCTCCATGAAGGGCATCAGATAGGCGACCGCCTGCTTCATGACGCGCGCGGACTTCACCACCTGCGGCAGGAACATCTTGCCCGAGCCGAACAGGTCGCCGACCACGTTCATGCCGTCCATCAGCGGGCCCTCGATCACGTCGAGCGGCCGCTTCGCCGCCAGACGCGATTCCTCGACGTCCTCGGAGATGTAGTCGGTGATGCCGTGGACGAGCGCATGGGACAGCCGCTTCTCGACCGGCCATGCGCGCCAGGCGAGATCGGCCTCCTTGGCCTGGTGGCCCGGGCCGCCGCGATAGCGCTGCGCGATCGCGAGCAGGCGCTCGGACGCCTCCGGGCTCCGGTTGAGCACCACGTCCTCGCAGGCTGCGCGCAGCTCGGGATCGAGATCGTCATAGACCGCCATCTGGCCGGCATTGACGATGCCCATGTCCATGCCGGCCTGGATGGCGTGATAGAGGAAGACCGAATGCATCGCCTCGCGCACCGGCTCGTTGCCGCGGAACGAGAAGGACAGATTGGAAACGCCGCCCGACACGTGCGCGTGCGGCAGGTTCTTCCTGATCCAGCGCACCGCCTCGATATAGGCGAGGCCGTAGCCGTTATGCTCCTCGATGCCGGTCGCGATGGCGAAGATGTTGGGGTCGAAGATGATGTCCTCGGGCGGAAAGCCGACCTGATCGACCAGGATGTCGTAGGCGCGCTTGCTGATCGCGGTCTTGCGCTCGAGGGTGTCGGCCTGGCCCTTCTCGTCGAAGGCCATCACCACGACGGCGGCGCCGTGGCGGCGCACGATCCTGGCCTGGCGGATGAATTCGGCCTCGCCTTCCTTCATCGATATCGAATTGACCACCGGCTTGCCCTGGACGCATTTGAGTCCGGCTTCGATCACCTTGAACTTCGATGAATCGACCATCACGGGCACGCGCGCGATATCGGGTTCGGAAGCGACCAGATTGAGGAAGGTCACCATCGCGGCTTCGGAATCGAGCAGGCCCTCGTCCATGTTGACGTCGATCACCTGCGCGCCGTTGTCGACCTGGTCGCGCGCGACCGAGAGCGCGCCGGCGTAATCGCCGGCGGTGACGAGCTTCCTGAATTTGGCCGAGCCCGTGACGTTGGTGCGCTCGCCCACGTTGACGAAGGGGATTTCGGGCGTGAGCGTGAAGGCTTCCAGGCCCGACAGCCGCAAATGACGCGGCGGCGACGGAATGGCGCGCGGCGCCTTGCCGGCGACCGCCTGCGCGATCGCCGCGATATGGTCGGGCGTGGTGCCGCAGCAGCCGCCCACGATATTGACCAGGCCCGCGCTCGCGAACTCGCCCAACAGCTCGGCCATGAATTCCGGGCTTTCGTCGTAGAGCCCGAACTCGTTCGGCAGGCCGGATCGGCGATGCGCGCGATCTCGGCGACATGGGCGCGCATCTCCTGGGCGCCGAGCGCGCAATTGAGGCCGATCGACACCGGCGCGGCGTGACGGACCGAATTCCAGAAGGCTTCCGGCGTCTGGCCCGACAGCATGCGGCCGGAGCGGTCCGTGATGGTGCCGGAGATCATCACCGGTACGCGCAAGCCCCGCGCGTCGAACAGCTCCTCGATGGCGTAGATCGCCGCCTTGGCGTTGAGCGTGTCGAAGATGGTCTCCAGGAGCAGCAGGTCGGCGCCGCCGTCGAGCAGTCCGCGCGCCTGCTCCTCATAGGCGACGCGCAAGCTGTCGAACGAGGTGGCGCGGAAGCCGGGATTGCTGACGTCGGGCGATATCGAGGCGGTCCGGTTGGTCGGCCCGATGGCGCCCGCGACGAAACGCGGCCGGCCGTCCTCCTCGCTCGCCGCCAGCGCCGCCTCGCGCGCGAGCTGCGCGCCCGCGAGGTTGAGCTCATAGGCGATGTCTTCCATGCCATAGTCGGCCTGGGCGATCGCGGTCGACGAGAAGGTGTTGGTCGCCACGATGTCGGCGCCGGCCCGCAGATAGGCGAGATGGATGTCGCGGATCGCGTCCGGCCGGGTGAGGTTCAGCAGGTCGTTGTTCCCGCGCACCTCGCGGTTCCAGGCGTCGAAACGCGCGCCGCGGAATTCCTCCTCCTCCAGCTTCAGCGTCTGGATCATGGTGCCCATGGCGCCGTCGAGCACCAGGATGCGCTCCGCCGCGAGCTTGCGGAGCCGGGACTCGATGGGGGAGATGTTTGCTGGCACGCTCATGCTAATGGGTCATTTCTCTCGAACGCTCGACGCACACAGCCGTCATCATCCGCGAAAGCGGATGATCCAGTAGCCACGGAACGGCGTGATACGCGCGACATCCCGTCATCGCAACACCGGTGGCTACTGGATGCCCCGCTTGCGCGGGGCATGACGCCGTAGGGCTTTGTAGTCGCTGGGTCATAGCGGCCCTCACCCGCCCGCGCTGCGCGCGGGCACCCTCTCCCCGCTGGGGAGAGGGGAAGAAACATGCGGCCGCAAGCCCAGCAGATGGCAGATCGCGTAGACCAGGTCGGCGCGGTTCATGGTGTAGAAGTGGAAATCGCGCACCCCGCGGTCGACCAGGTCGAGCGCCTGCTCGGCCGCGACCGCCGCCGCGATCAGCTTGCGGGTCGCCGCGTCCTCGTCGAGCCCGGCGAAGCGCTCGGCGAGCCAGCCCGGCACCGAGGCGCCGCAGCGCTGCGCGAAGGTTCTGGTCTGCTTGAAATTCTGCACCGGCAGGAGGCCGGGCACGATCGGGATCGATATCCCGCGCGCGCGCACGCGGTCGAGATAGCGGAAGTAGAGGTCGTTATCGAAAAAGAACTGCGTGATGGCGCGCGTCGCCCCGGCATCGACCTTGGCCTCGAGCATGTCGATGTCGGCCTCGACCGTCGCGCTGTCGGGATGCCGTTCCGGATAGGCCGAGACCGAGACTTCGGCGTCGCACTGGCGCTTGATGCCGCCCACCAGGTCGGCGGCATTGATGTAACCGCCGGGATGCGGCGCGTAGCGCTCGCCGACGCCGCCGAGCGGATCGCCGCGCAGCGCCACGATGTGGCGCACGCCGGCCGCCATGTAGCTCGCGATCACGGCGTCGATGTCCGGGCGCGTCGCCGCCACGCAGGTGAGATGCGCGGCCGGCGTGAGCGCGGTCTCGGCCAGGATGCGCTTGACGGTCGCATGCGTGCGCTCGCGCGTGGAGCCGCCCGCCCCGTAGGTGACCGAGACGAAAGCCGGGCGCAACGGCGCGAGCCGCTCGACCGATTCCCACAGCGTCTTCTCCATCTCGTCGGTCTTGGGCGGAAAGAATTCGAACGAGACGCGGATGTCGCGCCCGCCCTCGCGGCGGCTGTGCCGCGCCGGCGTCTCGCCGCTCATCACGCCACCTCGCGCGCGGAGCCGGCGAGCAGCATGCGCCGGTCGCGCGCCAGCCACAGCGAGACCGCGATCTTGCCGTCCTCATCCGGCGCAAGGTCGCGATGGCCGATCACGTCGAGGTCGGCCTGCTCCATCCATTGGGTCACGGTCTCGGCCCCGAAGCCGAGGCGCAGATGGGCGTGCTCCTCGCGCAGGAATTCGAGGTCGTGCGGCGCGAAATCGACCACCACCAGCCGGCCCTGCGGCCGCAGCACGCGCGCCGCCTCGCGGATCGCGCGGGCGCCGTCGTCGAGGAAGTGGAGCACCTGATGGATGATGACGACGTCAAAGGAATCGCGCGGCAGCGGAAGATCGTAGATGTCGCCCTGGCGCACGCTGCAATGCTTCAGGCCCGCGCGGTCGAGCCGGGCGCGCGCCAGCGCCAGCATGTCGAGCGAGAAGTCGATGCCGAGCCCGCGCTCGATCTGCGGGCCGAGCAGCTCGAGCATGCGGCCGGTGCCGGTGCCGAGATCCAGCAGCGAGCGGAATGGCCGGTCGGACAGCGCGGCGCGGATTTCCGCTTCCACGGCCTCGTCCGCCGCGTGCAGCCGGCGGATGCGGTCCCACTCGGCCGCATGCGCCTTGAAATAGGCCTGCGCGGCGGCCGCGCGCGCGGCGCGGACCTCGCCCAGGCGCTCGCGGTCGCGCGCGATCACCGGGTCATCGGGGTCGAGCCGCGCCAGCACGGAGCGGATCGCGAGAGCGGCCTGCCCCTGCTCGGCGAGGCGGAAAAAGGCCCAGGCGCCTTCGCGGAAGCGCGCCACCAGCCCGGCCTCGGCCAGGAGCTTGAGGTGGCGCGAGATGCGCGGCTGCGACTGGCGCAGGATCTCGGTCAGGTCCGAGACGGTCAATTCGGCCTCGAACAGCAGTCCCAGGATGCGCAGCCGCGTCTCCTCGCCGGCGGCCTTGAGGGCGCCGTTGAGGTCGTCGAAGCCGACTTGCTCGGGACCCGGCATCGGCGGGATCTCTCCGTTGGGGCGGCGAATGCCCGCCAACCTGGCATATAAAGATATCTTTATATTATTAAAAGCTTGTCCGCAAGTGGGGCCCTGCCCATCCGTCGGCCCCGCCTGGACCCGCGTCCAAACATCCGGCGGGGCCGCATTTTGTGCCGCCCCGGTGGCCACCGCGCCGGAAAATGCTCTAAGCGTAAGGCCCGCTGGAGACCCCCATGGGTGACGATCCCGGTGACGATCCCTATGCCAAGCGCGACGGCGAGGTCGCGGTCGAGCTGCCGGCGAATTTCGACGCCGGGCTCTATTTCATTGGCCGGATCCGCACGCCCTGGCGCACCCGCGATGAATGCCCGAAAAACGCGCGTGAATCGGACGCCGTCTGCACCATCGAGGTCGAGCCGCATTTCGCCGCCGCCCTCAAGGGCGTCGAGACCTGCAGCCACATGCTGGTGCTCTATTGGATGGACCGGGCGCGCCGTGACCTGGTGGTGCAGGCGCCGCGCCATTATGGCGAGCCGCGCGGCACCTTTGCGCTGCGCTCGCCGGTGCGCCCCAACCCGATCGCGGCGAGCGTGGTGAAGCTGATCGCGACCGATGGCACGCGGCTGTCGGTGGTCGGCCTCGACTGCCTCGACGGTACGCCGCTCCTCGACCTCAAGCCCTATTTCGCCTCGACCGACGCGGTGCCCGATGCGGTGGTGGGCTGGCACGGCAGGCGTTGACGATTAGCGTTAAATTTTCTGCGTTGCCTTCGAACCTTTTGAACCGGCGCGGCGACACATTGGCAAAACCAGGGGGTCGTCAATGTCCAACATCCACGCTCTGCGCTCCATCGCGATTTCAGCCCTTGCGGGCGCCATTCTCACCACCGCCGCTTCCGCCAATCCGCTGTCGCTCCTGGCGCCCGACCGCCAGACGCCCGACCAGCGGGTGGTCCAGCCGATGTTCGAGCCGCAGCGGCCCGCGACCGAGCAGGTCGCCCGCTTCAAGCGCCAGATCGTCGACTACGCGACCCACGAGGCGCCCGGCACCATCGTCATCGATACGCCCAACACCTACCTGTATCTCGTGCTCGGCAACGGCCGCGCGCTGCGCTACGGCATCGGCGTCGGCCGCGAAGGCTTTACCTGGGCAGGCGTGCAGACCGTCACCCGCAAGACCGAGTGGCCGGACTGGACGCCGCCGCCGGAAATGCTCGAGCGCCAGCCCTACCTGCCGCGCTTCATGGCCGGCGGCCCCGGCAATCCGCTCGGCGCGCGCGCCATGTATCTCGGCGGCACCGTCTACCGCATCCACGGCACCAACGCGCCCGAGACCATCGGCGGCCGCGTCTCCTCGGGCTGCATCCGCATGGTCAACGAGGACGTGATGGACCTCTATGGCCGGGTCAATGTCGGCACCAAGGTCGTGGTGCTGCCGATCGAGCGCCATGCCGACATGCGGGCGCACGCGGCGCGATAAATCTCTTCGTCATTGCGAGCCCTCGGGTCTTGCCTTCGGCAAGCCCAAGGACAGGCTCCGCGAAGCAATCTCGGCCGAGCGGCACGAGATTGCTTCGGCGTGCTGCGCCCGCCTCGCAATGACGCCCCAAGAGGTCGTCACTTCTGCGGGTCCCAGAAGCGCAGCCCCGCCGACGTCATGGCGCCGCCGACCACGCAGGGTATGCCGAACTCGACCTGCCCCAGCGCCGCCGCCGCGATACAGCCGAGCGCGAGCGTGCCCTCGCCGACCTGGCCCCAGAACGAGATGTCGCGCTTGGAGCCCGGGCCCTTGCGCTTGAGCTCCTCGATCGAGGCGAGCGCACTTTTTCGCAGGCGCCCGAAGTCGACCGTCTCGGCCGCCTCGATCACCTCGTCCAGGTGGGCCTTCAGGTCCTTGGGGTAGTGCTTGGCCACGCTCTTGAGCATCGCCAGCAGTTTCGGATCGCGCGCCGCGTTGGCGGCGAGGGTGTATTTGGCCATGCCGCCGAGGGTGAGCTTGTCGACGTCGTCCCGGTCGGTCGACCACGACAGCAGGGCGATGAGCCGCGAGACCGCGGGATTGAACTCGCCCGTCGCGCAATAATATCCCCACAGCAGGTCGAGCAGCGCCGGGCTCGGCGCCAGCACCGCCTTCTTTTCTTTCGGCTTGCCGTCGAGGCCGAGATAACCGCCCAGCTTGTCGAAGGCGCCGGGAGTCTTTTCGAATCCGGCCTGATCCAGCGTGGCGAGCTCGCCCTTGAGATATTTCCCGATCATCAGGCTGCGCGACGGCATGCGGTCGGCGACACGGCCCAGCACCCCCTTCCAGTCCGGCAGCCCCGAATAGGCGATCGCCTGCACGAGGGCCCATTGATCCTCGGGCGGCAGCGGAAACATCTTGCCGATCAGGACCTCGGCCTGTCCCGGATTCGTGCCGATGACCCCCGCCATGAAGCCGACAAAGACCCCGGCATTCTCGGAATCCTTGAGCAGGCCGAGCTTGCTCATGGCCTGCACGGCTTCCGGCACATGGCCAGGCTCGCGCTTCGTGCGATAGCCGTTCATCCAGCCGAGAATGGCCTCGCGCGAGCCGAGCTCGCCCGCCCGCAGCGGCGCCGCCCGGGATGGTGTCCATCCGGTTGCGGCAAGCATGCCGAAAACAACGAGAGCCACGATGACGCGACGCATGGTCCCCTCCTGGCCGGCTCGCGGACACGTCCGCACGGCCCCGGCGTGGCGTGAAGCTGACCAAGCCGATGCGACGAATTCGTGGGCGCGCGCGCGCGAAATCGTGACCGCATCGAGGCGTCCGCCGTCACAGGAGTGGCTGGGACCGCACCCGCGGCCGCCTTATGATGCGCGCCCTTCCGTCCCTTGCGGGGCGGTCCCTTGCGGGGCGGCCCCTGCCGGGCGGTACGATCGAGGAGCTGACATGCGCATCGGGGTGATGGCGGCCGGAGCCGTCGGCGGATATTTCGGCGGGCGGCTCGCGGCGGCCGGGCACGAGGTCGTCTTTTTCGCGCGCGGCGCCAACCTGGCGGCGCTGCGCGAGCGCGGGCTGAAGATCGAAAGCACCAAGGGCGACCTCACGTTGCCCAAGGTGACCGCGACCGACGACCCCAAGTCGGTGGCGCCGGTCGACATCGTGCTGTTCGCGGTCAAGCTGTGGGACACCGAGAAGGCCGGCGAGCTCATCCGTCCGATCGTCGGCCCCGACACCCGCGTCATCACGCTGCAGAACGGCGTCGACTCGGTTGAGCGCCTGCAGCCGATCCTCGGCCAGGACAATGTGGTGGGCGGCATGGCCTATATCGCGAGCGTCATGTCGGCGCCCGGCACCGTGAGCCACACCAGCGATTTCGCCCAGATGCGCTGCGGCCGCGTCGACGGCAAGCCCGACAAAAAGCTCGCCGCCTTCGCGGACGCCGCCAAGCAGGCGGGCGTCGACATCTCGATCACCGACACCGTCGAGGCCGACCGCTGGAAGAAATTCGTCTTCCTGGTCGGGCTCTCCGGCATGACCGGCGCGACCCGCGAGCCGTTGGGAAAGATCCTCGCCGATCCGGATACGCGCGCGATGCTGTCGGCCATCATGCAGGAGGTGGTGACGGTCGGGCGGACCAAAGGCGTGGCGCTGCCGGAGGATTTCGCCGAGGACCGGATGAAATTCGCCGCCACCACGCCGCCCGGCTTCAAGGCGTCGCTGCTGCACGATCTCGAGCGCGGCAATCGCCTGGAGGTCGACTGGCTCGCCGGCCGCGTCGTCGCGCTCGGCCGCGAGCTCGGCGTGCCGACCCCGATGAACGCGGCGGTCTATGCGGTGCTCAAGCTGCATCGCATGGGTGGCCGCCGCGACTGATGGCGCGTGGCCGCGGCGGCCTGTGGCCCGGATGGAGCGGGCTACGCTAGGTGCACGTGCGCGATCCTGGCAGTGATCCCGCCGGATTAATGATCATCATTCGGGCTGCTTCTGACGGCGCCGTTGGCGATCCAGCGGCCCGCCGCGATGCGGACCAGAAACGCAATATTCGACGACGTGCAGGTCGTCGGGATCGGCGGCACGGTGCCGGTAAATTCGGCATCGCCGCGCGCACTGAGCGGCACCAGCACCGTGTCGATCGCCAGGTTGGCGCCGCCGGGATCGCAGACGAGCGTGCCCTTGACCTGAGTGACGTTGCCCGGCGTCCCGATCGTGTTACCGCCGGCCAGAACCAGCCCGCGCACCTCGAATTCCACCCGGCTCGCGGACAGATCGACGCTCGCGTGGCCGCCGAGCGTGGACCATGGCTGTCCGCCCCCGCCAATGTTGCCGACGACATTGCCGGCCTGGATGATCCCGATCACGCTGCGCCAGCGCACGGTGTCGGCGGCAGCCGACGAGGCGATGGCTGACGCAAGCAAAGCACTTCCAGTGACGAGCATGAGCCGTTTTGTCCGGTCGCAGCATCGATCGAAGATCGTCATGACGTCCTCCTGCGTGTGAGCCTCTCCCCGGATGCGGGTGTGATAACCCCGCTTCGAATTGGCTATTCCCGCAGATCGTGAATTTGCTGCGCGTGACGATCTCGAGGTGTCCCGCATAAATCGCCGCCTGGCGCACAAAACCCGTGAACCGCCCCGAGCCCCCGATCGACTAATGAATGGGTCGGCGCAACGCAGACCCGGGACGATGTGTGGCGATGGGAGCCGGTGCGATGTTACAGGTCGATCCATGGCGCAAAGCAGCCGAATGCGACCACGCCATCAAGCTCGTTGCCGATCCCGAGCGCCGCATCGTTTTGGAGAGTCTGCGAAGCTTGTGGATTGCCCTGAGCAACGAACGCTCGCTGCTCGATGAACCCGATCGCGCCCGCCAGCTCACCACCATTACCCAGATACATACCGAATTGATGGCGGTCTGCAGGGGCGCGATGCACTGAAACAGCGCTTCTGCCGGTACTGCATTGCTGGCCACGAGAGCGGTTTGGCATCACCGCCCGTCAGGCATCAACCCTTATTGGGCAGAACCGCCGGACCCGGTGTCGCGATTTCGACATGAGAGCCTTGCGTGCCCGCCGCCGCGCCGATCATCGTGCGATAATGATCGAGCACGAACAGGCGAATGGCCGACGACAAATTGCCGGCCGGCCGCCCGGAATCGATGGCGGCGACCATTTCGGACAAGGTGATGTCGCGCTCCGACGCAATCTCCTTGAGTCCCTTCCAGAATGCATCTTCGAGGCTGACGCTGGTCTTGTGACCCGCGATGACGATCGAGCGTTTGGTGACAAGCGATTTCATGGCCCCCTCCAACAAGTTCAGCCGGTCCGAACAGGGTCGTCGTCAGAAGTGCGGCCTGTGTCGGCCGTTTCCGGCGCCGATGCAGCCCTGCATCGGCGCCGGAAACGGCCGAACTCCCCCGGAAGATTCTCACAGGCGCCCTGCAACGACGCGACCCGACCCACCCCGGCGAATCCCATGCAGCGCGTAGCGGAGGTAGCTTCGAATTCAAATATGCTCGAAAGGTGGCGGGCGGCGCATCATGCACATGCGGCTGGTGGTGTCGTGCTGCCGTCGTTCACGCCGCACGCGGAACAGCATGAGGCCGCTTCTCGCCAGCGAGAGCCGCAATACCACCCGGCTCATTCGCCCTTCAGGTTCGCGGCCCGGATGATCGGCCACCACTTGTCGGCTTCCGCCTTCTGGAATGCCGCCATCGCGTCGGCGCTGCGCTGCTCGGGCCCGAACGGCTCCTGGCCGATGTCGCGCAGCCGCTGCGCGACCGCCGGATCGGCGAGCACGTCGGCCACCGCCGCATTGAGGCGCGCGATTGTTTCCTTGGGCGTGCCCTTCGGGGCCCACAGGCCCTGCCACAGCGCCGCATAAAAACCCGGCAGGCCGGCCTCATCCGTGGTCGGAATGTCGGGCGCATTGGGCAAGCGGGTCTTCGCCGTCACCGCGAAGGCCTTGACGGTGCCGCCGCGCACCTGCGGCAAAGCATTCGAGGCCTGGTCGAACATCAGGTCGATCTGGCCGCCCATCAGGTCCTGCAACGCCGGCGCCGCGCCACGGTACGGCACGACCACAAACCGCGTCGCGGTGCTGCTCTGGAAATAGGCGGCGCTCACCGACGCGACGGCGCCGGCGCTTCCCACCGTCGCCTTGCCGGGGTTTTGTCTGAGCCAGCCGATCAGCTCGGTCAGATTCCTGGCCGGCACGCCCGTGCGCGTGATGATGATCTGCGGATTGCTGGTGAGCAGCGCGACCGGCGCGAAATCGTTGAGCAGGTCGTAGGGCAACGCATAGAGCGCCGCATTGAGGACATGCGAGCCGGAATTGCCGAGGCTGAGCGTGGTGCCGTCGGCGGCCGCGCGCGCGACCCGGCCGACCCCGATGCTGCCCGATCCGCCCGCCACGTTCTCGACGATGATCTGCTGGCCGAGCGACACCCGCATGCGCTCCGCCAGGATGCGCGCCACCACGTCGGTCGGCCCGCCCGGCGGATAGGGCACCACGATGGTGATCGGCCGGGTCGGAAAACCCTGCGCATCCGCCGATGCCGGCGCCCCAACCATCAGCGCGGCGAGCGCCGCAACCCATGTCAGCATCCGCAGCGGGCGACGCGTCGCGCAACAGATCGACAACCGCATCACTCCTCGCTTGCCGCCGCTTCGCCCTATAGCCCCGCCGGAATGCCTTCGACGTTGAGCCGTATCTTGTAGATGCCGGTGCGCGCCGCGACGTAGAGCGTCTTGTGGTCGCGGTCGCCGAACTCGACATTGGCGGAGAGCTCCGGCGTTCTGATGGTGCCGATATGCTTTCCCTCCGGCGTGATGATCCACACGCCGCCCGGCCCGGTCTCCCACAGGTTGCCCTTGACGTCGACCCGCAGCCCGTCGGTGATGCCGCGCGCCGGGTCGCTGTTCACGTCGATCAGCAT
>WNFR01031971.1_pt1 | contig 12637 bp, 11 predicted proteins | sample 5400221 | NCBI WGS metagenome assembly WNFR01 (sample SAMN13153357, study PRJNA577476) | soil metagenome | isolation source: 40 cm soil under Madrone tree | place: USA:California | collected 2016-06-14 | reverse complement strand
CATCTCAAAACTCCGCCTCTCTTTCTCAGGTATGTCCCCTCTCGGGGCTCGGTGCGACGACGACCCTATCTGCGAACCCCCCGCGGAGTCCTTACATTTACATTTCACGTGTACGTACTCCCTTTCTTTCTTACTCTCACACCCGATGCATGCAAATGCGGTGCACACGTGAGAAGACGCGCCATGTCAGGGCTCTATGTGAGGTTGATCCAGTCACGCCCAGTTACGCCATGGATTCGTCTTGCCGATGTAGCGGCTTAAACCTCCCGCAAAGTCTCTAGCTGATTCGAGACGTGCGTTTGACAACGCACGAGAGGAGTGGCCTGCGGACACCACCATCGATATGAAGGATCTTGCCAAGGATAGGTTGTCTCGTGAGTCAGATGCTCAAGCCTATGAAGCGCCCGGTGAGCGTAGCCCTTGGTGCAATAGGTTGCTGAGGAGAGAAACTTTCGAGAGGTCCTTGCGCACGCAGAGATTAAGCCCGTCGAAATTATCCACTTCTGAGAGCAGCCAAAGCCAGCAAAGACAAGCACTCAACACATCAGGAAAATGTTATTTGACCTAGATTTGATCTAGAGGTTGCTAGGGCAACTAGAATGCCAGACTTGCCTGTCACAGGCTCGGCTAGTTACCTTTCTAGTGCTTTTCTAGGCCTCTAGTTAAAACATTTTCCTGATGCAGAGAGATCGCGGATCTCGCCACGAGGTATGGCACAGAGTACCGCTTTAATTCCTCGAAATTTTGCTAGGTGCAAGGCGTTGACGGAACAAGAACAACGTTTTCCATCAACACCTGGACAGTGTCAACTCACAGGCTGCCTGCATCCGCCAAGTTGTCGATTATACCGTTGCTGCCATGGTGAAGGCAATACACGGCACCAAAGCGAAATTTTCTGAGTTCTGTGTTGTGAGAGCTTGAGAAGCAGGAGAATGCACGCCTGAAGACGCAAATCGGGCATGCCACGCGTGATCTGGAAATACCCAAGCCGCCTACGTCGTTTCCCGGAAACGCAACGCAACACCCTGAGCCAAGGCCCACGTAAAACGGTCACGTGAGCTTGATACCGAGCTAAATAAAGGGTGTGCCTCGCCTCACGATCTTCTCCATGAGCGGCCGCGTACTATGCAAGCTGGACTCGGCGCGCGTAGCGAGCACGTCAGACTTTTGGAAGAGGAGAACCGAAGGTGGCAGGAGCCCAACGACCATCTCGTCACGAATGTATGTCCGAGTTGTACCTAGTTTCGGGCGCTGATATCGCGTTGTTGTATGACCGCGTGCCAGGTCCTACTGAGTTCCAGCCGCCCAAGGATGAGGTCGAGGTTCAGAGTGAGAAGATCACCTGGGAATCTCAACACACGCCGAGGAATCAGCTCAGCTACAAGAAAAGCTAGGCCTTTTCCGTGGGTTTGTTGCTAATAGCGATCTAATTGGGGATGTATGTATTGCGTAGATCGCTGGGGCCAAAGTCGCATCGTCCGATATGCTGGACGTATTTCTACAGACCCTCAGCATCGTCGCAGAAGGGATTTTCCCAACTGACGTCGAGCGGGACCCCGATAATCTGCCGTCTGACCTGGTGGCGCAGTTCCGCGGGATATATTCCAAGTTGCCTCATGGACATGTGCCCGACTCGGTGATGGAATGGCTACAGAAGATATTGGACAAGTTGCCGCCGAGCTCGTCACACGCCGTGAAAGAGAAGGTGAAAATGCCCAGGCCTGAACCGGAATCAGACGCAATACGATACCCTGATACGTCCCGGATGTTGGGTATGGACTCGACGTGGGTTGGAGGTATACCCGGTGGTGGTTTCATAGACGGTGGCCGTGGCGCGTAGTCCCACATCAGACCAAGGAGTTCTGTGTGATACTACCACGTTTTCTTGTATGCTACTGTACAAATGGTAGCTACTCTCATTATTCTCACGTCCTTTGTGGTACACTTCTGTAAGGCGACAGCCTCACACGTGACGTGCACACCTGCGTCATCGACGTCATGAAGACGACGACAAGTTAGAAGACGTCATACGACATGAGAGAGAGATAAATAGCAACAGAGAGCAGAACAGAGGATCATCTCTCTTTACTACCCACTTCCATTTACTTCTGCGCTCTCCCATTGTTTTATCCTTATCCGTGGTTTTCCCCTAAAATACACACGCTCTTCCTGGTTCCGTTCGTGTGAACCGCTTCGACTTCAGTGTTGGCCCAGTACCTACTGGACCTTCCAACTTCCTAGCGAAAGGCAGTTACAGCGATGAGGAAAACTGACAGACAGGTGGGTCCAGTGGCTGTTCCATCAACGATGCCGGGAAAATTACGACTCTACCAGTGTCGCCACATCCCTCGGGCTGATCATAGGCGCTTAGCTTGGAAGACCCCCATATTAACGGAGAGTCGTCATGAGGATAGTAACTCCCATGGAGTGAATGGAAGAGAAACTGAATCACGAAAGATATTCCATAGTAGCCCCTGCTTCCTCGAGCGTTCTTTTAGCTGCAGCACTCGTGATCACTCCTGCAACTGCGTCCGCAGATGAAAGGTAATATGGTGCTAGAAACAAATGCAATGACATGGGAGATAGCACCAGACTGACTGGTTGGGAAAGATCCTGAGAAGGTGGGAAAGGTGGAAGGCAGGGAGGCAGGGAGTTTGCCATGGAAACTTTGGAGGCAGAGGAATGCACATGAGGTAACAGATCATGGAAATCGACATTATCGGAGTCGAGTATTAAGGCTATGTGTACATTTCAAGGATCCCCTTTAGGGGTTAATCCTCCGTACCGAAGTCATCCATATATTTCTGTATGTTTTCCTCAGCCGTGCCAGTCCAGCTCGTGCCCTCCATCAAACACGCCTTCCACGACGCCGAGGCACGCGTCGCTGCAAGGATGTCGGCGATAACATTTTCATCTAGCGCTAGTGTGCGTTTACCAGATGCTCACACCACCTACACCGGCCGTCTGAGGCTGGAACTGCGCCAGGGACGGCAAATGGGTGTCGCTGCCACTCACCGGGGGCGGGAGGTCGCGCTTGAACAAACCCAGAGTACCTTCAGACTGTAACACACCATCCGACAAGATCCAGTCTTGCCAATTGATGTCATCGGGCACATCTGGAACGATGGGTGCGAAGGGGCAGGATCCACGGACACACATCTCATGAATGATGAATGTGGATGGAAATGGAACATAGCGGTCCATTATGTCGAGGGCCACAGCTTTGCCGTGGTATGGCTGAAGATCGTGGGCGCCAGAGTAGTTGATAAACACAAACTTTTGAACCTATTTTTGATGAACGCTTAGCTCGGTGCAAAGGAAAATCAGACACACACTGGGGAAGAAACGTATAAAGGACCAGTAGTTATCAAAATGCTTTTGATGGTTGGGACACATAAGGACACCGTTGCGCGGTTCAAGCTGGGGATAGTTTTTAGCTTGCTGGGGGATCCAACCACGAGTCTTGAGTTCAGTCCACTATGTCTCTCATTAGCTGTTGCCTCAGGAGTCAGGAGGGGTTCAAACACAACTTCAACTTACATGGCCCAGCTGGATGATATGGCAGAGCTCAACATCTGAACTCACCCCACAGATGATACAACGCCTCACTCCAAGGAATTTGTCCCGCTGATTGATTCTGGTATTGCATGGGGTGGTCGTTGACAACGCCAATGTAGAATGTTCTTCCCAGCCATATCCAGTGGGTGGTCTACCCACAGTGAGAGGAATCGTGAAGAGAGGCAGAGGCGGCATGGTACGTTATTTCCACAGGGGCAGGGGCATGATGGTTACAGTGGGCACCCGCACCCGCTATGGCAACCTCCCCACATCACCACAGACTGCTGCCGGGGATCTCCTATTTTCTGAAATCGTCCAATAGGGGTCAGTTGTCATCGGATGCGTGCGGATGCTCGTGAGCTCGCATTGACGCAGCTCGATCGGTGGACAGTGACATGATTGTTGAAACCTGTGCGTTGACTACGTTCGAAGTTGCCCTTGCGCCGAGCGTAGAGGGAGCAGTGACCATACCAATGCCAGGAGATGATGGCAGGCCCCATAAGGGCGCAATGCCAAGACCAAGAAAGATTGCAAACATGATACGTTCGTGCAGATGAGCTACCCGAGGTGTAAGGCTACCGGCCTCACACGTGACACACAGAACCTCTCTTATCATCGACGTCACCACACGTACCGACGTCACCCACCAAACCAGGTTAGGATAAAAGGCAGAGAGAGAGAGCGAGCAGCGGCATTCGATTTTCATTCCCACTTTCCATCCTCTTTACCTTGTAATTGCTAGCGACATCTCGTCCCGTTTTTCCAAATCACACGCCGTTCCCAGTTGTGTGTGACTCATAGTGTTGGCCTGAGATAAACAGGCCTTCCACGAACCCACCATCGGAGCTATCGTTCATTATTTCCGATAGCGTGGCTCCAACAGCCTACATAAAGATGGTGTCATTACAGTAAGAGCAGTCGTAGGTTCCATCAAGCAGTGTGCATCCGTGAATGGATAAATGATATCGGTTAGAGTTGCTAAGTTGCCATTGCCGGCACGTCTTCTCCACTATTCACGATATCGACACGCACCTTCCTTGTAGTACCAGCATCATCATTTCATAATTGATATCTAAGGGAGCCTAATAGTCCTTGTAATCTGGGGTAATAGGCTGTCGTGTTGCTACTCAGCTCGTCAACACCTCCACTGGAGAACCGGTCAGGTGCAGAGCAGGAAAGGTGACGACGCTATTCAATGTGACTTTGGCATAAATCGGCCCAACGAAGCTATGTCATCGCCGTCACCGGATCCTTCATCTCACAACGCCGTGACAAATGGTAACTCGAAACATCCCGCAACGACCATTCGACTATTCTATTTTATTCTACTTCAGGGCCCTGATATAGTATCTACTTGTACGATGGGAAATGGAAGTTATCACCCATTGGATTGACACAGCGGTAGCTGCAATCCGACAACGACAAAGCAGAAGCGACTTACAAGACGAGACCCCAATCAGACGTATCTGGCGCAGGTGCTGGAGTCGGGCTTGTACAGGCTGCTTCGCCTTCTCTTCCTGCAACGGCTGCTCCAGAGCAACTTGAATTTTCTCTTGCCGCAGCCGTTCGAATTCCTCGGTCTGAGGCTCCGATGTGGTAGGTGGTTCAACGGTCGTGGTTGCAGCTGGTGCGGCGGCCTTAAGGGCGTCGCGCGATCGCTGCGGAGCTTTCCTTCTGCACTTCCTCGAGGTTCTTCTTGAGCTGTGCGTTTTCGGCCCAAGGCGCTCATGCGCTGCGGGAGATCTTATTGTCCTTCGTAATCGCCTCCCTGTGAGATTTGTTCGTTTTTGAGTGATCAACTTGTCAATCCCATTTGATAAGAGCCACATGAGATTCGCGAGGTCGATTGCGCCTTCGTTGCTAAGCCATTCCGCTACTTGATCACCATCCATGCCACAATGGTGCTAGTATCGGTAGACGAAGTGAGGTCTTTTGCCAACTTTTTGACCATTAACGACCAAAAGCAGCTTGCTAACAAGCTAGTAGTGAGGTCCGTTTCGTTCTGGATCCACCGAATCACTTCAGAACTTGCGAATTTATTGCGAACATAAGTACCCAAGGGCTTCTCGGAGTACTTGGGTTGATTGCATGCCCTTAGACAGCACCAGAGGCCCTTCAGGCACACTCGTAGACGGTTTTTGCGCTGTTCCTCGGTGATAGGTGAACTTTCGGGTTGGCACGACTGAAGAAGCTCGTGGAGACGAAATCCAAGGATGGGGTCAGATGCTTGGCGATGGTTGGAAAAGAGGGAAAGCATCGCCGGAGTACCATCCGGGTCGGCAGATGAGTCGAAGAACCCTGGCATACATGCAGCAAAGTCTTCGAATTGCGTATGTTCATCAAGAATCGTAAGCGTCCAGTGAAGTGCATTCGCATCTACCTCTGGTGGTGCACCCATGGCGGCAACTTCCGCCCTCCACCGTAGGCCCATTTTGAAGCGTTCGTAAAACATGTACATGTTTTTTACGAGTCCCGTTAAGTTGACCCGGAGCGGACGAACGGGTGCGATAGTCACAACTAGTGCCTGAAAGAGGATTTGGTACACAACAGCGAATATCCGGAAAATCTGCCATAAGCTCCACATAAGTTCGGATAGGGGTGTGCGGCAAAGGTTGTTAGGGCTGTAGAATGGCATTGCCGTGTAATGCGCATATTCGAGTGCGAAATACACAGTCAGACCAAGGATAGAGTAAGCGACAACCTTGTTGATGTGGAGAAAGAAGTCGATGAGACCGGCGAGGAAGAGGAAAACGGAGAGGTGTATTTGCAACGGCATAATCTCGACGACCTGCGACAATCCATACTCCTCGACACCGTCGAACATATAAGCCCGAATACGGGCCCGCTTTCGGGGCGTACCACGGCATTGCACATGTTCCAGATATTTTCGGGCCCATTGCTGCACTAACGTCGCGACGAGTGCGCAGGACAGACTTAGGACCAAACTGAAGGACCACAACACGTTGACTCTGACAATATACGCTGGCGGTTTGAACGGAGGGCTGCTCTGCACAATGGCGGGTGCTCCGGTGGTGGAGATATTGACGAGCTGGGTGAGCAATGCGACCGTCTGCTCGCCCGAATCGGGAGACAGTTTCTTGTAGCTTTCGAGAATGAAGGCCGCGACAATGGCCGAGAAAAGGCCGGCCTTCAAAGGATTTGTTCAGGCATGGGACAACTGTAGACCGGGGTATTAGAACTCACAAACACGAGGATAGTGCCCGTATCTTCGGTCCATTTCTTAGCTAATTGGACATCCTCCTCCTCAGCCTCGGTAAGGTACATTGACCACAACTTCCCAGAAGGATCGCAATAATTTTCGGCTAGAAGATAAATCAGGGGAGGAGCTCGTGAAAAATGAACTGACATACCAGAGGCCCGAGTTATGCCATTACCTCCACCGTGATTCTGACTTTCGGCAGCATCCTCAACCTGACGCTCATTGACGACCTGCTGGGCCTCGGGATCTGGATTTGGGTTGGGTGGGGGCATTCTAAGTGTAGGGGAAGTAACGAGGTCGGCTGTAAGGACACAGAGAGCGTCCTACGATAGTTCGAAGGCGAAGGATGTTCCACGAGGAAGGGGAGTGTTGCGTTTGGGGCAAACAGCGGCATCCAGCGCTCTTTGTATTATTCAGAAAAAGGTACATCCATTCCGGAATGAAGTCGAACAGTTGTTGTTGCGGATTTAATTGCCGTGAGGACACAGCGCGGCAATACGGGCCAACCAACCCGGAGCGCCAGCTTTCCTGTGCCGAGGCGGGTTCTCTTGTCAACACAACCTGCTTGCGCTCCGAGTCACCGCCATCGCCTTGTCACCATCATTATCATTCGCTAGGATGCAACGATTGCAAAGGCGAAGTCTGACATTAATGGGGGTATATCCATTCTACCCTCAGGGAGCGTGTGCAGTAGCATACAATGCGTCACATAGAGGTATCATACGAAGTACCTAGTCTCGTGCGGGAGTCGAGCATTACCCTCAACGAATCCACTATCTGGTGCGCCTTCAATCCGCATAGGTTCTATGCGTAACACACCAGGGGATGGAGTTGTCACCGATTCCAATTGGGGAGTTGGGAACGTTATTGTCGCCTCTTCCACGGCGTACGACGAACGCGGGGGCAATTTGTCCGAAATGTGCCGTAGCTTTTCCTTGAGCGAGTCTGGAACCCATGCCTCGGAGAATTTTGAACATATGTCGTGGAACTGGGCCACCAGTTCAGGTGGGAGATCATCAGGTTGGTACTCCGAGTCGACGTGCTTGGGGAAAACCCCTTCTACGAGGATACCAAGCGTCTGAACAAATATGTGTAGCACGTCAGATGGCACCGCTATGCCCCCAGGAGCGATCAACGAGTTAATCTCGCTCGATGTAAGTGAGATGACGTTCGCGAGATCAATGGCGCTGTCATAATTAATAAGCCACTCATATACTTGATCGCTACCCTTGCCAAGGTTGTATGATAGGCAGGCCAGCTCTGCGGTGATAGCCGTGATGCTGGTGCGGGCGGATGCAGTGATGCCATTTACCAACTTCTTGACCACCAACGATCCAAAGCAGCGTCCCAGCAAGCGTGTAGCTGGGTCCTCTTCAGTTTGAATCCAACCTATCACTTCGGGACTCGCCAAGACGGAGCGAATATAGGAAGGCAAAGGCACCTCTACGTACTCGGGCTGATTGTATGCTCTCAGACAGCACCACAGGCTCTTCAAGCACACGCGGAGACGGTTTTCGCGTTGTTTCTCGGAGAGACCTGAAGTTCCGGGTAGGCACGTCTTGAGAAGGTCACGGAGACGGGATCCGAGGATGGGGTCAGACGCTGGCTGTTCGGAAGACATGAGGGAAAGCATGGCCCAAGTCGCATCGGGGCCAGAACGAGAGTCGAAGAACCCCGGCATGCGGTCTGCAAAGTCTTCAATCTCGACATCCTCATCGAGAGTAGTAAGTGTCCAGTGAAGTGCACTCGCATCTACCCTCGATGAAGCATCCATGGCGCTGACCTCGACCCTCCTCCGTATGCCATGCAATAACCATTTGTAATGCGCGTGAGCCCTAGTCTCGAGGACCTCTCTCCACTTGGTTGGCCCATCGTTCGCGGAACCCCGCGCATGCGGGTGGAGCCGCCGCCAGAGCTTCAGCAACAATCCATGAAAGGTGCCCTCGATCGCCTTGGCAGTCGAAAAGATATTGAATGCCGAGAACTGGTATGAATAATATGTGACCGCAGACAGAGGTGTGCGATACGGGCAGTTGAGGCGCAAGGTTGGCAAAAAAGTCAATATCATGTAAATAAATGCGAAAACTACAACGGCACCGAGGGCGGTGAAGGCGACGGTCTCGTTAATAGGGAGAAGATAGTCGATGAGACCGGCGAAGAAGAGGAAAACGGAAGAGTGAAGGAGGAGAGGCATCGCCTCGACGGCTTGGGCTAACCCGAAGCTCTCAACGCCATCGAACATGTAAGCCCGGATACGCGCCTGCTTTCGTGGCGCACCGCGATGCTGTGCATATTCCAGATATCTTCGGGCCCATTGCTGCATCAAGGTTGCGAGGAGTGCGCAGGACAAGCTGAGGATCAAACTGAGGAACCACATAATGTTGACCCTGATAATTGACGCGGGTACTTGGAACGGAGGACTGCTTTGTACGGGTGTTCCGGTGGTGATGTTGACGAGCTGGGTGAGCAGCGCAACTGTCTGATTGCCCGAGTCGGGTGACAGTTTTTTATAGCTTTCCATGATGAATGTCGTGACAACGGCCGAGAAAAGACCAGTCTTCAAGTGTTTGGTTTAGACAGGGGACAAATATTGTAAGGACGAGGGATTCGAACTCACAAACACAAGGACCCCGCTCGTATCTTCGGACCAATTCTTAGTTTTTTGGTCATCCTCTTTCCTCGCCTCGGTAAGGTACATCGTCCACAGCTTTCCAGAAGGATCGCCATAGTTCTCGGCTAGAAGATATATGAAGGGAGGGGCGTTTTGTCAGGGATCAACCGACATACCAGAGCCCTGAGTCTTAGTTTGACCTCTGGGCTGTCTTTCGACGATTTCGTCCTTGCTTTCGTTAACACCATCGACAATTCCACGCATTTCAATGCCCTGCTGGGCCTCAGCATCTCCATGAGGGTCGGATGTGGCCATTCTATGTGTCGGGAAAGGATGGGGTCGGCGTAAGAAGAGGGCGTCCCGGCGGGTTGACCAACGAGACTATTTTAAAGGTCAAACGACCCAAGGTTATTTGGGCCCACACAGCCAACTGATAATTTATCCTTTTACTGCAGGCATTAGGCATGAATTTCCGTGGACCTGATTAACCCAATATTGCATTAGTAAGGCGCGTACCGTTCACAGCACGTACTGCATTTACTTACACCGTACGGCCGCGTTGCGGACGCATCGTAAGTCACAGGGTCTGTAGGGCCAGTGTCAAACTGATGAATGGAAGTCTCTGACTGAGTGGGACACACCCGGGCGAGCCAAATTAGATGCGATTCGTTATCATGATAATTATCACTAATGGGGATGAAATTACCGAGGCCCTTGGAACATGTTGACTTGCAGGTCGAGTTAGTACACCCATGATGGTCGACCACCAGAACGAGGACCTGGACCAATTACGGATGTGATGAGAAGTGGCCACGAATTCCCGTCTGCTTGAAGGCCATCATCAGCTTTTACTCGTGCTGTGGGCAAGGCCGGGCCAACTGTAATATATACAGTCATACGAAATATTTGCCAGACCTTCCTTTCGGTTACAGCTACTAGCTGTTACCTACAAAATCAGTAGGTTGAAGTTCAAGTTGTGTTACTGTGTACGTACATAACTGTAAGGCCGAGCAAGACAACCCCAGAGAGCCGTACTAAGTCAGCCACCCCCACGCCGCTTCTCGAAAATCCACAGTTTTTCCGCCTTCTTCATCTCTAATATGCCCCAAAGTCCCTGCACTCCCCTCTCCCTCACAAGCCGTAGTACATCTCGATGTACCTTCCATCCATCGAACCCCTCTATCACATCGATAAGTTCCCACCGCCCACTCGGCAGTGCGTCCCTGCTCTCGGCGATCACGTGCGTAAATGCGGAGCTGTAGGCAATGTCCGCCGGCGAGAGGTTCTCGGTCTTGTTGTAAATCCACGGCTGATGCGCGTCGGAGATCGTGAGCGGAACCATGCCCAGGCGCTCGCGGTAAGGCGGCGCATGAGTATGGAGGAACAGCGAGGCGCCGCTTTGCGCAGCGAGGTTTGAGATGTGGACGTGCACTGTTGAGCCGCGTATATGTTCATTCAATCGGCATTTCCTAGGTTTCGAAGGGAAGAAGGTAGACGTACCGCGTGTGGAGTCTACGAAGCGCTCGTTTAGTCGCGCGAGAGCAGCGCCACCTGGGTAGTTTGCCATCGACGCGCGCGTGAGAAGGAGTGTGGTGGCTGTGTTAAGCGCGAGAGCGCCCGCTACCGTGAGGAGTCCCAGCCTGGCCAACATGCTTCTTCTGCGCCTGTTCAGACTGTTTTACACGCGAGAACACCATTTGTCGTGATATCAGTTTGGTAATGAGAGCGACGATGAGAGAGCATACAGGGTTCGGGCGCCATGTGCAGCGGCAATGTTTAATAGTGGCACGACATACACAACGAAGCGCCATTCTTTGTGTCCGAGGAAGCTCATGAGGAGTATGAAGAAGACAGCGGGTCGGACGAGCGTCCGGATGCGGGCATCTTGTAAAAACCCAATCGGAACGAACAAGCCAGTCGCCATAAGAAGGCGCGGGAGGAAGGTTGTGAGGTAAGTCCGGAACGGGGACACCTGAGCAAGATGAGCTGGCGTATTCACGAACTGAGGAAGGTACTAACACCCCACTCGGCACTCTTGCCTTCATATACGTTGAAATATGTGCTAAAGAACTCGGGCCAGAGCCAGTGCTCCCAAAAATAGGAATCGATTGAGACCGTCAAAGCTATGAGTATGTGAACGTGTGAGAAGCCCGCGGAAAGAAAGGTGACGCACCAATGGATACCAGACCAGAGACAAGGCCAACCTTGATGAGACGGATAAGTGTGATCCTGCCACTTAACAAGAGTTGGATAGCAAAGGAGCCTAGAAGAGCCGCAAGTTCTGCACGGATCACTACTGTAGCGAATATCAGCAGAGCCACCGCCCGGGTTTGGCCAGTCGCCGGGGCCCAAAAGGATCTGGACCCATTCTCCAAAAGTTGAATGAGCGCGAAGTTCACTGTGGATCGGGAGTATGAAGGAATAATCGAACTGACTATCAGGCGATAACCCACCCAATGGCAGCGCGAACATGTTGGGCAACGTCCGTCCCATCCAGAATGGCAGGTGGAACTGGCTCACGGTAATGAGGGCAAACAATACGGATGTCGCGCGCCCAAACCGACGGGCGACGGCGTGTCGAAGGAGGCAAAGCCCTAGTGCGTTTGTGCTTGCCAAGGTGAGGCGGAGTCGAACTGGAGGGTGAGGGTAACGAGCTGGAGCAGAACGACGATCGGCGGATCTCACCTTTTGAAGCGAACGGGGATGAACACCATAGAAAAGGATATCGTGTGTAGCGTGAAGGTTGAAGCTCTCCTCGACTTTTGTATAGGGGGCGAGCAGAACATGTGTCCATGCGACCGCGTAAATGAGGGTGTCTAGTAGCAAGCTCATATGAGAGCTCTCTGTATAATCGGGGACGTATCGACGATGTCGAATGAGAGACATGAAGAAAGGTAAGGAATGGGCGCTGTATGGGTAAGGACCCTTTGAGCTGAGTGCTATGAGTGGTGCTTTGAGCTGTCGGGAGGCGGGCCGCAGCCAGTTGACGCGACTCGACCCGCACGGTCACCGTGGGGACTTCCGAGGCCCGGCACACCAATTCCCTGTTTTCTACTTTATCCACTCAATTCGTCTGGCTTTGCTATCACTCCTTCTCTCCATCTCCACCATGTTCCTCAAGCGAAGGGCAACATTAATCGCCCTTTTTCTCACTCTATGTGTCGATGCAAAGCCAAGAAGAGGCAATAGCTCAGAAGATGACGTTTCCAGCTATCAGCTATCGGTGCGTCTCTTCATATTCTCGGACT
>WNFR01007667.1_pt1 | contig 12638 bp, 15 predicted proteins | sample 5400221 | NCBI WGS metagenome assembly WNFR01 (sample SAMN13153357, study PRJNA577476) | soil metagenome | isolation source: 40 cm soil under Madrone tree | place: USA:California | collected 2016-06-14 | reverse complement strand
TGCAAGCGCTTGGCAACGTCCCGCATGACGAGATGATGCGCACCTTCAACATGGGGATCGGCATGCTGGTTGTGGTCCCTGCTAAAAAGTTCAAGAAGGCGGAGACTGTGCTGGATCGCGCCGGGGAAAAGTATTATGCGGTTGGCCGGATCGTGAAAGGTGAGCGCAAGGTTAGTTATAGCTAGTTAACGGAAGTCAAAGTACCGGGATTCGACTGGAGCTATTCAGCCTGACGAGTGACCCCGTCCGCTTGCTCGTGGGCGTGGTAGCTGGACCGAACTAGGGGACCGGATTCCACGTGGCGGAAGCCGAGGCGGAGGGCCTCCTCCTTAAGATAGGCGAATTCTTCTGGGGTGTAGAAGCGGGCGATGGGCAGGTGGTCGCGTGAGGGGCGGAGGTATTGTCCGACAGTGAGGATGTCGACTTGGCGGTCGGCTAAGTCACGGAAGACGTCTACCAGCTCGGTCATGGTTTCGCCGAGGCCGACCATCAGGCCGGATTTGGTCACCATGTCCGGCGAAAACTTCTTGGCGTTGTCGAGCAGGCGCAGCGTTCGCTCGTAGCGGGCTCCGGAGCGCACCGCGCGATAGAGCCGGGGGACGGATTCGGTGTTGTGATTCAGCACGTCGGGGCGAGCGTTGAGGACAATGCGTAAAGCTTCGTCGATGCCCTGGAAGTCAGGGATGAGGACTTCGACGCGGCAGTCGGGAGCGACCTGGCGAACCTGAGCAATTGTCTCGGCGAAAATTTTCGCGCCGCCCAGGTTGTCGTCGTCGCGGTTCACGCTGGTTATGACGGCGTGTTTCAGGCCGAGTGTCGCCACGGCTTCGGCTACGCGGCGGGGCTCGTCCAAGTCGAGCGGCTGCGGACGTCCTTTGGGGACGGCGCAAAATCCGCAGCGGCGGGTGCAAATCTCACCGAGCAACATAAAAGTTGCCGTGCGGTGGTTCCAGCACTCTCCGATATTGGGGCACTGGGCGGATTCGCAGACGGTGTGCAGGCCCAAGCCGCGGGCTAACTTCTTGAGTTGATGAAAGTTCTCGCCGACCGGGGCCTTGGCCTTGAGCCAGGAGGGCTTGGGCTGTCGGACGGGAGGGCCAACATCAATTTGCACGAGCTGCGAAGCGGTGCCCATTGGCACATTTTACCAGCAGGAGTGATGGACTATAGCGCGTTGCCATCCGGACGGCACGTAATATACTGCCTTAAGCTGTGGGGCCGGACGTGGCGCGGGGCTCCGCTTTAGGGGTGCGATGGGCTTTTCCCTCCGAGGCATTGCGTGGACGGCGTTCGCCGTGGCTGTCGTGTTGATGGTCGGCAGTAGCATTTTGCTCGTTCGCGCAACCAATACTTTGCGGGCCGGCGATTCCCTGGTTGCTCACACGCATGAAGTCGAGACCGTGCTGGAGGACCTCGGCTCGGAGGTTTTTCAGGCCAGCAACTCCCGCCGCGCGTTCGTTATTACTGGAAATGAATCCCTGCTGAGCGATTACCAGGTGGCGGTGCAAAACATTCCTCAGGAAATGGCGCATTTGCGTCGCCTCGCAGCGGACAGTTCCGACCGTCAGCGTGAATTAGACGCAGTTGAAGCCGACATTCGGCAGGAATTAGACCTTATCGCGCGGTCAATCGAGGCGGGAGAGCGCGGCACTTCCTCGAGCGAGAAGGAAATTGTGGCTTCGTTCGTGATTGCGCTCATGCTGCTGCTGGCTGAGATGTTTCTGCTCAGCTATGAGTTCACGGCGCACCGCCGAACAGAATACGTTGCCCGACAGAGCCAGGAAATTGTGGACGCATTTTTCTCAGCGTCAACTGTGGGATTTGGCGTGCTGGACGCTCAGTTTCGTTTTACGCGCATCAATGAAGTCCTTCCTCGCATGGCCGGGCTGCAGACGGAAGACCTGCTCGGGAAGCCGGTCTCTGAAATGCTGGGCGTGCCGGGAATAGGCTCTGAGGTCTTGCTCCGGGAAGTGCTGCGCACCGGCAAACCTGTTTATGATCGAGAAGTCTCATCCGAACTGCCCGGAAGTGCTGGAGATGTGCGGCACTGGCTAGTCAACTACTTTCCTATTCACGAAGATGGCGGATCACTCACGCAAGTCGGCGTCATTGCGGTTGACGTCACCGCGCGGCGTAATGCGGAAGAAGCGCTGAGAAAATTAAGTGGACGGCTGCTCGGCATCCAGGACCAGGAGCGCCGCAGGATTGCCCGCGAACTGCACGATAGCCTGGGGCAGTATCTTGCGGGACTGAAGATCGCAGTTGAAATGATGAGCTCGCGCTCCGGCGGCAAGGACCCGCTGCTCGTGGAATGCACTGACATTCTGGAGAAAGCTATCGCCGAGACACGGACACTTTCGCATCTGCTGCACCCGCCGCTGCTCGACGAAGCTGGCTTCTCCTCAGCAGCGAGTTGGTTTGTGACTGGCTTCTCGCAGCGCAGCGGGATTCCGGTGTCGCTGGATTTGACGCCGGATTTGCCGCGCTTGCCGCCGGCGATTGAAATCGCGCTCTTCCGAATTCTTCAGGAGAGTCTCACCAATGTGCACCGGCATTCTCGCGCGACCTCGGCGGAAATAAAGGTCGAAGTGGATGCCGAGCAGGTCACAATCGAAGTCCGCGACTACGGCTGCGGAGTGCCCAAGCACATTCTTCAGCAGCTCGCGGGAGAAGGAAGCCAACTCGGAGTTGGCTTGGCGGGAATGCGTGAGCGCATTCACGAGCTCGGAGGCGCTTTCGAAGTAACGTCAGACGAGAGTGGCACCGCGATCCGTGCCACTATTCCCCTGGCGATGGGTGAAGAAGGTGTGCCACTGCGGGCGAGCGCAGAACGTACTGCATAGATAAAAGCCGCCCGAATACTCGGGCGGCTTCTTTATTCTTCATTCTTGCGGCTGGAGATTTAGCTGGCCTTCTTCTCCAAATTCTTCTCTCGTTGATATTCGTTCTCTTTATCCAGGGTGCGGTTCCACTCGTCCACCTGACGTTGGGCGTCGTCTTTGGCGATGCCGTATCTTTCCTGGATTCTTCCCACCAACTGGTCCCTCTGTCCTGCAATTACGTCCAGATCGTCATCCGTCAGTTTGCCCCAGCGGGTTTTCACTGAACCCTTGACCTGCTTCCATTTGCCTTGCACCTGGTCCCAATTCATACGCTCCTCCTCATATTTGACCTTAGATAAAGCGTAGCGGCATGAGGAAGGTACGGCAATACAGTGAACAACCCACAGGCAGAGCCGAAGGGGTGCAAACTCTTAGTCAGCGTTGGACCAATGTGGATTAGAGCGTTGGCTAGCTATCGAGATACGAGTCCACCCACTCCTTGATTTTCAGCCGTCGGTCATCTTGAGGATCAAAGCGGATCCCGAACATTTTGCTGGCCGGCTTGGTCCAGCTTACTGTGCCCCGTACCCAAATGCGAGGCAGCGTTAGCAGCGCAAACGAAACCTCGACTGGAAGACTTGGCGCAATGTCTTGAGAGCTCTTGAGCGACATTCCGCCGCTGCTGAGTTCGTGACTGCTGGCAGTAAAGTGCCGCTCCCCCGCGACAAGTGACACTTCAGTGATTACAGGAATGCGCACGTACCGCCTGAACTCGTGCAGGACCAGCATCTGTGTGGCCCTGACCAGCTTCAGGGCGGCTGGGCGCTCCAGCGGCTCATTGAAGACGGCATTGAGTCCAAACTGTGAGAGCTTCATCGCTTCTTTGAGCGATCCACCAAGTCCGTAGATGATCATGCGGCTATTCGAACGGGACTTGCGGGCCGATTCGAGGACTGACGCGGCATGGCTTCCCACGCGAATCACGCAGGCCTCAAATTTCTCGCTGGCGAGCCGTCCGGCTTTGTCGGAAGTCATCGAGACGCTGTCGATACCAAATTGTCTGAAGCACTCCGAGAGCAGGCTGCGGGATGATTCCTGCAAATCCACTAATGCGGCTCGCGCTGAAAACTTTCTGGAAGGGGATAAGGATACGAAAGAGTTTCCCAAAGCGTTCTCCGTTCGATCACCAATATGTGACGACAGCTTGTCCGACGCGAATGTCCGGCCAAGATACGGCTAAAGTCTCAGGCGAACTCGGGCAACATCCACCGAAACCCCATTCTGGCGCGGGAATCCGGCCGCTGCAACCGTGCATTAGGACAATGCGCGGTACAAAGGTGCCATTACCCGAGGTGACCAGAAGCACGCAAGCAGTAATGGCCCGAATGGACGTACCGACCATTTGATTGATCAAGAGAACGTAAACCGCTCTGGCAAAAGAGTTAAGAATCTTGTTACCCTTCTTGACTTCGCTTTATATTCGCCTAAAATGATGCCATGGCGATCACCAAGCGGCAGCGGCAGGTTTACGATTTCATTTCGGATTTCGTGCAGCGCAACCAGTACTCTCCTTCATTCGAAGAAATTGGCGAAGGCTTGGGCCTAAGTTCGCTAGCCACGGTACACAAACATATTTCGAATCTGGAGAAGAAGGGCTTGCTTAGCCGCGACTACAACCGTAGCCGCTCGATTGATCTGCTGCCGCCGAAGGGCCGCCTGAAACAAGCCATGGCGGTTAATACCGGAATGGTGCTACCGCTGCTCGGAAGAATTGCCGCTGGTCAGCCGATCGAAGCTATCGAGCGCCCCGAAACAATTTCGCTGGCTGATTTCGTGCGCTCGAAAGATGTGTTCGTGCTCGAGGTCCGTGGCGAATCGATGCAGGACGAACACATTCTGGACGGCGATTATGTTCTGATAGAGAAGACCAAGATCGCGCACAACGGGGACATAGTAGTGGCGCTAGTCGAAGGCTCTGATGCCACCCTCAAACGTTTTTATCGCGAGGGCGAGAAAATTCGCCTGCAACCTTCGAATGCAAAAATGAAGCCGATCATCGTGCCCGCGTCGGATGTACAGATTCAGGGGAGAGTGATTGGGGTGCTGCGGAAGTATTAGCTCTCAGCCATCAGCAAAACCAACACGCTACAATCTTGTCATTCCGAGCGAAGCCGAGGAACCTGCTTTTTGCCAATAAGGTGATTTTTCTCCACTGCGGCGTGATTTTATGGCGGATTGCGGTATTAAGGAATTTGGTAGTTGGGTGTGCGCGATAACAGCAGACTCCTCACCGCTAAAGGCGGTTCGGAGTGACAAATCTTATAAGTTGCCGTAAACATCCCTGATTGTTATGCCACTCTTCAAGAAACGCTCGGTGGCTTCAATTGCTATCCGGTTTCTCTCAAAGTCAGTCCTCGAAGGGGTGAACGTCTTGCGCGGGTTCTTGTTTGCTCGAATTTTCCTTCGACGTTTCACTGATCATTCCTGTATCAAAAGCAACTGCCGCGGACAAAACCCGCGGCAGTCTCTTGCTAAAACTGGATCGTCGCTTCATCCGACATGCTTATCGAGAGCCTTCTGGATCTGCTCTTTGGGTACGTATCCGACTATCTGTTCTTTCACCTGGCCGCCTTTGAATACAAGCAAAGTGGGGATGCCGCGGACGCCGTAGCGCATGGGGGTCGCGCTGTTGCAGTCTACGTCCATTTTGCCGATTTTGACCTTGCCGGCGTATTCGGTTGCGAGCTCATCCACAATGGGAGCGATAGCGCGGCAGGGTCCGCACCAAGCCGCCCAGAAGTCGAGCAGTACAGGGGTCTCCGACTTCAGGACATCCTGATCAAAATTCGCATCTGTTACTTCTACAATTCCGTTTCCTGCCATTGTTCCTCCCAGGCCAAAAAACTATACCTTGCGCTGCTTCTATCCTAGCACCACTATTTGATGCGATTTCGGCCCGGAAGTCGCAAAACAGCCGTCAGCCATCAGCCGTCAGCCATCAGATTAAGACGTGGCCCCACTCACCCTTTTTTCGGGGAAATCCTTCTCATTGGACTCAGTCAATGGGCTATCAGGCCCGGAGATCGTGGTTGAACATATCCAAGCTGACGGCTGATAGCTGATAGCTGATAGCTGATAGCTAAATAAAAAAGCGTCCTGAACCGTGTTCAGGACGCCTCGGCAGCCCTCCCCCAGAACTGCCAAACCACGAAGTGGATAGTAGAAGCTAGGAGGGAGGGTGTAAATGTCACTTAGGTAACCCGGCTATGTGCCGGGTGGGCTATTTGCGCTGCCAGCTTCGGCCGCCATCGGAGGTGGCCCAAACTTCGTCATTGGAGGCGCTTACAGTGCCATTGAGGGCGTCGGCGAATTGGATATGAGTAATGTCAGCAGTGAGCTTTTGGCCGAATGCCGCAGGCTCAATTCGCATCCAGTTCGCACCTGAGTCGGCGGAATGATACAGGACTCCTGCGTTTCCTCCGGCCCAAACCTCCGGGCCCATCGCGGATACGACACGGAATACTGACTGTCCCGCGATGGTGATGTTCTGCCATGTTCTTCCGGAATCAACAGAACGCTGCACTGCGCCTTTCGTTGAGAGTTTCCACTGAGGCACCACGACCGACATGGTGTCAGCCTGATATCCGGAGAAGTTTTGGGGTGCACGCGGCAGCGCAGCCGCCTTTTGCAGCTGGAGCTCTGATGCGGTTTGCTTCTCCTCAGAAACCGGCACTGCGCCAGCGGATACTTCGACAGCCTCGGTCAGTTTACGGTCATCTCGTTTCAGATCCTGGGCAGTCTGCTCGGCAGCTCTTCTCGTGGTCGCTACGGGAGAATTGCTTGCGACCTTACCCGCGGCGCCTGCGTCCTCATCTTTCAGTGCATTCTGAGTAGAGGGCGCCAGCATATGGACTTGTCCTGAACTATCGAACGCGAGTTCGGTCTTCGGCTTCGCGGTCATGTGCTTCGGGACGGGCACTGACTTCACTTCCATCCTGAACTCGGTCCGCCCCTCCTTCTGCGTAGCAGGCAGTCGGTCGAGTTCTGATGATGTGTTATCAGCGACAATCTGCGCCGGTGCAGGCGCAGCCGGAGCGACCACAGCCTGGTGTTCACCGTCGGGGGTAGCCATTTTGTGGCGGGCTGTAAAAAACAGAACCGCAATGGCGACCGACGCAGCCGCTGCTCCCCAGCGCCACGCAAATACGGAGAGCCGGCTTGGCCGGAAGGAGAGAGCTTTCTGCGCCACTGCAGAATCGGGCATGGCGAGATACAGGATCTCGCGGCAGTCGGAGCAGCATCCCAGGTGCTGCAGCAACTGCTTGCGGTCCACGTCTGGCAGCGCACGTTCCGCGAAGGCGGCCAGCAGATTCGGGTCAGGATGCGGCCCGTCAGCCACCGCCTTGCTCAGGCGCCGAGAAACGAGTTTTCTGATCTCGTCCACGTTCGAATTAGCTCCCTCCTTCACCCGCGTTTGCTCCTTTCCCGGAGAACGCTCCGGGCAGCGAATCTTGCGCTAAACTCGCACGAATATCCAGCGCTAGGTCGCGAATGTCAATGCTTAACGCTTCCTCGGCCTGTCTGCGGCTCATCCCTCGGCCAATCAGGTTCTTGAGCACCTGCTTGCGAATTGCCTTGGTCAGCTTCTCGATTTTGCGGCTTATAGTGGACTCGTGCACCGAGAGGGCTCGGGCAATCTGGGCTAACGTGCGCTGGTCCAGAAAATACGATGCCAGCACGAAGCGATCTTCGGGGGAAAGCGATCGCAGGACATCGTCGACCGCAGTTTCGAGCTTGGGGTTCGTGGGGACGGCCGGCTCGCTCGCTGCTGCGCTGAACTGAACGCCATCTTCAGATTCTTCGTCCAAGCTCACCAGCCGGCGCTGCTTGCGATAGGTGTTCACATACTCTTGCGCCAGCACCGTGCGCAGCCAGCCCTCGAGCGAGCCGCGGCCACGATAGGAAGATAATTTGGAAACGCGTTCACCTTCGCGAGTCTTGGTCCCGTAGAGGTCTGCGTAAACTGAGTCGGCTAATTCTCTGCCTGCGGAATCTTCGCGCGTGATCTGCCGCGCGATGTCGTATAGCTTCTCGCGAAAGCGAAGCATGAAAGCTTCCCACGCGCGTTCGTTTCCATGAGCACAGGCACGAGCCAGGGCGAGATCATCTACTCGCAAAGTGTTGCAAAGTTCCAAGCGCTCGGGTGGAGAAGCTTGAGGAATATCTTTTGCGGATACTTCTTCGACGATCGCTGCAAACTCTGCTGAACTGATGCCAAAGTCTTCAGCTTTGCTCTTGTGATAAAGGTCGGCGATAGCGGGATCCAACAATGTCTCATTACTCCCTGCGCCGCGCTGGTCTATCGCTGACATGTCCTCTTGGAATGCTACCAAGTTATTAGACGCAAGAAGCTGATTTTTTGCCGTTCCCACAAACAGAAAGTTGCAAGAGCGCAAGGGCGAGGCGGAACCGCGGCGCGTGCGCCGGTGTCTGCTTCGAAAGGAGCAAGTTATGAGCAAGAAACTGGTTTTTTGGCTTGCTGTTGTAGTTGTTCTGGTGGGACTGGCGGTTGTGATTCCGTGTTTGCTGCCGGCAGGTGAAGTGAGTGCTGGAACTGGATTTCAAGTGCTGGCGCCGATACGGCATGGAAATCTGACGATCTTTCCCGTTGTGACCACCAACGCGCATGATACGCATGAATTTCTCACGCTCGATGAAGGCTTGCGCTCGGGCGAAGTCGTTGTCAGCGAGGCCGGGAATGTAGCTCCGCTGGTGCGTCCGCGACATTCGCACGAGGTCTGGGACGAGTCACGCAGACACGATGGCGCCGAGGTGAACCGTCTGGTGCTGGTGAACAATTCGAAGAAACCGTTGCTATTGCTGGCTGGTGAGATTGTGACGGGAGGCAAGCAGGACCGCATTATCGGTAAAGATCGCCTCGTTCCCGCTGAAAGTGATCCTATCGATCTGAGCGTGTTTTGCGTTGAACCCGGGCGCTGGGTGGCGACCGCGGGAAAATACGAATTCAACGCCCCGTCCGCGATGGTTCAGCCTTCGGTTCGCTCCAAAGCGATGGCCGACAAAGATCAGGCGAAAGTCTGGTCAGAGGTGCGAAGCTCGAAAGAGGCGATGGCGTTGAGCGTGCCTGGACCTGCAAGGGAAGCCGTGGAGGTGACGAGCTCATACGCAGGCGCCGTTCAGAATGTCGAAGTGCAGCACAAACTCGATTCAGTTGCTGCTCCGATGCAGCAGGAATATCAAAGCGTCATTCGCCAACTGCGTGACAAGAACGCAGTCGGAGTAGTAGTTGCTGTCAACGGAGAAGTCATCTGGGCAGACGTCTTCGCCAGTTCCAACTTACTCGAGAAGTATTGGCCAAAGCTGGTTCGATCCTATGCTGCCGAAGCCGTGACCCAGCACGTGAAGTCCGGGTCGGCTGACGTAAAGTCCGCACAGGAATTTCTTAACCGGTTGCAAGGGAGAAGAGAAGTTGTCGAGAACGAGCCTGGCCTCTACCGGCATACCGAAGTCTCTGGCGATGGTTTCAAGGTATTCGAGCTTACGTCGTTGTTGCCCAGCACAGGGTTCGATCTTCACGTGGCGAAGATGGCTGAGTGAGAAGGGTTGCGTACGGCATGTTTCTCGCGGAAAAATCTACGACGAGAGGGTAGCGCTTCAAGAGCTGCGTCACAATTTCTATGCCGTCCCTTGCAGGACTCCTTCTCTTTCCCCTTTGTCCCGGCACTGCCGTGCCGAGCTTTCCCATGCCGCCGCTTGCGGCTGGTGCCCTGCAATGCCCGCCCGGCGAATTATTCCAAGTGGCAGCTCAGATTCCCTCGCGCAACAATGGTTCCTTGAGTTGCACACTGCTGCTAAGCGGCCGGTTCACATTATCAGCGACGAGAAATTCGTTCACCCGCACTCGTCCGAGAGAGAGTTCTCCAACGTTGAGCGAGGCCAGCGACCCTTTGTAAATTGCCAGCCGTCCGATTGCGAGCCGCCCGATCGCCAGAGCGCCGATTGCAAGAGCTCCGACGGCGAATGAACCGAGTGCAAGCGCGCCCATAGCCGCGGCAGAAACTCTGTATGTTTTTCGTTTTGCCATTACTCCTCCAGGATTCAGCGGCTATGCATTGGCCAGATTGATTCTTGCCGCTCGATATCACATTTTGAATCATTGCGTGCAGGAGAGGTTGTCGCTGTTTATTCAAGTTGAGTCGTCGATCAACATGACGGAGATATCCCCGACGCACCCACGCACACTAAATTACGCAATGACATTCAACGAACCTTCATGCCCAACGCGGCAACGGCCTGAGCAGGAGTGAGGCGCACGGTGAACTTGTCCTCAGCGCCACAGCTGATTACAGTATTTTGGTCTGCATACTCCCGGACCCAAATAACCCGTTTGGGATTCACAAAAACTTCCTGGCCGTACACATCTTCAAACATTACAAACTCCACGTCGCCTCCTTTGGTAATTCTGTGCGGTAGCAGTATAGAATCACGGAGATCGCAGCCAGCGAGATCGCAGTTCAAATTGATAGAGCACCACATTCTGATCGTCACTGCAGCATACTGCCGGGACTGGCTGGAGGATAGAAAATGCAAAGCAACCGCATCCAGGAAATTCGATCGAAGGCCAAAGCGGAACGCGCGGAAGTTTCGAGGTTGGAGCACAATCTTTCCGATGCAGAATTGAAAAAACTTCTGCAGACGGCGACCTCCTGGCTGGATGACGTTGAAAGTTTCCTGCTCCCCCGTGCCCAGAAAGCCCTGCCCGCTCACGAACTCCTCTGGATCAACCACGCGGAAGCGACTTTGCTGATGGCGATCCAGCGGCGGAAATTCGTCCGCCAACTTGTCGAGACCCATCGCCCTGACGCCTCAACCATTGGCGCCTGATTCCTAATTATTCGTCTCCCCTTGTAAAATCGGTAAGAACGACGGATCAATCTCCGTAAGGTTCGAGGGCGCGTAGCTCAAACGGATAGAGCATCGGATTTCTAATCCGAGGGTTGCAGGTTCAATTCCTGCCGCGCCTACCATTCGATCAGTCAAAATGGCCTCATCTCCGATTCCGATCTCGGCACCCGATGTACGACTTGTCCTGCAGACTCCGCGTCTTGAGCTGGTTGCGGCGACATTGGCCCTGATCGAGGCCGAAGTCGCTGGAGCCGAACATCTGGCGGCGCTCCTGAAAGCTGAAGTCGAAACCTGGCCGCCGCCGGGCAATGATGAGAATTCGCTGCGATGGACGCTCGAAAAGCTGCAAGCGCATCCGAAAAATGCCGCGTTTCATGTTTGGTATGTGATCCTGGCCGAACAGGAACGACGCACATTAATAGGATTGGAGGCTTTCAAAGGGCCTCCGGATGAGGCTGGGACGATTGAGGCGGGCTACTCGATTAACGAGAAATTTCAGCGACAGGGAATTGGGACGGAAGCTACTGAGCCCTCGAAGAAGGTAATGCAACGCTGTGGAATGTCGTTTCTTGGGGATGGCTCTGAATCTGGCACGGTTCGTTACGGCGTCACACGAGAGGAATTCTCACAATTTCTGGAGACGTTGGCTGAGCCGGGTGCGCGCTAGGTTTTTATCTTGTGCTCGCAGCTTGCGGTGTTCAGGCACTCATCTTTTAACATCAGCCTCTCAACTGGGCGACCGCCCACGATGTGCGATTCGACAATTTCATCTACGTCGGCCAGGGTCACGCCGCCGTACCACAGCGCCTCGGGATAGACGACGAGATTCGGCCCGTGCTCACACTGATCAAGACACCCTGACTGGTTCGCGCGCACTCGCCCCTTCAGCCCGCGTTCTGCCAGTTTTTGTTTGAAAAGTTTCTGCAGTTCAGCCCTGCCCGTCGGATCGCAACATCCGCGTGGATGCCCCGCCGGGCGCACATTCCCGCAGATAAAGATGTGGCGCTCAAATTTGGGCATGGGAATATCGTACAGCAGTGGCTAGTGACCAGTGGTTAGTGATAATTTGTGGTGACAGTGATCGGGGACGCGGCACGGCCAATGGCATCCGTCACCGATTGGGAGTTCTAAATGTGAGGGTGGCCGTGAGAGTTGTCGCTAGTCACCGATCACTGACCACTAATCTTTCAACGGCACCAGCAGGCTCTCTCCGCGGCAAAATGTTGCTACGCGCTCAAGGCCTCCACTGGCGCTGGTGACGGTCATGACTGGCCCGTAGCAGTAAACTGCATGACCAGTGCGTGCCAGATACCACTTGCCGCCTTTATGGGACGCGGCTGTGGTCTGCTGAACAAAATGCGGCCGGGGCTGGGAGCCCTGGCCGCCAGTAGTTTGAACCTGTAGGACGGGAAGTGAAGCTAACAACATAATTACGATAGCGTTCATATACCTACCCTGGCCGTGAACTAGATCGCAATCGAAACCCGACGCATGTCCGACGGATCGGTCAGCTCTGCCGGAGGTCTTGTGGGAAGCGCCTTTTCTGCCTTCCGGGACTTGCGGCCTGGTTTCGTGCCAGCGCGCGGATTTTCTTTACCTGACGGAACCTGAAGTGGCGGAACCTGAATCAACGGAATCTGGGTCGACGGAACCTGAGTTAACGGAATCTGGGATGACGGAGACTGCGCCTGCGCTTGTATTTTTCCGTAAGCGCCGGCGTCAGTTGTAGTCTTCTTGGCGGTCAGATGAAGATTGTCTTTAAATAGCAGATGAATCAGGCTTCGCTGCGAGTTGATGGTCTTGCTCTGCCGGACGACTAGTGCGGTCAAGAGTCCGTAAGAAGTTAGAAACAGAATTAGAAGCAGCGGAAGCATCATCGGCCCCGGCTTG
>WNFR01006302.1_pt1 | contig 12638 bp, 13 predicted proteins | sample 5400221 | NCBI WGS metagenome assembly WNFR01 (sample SAMN13153357, study PRJNA577476) | soil metagenome | isolation source: 40 cm soil under Madrone tree | place: USA:California | collected 2016-06-14 | reverse complement strand
CGCAGCAGCTGCGCCCCATAGGCAAGCGTCGGAAACACCGGCGCGCCGGTCACCGGATTGACGAAGCCGAGCGTGATGCCTTCGTAGGGGTCGCCCTTCTCCTTCGACAGGGCGCGCAGCGCCGCCAGCACGTCGGCGCCGCGGTAATGGATCATCGGATTGGCGCCGCGGCCGATGCCGCGCTGGTGCGACACGAAGCCGGGCATCAGTCCGCCCGCGCCGTAGAGCCGGTGCGAATAGCCGCTGCCGTGCGTCGGCGCCTGGGCGCGGCTGTTGCTCAGATGCTCGCCTTCATACTCGTCGTCGAGCCACAGGCAGTCGAGATATTCGATCAGCGGAAAATCCAGCACGTCGATCCACACCACCGGGGCGGCGCCGTCGTTGCCGTGGTCGTGCCAGGTGCCGTGCGGGGTCAGGATCAAATCGCCGCGCGAAGCCTCGCAACGCTCGCCCTCGACCGTGGTGTAGCCGCCATGCTCCGACAGGATGGTGCGGCTCGCATTGGGGGTATGGTTGGGGGTATGGATATGGACCGGCGCGACATCGCCCGGATTGTAGATCGAGACGGCGCAGCGGATCGTGCTGGTGACCTGGAGCCGGCCGCCGAATCCCGGATTGGTGAGCAGGAACTGCTGGCGCTCGGCGAACTCGATCGGTGAGACGTCCGATGTGCGCGCAATCTCCGCGATGCGGTCCAGATAGGGACCGATCTCCTTCCAGCGCCAGCGATGCGCGGCGGCCTTGACTTGCGCGCTGCCGACCCGGCCGCCCGCCAGCTGGCCGGCGGCCTCCATCCCGGTGTCGCGGAACCAGGGCCGTTGCGCCGGCGAATTCGCCTGGGTGCGGAGCCAGATATTGAACTTGCCGGCCTCCTGGTTGAGGCTTTCCATCGCCGCGCGGGCGTCGAGTTTGGGGCGGCTCTTGGCGGGCTTCTCTTGGGTGACGGCGGCCACGGTTTCCTCCGATCGGCAACACGGAATAAGGCGCGACTCTGCCCTGATTTGGCGAAACTTTCCAGCCGCATAGCGCCCTTTCGGCGCCCTTTCGGGCGCGGCCGCCGTGGTATGATGGCGCGATCGCCGAGGATGCAAGGAACCCCAATGATCATCAACAGCCAGGAAGACGTCACGCCGGCGGTGCTCGCCGAAATCGCGCGCGCGCCCGATCCGCGTTTTCGCGAGATCATGTCGGCCTTCGTGCGCCACCTGCACGGCTTCGCCCGCGAGGTGAAGCTGACCGAGGACGAGTTCCAGAAGGCGGTCGGCTACCTCGTGGCGCTCGGCCAGCGCACCACCGAGAGCCACAACGAGGTCGTGCTGATGTCGGGCTCGCTCGGCTTCTCGACCCTCATCTGCCTGCTCAACAACGGCAACCGCGGGGCGACCGAGACCACCGCCAACCTGCTCGGGCCGTTCTGGCGGCCGGAATCACCGCGCATGCCGAACGGCGCCTCGCTGGTGCGCTCGCCCACACCCGGCGTGCCGATGTTCGTCAAGGCCTGGGTGAAGGACCAGGACGGCAAGCCGGTCGCCGGCGCCGACGTCGATATCTGGCATTCCTCGACCGAAGGCTATTACGAGAACCAGGATCCGGCGCAGGCCGACATGAATCTGCGCGGCAAGTTCACGACCGATGCGGACGGCCATATCCATTTCCGCAGCATCAAGCCGGCGGGCTACCCGATCCCGGTCGACGGACCGGTCGGCGACCTGCTGCGACAGCAGGGCCGCGCCAACATGCGCCCGGCGCATCTGCATTTCCTGATCTACAAGCCCGGATTCAAGACCCATGTGTCGCAGGTCTACACCGACGACGATCCCAACCTGGAGACCGATTCCCAGTTCGGCGTCACGCGACGCCTGATCGGGCACTATGTGCTGCACGACAAGGAGCCGGCGCCCGCGCCCGACGTGAAGGGGCCGTGGTATGGGCTCGACTACACCTTCGAGATCGAGCCCGGCATCGCCAAGCTGCCGCGCGCGCCGATCACCGCCAAGGCGCGCGGCGAGCGGCCCGCGATCGAGCGACTCAAGCGGGCTGGCGCATGAAGGAAGATTTGGGGATCGGGAAGCTCACGATTTCTGTCATTGCGGCAGCTCTGCTCGCGAACATCGCGGCCGCCGACGCACAGCAAGCATCCGACCCCCGGGTCGCCGATCTCGTGCAGGCCGGCATGGTCCGGGTCGGGCTGTTTTCGACGCAATACACCAAGGATCCGGCCTCCGGCGAGCTCAGGGGCGTTCGGGTGGACATCGCTCGGGCGCTTGCGGCGCAGATCGGAGTTCCCGCGGTCCTGCTGGAACATCGCACGCCACCCGACGTCGTGCAGTGCCTCACGGCCGGCGCCTGCGATGTGGTGTTTTTGCCGCGCGACGAACGGTCGGCCGGTGTCGGCGATTTCTCGCCGCCCTATCTCCAATCCGAATACACCATGCTGGTGCCGGCGGGCTCCTCGATCCGCAGCGTCGTGGATGCGGACAAGTCCGGGCTCCGCATCGCGGCCGTTCGCAATCACTCGTCGACCATGACGTTGACCGGCGCAATCAGGCGGGCCGAGGTGATCCTCGGAGAGAACGAGCTTGCGGCATTCGAGCTGCTGCGTGGCGGGCGCGCCGACGCCTTCGCGTCGACCCGCCAGTACCTGCTCCGCGCTTCAAGAAATCTCGCCGGTTCGCGCGTGCTGGCCGATTACTACGGGGCGAATCTCAACCGGGTGGTCGTTCCGAAAGGCCATCCCGGACGGCACTCCTATGTGAGCGGATTTGTCGAGGAGGCCAAGGCCTCCGGTCTGGTGCAGAAAGCCATCGATCGCGACGGCACATTCGCGTTTCAGGTGCCGCCGCCGGGAGATCCGGACTAGACACGTGCTTGCATTGAAGACTCTTGACAGCTCGTTTTTTGCCAGACGGGCCAAAATGGTGTAGGAGAAAATCCACAGTTGGAATTGCGCGCCGATCTCGGGCCTGCCCGAGATCGGTTTTTTAATGCGCAGGTCGGGTTACCCGGCCTGCGTGGCCGGAAACGACCGCCGGGTTTTTTATGGACGCGAGGCTGGCCGCGTTGCGGGCCGCCGCGGGAAACCGCCGCGGGAAACCGCCGCAACGCCTTGCGGCCGTCCGCCGGTTTGTTGCCGATGCAACCTGTCCCTGGTTTCGTGTCTCAGCCCAGGGGTTCAGTCCAGGGGCAGTCCCCTGTAAATCGCCTGTATTTCCCCTGTATTAACAGGAAAAAACAGGGGCGCTGCCTGTAAATCCGCGGCCGCCGGGCCTGTTCTTCGTGCAACAGGGGCCTGATATCGTGTCTTTTTACAGGGGGGCGCGTGGTCGGGGGCGGGCGCTCAGCGCCGCGGCTTCCTGGGCGGCTCGGGGGTAAGCTGCGCGGTCACCGGTTCCGGAACGCCGCCGGGGGGCGCCAGCGCCATGACGGCCGAGGCGCCGGCCTTCTGCAGGGTGGCCTCGCGGCCCTGGACCGAACGCAGGACCCATCCCTCGTGGCTTTCGTTCGGGTGCAGCCTGATGGTCGTTCCGGTTCCCTGCAGGACGAAGACCGCAATCGCGTCCTTCTCGCCCGCGATCGTGCCCACCAGGGTGAGCGGCGGGCGTTCCGGCTCGGCCTTGGCAATGCGTTGCGCCGGGGGCGGCACGTAGATCGGAGCCGCAACCACTGGTGCCGGAGGACGGCGGGAGGGGGAAAAAATCGGCCGGTCGCGCGTGACGGCCAGCTGGGAGAGCGGAATCGTCCACAGCGGATTGCCGGTCGGCATCACCGGCGGCGCTTTGGGGGCGGCCTGCCTGGCATCGGTCGCCGGCGGATTCGGGCCGTCGACCGAATCGGCCTGCGCCGGCGGAACCGACAATGCGGCCCCGATCGCCACCAGAGCGGCGGTTCCGGTCAATATCCGAGTGGCGTGACGCACGGTCATTTCGCACCTTGCCATTGTCCGGACACCGAAATCAATACACGTATCTTGCCTCCCGCCGCGCCCGCCACACCCTCGGGCGCTTCCGCCACCAGCTGGTCGACGAACAACAGCGGCATTCCGGCCTCGAGATCGTAAAGCAGCTTCTGCAGCGCCGGTTGCTCGACTTCGCAGTTGACCGAAACAGCAACGAAACCGTCTTTCGCCTGGTTCCCCTGCAAATCCACCTGGGACGACAAAATATTTCCGCCGGCCCGGGTGATCGCGCCGGCAACCCGCTGCATCAGGACCGCGGCCGCCACCGTCACGGTGGGGCCTTCCAGCACCGGCGAGCCGGTCATGACCGTCGCTTCGCCGACGCCGGCGACCGGAGGCCGGGGAACCCCGCGGCCCTCCAGCCGGCTCAGGGCATCGGCGGCCATCGCGACCGCGTCCCGGCGGTCCAACAGGTCCAGGACCGCAACAGCGGCCATGAACAGGAAGACGAGCACGACCGCGACATAACCGATGGCGGCGCCGAGCGGGAAGCGCGTCAGGTAGCCCTTGATGAAATTGCTCGCGGTCATGTGCCGAAACTGAATACGGGGATGATTCGGGCTTCGATGTGGAAGCGCTCGCCGGCTTCGCCCGGCGAGCGCGTGGTCGCTGCGAAGAAGGTGGCACGCGCGAAGTGCGGCGATTTCTCGATCAGCTCGATGAGGGAAGGCGCATCGCGCGTCAGCCCGACGATCTGCAGCTTTTCGCCGTCGACCCGAAACTCGGTGACATAGGTGTGATCGGGCAGCAACCGCGACAGCGCTTCCAGCACGACGACGCTCGATGGCTTGGTGTGCTTGCGCCGTTCGAGCAGTTGCAGCGCCGACGCGCCCGCGAGGTCCTGACTGCCTCGCATGGCGGCCCGGCGGGCGGAGATCTTGCGCTGCAGGTCCTGTTGCTCGGCCGCCAGACTGTCTCCCGCCACCGTGGCGACGCCGATCGAGATCGCGGCCAAAAGACCGGTCAGCACGAACACCGCCAACAGGATGGACCGAATGCGCCCGGCATCGATCGCGCTGCGCGTGCGCTGCTCGAGGATCCGCATGGGAGCGGCGTTCGGTTGCGCGCCCGGCACGACCGTCGCAAGGGCGATCGAGGAGGCGCCGAACCCTTCCATGGCCTGCAGATAGGGGGCGACCATCGATCGCGCGGTGGCCGCGATGGTCAGATGGATCCGGTCATTGGTGGCGTCGACCGGCGGGGTCCAGCTGTAGACCGCCTCGTTCGGGGTCCAGGGCGTCAGGCGGTCGATCTGCGCACGGACGATGCCTTCGAGGTATTCGGTTGCGCGCTTGGGCAGCTCGAGCGGTCGAAACAGGAAGCGGGACGGCCGCAACACCAGTTCGGAGCGGCTGCCGCGCAGGGCGCTCGCCCAGTCGGGCGGCAGGGCCTCGACGGCGCCGTCCGTGATGCGGATGCGCTGGTCGGGCAAATTCGCATTCTTGCCGCCGTCGAGCATGTGAAGCGTGAAGGTGTCCGGCCCTTCCTCGATCAGCTGCACGCGCGGCTGCGCGTGGAGCCGGTCGAACAGCGACGTTATCGTCGTGGCGACTGAATCGATCCACAGCGAAAAGGCATCGATGATCTGGCGCAGGAAGTTCATCGCTGCCTCGTCGCGGCTTGCGGCCGGTCCGGACCGGCATCGACGTCGTCGCGCCAGGACAGCACGCGATAGGGCGCGTCACTGGCGCCGAGCATGATCACGGCCTCGGAGGCCGTCTTGCGGCCATTGTCGAAGGAGACGCGCACCAGCACCCGAACGCCGTCGCTGCCTTCGGCCGTGGCGCCTTTCTGGTCGGGACCGAGCAGCAGAGGAAGCGCTTCGGGGTCCCGCGGCGTCGATTCGCGCCGGTCGAGGAAGCTGTTCAGCCGCGCCGGCGTCATGCCGGGAAGCGCCGCCAGGACTTCGGGCGGTGCGTCGAAAACGTTGATTTCCGCCTTGCCGCTGTAGATCGTGACGAAGGGCATCGCGCGTTCGATCAACGCCGGCGGCAGGCCGTGCACGAGCCACAGCTCGCTCACATGCGCGAACGGCGCCCCGCGCGGCAGATAAGTCCGGCCGGCGGTGCGATAAAGCGTGTCCTCGCTGGCTTCCTCGCCCCGCTTGGGCGCCGTCCGCCAGCCGACGATCCGGTCGGCATAGGTTGCCGCAGCCTCGCTCGGCGCACCGAGCGCGGCGAACAAGCCGGCCAGCATGTCTTTCGACGCCGCATTGAGGTCGACGCGCGCATTCTCGGAGGTGAAATTCACCGCCACATTCGCCCGGCCCAGGCGAAACACGAATGCGCCCCGCGTCGCCGGCAGCCCCGTGGCCGGAATGGTCAGCCGATAGGCGGTGAGCTCGAGGCCGGTCGACACCGCCGCCTCGGTCTGCAGCCCGTCGTCCACCACCGCCAGCGCGAGCGCCGAATTGCCGATATAGATCGAATAGATCGACGCCAGGGTGGCGAGCGCGATCAAGATCCACAGCACCGCGATGATGACGAATCCCTCACGCCCCGCGCGCCGATGCGATCGCCTTGGTATGCGCATCGTCACAACACGCTCTCCGGGGCCGGCAGGGCGCTTCGCTGGACCGGGGGAGCGGGTTTCGGAGGATTGGCGTCCGGCCCCTGGTTGTCGTCCGGCTGGGCGATGCAATTCGTCTTGTTCTTCGCGCCGGCGCAGGCCGCGGGGATCTCGACGTGAACCAGCGCCGTGGTCGAGATCGACAGCGTTCGTTGCGAGACCGCGTCGCGGATCGTCATGCGAATGGCCGCCGGCAGTTGCGTCGCGTTCTGCCAGGTGGTGGTCCAGGGGCCCTCACGCGTCTGATAGGCGAATACGACCCGGTAGGGGTCGCGCAGCAGGGCGACCGGATTGGCGAAGGCGATCTGGCGGACCGAGGTCACGTTGGGGGCAAGCGGCGCAAACGGCGTCGTCGATCTGACCAGGACCGCTCCGCCGCGGTCGGCCATCTGCTCGATCCGCACGATCTCGAGGCCGGGCCGCGGGTTGGGCCCGATCACCGAGCGCACCAGCGTCACGGACGTCTCGGTTCCCTCGAACAGCGGAAGCTTGGTGTCGCGGTTCGGCGGGACGAATTCCGACGCCCCGAGGTCGGCGACCAGCCGGTTGATCGCGGTGCTCACGAGGTCGCTGCGCTGGGCGCGCGCTATCCCGCGATTCCAGCTCGGCAGCCATTGCCCCGCGATGGCGGCGATGGCGGCGAGAACCACGCCCATCAGCGCCGTGGCGACCAGCGCCTCGATGAGCGTGAAGCCGGAAACCGCGGCGCGGCCGGCGCGGAAATTTCGCCTGAGGACGGGTCGCATCATTGGCCCCTGCGCTGCGCAAGACGCACCGTCTCGAGGCTGAAAACGGCGCCGGATGGCGCCTGGACACGGATGATCACGCGTTGCGGCGCCCAGGGCGCTTCGGCCACCTGCGGAAAGGCGTTGGAGACGAGCGGCGAGATGCCGACCCGCCAGCGGTTGCCGTAAAGCTCGCCCGCGAGCTCGCTGGGCGCAAGCTGCGCGCGCGGCGGCAGACCCGCGGCCACCGTCCGGGCTGTCTCCATCAGGACGACATGCTGCTCGAGCGAGGTGACGCCGCGCGTCGACGTCGCCGTGAGGGCGCCGATCGACGACAGCACCACCGCCACCACCGCGATCGCGACGAGCACCTCGATGATGGTGAATCCGGCAGTTGCGCCGGCGCTCTCAGATCGTGCTGCGCGGCACAATTTCGATGCCTCCGGTCAGCCAATTGACCCGAATTTCGTAAGCCGCGCCGAGGCGGGACAGCACGATCGTGCCGCCGCAGGACATGCCGGTCGCAAAAAAGCTGATGGTGGAGAATGCCGGGCGATCGTTGCAGCGTAACGGCAAGGTGGCGCTGAAGGTGACGTCATCGGGGACGCGCAGGATCCGCCCGGTCGAGCCCGAACGCAGGTAACGCTCGCTGGCGTCGACCTGGGTCGCGATCGGGACGCGGCGCCGCATCGCGGCGGTCCGGTCCGCCTTGAGCAGGGAGGCCGTCTCGACCGCGTAGCCTTCGAGGCGCGGGCGCGAGGTGGCGCGCGAGATGTGCGGCAACAGAATAGCGGCCAGCATCGCGATGATTGCGATGACGCAAACCATCTCGACAAGGGTGAACCCTGCTTCCGCGTTCCGGCCGCTAGTCATTGCTCGCCGTCGAGATATCGGCCGCCGTCCCGGTCCCGCCCTCCTGCCCGTCGGCGCCGTAGGAGACGATTTCATAGGCGCTGCGCTCGGCCGGCGAGCGGTAGACATAGGGCTTGCCCCAGGGATCGTTCGGCAGGCTGCCGCCCTTGAGATACGGTCCGTTCCATCCGGGCAGGCTGCTGGTGGGCTTCACCAGCGCGACCAGCCCGTCGGCGGAGGAGGGATAGCGTCCGGTATCGAGGAAAAGCAGATCGAGCGCGCTCGAAAAGCTCTGGATCTGGATCCGCGCCGCCTTGACCTTGGACTCGGTCAGGTAATTGAGCACGCGCGGACCGACCAGCGACATGATGAGCGCGATGATCGTGATCACGACCAGCATTTCCACCAGCGTAAATCCGCGCTGGCGGTGCGCGCGCGAGCGGCGGCGCTTGGCGCCGGGTTGGGTCTGCGGACGGGTCACGGGGAGTATTTGGGTGTGCGTCATGTTGAACCTACCATTCTTCATCCGACGATTTGACTGATGGAGAGAAGAGCCGTCATGACCGAGACGATGAGACCGCCGACGACGATGCTGATGGAGATGATGGCGAGCGGCCCCACGACGGCGACCACCTTGTCGAGGCTGCGCTGAAGCTTGGCCTCGTAGAAATCCGCAATGCGTCCCGCCAAAGCCGGCAGCTGGCCGGTTTCCTCGCCGATGCGCAGCATCCGGATCGCCATGGCGGGCAATATGGCGGAGGCCGCGAGCGCATCGGAAAGCTTGCCGCCGTGCCGGACCCGATCGGCGGTCGCCATCCACGGCGCCCTCTTTCCGGTGACCGACATGATGTCAACCAGGATTCGCAGCGTGGCCGTCAGCGTCACATCGCTGCCCAACAGGATACCAAGATTGCGGCAAAACAAAGCGGTGCGGTAGAAATTGAACACCGACGATATGCCGGGGATGCGCGCCATCTGGGTGATGATCGCGGCGCGAAGCTCGGGCCGGCGCAGCGCCGCCCAGCCGCCCACGATCACGGCCGCCGCGAAGATCGCCACCTCCGGCCAGTGCGCGCGCAGGAAATCGGATAGGCCGAGAAAGGTGTTGATCATGGAATCGGTCTTCGCGCCGAAGTCGCGCAGCACCGAGGAGAATTGCGGCAGCACGAACAGCACGAAGAACATCAGCACGCAGGACGCCGCCAACAGGATGAAGCCCGGATATTGCAGCGCGTCCGTGATCTTGCGGCGCAAGGCTTCGGCCCGTTGCCGTTCGTTGGCGAGCATCTCGAGGATGTGCGGCAGCTTGCCGGAGCTCTCGCCGACCTGCACCAGCGCCAGGTAGATCGGCGGGAAATAGGCGGGATGCTGGGCGACGGCGTCGGCGAAGCTCTCGCCCGCCAGGATGCCGGCGCGGATCTTGCCCACGATCGGGCGCAACCGCCCGATATCGCTGTCGTCGGCGAGCAGCTCGAGCGCGGCGTCGAGGCGCGCGCCCGCCTTGAGAAGCAGCGCCAGGTCGCGGGTGAAAACCGTGACGTCTTCCGCCCGCGGCCGGTTGAAGAATGCGACCGTGACGCGCGAAACGCTCGCGGCGCCTTCCTCGGCAACGGTCTCGATCGGGACGAGGCCGAGATACTCGATGCGGTGGGCGACCTCGGTTGCGGTCGGAGCGGAAATCGATCCGTTCACGAGCTCGCCGCTCTGGGTCATCGCGCGATAGCGAAAAGTCTGCATCGTGCTACCGTATCGTTGTGACGCGCAGGACTTCCGCGGGCGAGGTCACGCCCGACCGGCATTTCGCCGCGCCGTCATCGACCATCGTCGTCATGCCGGCGCGGATCGCCACCTGATCGATCGACATGGCGTCGGTTTCGGCGCCGATGAGCTTGCGGACCTCCTCGGTGATCTGGAGGACCTCGAACACCCCGACCCGGCCGCGATAGCCGGTGCCGCCGCATCGCTCGCATCTGCCGGGCTCGAAGATGGGCTCGCCGACCTTGAGGCCCACCGCGCTGTAGCGCGGGTCGGCGGCGAGGTCGGCCGGGGTGAGATCCCTTTTGGTCTTGCACCGATCGCACAGCTGACGCACCAGGCGCTGGGCGATCACGGCGCGCAGGGTCGATTTGAGCAGGAAGCCCTCGACCCCGAGGTCGAGAAGGCGCGGCACCGCCGCCGCCGCGGTTTCGGTGTGCAGCGTGGTCAGGACCAGATGGCCCGTGAGCGCCGCATGGATGGCGATCTGCGCGGTTTCCGAGTCGCGGATTTCGCCCACCATGATGACGTCGGGATCCTGCCGGACGAAAGCGCGCAGCGCATTGGCGAATGTCAGGCCGATCGAAGGCTTCGCCTGGGTCTGGTTGATGCCGGGAAGCTCGTATTCGACCGGGTCCTCGATGGTGAGGATCTTGCGCGTCGACTCGTTGAGGATCGACAGCACGGTGGCGAGCGACGTGGTCTTGCCGCTGCCGGTCGGGCCGGTGACCACGATCATGCCGTGCGGCAGGCCCAGCAGCACCCGGAGCTTGGCTTCGTCGGCCGGTGAGAATCCCAGTTTCTCGATCGCCAGCAGGCCGCGCTCCTTGGGCAGGAGCCGGATCACGGCCGACTCGCCGTGCTGCGTCGGCATGATGGCGACGCGGACGTCCATGTCGGTTCGCGCCACCCGCACGCGCGCCGCGCCGTCCTGCGGCAGGCGGCGCTCCGCGATGTTGAGGCCCGCCAGGATTTTTACGCGCGAGATGATGGCTTGCGGCAAGACCCCGGCCGCGACCGGCACGGCGCGCAGCAGGCCGTCGACGCGCATGCGCACCACCAGTCCGGTCCTGAAGGGCTCGATGTGAATGTCGCTGGCGCGCAGCTCCACCGCCTTCTCGAGCATGTCGTTCACGGCGCGAACCACCGGCGCCCCGCTCGCGAGGTCGCGCAGGCTCTCGATGTCGTCCTCGTAGGCGCCCGCGGTCTCGGCGCCCTCGGCGGCGGACACATTCTCGTCGCCTAGGCGCTCGTTGAGGACCGTGGCGATGTCCTCGAAGGACGCTATTTTGATCGTGACGTCGCCGCCCAGCACGATGGCGGCGGCGCGGACGGCGGCGGAATCGCTCGGGTCGGCGACCGCCAGCATGACGAGCCCGTCGGCCGACCGATAGGGAAACACCGTCATTTCGCGCAGGAAACGCCGGGAGAATTGCTTCACCAGGGGAGGGGCGGCCAATAAATCCGGCAGGCCGACCCGGGGGACCTCGAAAAACTGGGCGACTTCGTCGGCAAAGTCGTTGGCCGAAAGCTCGGACAGCTCCCAGACCTTGCGGAGCGTCCGCTCGTCCCGCGCCAGACCGGCGGGATCAAGCGATTTCGCGGCGCCCGCAAGATGATGCTTGCCGCGCAGGTACTGCGTAAATTCGCCAGCAAGATCAAGCGACATTGTGTGTTCCCGGGAGACCCCCAGTATAGCGCGATGGCGGCCGTTTGCCACGCTTGTTGTGTGCGCCTGCCGGACGGTCGTGCGCCGCCGTCGCTGTTCCCTCGCCGCCCCCGCGGCTCCCATGCTTAATGGGCCGGCTTATCGGGGCCTTTTATGCAGGAAATATGACGCGGCCGCGAAGTCGGCGCGGCCCTGCGCAATCTTCCACCGGCACACAGCGTCGCCGCGCCGCTCGCCCGTTTACCCAAAAACCAAAAACAGCCGCGCCAGCGTCCGGCCGCGGCGCCGCCTTTGGCCTCAACCGGCGGTAGACCGGACCGGGCAATTATCGGACACTGGACCGCCAACCCGGGGAGCATTCCCGGGAAATAATGCGCAACACAGGGAGGATGACATGGCGAGATTCTGGTCTGCCGCGCTCGTGCTCGGCCTGCTGACGGCACCCGCAACAGCCTGGGACCGCGGTGACGTCGACGTGCTGGCGGTCCTGCCGGATGTGACCCCGGGGGTCCCGAGCAGCGTCGAAGGGCTCACCGTCGGTCCCGACGACAATATCTACGTTCCCACGTTCGGCTTCAACGCAACCGGCGCGATCGCCGGTCCGGCGGTGCTGTTCGTGCTCAAGCCGAACGGCGAACTGGTCCGCAAGGTGACCATCGCCGGTTCGTCGGGCCACATGCTCGGACTGGGCTTCAATCCCGTGAACGGCTTTCTGCTGGTCATCGATTTCGGCGCCGGCAAGGTCTTGCATGTGAATCCGGTGACCGGCGCCTCGACGGTCTTCATGGTTCCCCCGGCGCCATTTGATGCTTCCGCGGGCCTCAATGCGCTGACCTTCGACAGCGGGGGAAACGTTTACGTATCGGACTCCTTCAACGGCAGGATCTGGAAAACCGGTCCCGGAGGCGGCCCCGCGACGGCAAGACGCTCTATGTGTCTAACCTGACCTTGTTCCTGCCTTACGCCGGCGCCCGGGCGGCGGTGGACTCGGCCTGGACGCTGCAGGCCAAGCATTACACCGTGTCCAAGATGCGGGCCGCGATCCCGGGATTCGGCGACGACGAGCATTAATGGAGGAGCGAGCGGCCGCTCGCGCAGCCCGGTAAAAAAAGAG
>WNFR01005801.1_pt1 | contig 12638 bp, 13 predicted proteins | sample 5400221 | NCBI WGS metagenome assembly WNFR01 (sample SAMN13153357, study PRJNA577476) | soil metagenome | isolation source: 40 cm soil under Madrone tree | place: USA:California | collected 2016-06-14 | reverse complement strand
CGGCAGCGGTGGTTTGCTCGGAGGAGTCGGTAGCACAGTCGGCGGTGTGGTGAACACGAGTACATCGACTGTCGGTAGTTTAGCGGGCAGCACCACCAATGCGGTCGACAGCACTGTCGGTGGGACTACCAGTGCCTCCGGGAGCGGCAGCGGGAACCTCACCGGTGCTCTCCGCGGATTGCAGATCACGCAATCGAGCGATGCCTCGGGCCAGGCTGGGGCCCAGGGCGGATCGACCCTCAGCCTGACTGGCCGCAACCTTCATCTGGACAGCGGCACTACTTTCAATCTTGCGGTTAGCAGTTCAACAACCGCGGGCAACAATCCGTAGCCGGCACTACTTAGTAAGACTCAGCCAGGGAAATGCGGCGACGACAGGTGATCCGCGTCGCCGCATTTTTTCTGCGGAAGAACTGAAGGGGAATTGAGCTCTAAATCCGGAAGCGCGAGGTCTATGCCTGACTTCTTCCTTTCGCAGTAGCGTTGACAAGCGCAAAGGTGCTTTGTTAGCGTGAGGCGTCCTAAAGGTTTACTTATGAACGTGCCGGCGACCGCCTCAGCGCCGGCCTATTTGATCGTTGATGCTGAATCCTATTGCCGGTTCGCCGACTGCCAAAACACGGGCGGCCATCACGCTCGCCCTTGCGATCATTCTTCCCGTGGTAACGGCCTGCCATATAGTTCATAAACCCGTCGAGGTCGAGAAGCTGCTAACGCCGTTATCGCAGGCGGACACTGCGCAGCTTATCAGGGTAGTCAACAACCTGGTCGCGGTGCGTTCGATCCATGGCAAAGTTGATATTCAGTTCGAAGACACTTCTTTTGCCACCTCGGGCATCGCGGAAAAATATCGCGCGGCCGACGGCTCGATCACCTTGCAACGTCCGGCCAAAGTTTATCTGGTGGTCCAGGGACCCCTGGCCATTGGAGACGTGGCCCAGATGACGTCCGACGGCGAGCATTTCCGGATCGCAGTTCTCAGGGGCGATGACAAATACCGGACCTTCGTGCGCGGGACGAACAATGCCGTTTACCGAAAGTTGGAAATGGATGGCAGCTCGAATCCAACCGCGAATCCGAACAAGAAGGGAAAGCCGAATTCCGAAGCACAAGCGGTGAACGCGCTTTCCAACCTGAGGCCGCAACACCTTACGGACGCACTTTTGATTCGTCCGATCGATCAGCACGCGGCGGGCGTAATGTACGTGCAAAGCGAGTTCTTTCAGTCGGAGAAAGATCCGGCCAAGCTTGAAACCGGCAAGAGAGTTATGCGTGGCTATTACTGCCTGGAGGAGCTACAAACTGCTGGCGATGGTAATGGACGTCTGATCAGGCGTTTTTGGTTCGATAGAGTTAACGGCATCCGCCTGGCCCGTTTGCAGACTTTTGACGAAAAAGGCGTGTTGGTAACTGATGTTACCTATGGTGAATTGAAAAGATTCGGCCCCGGGGGCGAAGCCCTTTTGCCGGCCCAGATTGGGATAACCAGACCGCAGGATCATTATAAGATTACAATCATCTATCAGACTCCCGAATCCATAACTCTGGATCACGACTATCCACCAGACGCATTTGTGCTCGAGAACAGATGGGGCTTGAAGGAAGTCGATCTGGATGCCGAGAAACAGCCCGCACCGCCGAAGAACTAACAGCCGGCTAATTAGTTTTCCACACTCAAATCCGGAAGCCTTCCGGTTAGGCTTTCCCTACGGCTTGTATTAATATTCACCGTTTGGGAAAGAGGCCCCGCTCAGGTGGACAACTTAGTCATTTCAAACATTCGCCAGCGACCGCTTCGTTCGGCAATCAGTGTGCTCGGGGTGGCGCTCGGCGTGACCCTGGTGATGTTGTTTACCGGCCTGTCGCGCGGAATGTCCGATGATTTGCAGCGGCGTTCATCGAACGTGCGAGCGGAAATAATTTTTACCCGTCCAGGAGGGTTTCAAGGTGTCACCACCGCGAACCTGAGTACGAAATACGTTGACTTGCTTAAGCAGATTGACGGGGTTGGATCTGTGGTGCCGGTCATTCGGCACTTCTATGCGAGTGGAGTATGGGGGGTCGATCAGGTCGAAGGAGTTGACTGGGACAGTTTTGCGCAGATGAGCAATGTTCGGCTGGTTCAGGGTCGTGGCCCAAAGGCGCCGGACGAAGTTGTGATTGACGAAACCAAAGCCAGCCGTAACCATCCCGTTGGTAGTCTGCTAAAGATTTTCGGCGAAAAGGAATTCAAGGTTGTGGGCATTTTTGCTCCCGAGTCCGGCGCCCGCGCCAAGCTGACGCTCGAGGCCATGCAAAGCCTGCTCGAAGTCCCGGGCAAATGCAGCTACATCCTGGTGAAGTGCAGGAATCAGGCGGAACAGATTGCGGTGGCGAAGCGGATCAACGAGCAGCTCCCCGGAAACAAAGTTCAGTTAACTGGCGACTTTTTCCCCAGCATCGAGAGTTCGGTTCCGGGGCTGGCTGTTTTCATGCGCGTCCTTGTCGCGCTGGCGGCGGTGGTCAGCGCCCTGGTGGTCATGCTTGCCATGCACACCACCATCACTGAGCGCACGCGCGAGATTGGGATTCTTAAGGCGATGGGCGCCTCGCGCCGGTACATCATCAGCGAGATCGAGAGAGAAGCGTTGGTCATCAGCTTTATGGGATTGTTGGTCGGCTTTGCGCTGGCGGCGGTCGCCGGGCTCGGTATTCATAAGGCGACGGGTCTGATTTTTGAATTCGGCGGTTGGTGGGCACTGACTGCTGCCTTGATCGGAATGGCCGGCGGCGCCCTGGGCGCGTTATACCCCGCCGCCCGGGCGGCCAACCTTGATCCAGTCACTGCCCTGGCCTATGAATAGCCTCGGGCTGATAACGTCATCACATGCTCCATCGGTGCTGGAGGCTTTTGATAACTAATGTGAAATTAATGTCACAGGTGGATACGATTGATCTGATGGGCGTTCACTCTTTTTAAATGGGAATCATTCTAAAAGCTGAGAATCTTGAAAAAATTTATCGCGTCGGCAAAGTCGACGTGCCGGCTTTGCGTGGCATTGATCTGACTGTTCAGGAAGGTGAATTCCTCGCCGTGATGGGCCCTTCCGGCTGTGGCAAATCAACAATGCTGCATCTAATGGGTGGTCTTCTGACACCCACGAATGGACGAATCATAATTGACGGCGAAGACCTGACCGCTGCTTCCGATTCCAGGCGGACGGATATCCGGCGACGCAAGATTGGGTTCGTATTTCAGCGCTTTAATCTGTTTCCGACATTGACGGCGGAAGGAAATCTGCGGCTCGCTGAGCGCATTCATGGGAACGGCTCGGAAGATCCTGACCGGCGGCGCGAAATCCTGCGCATGCTGCGCTTAGAGGACAAGATGCATCACAAACCGCTGGAACTCTCTGGCGGCGAGCAGCAACGCGTAGCCCTGGCGCGCGCGGTGGTTAACCGGCCGGCGATTGTCCTGGCGGACGAACCGACCGGCAATCTTGATACTGAGAATTCGGCTCTCGTCTTGAAAATGTTCCGAGAGTTGAATGATCGCTTCAATCAAACCGTCATTATGATCACTCACAATCCAGAGGCTGCCGCGGCCTGCCAACGCATTATCCAAATGCGCGATGGCCACATTGTCTAGCCGGCGGCAACCGTCGGTCGCGGGTCAGAATCTATCCAATCGTACTCGGCATCCGTGAGTCCGGAACCATATTTGCCTCGACAAACGCCTGGCCTCCGGCTAATAATCACGCTGATGAGGATAAGACCATGGGTTTCATAGCAGCGACAGCAAGGAAGGCAGTGTTTTGGACATATCCGCGGACCTCGTGGCAGTGGGACGTCCTCTGCGTGTTGATCCTGGTTTTCATATTTCTGACGCCTAAAGGTTGGTTTGAAAATAGCGCTTTTCAGCGCACTCACATGGGCCAAACCACAATAGTGATGAAGACCGATGTTGTTGGCAGTCAGTTAGATAGGACCGAGCTGGAGAGACGCGTGCGGCTGTTACCCGGCCGAGCCGGAGCACAGGTCAGCGCCGTGCGCGAGCTACAGGAATCTGGAAAATTAATCGGCTATGAGGTTGACATTCGCTGACCATGCTTTATAATTTTCGGACATAAATCGGCCTGGGGCGCGATATTGTTTCTAAGCGCACTCGAGGCATTCAATGGGGCCCGCAGGGGCCTTCAGTTTTAGGAGCTATGATGAAAAAAATATTTTCTTTTAGTTTAGCGGTTGGGTTGCTGTTAACGGCGCTGTCCATTTCTTCCATCCCCACGGCTAATGCTCAGAGCCCAGGTTTTGTAAGTTCCGTTCTGAGTCGAATGGCAAAAAACCAGCAGAGCCTGAAGACCCTGCGCGCAAACATCAGCATGTGGAAGTACAACGCGCAGCTTCGCGAAGAAGACACCTATCAGGGCATTGTTCTTTACATCCCCGGACCCGGAGGTAGCCGGGCGTCCTTCATGCGTCTGGAATGGACGAGTCCTCAGCACGAAACCCTGGCGATCTCAAAGGGAAGCTATATGTTTTATCGCCCGCGACTAGCCACGGTCATAGTCGGCACTACCAGTTCTGTTGGAGGCGCTAAGAATAACGACGTGCTTCAGCTCATGGGTATGTCAGCGGCCCAGCTTCGCACGAGGTTTGGCGAGTTTCAGGATATGCGCGAAGAGACCCTGGGTGGCGGCGTCTGGACACAGCATTTCAGAGTAACTCCCAAGGGTGCGGCCAGCTACAAGTACATCGAAGTCTGGGTCGACAAAGAGGGGTTCCCGGTTCAGACCAAAATGGTTGAAAAGAATGACGACGCGACCACTGTGCGTCTGACGAATGTGCAGAAGAACCAGACGATTCCGCTGGATGAGTTCACGCTCAAGCTGGACTCGAACGTGAAGCGAGTGAAGGGTTAGGCCTCGCCGCGATTTCAAATTGTGAAGGGCTTCGGGAAACCGAGGCCCTTCGATGTTTTGAGCAGCTAACGGGGGAGGTTCTGAGTTCAGAGTTGAACCTTTAGGTTGTTATGTGCCAGGGCAAGCTAAAGCTTGAACTCTAAACTTACCCGCTAGCGTTCTTGCCTTCTGGGCATCGTCGGCATATTCTTCTGGGAACCCAAACGCAGATCCTGGATTCGCATGCGGAAGAGCACTTTTCTCAAACTCAAATTGCGCGAAGCCGCCTTCATTTCGCGTGCGCTCCTGTCGACGAATCACGTCGTGCTGGCGCACATCATCCCAATGAGGCGCTGTAATCTCGCTTGCGGCTATTGCAACGAATACGATCAAACTTCAAAGCCGGTGCCCCTCGAGGTAATGCAGCGGCGGCTCGACAAGCTGGCCGAACTTGGGACTTCGGTCGTCACGGTTTCCGGCGGCGAACCGATGATGCACCCGGAACTCGATCAGATCGTCCGTCATATTCGCTCACACGGAATGATTGCCGGATTGATTTCCAATGGCTATTACTTCACACCCGATCGCATCAAGCGCCTGAACGACGCTGGTCTCGAGTACCTGCAGATTAGTATCGACAACGTCGCGCCGGACGAAGTTTCTCGCAAAAGTCTGCGCGTGCTGGAAAAGAAACTGCGTTACCTGGCTGAACACGCGGACTTTCATATCAACATCAACTCGGTAATCGGTGGCGGGATCAAGCAGCCGGAAGATGCGCTGGCCGTCGCGAAGCGCGCGGTTGAGCTGGGCTTCTCAACCACCGTGGGTGTGATTCACGACGGAGATGGCACGCTCAAGCCGCTCACCGAAAACGAAAAGCAGATCTTCCATGCGGTGAAGAAGCTGGGAAACAAGGACCACGCGCGGCTCAATTGGTTTCAGGACAGCATCGCGGAAGGCAAGCCTTACGAATGGCGTTGCCGCTCCGGCTCGCGATACCTGTATATCTGCGAAGACGGTCTGGTGCATTGGTGCTCGCAGCAGCGTGGTTATCCCGGCACTCCGCTCGAAGAGTACACAATGGAAGATTTCAAGCGGGAATACAAAACCGAGAAATGGTGCGCACCCACTTGCACCATCCAATGCGTCCATCAGGTCGGGATCCTCGATAACTGGCGCGACCCACAAATGACGCCGGTACAAATCCGGCGCGAGCAAAAGCAGAAAGAGAAAGAGAGCGTGGGCCACGTGCTGCGAGCGGAATGAGCAACTCTCAAAGAGCCTACGTCTCGAATTTAAGCCACCGTCTCGTGAATATCTCCCGCAATCGTGTAGAGGGTCACTGAGCTCGACAGCCCCAGGCCCGACAGTCGACCCGCCATGATTACGACCGTCTCTCCTATCTCCGCTAGCCCAGCCTGAAGCAAAGTCAGTTCGCCTATCTTCAATATTTCCTCAGTGCTTCTGGAGCGCGAGATGCTTACCGACTCAACACCCCAGATCAACGCCAGACCGTTCATGACTTCACGAGATGAGGTGAGCGCAATGATGCGCTGATCCGGTCTCAGGCTCGATAGTCGCCGGGCCATCAGTCCTGACTCAGTGAAGCAGGCAATGATCCGCGTATTCATTTCGTCAGCGGCAAACGCGGCTGCCTCGCACAGGGCGCGACTGACGCGACCGGTTTGTCTTCCCACGAGCTTGCTGACAATGGATCGCTTTTCGTTTCGTGTTTCGGCGGTGTCGATGATGCGCGCCATGGTAGCAACGGCCGCCACGGGGTACAGCCCTGTAGCGGTTTCACCTGACAACATCAAACAATCTGATCCATCCCAGACGGCGTTGGCGACGTCGGTAGCTTCCGCCCGCGTGGGTCGGGGGCTGGAAACCATCGATTGCAACATCTGCGTAGCTGTGATGACCAGCTTTCCCGCATCATTTGCCTGTTCGATGATTTGCTTTTGATAAACCGGTACCAGTTCGACGCTGGTTTCCACTCCCAGATCGCCGCGCGCTACCATCACGCCATCGGCCGCGTCGATGATCTCCTCGAGATGATCGATGGCTTCGGACTTTTCGATCTTGGCGATGAGTGGCGCCGCGCTGCCGGCGCGTTTGATCAGCTCTTTAGCCTCGATGCAATCAGCGCCGCTGCGGACAAACGACAGCGCAAAGTAGTCGACATCCTGCTGCGCGGCCCACTTCAAGTCGTCTCGATCCTTTTCGGTCATCGACGGAATGGGCAGAGTTATACCGGGTAGATTAATGCCCTTGCGCTCGCCCAGCATTCCGCCATTGATCACCCGGGTAATTACGTCGGTCTCGGTCGTGCTTTCAACGCGCAGTTCGATGGCGCCATCGTCAAGCAGGATGCGCGCGCCTGGGTACACATCATGCGGCATGCCGGAATAGTTCGTCGCGACCTGAGTGTTGTCGCCTTCGATGTCGCGGGTGGTAATGAGAAATTGCTGGTTGGCTTCCAACTTGACCAGCTGATTGTTCCTGAGCGCGCGCGTGCGAATCTTGGGGCCGGAAAGATCGATCAGTACGGCCAGAGGGCGTTTCATCTTTTCGGCGCAGGCGAGGGCCATAGAGATGTCCTGCGCCTTTTCTTCATGGGTTCCGTGCGACATGTTAATGCGCACGCCGTCAGCGCCCGCGGCCAGCAGCGCTTCCATCACTTTCGAATCGCGAGAAGCCGGACCGATGGTGGCTAGTATTTTTGCTCGTTTCAAAGTTGTTCTCTCAGAAAAGTAAAGGCACTACGGCCGGGACTTTGCGGGCATAGGCTTCGAACTCAACGCCGAACGCTTCGCGTAAAAGCTTTTCTTCACTGCGAACGCGAACCGCGGTGCCAATAGCGAATATGGTGACAGCTATGAGCAATCCGATCCAGTGGCTGATTGCCAGGCCCGTCGCCAGCAACATACCGAACATTCCGGTATAGATCGGATTCCGCACGACATTATAGGGACCGGTTGTGATCAAATTATGTCCTTCCAGTACGCGTGCGGCTAGACTCCACTGCTTCCCGAGCGTGCGCACGGCAGCTGAAATGAACCAGACCGATCCGACGGCCAGGACCATGGTTACAATTGCCGCAGCGATTTCAAATAATTTGCCCACGGAAACAATCGGGGTAAACGGTGGACGATGGACAGACCAGACGACTCCGTAACCGAGGCCCTGTAGCGCGATACCGATAATTGACGTGCGTTCGCGTTTACGGCCGGGCGTAGAGGACGGTTTCCTACTAAAAAATGCCAGGAAAACAGCGGCGAAAGTGAACCATGACGCCATCACGACGGCGAACGCGAGTGTGGGCCAAAACTCCAATTGCAGAATCATGATTAGTTTGCTTCGATGACGGCGTTCTGGCCGAGCCGGATTCATCACCCGGCAAATGTATGCGGCCGTGACCTCCGTCAGCGAGATTTCTGGTTATTGCCGATGCTTTTGTCGATCGGTTTGTCACGGATCGTGTTGGTCCTATTGAGGTCCCGAAGTGATCGACGACTTAATGACCCGCTCGATCTCAGCTCCCGAGTCTTCACTATAACCCACGAACCGCTTGACCAGGTTCCCGCTGCGATCAAAGACAAACGCTTGCGGAATACTCTGATTGTCGCTCAAGTAATCATCTACCAATTCGTCTTCGGGAAAGCCCATTGGATACTGAATGCTAAACTCTTTCGCATAGGCGGGAACCTCCGCGCGATCGTCTTCCCCGCCCACATTCAACCCAATTATCTGGAAGCCTTGATCGGCGTATTGCTGTTGCAGTCTAACCAACTGCGGTGTTTCGGCGCGGCAGGGCTCGCACCAGGTGGCATAAAAATCCAGCAGCACGACCTTACCTTTGTAATTCGCGAGCGTCATCCGTTGATTGTTCGCCAGCGTCCAGCCATGGGCGCTGGCCGGAGGTTTAATTGGCAAAGACTTGTTTGTAGCTGACGACGAATTTTGGTTGGGCCCGGTCTGCGTCCGGCATGCGCCGCACGCGTAAAGCAGCAACGTCATAAGTGCTAGCGCGGTCGATGCTCTTGACTTGCTATTCAACATCTATCACTCACCATTGGCTTCTTCATTTTCCGAAGGTTGATGCGGATCGTTCTGTTCAGTCGCTTCCGGATTAATCCTTTGGCCGGGCACGCGATACTCTTCATTGGCCCACCGGCTGAAATCGATCAATTTGCATCGCTCTGAACAGAAGGGACGGTACGGATTGTCCTGCCATTCAACCGGCTTACCGCACGTCGGACATTTCGGCATAAGGCAAAAGTAAGAAGGAAAAAGCCAAAAGTAAAGGCGCAAATGGGATTGCAAACTTGGAGTGGGGCGACAAGTCGCCGCTTTGGTCTCTTGCGTCTCACTAGGTGAACAATGACTGCGACAAGTCGCATTCTTCCAAAACGCTGACAAGTCAGAGCACTCCACAGTCGGGTCCGGACTCGTCAGGGGTCGTGAACTGGCATCGTGAGTATTCCTGAACTCTGCCGCGCCTGATGGCGTAGAATAGCTGGGGAGTTGCCAAAGCCATGACTGACTACAAAGAGAAGTTTGACGATCTGCATCGGGCAGCTAAACGAAAAGCCCGCGAGCTGGACGAGAAACTAAATGTGACCGGCATCGTCGAGGACACTGCGCGCGTGGCCGGTGATGCCGCCCGCCGGGGTGCCCAAACGATTGCCGGCGGTGCGGAGCAATTGCGCGCAGAAGCCGCCGCCTTCGCCGACGACAACAAACTCCGCGAAACGGCCGGTAAAGCGGTCAATGAAGCGAAGCGGCGGGCCAAAGATGCCGGCAAAATTATTCGTGACGCCGCCGGACCGGCCGGGAAGAAAGCGGAAAAAGTTTTTGATGAAGCCGTCGACTATGCCACCACGGCCACAAAGTTTGCCGGCAAGGGCGTCCGCGCTACCCGGGCCACTGCCGCCGCGACGGCGGGGCTAATGAAGGCCAGGGAGTGGGTCAAAGAGAATCCGGGCAAAGCAGCGGCGGTTTCTTTCTCATTAATTTTGGGCGTCCGCCTGGGCGCGTCATTTCCCGGCATCGACGCGGTGCTCCTGGGGTCGCATCCACACTGGCTGACGCATTCCGCGCTGCCCGTCCTGGGGTTGAAAAAAGTGAGCGAGAAGTTCGACGAGTATCTGCAAAGTCAGGAAGCACGCGTCGCGGCGGGTGAATTAAACGAAGCCGAACGAGAGCGAGTTGAATTTCAAAGGAAGATTGCTAAGTACGTGGGCGCGCCTTTGCTGGGTGCGTTCAGTTGCGCCGCCGGCGCCGTGATGTTCGCGCAGATCGCCAATCCAGTAGGCCTCACCGGCACGCCAATCAGTTTGATCTTCGGCGGCAATCCCTTTCTCGATGGGGTATGGCTGTTCGCCAACGGCGTCATTTGCTTCCATCAGGGTTATAAGTTCTTCATGATCGCACTGGCGGATCAGGAAGAGGTGAAGCGCGTGGTGCGGGAGATTAAGGGGCTGCTGCCGGCGGCGTGAGGAGTTGCGCGAGACTTATCGCGGCTTTGCCGCCCGATGTGCGGAAAGGCTTCGCCTTTCCGGGTGACCCAAATTAATTGATCAATGAGGCTGCGCCTCATCTCCGAGGCTCAGCCTCGGAATCATCTATCTAGCGACGGAAGGGCAGAGCCCTTCCGCACATCAGGCGGCGGAGCCGTTAAGCTAATTGTTTTCGCAGGATCTCATCAACCACGGCGGCCACTGACTGATGAAGCGAAGTAGCTTTGTGCTCTAGTTTCTTGAACACGTCTTCGGCAACCTGCACCTCGAAAAAGCGCGCACTGATTTCTATTGTGTCATCGCTTGGTTCTAAGTGTTCCTGATAGTCCATCGTGCTGTGAGCATCCCAGAACGCTCCAGCCTTTTCTTCAGTCTCGAATGAATCGGGTAATGGATCGATGGTCTTATCCTTATCTCTCATAGGCTGCGAGCAAACTAACTAATCGTAATCGGAAACGGCAGAAAGCAAAGCGCAAAGACAATCAACGTGATGATCCCGATCGCCACCCGCGCTGCACCCAAAGGCTCCATCTGTTCGGGCTGTGGGTGGCGGACGCGCAGCATCACTGCCAGCAGCACTACGTAAAGAAACCCGCTCGGGCTCCCGTGCCACAGCCATCCCAGGACCGAGAGCGACACCATGACTACGAAAGCGCCGCGCCCAATCCACTGATGCGCAATTCTGCCGAACGAGGCGAAGGTTCCGTGCCCGCCGTCGAGCTGGCCCACCGGCATCAGATTCAAGGCAGTTACGAGTAAACCAACCCAGGCGGAAAGGTAAAAGGGATTCACCAGAGAGCTGTCCAGGTCGATCTTGAACGCGCGCGCGATCAAACGAAACATCAACGGATCGTTGAAGGTGATCCCGCTCGATTCACCGGCCGGTATGTTTACATGCTGAAGCGTCAGGACTCCCGCGAACGCAATCGGAATGATGACGATGAATCCTGCCAGGGGACCTGCCAGACCAATGTCGAACAGAGCCCGGCGCGAAGGCACTGGCGACTTCATCCTGATGAATGCGCCAAAGGTGCCCGGCAACAATCCGGGCGGTTGAGGAATGAAGAAGGGTAGTGTGGCATCGACGCCATAGTAGCGGCAAAAAAAGTAATGGCCGAATTCATGGGCGGTCAGGATGGCCAGCAGCGAAACCGAGAACTTCAGTCCCGGCGCCAACACCACCGGATGGGTGAGCGCCTGCCAAACCAGCTCGCCGATGCTCCGAAGGTAGTACCAGGGGATCAGCATGATAGAGCCGTCAAGACCGCCGCTTTGCGCGGGTGTTCCGGCGGCTGCGTCTGCCTCCGAGCCGGCGCACCAGATAATTCCTGAGATAGTGGTCGTGATTGCGGTGGCGAGAAACAAGGCGAGATGCAAAAGCCATTGGCGAACTGTCGGTCGCGCTGCCTGACCCTCTCTGTTCGCGTTTAGATCGGTGAGTGACGGACTGATGTCGGTGAGTTCGGACATTAAGTGATGTTGAGAGTCAATAAGTTGGCAACGCTGACTGTGCCGTGGGGAATAGAATGTCTATGGTATCGCGGCTTTCTTAAAACTCAACCCGCCGGAGTGAAAGCCAGTGCTTCGCTCCCGCGGGTAATCTATATCAATCAAGTTGTGTCTATGAACATTTCGCGCCTAACGGCGCTTTGGATTTTTTGATGAACCTGGAAACAGTGAGCATGGCGCTGGTGGAAACTCAATTCTCCATAACTCAATCCATCGAGCCGCCGTCTTCCCCGTCATCATGAGCTTGCAGTTCCTTGCCCGGCTTAAAGCGAATTGTCTTACCCGATGGGATCGCAACTTCTTCGCCCGTGCGCGGGTTTCGGCCGACCCCGCGCTTGCGAGGTTTGACAATAAAAACCCCAAAACCGCGCAATTCGATGCGGTCGCCGCGGGACAGCGCGTCCTTCATCGAATGAAACAGAGCATCCACAGCCTGCTCAGCTTTCAACTTGGGGATACCGGTTTGATCGGCAAGGCGGTTGATGATGTCCAGCTTAATCACGAATTTGAGCCTCCGGTGTTTGGCAATCGATCGCTGATTTGTTCGGTAGAAGGATTCTATCTGCCGACGCGTGGGGATGATAGAGAGCCACGCCAACAACTGTCAAGCTTTGCACAGCAGGCACGGGGGTCTGACGCAGGCAAAGATGCCGGCGAACCGCAGGCAGGGATGCCTGCGCTCCAATGCGGCGCTTTCATGCAGACAGGTTTGACAATGCAAGCAAAC
>WNFR01026884.1_pt1 | contig 12639 bp, 13 predicted proteins | sample 5400221 | NCBI WGS metagenome assembly WNFR01 (sample SAMN13153357, study PRJNA577476) | soil metagenome | isolation source: 40 cm soil under Madrone tree | place: USA:California | collected 2016-06-14 | reverse complement strand
GCGCCAGCGCGTCGGCAAAAGCGGTCGCGGCGTCGAGCCTCAGGTTGCGGAGAAAACCGTCGAGGGTCGCGGCCGCTGCGGCGTAGCTCTGCCGCGCGCCGAGAATGCGGTATTTTCGTTTGCCGCCCAACTCGAGGGTTTGAGTCAGCGCCGCTCCGGCCGTGCTCGGCAGCCGTTGACTGCCGCTCTGGGTCACATCGCGCCCGCCGCTCAAGTCCAGAGTCGGATTGGGAAATACCTTGGCGGCGGCGATGGCGGCCTCGGCGAGGGAGACGTTATATCGCTGGGAGGCGTAATCGAGATTAGCCTCAGCAACTTCCTTGAGGAATTGCTCAAAGGTGATTTCATTGGTCGCTGGGAGGGAGTTTGTGACGACCCACTCTGTCCTTGGCGCGCCAGCCAGCGCCATCGAACGGGTCTGCGCCCGGCCCGTTGAGACAAAAGCCAGCGTCAGTACAATCGCAAGGCTGCTTTTCACCAGGGTGAAGTTAATCGAAGCGTGGCGCGAGGTCTGTGAGGCGCAGACTAAATCTTTTGTAGGATGAAACCCTACATGCTTCGAAGGTCGCGGGCCGAAATTTGAGCCACTCGGCAAAGGCGGCAACTCGAAACCGGAATTCGAGGGAAAGAAATGCTTTCGGGTCGCGGAAGCCGAGGGCGGATTCTATTGGGCCTGCTGGTTCTCGTGCCAGCGAATAGCTTCGCGCAAGAGCTCGGTCGCGGTGGTGAGGTTAAGCTTTTCCTTGATGCGGGCGCAAAAGGCCTGGACGGTCTTCATGCTGACGTGAAGGTGTTCGGCAATCTGGCGGGTTTCGTAACCCTGGCCGAGCAATTGAAAGACTTCGAGTTCCCGGTCGCTGAGCTTTCCCCCGGACGGACCGAGAGGCGGGGTGTTTCCATCCAGGAACCTTTCTGCGAACAAGGCCGTGAGCCGGCCGCTGAGGTATAGTTTACCTTCCAGCACTTGGCGGACAGCGGCGATGATTTTTTTGGAGGTCTCGCGCTTCATGATATAACCCCGAGCGCCCGCGCGCAGAGCCCGCTCCGCGTAGAGGTTCTCATCGTGCATGGAAAGAACGATCACCGCGACCGGAGGCCGCAGCGTCCGGAGGTCTTTGATCAACCCGATTCCCGAGCCGCTCTTGAGGGAAATATCCACGATGGCAACATCGGGTTTCTTTCTGGCCATGGCTTCCAAAGCCTCCGCGGCAGTTTCGGCCTCGCCGCACACCACCAGGTCCGGCTGTTGATGGATCAAATTGGTGAGCCACTCCCGCACCAGCGGGTGATCGTCCACCAGGAAGATGGTTGTTTTTTGGTTACTCACCTGGGAGTTTTTTCGCGTTGTCTTCGTGCCGCAGCAGACAGGTAACGGTGGTTCCGCCTGAGTCCTCCCGCCGCGCAGTGAAGATCGCCCCGATCATGCCGGCCCGGTGCGACATGATGCGCAGACCCATCCCCGCGGTTCTCGGGAGCACATCGGGCAGCCCGCTGCCGTCATCCTTGAGGCGTAAGGCGATGCCGTCATCCAGGGTTTCCAGCTGTATGGTGATGTTCCTGGCTTTGCCGTGCTTGACGGCGTTGCTGATGGCCTCCTGGGCGATGCGATACATGTGCCCTGAGGTCGCCGCGTCGCGGATCAGCACCGGAGAATCGCACTCAAAGCGGCAGGAAACTTTCAACAGCTCGCTGCTCGTCGCCGCCAATTCCTCCAGCGCCAGCATCAACCCATCGGCCTGCATTTCAATCGGATGAAGGCCTTTGGCAAGCTTTCGCGAAATGGCGATGCCTTCTTCGACCAGCTCCACCACTTTGTTGGCGTCGGCCGCTTCGGGCAAGCCGCAGGTGGACAATTTCTCTTCCAGCACCTGTCCCGCCAGCGCCGCCCCGGTGAGGTGTTGGCCCAGGCTGTCGTGCAAATCGTGACTGATGCGGCGTTGCTCGCGCTCGCTGATCTCCAGCAATTCCCGTTCGAGCCGCTCGCGCTCCGCCATTTCATCGCTGAGGGCCGCCGTTCGCTGCTTCACCCGGAGCTCCAGTTCGCCGTAAAGCGCTCGCAGTTTTGCCAGCAGCGACACCACCACCACATAAAAGACCAGCACAATCGAGGCGTTCCACCAAGGCACCAGACGGCTGGAATATCGCTGCCCCGTGGCCAGGTCCCCGGCCAGCGACACCGCTACGCTCAGGACGGAAATGAAGAAGGCGAAGCCCTTCCCCACAAACCAGGTGGCCAGCCCCAGCGCCAACAGATAAAACACGGACAGGGAAAGTTCCCAGCCGGTGGCATAATCCACAACGCCGACGCCGATGACGATTACAAGGGCCGCCAGAACGAACAACGGGCGAGATTGAGGTTCCAATCGCGTGTGCCATCCAAACATAGGTCGCCGCATCAACATAAAGGAATTCCCGGAGGTTGAAAACCTTCTTGGCTAAGATAGCTACGATAGCCCCTCGCGCGACCCCTCGACAAGGGAGGGTTGGTCTCCTAAATTCCCGCTATGGTTGAGATCGCGACACCGGAAGTGCGGCCGGGAAGGGTGGAGGAGATCGAGGAAAAGCCCAAGTCGGGCCTGGAGCCGGGGTATCTGGTGATTTGTTGGAATGATCCGGTGAATTACATGGCTTACGTGACACACGTGTTTCAAACCGTCTTCGGCTGGGTGCGGAAGAAGGCGGAGTTTCACATGCGGCAGGTGCACGAGCAGGGCAAAAGCGTGCTGACGCGCGAAAGCCTGGAGAAAGCGGAGCATTACGTGCACCAGCTCCAAAAATACAGCCTGCACGCAACGATGGAGCGGGACGAGTGAAGCTGCTTCGGACGACAAAAGAGAAGCTGTGGTTCCAGTTGGGCAAGCGGGAGAAGGGCCTGCTGCTGGAAGTACTCAGGTTGTATCCGGGAATAAGAAGCGGTTGCAGGCTTTCCTGGAGGCTCCGCGCCGGTTTCAAGACAACGAAGGCGGCTGCCGGCTCGTGCTGGCGCCGATGGAAGCGGACTGGCTATTGCAGATTCTCAATGACATTCGCGTCGGGAGCTGGGTGATCCTCGGCTCGCCGGAGCCGAAGGAGGAGATTCGGTTGTTGAATGAAAGGACGGCGCCGCATTTTTGGGCGATGGAAATGTCCGGCTATTTTCAGATGAGTTTGCTGGAGGGGATGGAGGGTAGGACGTGATGCGTGATCCTCCGCCGCTAAAGCTATGGAGGACAGGTGCGTGATGCGTGAGAAGGCTGGCACAATGCCCATCCCGGTTCTTGACGAGCGGCTGCGGTTTCCGCACCCGAGTCTGGCCAACGAAGAGGGTCTGGTGGCGATCGGCGGCGACTTGTCGGTGGCGCGCCTGTTGCTGGCGTATCGGAGCGGGATTTTTCCCTGGACGGCCGAGCCGGTGACGTGGTGGTCGCCCGATCCGCGCGCGATTTTCGAGTTGGACCGCTTTCATGTATCGCACAGCCTGGCGAAGGTGATGCGCAAAGGGGTTTTTCAGATCACGACGGACCGCGCGTTTCAGGAGGTGATGGAAGGCTGCGCGGAACCGGCCGCGGGACGGGGGAACACGTGGATCACGCGGGAGTTTCTGGACGGCTATACGGAACTGCACCGACAAGGCCATGCGCACAGCCTGGAATGCTGGCAAGGGGAGCGGCTGGTGGGCGGAATCTATGGAGTGAGCATCGGCGGATTTTTCGCCGGTGAATCCATGTTCCACCGCGTGAGCAATGCGTCGAAGGTGGCCTTATGCCGCCTGCACGAACACCTGGGCGAGCGGGGGTTTGCGCTGTTCGATATCCAGATGCTCACGGCGATCACGGCACGACTGGGAGGAGTCACGATCCCGCGAGAAGAGTACTTAAAGCGACTGGCCAGAGCGGTAGGGAAACGGTGCCAGTTTTAGAAGGTAAAGGTTGTGTTGGGGAGGTTTGCGCAAGATTTTCTTTCGGTGGGTCGAGCGGTTAGGTAATCTTGAAGAGCTATGGACGCTTCACAAACCAGGCGTTGGGGTTCAATTTCTCTGATAAGCCTCGTGGGCGCCGGGTTGGTGCTGGCGCTCAGTTCCTGTTCGCCGGGGGGCGACCCCGCTCTGATCGGAAAATGGAAAATCAAAGACAGCAATCATGTCATTGAGATTCGCAAGAATGGCGACTGGGTTGAATCCATGGAAAAAGACGCGCAGATTACCAGTTCCAAATGGGAATGGGAGGACACCAATCACATCCGCCTTACCGTTAACAGCAAACTGGTGGGCAAGGCCTCGGGCGTGATGAAAGTTACGCTTAACGGGGATACCCTCACGCTCAAAGACGAGGATGGCGCCACGGAATACACGAGAGTCAAATAGGGCTTAGGCAATGCAGCGGCAAAAACGGCGCGGCCTCAGAAAAAACAATTTCCTTACATTGCGGTCGCTTTAGGCTTTACCCGTTCAAGCAATAAATGGTGGTAGGTGATGGATTCGAACCATCGAAGGCGTAAGCCAGCAGATTTACAGTCTGCCCCCGTTGGCCACTTGGGTAACCTACCGCAAGCCAGTTGAGAGTTGATGGTTGAGAGCTGATAGTTCAACCCCAACTGCCAACCAGTTTACCAACCGCCGCGGCCTTGTCAATCTACCGCCGCTGTCCTAGCTTGGATAGATGTTCGATTCGCTAAGCGGCAAACTTCAGAATGCTTTCAGAAACCTGCGCGGGCTGGGGAAAATCTCCGAGAGCAACGTGGGGGAGGCGCTGCGGGAGGTGCGGCTGGCTTTGTTGGAGGCGGATGTGAATTTCAAGGTGGCGCGGGATTTCATCGAGCGCGTCACTGCCAAGGCGATCGGCCAGGAGGTGGCGCAGAGCATCCAGCCGGGACAGCAGATCATCAAAATCATCCACGACGAGTTGGTGGAGCTGCTCGGCTCGGCGAACGCCGGGTTGCAGTTGAGCGGCAATCCGAGTTGCGTGTTGATGGTGGGGTTGCACGGGTCGGGCAAGACGACGTCGAGCGGGAAGCTGGGGCGCTTATTGCACAAGCAGGGGCGGACGCCGCTGCTGGTGGCGGCGGACGTGTACCGGCCGGCGGCGATGGAGCAACTGGAAAAACTGGGCGAGCAGGTTCAGTTGCCAGTGTTCGTCCGTCGAGGCGAAACGGACGTGCTGAAAATCGCGCGGGACGCGCTCGACTTCGCGCGGGCGAACAATCGGAACACACTGATTTTCGATACGGCGGGGCGGTTGCAGATGGACGAGCCGCTGGTGGAGGAATTGGTGCGGCTGCGCGATCTGGTCAAGCCGCAGGAAACGCTGTTGGTGCTGGATGCCGCCACGGGGCAGGAGGCGGTGAATGTGGCGACGCATTTTGACCGTGCGCTGAATATAACGGGTTCGATTCTTACGAAGCTGGACGGGGACGCGCGCGGGGGCGCGGCGCTGAGCCTCAAGGCGGTAACGGGGAAGCCGATCAAATTCGCCGGCGTGGGGGAGAAGCTGGAGGATTTCGAGCCGTTTCATCCGGAGCGGATGGCGTCGCGGATTCTGGGCATGGGGGACGTGGTGAGCCTGGTGGAGAAGGCGGCAGAGGCGGTGGACCTGGACGAGGCCAAGCGGCTCGAGGAGAAGATGCGCAAAGGGCAGTTCACGCTGGAGGATTTTCTGGAGCAACTGCGCCAGATGAAGAAGCTCGGCCCGCTGGAATCGCTGGTGGGGATGCTGCCTGGCGGCGCGGAGGCGCTCAAAAACGCGGATCTAAGCAAACAGGAGAAAGAATTCCGCCACATGGAAGCCATGATTTGCGGAATGACGCCACAGGAGCGGCGCAATCCGCACATCCTGAACGCCAAGCGGCGTCAACGCATCGCCAAAGGCAGCGGTGTATCGGTGACCGAATTGAACACGATGCTCAACAAATTTGCGCAGATGCAGCAGATGATGAAGAAGATGGGGAAGTTTCAGAAGATGATGGCACGGATGGGGGGCGGTCCGGGGAGCTTGCTGCGGAAATGAACCTCCCCTGGCCGGCCAGCGTTCACGAGCGAGCGTTTCTGCGGGCAGGCTGGCCTATCCATGGAGCGAGAAAAAAACCGAGATAATGTTCGAATCTGCTTGGCACGGGACATGCGTCTGTTATATTAAAATCGCGTTCAGGCGTTGAATGAGCCGGACTTCGGGCCGCGAGGGCGATCAACAAAGCCATGCCGCACGTCTGGACCGCAGTCGTATGACCATCTTAGATCTGATCAAAGCAACGGTAATGTGCGGGGGCGTGGCCTTCCTCATCTACAGTTTCCCAGCCCTCGGGCAGGCTCTTTTGATAGGGTTCCTGAGCCTGCTGTGGCTGGCTTACGCCCACAAGACCATCGCCCAATTGCGGAAGCGATAAGCCGGCCGGGGTCTCACCGGTCGTCGAAAGTTTCCTCTGATTGGACGAGGCACTGCATTTTGCCTCGCTTGGCCACTTGCTCCAAATAGGTGCGGATGGAACTGGAGTCGCCTTTGTAAAGGGGGTCAAAAAGGCCGAGCAGCACGTTGGGATGGTCGCGTTTCTGCGCCAGCCAGGTCTCAATCCAGTCCTTGACTTCGAGCGGAAGCGCCTCGGCATGGTGAACGGAAATGATCACCAAGTCGGCGCCCGCGGCTTCGCCCGCGGCAATCGCCCGCAATTGCGGCATGCGCAACTCGTTCAAGAGCCACATGTGCTTGACCACTTCGCATTCGGCTCCCAGGTGAGAGGCCAGGGAGCGGCAAAACTCGTTCACGCGCGCATCGGTGCGGGCATCCTCGTAGGCCGCCACTGCGGTAAGGGTCTTCGAGCGCTGCCCGGCGCGCGACGCTTGAAGCTGAGTCATTATGCTGTCCATTGCAAAAACGGAATCCAGAGAACAAAATCCCGCGAGCAAGGGCCGGAGTCAACTAAAACTTATTCACGCGGAACAGGGCCGATCCAGAAAGGCGGCGAACCGAGCGGGAGCGGCCTCGTCTCCGGGGTTCTTTTTTCCTCAGGAACGCTTCGGGGACAGGCCGCCGGTGGCCCGAGAAAATTCTTTTCAGGGCGCGACGAAGGCGTAGGCGACGCGGTCGGTGTCGTTCACGGCCCAGAGGTTGAGCGGGCAGGTCGTGCCGCCGTACTTGAGGAAACGCACGCCGCCGTCCACGAAGGCGAAGTTCGACCCGCCGGCTCGTACACGGTGAAGGGCCGAATGGCAGCCGTGCTCAATGCGGTCGGCGTCATTGCCGCCGGCGCCCTCGAGCATATCCATGAAATAGTCGCGCGCAATCGAGTCGTTTGGGTCGGTTTGCTGGAGGTTCTTTTTTTCGCCGAACATGACGGTATCCACGGGCAGGAGCACGTCGGTCTCTTTCATCGCAGCCCGCGGGTAGGTTCCGGCCATGTATTGGCTCCGGAAGACATCGGCGCCCAAGGTGTTAAAAAAATAATCATTCCAGCCGTTGATGAAGTAGCTGCGCTGGGCGCCATCGGCCGGGCTGGGCGCGGCCGCGGCGGTGAGGGGCGGGCCGCGCTGGGCGTCGGTCGGGCAAATCAGGAGGTTGGTGGTGCGGTAGGATTCCTGCAACAACGTGGGCCAGCGGTAGGCATTGGTGCGGGGTGGGAAGAAGCCCTCGTTGTCGTCGGCATAGAGTTTGAGGGCCATTTCGATTTGTTTGAGGCTGTTCACGCACTTGATGCGATTGGCGGACTCCTTGGCGCGGCCCAGCGCCGGCAAAAGCATGCTGGCCAGGATGGCGATGATGGCAATAACTACGAGCAACTCGATGAGCGTGAACGCAATCGTCGGGCTCGGGCGACGTGACGGGGCCAGCAAGGAGCTTGGCGCGTCGCTTTGGTTTTCAAGTTTTGTGTTAATGAGCTGGTTTATCATGTTAGTTATCTTTGCTTCTTGCCCGCTTCCTGCTTCCACCGACTTGACTCGTGACTCAACCGCAGCACAGCGTTTGCCAAACTTTTCCGCGACTCGGGTCGAATATTTCCGGCTTCGCAGCGTCAAGCTTTTACGTCTATGACGAGGAAACACTGGATATTGCTCACCGTAGTGGTAGTGCTCGGCGGCTTGTCGCTCTACCTGAACAAAGACTGGTTTGCCAAAGAAAATATTCAAATCTCTCATCGGAGCCGTCCGGATCGGGCGAGCCTTCTATTTCGGCGGAAGCGGGCCGACTCGGCGGACAGCTCGGTTAATCCCGTCGTGTTTATTTTCAATCACAAGCTGAGGCTCACTTCGCTGAAGGTCATTCCCGTCAGCGACCTTGCGACCAACAAATACCCGCATCCGATTTGGTACTTGAAATCCGACTCGAACTCGGTGCCGACCCAAGAGTTTACTTACGGTGACTCAATTCGAGGCATGAGGCCCGCCGTAAAGGACGCATTCGCGGGCGCGCTGGAGCCGGGCGTGAATTACCGGCTGTTGATCGAGGCCGGCGAGGTGAAAGCCGAGTACGATTTCGCTCCCGTGCCCAAAACGTAGTGGATGAGACGCGGAGAGGGAGGGGTTGGTTACGCGCTCATTTTGCAAAATGGCACGCCGCCCAATGACCCGGGGAGATTTCGCGCAACGGCGGAATCTCGTGATGACAGCGCGGCAATTCTGCTAAAGGGCAGCGCGGATGGAAGGGGCAGCCGGAGGGCGGATTGATGGGGGAGGGCACGTCCCCCGGCAAAACGATTCGCTGCCGTTTGGAATCTGGATCGAGCACTGGCACCGCAGAAACGAGCGCCTGCGTGTAGGGATGTTTCGGCGCGCGAATGATGGCCTTCGCTTCGGCTAGTTCCACGATTTTGCCGAGATACATCACCATGACGCGCCGGCTGATATGCTCGACAACCGCAAGGTCGTGCGCGATGAACAGGTAGGCCAGGCCGCGCTGCTGCTGCAAATCCTGGAGCAGATTGATGATCTGGGCCTGCACGGAGACATCCAGCGCACTGACGGGTTCATCACAGACGATCAGCTTCGGTTCGACCGCCAGAGCCCGGGCGATGCCGATGCGTTGGCGCTGGCCGCCGCTGAATTCGTGCGGGTAGCGCTGGGCGTGGGCCGAGTCCAGTCCCACGGCGTGTAACAGTTCGGCAATTCTCTGTCTTCGGGCGGACGCGTTCTGCGCAAGATCATGGATGTCGAGGGCTTCGCCGATCGCGTCCTCTATCGTCATGCGCGGGTTCAGCGAGCCGTAGGGGTCCTGGAAGATGAGCTGGAGCTTTCGCCGCCGCGCGCGCATTTCGGAGCGGCCCAACTGCGCAAGGTCTTCCCCCTCGAAAAAGATGCTGCCGGAAGTTGGCTCGGTAAGCCGGACAATCGCGCGGGCCAAGGTCGTCTTGCCGCAACCGCTCTCCCCCACCAACCCCAGCGTCTCCCCCGGCTCGATGCTGAAACTTACGCCGTCCACCGCTTTGACGTAATGGCGGGCGCGGCTGAAGATGCCGTGCTGGACGGGGAAGTGGACTTTGAGATTCTGGACTTCCAGGAGGCTCACGGGGGAAATAAAAAATCCCAATGACGAATGACAAATGACGAAAAAATTCCGAAGCCCGAAACCGGGCGATGCAGCCAGGCCGCGTCTGGTTCGGTCTTCGGATTTCGGATTTCTTTCGTCATTTGGGTTTCGTCATTCGTCATTTCGCATAGAGGCACCTTACCCAACGTCCCGGCTCGACTTGGGCCAACTCCGGCAACCGGTCGGCGCACTCAGGCTTTCTGGAAGGACAGCGGGGATAAAAACGGCAGCCGGCCGGAAAGTCGCCGAGGCGTGGCACGTTGCCGGGAATGGCAGAAAGGCGCCGGGAGCCAGCGCCCAGTTTGGGAACGGAGTTGATCAGCGCCTGGGTATAGGGGTGCAACGGGCGGCGCAGCAACTCCTGGGCGGGCGACAACTCCACAATCTGTCCCGCGTACATCACCGCCACGCGGTCGGCCATGTCGCCGACAATGCCCAGATTGTGCGTGATGAGCAGGATGGCCATGCCGAGCCGCTGCTTGAGGTCGCGGAGCAACTCCAGGATCTGCGCTTGAATCGTCACATCCAGCGCAGTCGTCGGCTCATCGGCGACGAGGAGCTTGGGCTCCGAAGCCAGCGCCATCGCAATCATCACCCGCTGCTGCATTCCGCCCGACATCTGAAAGGGATAATCCTTGAGGCGAAGTTCCGGCACCGGAATGCCCACGAGCTTCAGCAGGCGGATGACCTCGGCGTCATTGGCGTGCTGGGGTCGGTGCAGCTTGAGCGATTCCTTGATTTGGTTTCCGATGCGAAAGACCGGGTTCAGCGAGGCGGCGGGTTCCTGGAAAACATAGCTCACCATGCCGCCGCGAATCTCGCACAACTCCGCATTGGACATTTTGATCACGTCGCGACCCTTCAGCAGCACTTCGCCTCCGACGTAGCGTGCGGGCGGCGTGGGCACCAGGCGCGCGATCGAAAGCGCGGTCACACTCTTTCCGCACCCGCTCTCACCGACAAGACACACCGTTTCGCCCGCGTCCAGGCTGAGCGAGACGTCATCCACCGCCCGAAGGCCGGCATCGCCCTGGAGGAAATCAAGTTTCAGGTTTTTTATTTCGAGCAACGGCATTCGAACCCACAGTGCGAAAGGCGGATAATTAAACCATCGCTGGAACCGGAGAAAAGCCCCGAATGAACGCTTGCAGCCCGCGCGTTTGTCGCTAGCCTGCACGGCCTATGAATCGGAAAGCGCTGCGGTTTTGTTTTTTGGCGGTTTTTATGACAGCTTGCGCGACCATGGCACAGCCCGCCGATCAAACCCACCCCCTGGACGAATTTCAAAAGCGCGCCTCCAGTTTCAAATCGATCATCAGCCTGCCGCAGTTTGAGGTCACCACCAATCAAGTCCTCGCCTCGGTCCGGCAAACCATTGCCGCCGGCAATGCCGCGTTGGATAAGATCGGCGCGCTCAGCTCCAACAAGGTCGCCTTCGACAATACGGTCCGGGCCCTGGACGACATGAGCTACCAGGTCAGCCTGACCGACAACCGCCTCTCGCTCATCAAGGAGACCAGCACCAATGCCACCCTGCGCGATGTGGCTACCGATGCCATCAAGGAGCTGGAGGAATGGAGCATCGGCCTCGATTACCGAGAGGACGTTTACAAGGTCCTGAAAGCGTACGCTGACACCAAGCCCAAACTCGAGGGCGAGGATGCCAAGCTGCTGAACGAGACCATGCGCGATTATCGCCGCGCGGGAATGGGACTGCCCAAAGCACAACGCGACGAGGTCGAGCGCATGCGCAAGGAGCTTTCGCGCATGACGACCGATTACGAATCCAACATCACCAAGGCCCAAAAGGCGGTGAAGTTCACCCGCGCCGAACTGGAGGGCGTGCCCGAAAGCTTTCTCGAGCAGACCAAAACCACCAACGACGAATTCACCGTGATGGCCAACATCACTACGCATTATCTGAGGGTCATGGATAACGCCACACGGGAGGAGACGCGCAAAAGGCTCCTGGTCGAGCACGATAATCTCGCGCGCGCAGATAACATCCCGTTGCTGGAGAAAATTCTGCCGCTGCGCGATGACATCGCCAGGAAACTCGGCTACAAAAGCTGGGCCGACTACGAGACCGAAGTCAAAATGGCGAAAAACGCCGCGACGGTTCAGGATTTCCTCGAAAGGCTCAAAGCCGGTTTGCAGCCCAAATTCGACGCTGAGTTGGCCGAGTTTCGCCGCTTGAAGGTCAAACAGACGGGCGACGAGAAAGCGCAAATCCACATTTGGGACTGGCGCTACTTCAGCAATGAACTGAAGAAGGAGAAATACAACGTGGATGCGGAGCAACTGCGGGATTATTTCCCTTATCAACGCGTCCTCGAAGGGATGTTCACCATCTACCAGAGTCTGTTCCGCCTGAAATTCGAGCGCGTCGAGCCGCCCTACAAATGGATTGGCGATCTGCAGCTCTATGCCGTTTCGGATTCCCAGAGCGGCGAACCCCTCGGCCTGTTCTATCTCGACATGTTCCCGCGCGAAGGCAAATACAACCATTTCGCGCAATTCGGCATCATCGAAGGCAAACTGTTGCCGGGCGGAAAATACCAGCGCCCGACTGTCGCGCTGATTTGCAACTTCCCCTCGCCCACGAAGGACAAACCGTCGCTGCTCTCGCATCAGGAAGTGGAAACGCTCTTCCACGAGTTCGGTCACGCCATGCACTCGATCCTGACTCGCGCCGAGTACGCCCGTTTCTCCGGCACCAGCGTCCCGCGCGATTTTGTCGAAGCCCCCTCGCAGATGCTGGAGAATTGGGTTTGGGACAAGCAGGTGCTCGACAGTTTCGCCGCCGATTACCGCGATTCAACCAAAAGAATCCCCGCGGAAATCCTGGCCAAATTGAAGGAAGCTCGACTCGCCACCGAAGGCACGCGTTACCGCCGCCAGCTTTCCTTCGCCATGATGGACATGGCGCTGCACACTCAGATCCATGACGGCAACGCGAAGGAAGCGCTGCCCCTATCCAACAAGGTTCTCAGCGAAGTCTTCCTGCCCATGGTTCCGGACACTGCGTTTGTGGCCTACTTTGGCCACCTGATGCACTACGACGCCGGCTACTACGGCTACGCGTGGGCGGATGCCATCGCGGCGGACATGGCTTCCGTCTTCGAGCACTCGCCCAACGGCTATCTCGACC
>WNFR01006358.1_pt1 | contig 12640 bp, 9 predicted proteins | sample 5400221 | NCBI WGS metagenome assembly WNFR01 (sample SAMN13153357, study PRJNA577476) | soil metagenome | isolation source: 40 cm soil under Madrone tree | place: USA:California | collected 2016-06-14 | reverse complement strand
ATCGAATCGACAATATGGACGAAATGATCGGGCAACTAAACGCCGGAGGAGTTTCGATCCATCAAGGACCAGAGTATCACGAGAACGGCGCGTTCCTTTGGATCATTGATCCCGATGGAAACAAGATCGAACTTTGGGAGCCAAAAATTATGGACGACAAAAATAAGAAATGATAATGAGGACTCTTACGCGAGCATTAACCTACCTCTCACGTTGAGTCCCCCTTCTGCGCGCAGGTACTCTCGAGGCCAGTTTCTTCGGCGCTCAGCAAAGGTGAACCAGATGTGCTTGGTAGGAGTGAGCCGTTCGGAGAGCAGGCTTAGGAACAGGGAGGCTGATCTATCTTTCTTAGATACGATTGCCACAGGGACTGCCAACCTGACGCTTTGGACGCATCCATCTCAAATCGAGTTCATGGCGCTCGAAAAACAGAGAGTCAAACTTAGGAAGTTTTTGAGGAGGTTTATTCATGTCGAAATGGATCTTCGGCGTGGTCCTTTTCCTTGTTGCGGCTGTTACCTGGGCCCAAACAAGAAAATCCGACCCCAGGCTTCAATATGTTGGAGCAATCACGATCAATTCTGCTAATCCGAAAGCATTAGCTGGTTGGTATACCGAAAAACTTGGGCTCGACGCCAGCTCTGAATATCACGGGCTCTATTATGGTTCGTTCAGTACGAAATCGGGCGATTTCAACCTGGGAATTCATCCCCTTCGCCCTGGAGCGAAAACAGGATCTCCAAACATCTCGATAACTCTCCGAGTCTCGGACTTCCGGTCGTACACCTCTGATCTCAGGAGCCGAGGTTTGGTGCCGGTCCGCGAAGAGAACGACGCGTATGGGCACTTTTGCACCTTTAAGGATCTCGATGGAAACGAGGTTACTATCTGGGGTGACTAACGGTCCGGCCGCACCTGGCGTGTGGATTTAGCGAGCAGACTGAGCCGTGATACCTAAGACAACACTAACTCTGATAGCATTGTCAGGTTAACTGGCGAAGATGCGATCAGGCTACTGACGCTGCATACTGCACTGATGCGCACCTCCGTTTCTCTTTACCATCGTCATCGCTTCCCCGCCGAATCATCAGTCATTGCGTCTGGTTATACTTTCGCTTTGCCCTGAGCTTTCGCGACGTCGAGGAAATGTTAGCGATGCGCGGCGTCGCCCTCACTTACGACAGATGACCAACGGCGATTCATCTTGTCTGATTCCCTATTCTTGTTTCTTCTTGAGTTAAGTTGACAATACCCTCCGAACGGTTCCGACACAACGCCTTTCCGCGAGCAGTTCGATTTTCGCAAATCGTAGTTGAATTGAGCAAAAAACAGATAGAAACATGATAGGGGCGAGTCTTAGCATCTCGCTCGCTCCCACATACTGCGCACCGGCGTAAGCAGGATTTCTACAAACGGGGAACAAGGCGTATGTTAAGGAAGAATCGTAACCTATCCTTGCTAGCGGCGATATTAATCGCGGTCCTTTTGTTGCCTCTGGGGCCGCGCCCGCAAAGCAGTTCACCCGAGTCCCCAGCTGGCCAATGGCAAATAGCGGGACAAAATCTAAGCAACACCTGGAGTCAACCGGCAGAACATAAAACCACACATCAGCCAACAAGGTTGCGGGAGCGATTGATGAGTCCGGCCAACGTCAACCACCTGAGCCCAAAATGGGTGGTCACAACTGGTGGTGATGTTCTGCCACGCTTACTGTGGCTGGTGACGCAGTTTGTTTCCCCGATTGGGGAGGCAATCTCTTTGCAGTTAAAAAGCAGACTGGAGATCTCATCTGGTCTCACAAAATCTGCGAGTACGATGGCGTCGTGGGAGCCATATCGCATGTTAGTCCTGACGGGGGCGTCCCAGCCACATCGATAACTCCTCGGCTTGCCCCTGAATCCCGCGGACGCTTTCTATTACCCAAAAAAATAAAAATGGAGGTGCGGTCATGAAAAAGAGTTTGTTCGCAGCTGTTCTTATGGTTCTCATAGGTGCATCCTTAGCGTCGTCGGTAATAGCCGACGATACGTTGGTGAGATTCGAGGGAGCCATCGGTGATATTCCTGTCTCAAACGTGGCAGGTACAGTCAACCCCGACGGCACCTTCCCTGACGTGACCCGGAACATTGTCCGCGGCATCAACCCTGCCGGCCAAATTTGGGTGATCTCCGCTTTCCGAGCAGACGTGAAGGTCGACGGGCGTATCAGCGTCGACGGCCGAGGCCTGCTGCTGGGCGGAGGCAACACCATTGGCACGAACGGCAACGCCAGCGTCTTCGCGACGCTGATTTGTGAAGCCGTGGCGCCCTTCAACCAATTCAGTACGAACGTTGCGGGTGTCCCGCTGGCGGCCAACGGCGACTTCCGGATTGACGATGTGCTGGTGCCGGCGCCACCGGCTGTGTGCGCCAGCCCCGTGCTACTCATCCGTGTGACGCCCAGCGGAGCTTGGTTTGCTGCGGGCATCCCGAAGGTCAATTAGCTCCGATCGCGATTAGTCTCTAGCTGCCAGGTTGGCGGGGACGGACAATTTTGAGTTCCCTGCCTGTGTCCGCCAGACAGGTCGGCGGCTCAACCTAAGAAACAAGTTCCTTTCAACAGAACGAGCATCGACTACTCCTGTATGGTGTTTCTTTTTATCTCTTCTCAGTTATCTGCGCAGGAATGGATACGATGGATTTCCGGACCGCCATACAGCCGTTTATCGGCGCGCCTTACGATGAGCGGCTCTATCAGTTCGTAAATCGGTGACGTCGGGGGGCTGTCACTAAGGCCCAACCGCCACCGATCTCGGTGCTCCGGAGATCGAGTTGGCCTATGGACCATTTGACCATTATCAGGCAGACAACCAACAACCCGGGCTTCGGACGTGCACTCGTGCACTTCGGTACAGACCCTGGAGACAGTAATGTCTTGGCTCCCCGATGTTGCTTGCTGTAACGATACGCAAGAGAGAAAACAGAATATTGATAACCATTGGATAATTCTCATCGTGCTCCTTGCATGAAGAGCAGGTGTCCCATTTCTTCTTGGGCTCATGCTGAGTTTGTAGCGTATTCTTCATGGCTGTTCACCTCTCCGGAAGTGACCGAGCCTGGCCGGAAACCTCTACTATCGCCTCAAGCTGTTTGAGACCTCAAAGAATACAGATCTCTCAAGCCTAGTTTCAGCAATTCACCATGAATCCTGGGCGCACCCCAGAGGGGATTAGCAGTGCTTATCTGCCTGATTAGCTCTCGTATTTCCAAGCTCACGTAAGGTCTACTGAACTTCCCTCCCCTACTCTTCCAACGCCAATACAATCGAAACCCTTTTCGCTGCCAGGCAATTACTGTTTCGGGTTTGACGATGAGAAGCGCAGTGCGCCACTGCGCCCATACCCGCGAAAGCATGACCTAGAGAAAGCGATCAGCGGTTCTCAGTCTGGGCCGCTTGGTAGTCCGTCGCTGCAGCACACCAAACTGATGACGCAGGGCAAGAATCTCCAGGTGCATACTTGATCGAGTCCGGATGCAGGACCAGAGCACAAAAGGAAACGACGATAGGACAGCTTTCAGTAACCGCGTCTTCTCCGCCTGCGCCAAAATTATCTTGCGCCGATTACATTGATTTGCGGGTACGTTGGAGCTGTGCTGTTGTCGATGGCCAGCTCGTCGTTCGGCGTAGTTATCACTGCTGAGTAGTAGGAGACTGGAGGACAAGATGAATTTACGACATCATCGCGGTCATCTCAGATGTGCGAAGCGCCAGAATGGAAAGATCAATACGCTCTAATGACTGGTTAAACCGCAGGAGGAGTCTGCCCCACGTCGGCCAAAACACTTCACCCGAACACCCGATCAAATTTCAAGAACGTTGCACCGCCAAATCCCGCAAGCGGCTTCGCTGATGGAGCTTTACGTCCTAACTGTGCCAAACTGTGTGCCACCATCGCGTGGAGCGGCTTGGGTCATCAGACGTGACCGCTTTGGGGCGAAGGGCTCGGTGAATGAGGAAGGCCGATTCGACTTACAAGGTCCTTCCAGCGCTGGTCTTGCCGCAGGTTGTCGAACATCGGGAAAGTTAACTCAATGATCCGGAACACTCGCTGGTCATACGCTTCCTCAAGCAATCGAAACGTTTCGTTGAGATCCCCAAGCCCCGCTCGAATGACAGCGAGATCAAACGGCGAAATGTATGTTCGCTGGGATAGAGTCGTTAGGTCATTCAGGATTTCCAGAGCTTTTGGCTGTGACCCGGAAAGTGCGTATGCACGGCCCAACAGAGCCCTGAAGTGGGGTGCATGTGAGAGTTCAGCTACTCGTTCAAGCGTTGCAATTGACTCTTGAAGATTGCCTGTTTGCTCGAGTGACAAAGCCAGAAACCACATAGCGTTCGGGTAACGAGGATCGATCTCCAGAGCCTTCCGACACTCGGCGATCGATTCCATGTATCGTCGTGCTCGATGAAGCACAAGCGCGAAGCCGCCCAAGTAGACTCGTGAAATCGGGTCTAACTGAAGCGCATGCTTAAATTGTTCGATTGCCTCATCGTGGCGGCCCTGGATCGACATGTAATCCGCAAGATGTACATATCCTACAGGTTCTCCAGGATTCAATTCGACTGCCCGCCTGCTCTCCGCTTCTGCAGCGGCCCAGTCCCAGTCATGAAAAATATGGATCGCTGCCAATGAGTTGTGAGCAGTAGCAACACTTTCATCCAGTTCGATTGCTTTGAGTGCCGCTGAGCGAGCTTTTGCAAACGTCTCTGCGGAGTGATCCACTCCGAAAACTCCACTATAAAAAAAAGCCTGTGCAAGTTCACCATAGGTATGCGCATAAGTGGGATCAAGTTCAATGGCCTGAGTTAAAAAGCTGATGCTCGTCGCGAGATCTGGCGGAGTCATCTTATCTCGAAAGAACCTCCCCTTCAGCAACAATTCATAAGCTTGCGAATTAACTCTAGGCGCCGGCAGATCTGGAGGTTCTAGTACTCTGTGAATTTGCTGAGCGATGACGTGAGCCAGTTCCGCCTGAAGACTAAGGATGTCACAAAGGTCGCGTTCGAAGGTTCCAGACCACAGAAGTCTTTCGCTCCGCGCGTGGATCAGCTGCGCCGTGATGCGAACCTTTTGATCTGATCTGGTCACGGTGCCTTCTACAATCGCATCTACTCGAAGCTGCCGGGCGATGGCGCGTACAGTTTTGCGAGTTCCTTTGAACGCCATTGCTGACATTCGAGAAATCACGCGTGCTGAGCCAATCCTCGCCAGCCCCGATATCAATTCCGCCGTTGTACCATCAGAAAAATACTCGTGAGCGGGATCGCCCGACAGATTTTCAAGTGGCAGCACCGCAACCGACTCGAGGCGAATTCGTGGCGAAGACGTTTGGCTCTTCGGAAGCCTGGCAGCAGAGACTTCTACAGTCTCAACTGGCACCATGAAGCGATATCCGCGGCGAGGAAGATTCTCAATGAAGTGGGGCTTGATAACTCGGTCACGTAAAGCTCGACGCAAGAGATGAATGGCCTTGTTGAGTCCCCGATCAAAGTCAACAAAAGTATCATGCTCCCACACTCGTGCTTGAAGTTCTTCCCGCGTAACCACCTCTCCAGCATTTTCCAATAACAGCATTAGCACCTGAAAGGGCTGGTTCTGAAGTCTGACCTTCGAGCCTCGCCTTAGCAGTTCGCCGGATCTGGAGTTTACCTCGAAGTCTTCGAAGCGAATGAGATTTGACATAGCAAAACTCTGGGACTTGCTGGTGAAATACTAATATTAGATCACTTGCTAAGACGCAAGCGTTTTCGAACCAATGACATAGCAAGGAACAAATGCACAACTAACAAGTAAGTGTGCGGGCATTGAGGATGGTCCGTGGAAGCGAGAGTATAAGCGCCTCTTGAAAGGAGATCTCAGAATGAATAAGAAACGCTCCACCGGGCCCCGGCTCGCTTTGGTCCTGATCACTCTATTGACTCAGACATTTGCAGTTTCCGCCGCTGCACAGAATGGTTTGCCTTTCAAAGGCACCATGGCCGGAATTGAGACGGATACGTTTACTCCACCAAATTCGATTTTGGTTGAGGGAAGCGGTTCAGGAAACGCAACACACCTTGGTCTATTTACGATCGACTATGAGATTATCGTGGATCTTTCAACGGGTGCGGGACCTGTAACTTCACATCTGGTGTCCGCTAATGGCGACAGTCTATTTTGTGCAGGCAGCGGGCAAGCAACCGAAACCGGCACACCAGGACTCGTCATGATCACGGAGTCTTACACGATCACAGGTGGCACTGGGCGACTTGCGGAAGCGAGTGGCGGATTTACTGTTGTTCGCCAGGTTAACCTGATGACAGGTGATACATCGGGTACGTTTGATGGAACAATATTCCTTCACTAAGAACTGACCTGCACACGTTTTGCGCTCGAAGCTCGATCTTGTTCAGGCTGCGGTAGCATTCTCGATTGCCAGGATGTCGAATGATGCGTTGCAGCCGGAACTCTTCGCCAAGCAAAGGTGTCCGACCTTGGACCACTGGATGCCCGTCGTCGCATCCCACTAGGAGTGACAGCCTGAACGCGTAAAGCATCGCCACCTCAGGCCGTATAATCTGGTCACTTCGTTGAGGGTAAAAACAGCCCCTGCACGTAACGCCCGCTGGATCTCACCATCACTCTCTGACGTTGTTAAGATTATGATACGAGCGTCGGGAAACTCACCACGACTTGCGATCAACGTGTCTGTACCATTCATGCCGGAAGGCCCAAATCCATGAGAGTTATGTCGGGGCGGTGACGGCGAAATTCCGTGACCGCCTCTACAGCGTTGCTAGCTTGCGCTACCAGCACCATGTCAGGTTGTGAGGCAATGATCGTGCTTAGACCTTCGCGATAGACTGGATGATCCTCAACGCTCATGATGCAAATAGGTTTCGACTGAACCATGGTTTGCCTCCCTATACAGGAGTTAGAGTTATTGATTGAGTTAAGTCGGCCGTGAAGATCTTTTGGAACTTGAGGTTAATAGATAAGAGAAAACGCGAGCTTATCTTCTATCTGAAATCAGACGGATAAACCGAGATTATCTAGTGTAGAAATCTCTCACGATATTCGGTGGGACTGATTCCGCACATCTGCCGGAACACACGCGCAAAGTGTTGCTGAGTTTTGAACCCGCACGTGACCGCGACATCGAGCACGCGCAGATCGCCGGTACGTAAGATTTCCTTCGCGTGCTCGACTCTATGTCGCAGGACATACAGGTGTGGAGATTGGCCCGTCGACTTGCGAAACATCTGCGAGAAGTGAGCTCTGCTTAACTCCACCGATTCGGCCATCTCTTCAAGACTCAAATCGTCGTCGATCTTCGCTTCGACTAACTCAGTTACTCTTCGCAACCGTGCCGGAGTTAGCCCACCTCGATATATCCGCGGCGATGGACGCCTGACCGCATAACCATTGACCAGCGCCACAGCCAGCGCCTGCTCGACCGAATCGAGAAACAACCGGCCGTTTGGAAAACCCGCAGTCCTCTCCGCGTTCACGGTCGCCACTAACGCGTCGATGCGCGAATCCACCAGACTACCCTCGCAACTTAATTCAACCTCGCCGCTCGCCGCGTCGCAGGCTGCCGTAAGTGCGTCGTTGGAAATCCTGATGGTCAACCGGCGCAGGTCCCCGGATCCAAACCAGTGTTCGACATGACGGGGGCAGAGCCGGATTTCGCCTGTTTTCGGAAACGTAGTTAGTCCGATCGCAGAGCGCCGCGCGCCCATCTCGGCGAAGCCGGGATGCAGCACCATACGTAGAATATTCTGATTCCTTGCATCCAGGTACGGTTCTCCGACAGGCCCAAGCACGTCTACTGCGACTCTCATCCTCGTGTCACTCCTCGCCGGATTCGTTGCCTTCGTCACGTTCAAAGGATCCCGAAAGGTTTCACCTAACAGAACAGTTTCGGGCACAAACAAACCGTTTCCGATGATTTGCTGATTTGACGTGAGAAAGCCCGTGGAATCAAGGATATCTATGAGTAATCAAAAACTTGATAGCAAAATTCTGCAAGGGAGAGCAATCTCATGACAAAAATGAAGCGTCCGCTTCAGGCAGAACAAAGACGTCGGATCGCGAGTCGTGCGGGAGCTGATGTCGCGAGGCGTTTGGTGTTGAGACGCGATCTGGTATGAAGAACTTTCCTGGGTCCTCGTCCGATTCGTTGCCTTCGTAACGATCAAGAATTCAGAAGGATTTCTGACAACGCGCGGGTAGCCGGTCAGCACTTTTGCGGCGCATCTATTACCTCCCTTACTTTGTGGGCCAGTGTTTCCGGCGTGAAAGGCTTCTGGATAAACTTTGCGCTTCCGTCGCCCAGGCCGTGACGCACAGTGGAGTCATCTGTGTAACCAGACATGTAAAGCACTCGCATCTCCGGACGCGATACAGAGAGCTGCTCCGCCAACTCTCGCCCGCTCATTTGTGGCATAACCACATCTGTCACCAAGAGATCAATCACACAATCCACTCTTTCGCAGATCGAGACGGCCTCAACTCCGTCGCCCGCCTCTAAGACGCCGTAGCCGCACATCTCTAAGATCTCTCGAGCCAGCGTCCGCACCGCTATTTCATCTTCGACCAGTAGAATCTTCTCGGTCCCTCTCGGCATATTGCCGTTTGCTGGCTCCAACCCGGCTGTCTCTGCTTCGTCGTTGACATCAACAAGCGGGAGATAGATCTTGAACGTGGAGCCAACTCCGCTCTCGCTTTCTACTGTGATGTATCCCCCCGATTGCTTTACAATCCCATACACTGTGGCTAGTCCCAATCCCGTTCCACCGCCCGGTGTTTTCGTAGTAAAGAAAGGCTCGAAGATTCGCTGCTGGGTGGCATCGTCCATCCCGGTTCCGGTATCGACCAGCGCGAGCATAATGTAAGAGCCGGGCTTCGCCCCTAAATGGTGACGTACATACTCCTGGTCTAAGTGGACACTGGCGGTTTCGATTAAGAGTTTGCCGCCCTGCGGCATCGCATCGCGGGCGTTGACAGCTAAGTTCATGAGGATCTGCGAAATCTGGCCGGGATCCGCTTTTATATGGCCAATCGCGGGATGAAGCACCATGACGAGTTCAATGTCCTCGCCGATTAAACGCTGCAGCATCTTCCCCACGTCATTCACAATGGCGTTAATGTCAAGCAGTTTCGGCTGCAAGACTTGCTTGCGGCTGAAGGCGAGGAGTTGGTAAGTCAGCGCGCTGGCACGTTTGCTGGCTTTCCTGATCTCGTTTAGCTTCTCAGCGATGTCATCGTCCTGAGTGAAGCGCTTCAAGAGTAACTCACTGTAGCCGGTGATAACCGTCAGCAGGTTATTGAAATCGTGTGCAACCCCACCTGCCAGACGACCCACGCACTCCATTTTCTGCGATTGTCGCAATTGTTCCTCAAGCTGCTTGCGCTCAGTGATGTCTCGGGCCACACCCTGAATCCCCACTGCGTTACCATCGCGGTAGATGGGGCGGCTATTTATCTCCAACGCCAGGCGCCGAGAATCTTTGGTGACAATCTCTAGCTCATAGACAGTCGCAGGTTCTCCCGCGAGCTTCCTCGTTAGCATTTTTCTCGCCAGTTCCAGATACTCCGGGGCCACAACATCAGCAAAATTCAAGGTGACGGCTTCCCGACGGCTGAAGCCTGTAAGCTGCTCACCAGCACGATTTAACGAAGTGAATCGACCTTCTAGGTCGCTAGTGTAGATAATGTCTCTGGCGTCCTCTACTAGGTCACGGTAACTCTCCTCGCTAGTTCTAAGCGTTTCTTCCACCAGCTTACGCTCAGTGACGTCTCTCACTATTGACGTGAAGAAAACTTCGTTTCCCAGCACGAGTTTCGAAATCGATACTTCCGCCTGAAACTCCGTGCCATCTTTGCGGCAACCGAAAACCTCGAGGCGTTCCCCCATTGTTCGTGCGGTGTCGGAAAACTGAGCAAAACCCCGTACGTGCAGCGGGTGGGCCCCTCGGAAACGCATTGGCAAAAGCAGATCGAGTGGCTGGCCCAAAACTTCTGAAGCCGTGTATCCGAAAATCCTTTCCGCGCCCTGGTTGAAAAGATTGATGCGGTGGTCTTGGTCCATCGAGATAATACCGTCCTCGGCAATATCCAGTATTCCAGTCAAACGAGCTTGTGAGGCCGACAACACGTCTTCCGCCTGCTTCCGGGCGGTGATATCAACCGCGACGCCCCCTATGTAACGACGACCAGCAGAATCAGTCAGCGGGAACCTATAAGTCCACCAATGAAGGACGGAGCCTTCAGGACCGGGAATGGTCTCTTCTAGTTCTATGGTTTGGCCCGTTTCGAGAACGCTCCGATCATTTTCGCTAAGCTGCCTGGCGATCTCCTCTGGCCACATCTGGAAATCCGTTCGCCCGAGCCAGTCTTCCATTCTGAAGCGCTCGAACAACCGATTTGCGTAAACGTAACGTCCGTCTTGGTGCTTTACAAATGCCGCGGCTGGGGTATTGTCCATAAACGCCTTAAACCGATCGTCGCTCTCGCTCAGAGCCTGCTCCGTCAGTCTGCGCTTCGCGATTTCACACTCGAGTTCCCCATTGGCGGCCCGCAGTTGTGTGGTGCGTTCGTTGACGCGCCCTTCCAGCTCGTCATTGAGGTTTCTTATCTGCTCTTCCGCCTGTTTCCGTTCAGTGATCTCAATGCAGGAGCCGATGTAACCTGCAAAACGGCGGTCAGCCATGAAGCGCGGCACACCCGTATCGAGCACCCAGCGATATTCACCGTCAAAGCGTTGAAGACGGTATTCCATTCTGAAATCGCTGCGGTTATCAAAGGCCGAGTTATAGATCTCCAGGCAACGTTGTAAATCATCTCGATGGACTCGTTCAGTCCATCCGTCACCAAGCTCTTCTTCCAACGTACGCCCAGTGAACTCCAGCCAGCCTTTATTGAAATAGGTGCAAAGCTTGTCCGGATCGGCCATCCAGAGCAGCACCGGAGCCGCCTCTGCCATTAGACGGAATCGTTCTTCGCTTTCCCGCAGAGCGCTCGCGGCGCTACCCATTTCGATTAGACGCGCAGCTTTGGCAACGAGTCTCAGCGGATCATATGGTGATTCAAGGTAATCGTCCGCGCCCGCCTGCAAACCTTCCACGAGGGTTGCGGTGTCCTTATGTAATGCGCTTACCAGCAAGAGCGGAATCGTGAACAACTCTGCATCCGCTCTAATCAGTCGACATAGCGTGACGCCGTTAACGACCGGCATCGACACATCGCTAATCACAAGATCCGGGCGCTCGTGGCGTGCAACTTCGAAACCCTCGGAGCCATCGCTGGCGGTTAAGACGTTGTAACCTGCGTTCAGAAACGTGGTCCTTAGCAGGTCTTGATTGTCCGGCGTATCGTCTACAACGAGGACCGTATGTTCTCTTCGCGGAGCGGCGATCGGGGGCCTTCCCTCAGTTGCCTGCTTAGAAAACTCAGAATGCAGTTCATCTGCCTCAGCGTTGGTAGGTACCTGTAGGCTAGTATTCATATTTCCATCCTTTCGAGGCGAAAAACTCCCATCTACCTCGAAACATTTCTTAGGAAGGGGACGATGCAGCTAAGTGAAACGAGGACGAAGGTTAGCCGACAATTGCAGGGTATTTTGCAGGGGTTGAGAAATTCTTGAGGATTTTAACACTTAGTCCAGATCCGTTAGATAAGCCCTCAAGATAAGGGACTTTCGTCTTCCTGGCAAAAGTCGAAACGATCTTAAGCCGCCCTATCCTTGAGGTGATCTGTCAAAATCGAGTCGATACCCTGCCAGGCGCAGGCAATGGCAACGCATGTCAAATGCGTACTGGGTGTCACAACTGCAACTGTCGAGAGCATAGTGACTTAACCTGTTTGTGTGTTACGCGGAGGGCTGGAGATGTTCGTTCCACAGCCGGCGCTATTCTCGATCCTCATCGTCTAACCAAACTCTGCGGACTATAGACTCGGCTAACGAACGACCTTATTCGTGTGTCCATTTGTTCCGTGCATGCCATGCATGCTCATGTCCATCCTGCCGGGACGAATGCGGAAAAACACTTTCCAGGAGATGGGATGGTTACCGTAGATCGTGTCGAGTAATGAGGGCTTCGAGTAAAACGTAAGGTCACTGCCGATCCCTAACTGCACTTTGTCGGTGTTCCACACATCTCGAACACCGCCGAAAGTGTACGCGCCTATGCGGAATGAAGGATGGTCTTCTGTAATACGCAGAAGCAGCCTGTCGGTCGGACGCAGCGACTCGTCTTTGTCTACGAGTTCGAGTCGCGTGTAGATATAATTCTTGTCGAGAAATTGCGCGGTTGATTCCGCAGTGTAGCTATTCAGATTGCGAGTCTCGCCGGGCTTGCTCGCGTGATTCCGTCCCCACACAAAAGTCGAAGCCCAGTTTCCACGATTGAACGGTTTGTTGTACTGAACTGACGCGGTTGTTCGGCGGATGTCAACGTCGGGTTCCTGGTTCTCGGGACTGCGGAGAAATCTGTGACTCACCTGGAAGGCCCAATTATTGTTTGGCATGAACCAAAGCCGCGCAGACCGGGAATTCCATTTATGAGCATCGAAGTTATATCGATTCTCGTCAGGCTCACGTCCGTTAAAGATCGATCC
>WNFR01005797.1_pt1 | contig 12646 bp, 9 predicted proteins | sample 5400221 | NCBI WGS metagenome assembly WNFR01 (sample SAMN13153357, study PRJNA577476) | soil metagenome | isolation source: 40 cm soil under Madrone tree | place: USA:California | collected 2016-06-14 | reverse complement strand
GAGCCGCACGGCCGGAAGGACGCGCTCTGCTTCTTCGTCGTCGCGCTCGCCCTCTACGCGCTGACGTGTCCGGGCTCGACGGCGTACGACCAGTACGCCCGCTTCGCGCAGGCAATGCTGCACGGCAGCTTGTCGCTGCCGCAGCGGCCGCCGCATCTCGAGATGGCGGAGTACCAGGGCCGCGCCTACTTCACGAATCCGCCGACGCCGGCGATCCTCCTCCTGCCGTTCATCTGGCTCGGCGAGCATTGGCCGCTGCACGAGCGGCTCCTCAAGTACAACGGCGGCTGGGAGATCCCGCTCGGGACGATTCAGACGCTGCTGTCGCTGCTCCTCGGCGCGACGAGCGTCGCACTCGCGCGCGTCGCGCTCGGCCGCGTGCCGGTCTCGCGCCGCGCGGCCAACTGGGGCGCCGCGCTCTTCGGGTTCGGCAGCATCTATTGGTACCACGCGACGATCGGCTCCGTGTGGTACGTCGCCCAGACCGCGCACGCGATGTTCATGTGGCTGCTGATCTCCGAGTGGCTGACTCGCGCGCGTCCGTTTCTCCTCGGCCTCTGGCTCGCGGCGGCGATCTGGTGTCGATTGGAGACGGTCGTCGCCGCGCCGTTCGTGCTCATAGCGCGCCCGGATCGGTGGCTCTTCTCGCGCGTCGACGAGATCCTGCCGCGCCTGCGACTCCGCTGGCTCTTGTGGTTCGCCGCGCCGGTCGTCGGCATCGTCGTGCTCAACTCGCTCTACAACTGGGTGCGATTCGGCGTCTTCGGCAACTGGGCATACAAGATGCTCGTCGAGAAGCCGGAGGTGCGCGGCATGTTCCCCTATGGGCTCATGTCATGGCGGTACTGGCAGGGGCACGAGTTCGCCATGTTCCAGGCGAAGCCGATCTACATGAAGACGTTTCCGTGGCTGGCGCCGTCGATGGGCGCGATGGCGATTCAATACACGACGCCGGTGTTCATCTACGCCCTTCGCGCGCCGCTCGACCGGCTGACCGCGGCCTGCTGGATCGGGACCGTTCTGTTCCTCTCGCAGCTCTTTCAGTTCGGCAGCGTCGGCATGACCCAGCTCGGGTATCGCTTCGCGATGGACTTCTACCCGCTGCTCGTTCTGCTCACGATCCGCGGCATGGATCGGCCGATCCGTTGGTGGCACGAGATCCTGATCGCGGCGTGCATCATCCTCAACGCGTGGTACGTGTACGTGCTGAACATCCTCCACGTCGAGCGGCTGTGGTGACGCGCGAGCCGCGCGCGTAGTGGCAGGCTCGACGACCCACCACGACCTGCGCCTCGAGGTCATGAGCCGGACGGCGACGTCGAGGCGTGCTGGAATCTCGTCGAGAATACGCCCAACTGACGCACGATCGTTGCTTGACGCCGCGCGCCCGGTCTGTTTGCTTCGACGCGTGGAGTCCGCTGCCCCGGTCACCGATGGTGCGCTCGAGCGCGTCGCCTGCGCCGTCTGCGGCCGCAGCGACGACGAGACGCGGTTCACGAAAGACGGCTTCGCGATCGTCCGCTGTCGCGGCTGCGGGCTCGTCTACGTGAACCCGCGCCTCACGCCGGCGGCGCTCGCCGCGCTGTATGAGGGCCAAGAGATCTCGCCGGCGGCGTACTACGTGCGGACGGCGCGTCAGGACGAGGCATCGTTCGCGCAGCGCCTGGCGCTGATCGAGCGCTTCCGTGATCCAGGCACGCTCCTCGACCTCGGCTGCGGTCCGGGCACGTTCTCCGCCGTCGCGCGCGCGCGCGGCTGGCGGACCGTCGGCCTCGACGTGAACCCACAGTCGGTCGCGCGCTGCCGCGAGCTCGGACTCGAGGCGATCTGCGACGTCTTCCCGAGCGCCGTGCTGGCTGGGCGGCGGTTCGACGTCGTCGTGATGAACGATTTCCTCGAGCATCTCCCCGATCCGGCGGCGGCGCTGGGAGCGGCGGGCGAACTCCTCGCGGCCGGCGGCGTCCTCTTCATCACCACCCCCGACGTCGGCTCGCTGCTGGCGCGCCTCACGGGTTCGCGCTGGCTGCATTTGAAACCGAACGAGCATCTCAACTACTTCGACCGCCGCACGATCGATCTGCTGCTGACCCGCACCGGCTTCCGCATCAAGTATCTGCGCGCGATCGGCCGCATTCGCAATCTCGCCGTCGCCCTCGAGAAGGTGCGTGCCTACGGCGAGCTCGTCAGTACCGTCGCGCGTTTCGTCGTTCCTTCTCGTGTCGCCGAGCGCATCAATTTGCCGCTCAACCCTGGCGATGAGATGGTCGTGATCGCCGGTAAGGCGGGGTGAGCTGAGAGACGTTGCGCGATCGTCTCGCGCGCCGACACTACTCGCAGCGTGCCGCGGAGCGTCCGCCGCGTTCACGAGTTCGGCACGGTGTCCTCGGCAGCCGCGTGGTTGCGCCGAGCAGTCCGTGACTATAAGCTCGTGACCATGAAAAAGTCGCGCCCCCGAGTGCCGCGATTGCGGTCGGCGACGATGCCGGCTGGCGAGTTCAAGGCCCGCTGCCTCGCCGTAATGGAGCGAGTCGCGCGCGAGCGTGTTCCGCTCGTGATCACCAAGCGTGGGCGTGCCGTGGCCAAGCTCGTTCCGGTCGAGGAGGAGCCCCCCGAGCTCTTCGGTTATATGGCCGGCACAATCGAGATCCTCGGCGACGTCGTGAGCCCTCTCGATGTCGAGTGGGAGGCAGCGCACTGACGCTGCTGCTCGATACGCACATCTGGTTGTGGCTGGCAGCGGGGGATCGTCGTCTGACGCGCCGCCACTCGACGCGTATTGCGGAGGCTGCGGCAGCCGGCGCGCTCATGGTGTCGCCGATCAGCGCTTGGGAGATCGGGCTTCTCGTCTCGCGGGGCCGGGTCCGGCTGGGAAAAGCGCTCGAGCCCTGGCTGGACGACGCCTTGGCGGCGCCGGGCCTGAACGTCGCCGCGTTGACCCCGCACATCGCGGCGGCGAGTTGCCGTCTGCCTGAGCCTTTCCATCCCGATCCGGCAGACCGCATGATCGTCGCCACCGCACGAGATCTCGGGGCGACGATCGTCACCGCCGACCAACGCATCCTCGCCTATGCTCGTGCGGGGCACGTGCGCGCGCTTCGCTGATCGGAGCTCAATCTCCGGAGATCCGCCGCCAGCAATGACGTCGCGTCATCGTCTCTCGCGGCGGCACAGATACTCGCAGTGTGGCGCGGAGCGTTCGCCGCGTTCATGCCGCTCGGCATGGCGCCCTCGTCCGCCGTTGCTGCCGCGTCGGTGCACGCGTACCGTCCGCGCGCGCCCGAGCACACCGTGCTCGGGGTCACTGCGGAGCCGAAGTCGCCGCCCGTCAGCCTACGACCCCTACGATCTCGCTACACCAACCGGCGCGCTTCACGGACGGCGTGGCGCACAAACGGTTCCAGCGTCGCTCGCGGCCGAACTCGTCGGGCGTGTAGACGAGAAGGTCGATGCCGACGGGGCTTCGCAATAACTGCGGATAGTCTCGGAACGGGTCAACGAAGGGCCGCGTCGACGGCGCGACGACGATCAAATCGACGTCGCTGGGCGCGTCCGCTTCGCCGCGCGCCGGTGAGCGGACGCCATCGTCTGCGACATAGGCGGCTCGACGCGGTATCCGGCTTGAACGCCTGCGAGGGTTGCGATACGCATTTCCCACCGCTTGAGTGCTACACTCCGCGATTTCCAAGCCCGAGGAGAGATTCCCGATGCCCGAGAAAGACGACAAGGACGCCAAGGATTTCCACGTCGACGTGCCGATGCGCAGCGAGCCGTTCTTCCTGCGCGGCTCGAACTCGCTCGACTGGGGCCTGAAGAATCGGCTGGCGAAGATCTTCAACCCGGAGTCCGGTCGAACCGTCATGCTGGCGATCGACCATGGCTACTTCCAGGGTCCGACGACGGGGCTCGAGCGCGTCGACCTCAACATCGTCCCGCTGCTGCGCTTCTCGGATACGTTGATGTGCACGCGCGGCATCCTGCGCTCGACGATTCCGCCGACGTACGGCAAGGGCGTCGTGCTCCGCATGAGCGGCGGTCCGAGCGTGCTGAAGGAGCTCTCGAACGAGCAGCTCGCCTGTGACATCGAGGACGCGCTGCGCCTGAACGTCGCGGCGATGGCGGTGCAGGTGTTCATCGGCGGCGAGTACGAGACACAGTCCGTCCACAACCTGACCCGGCTCGTCGACGTCGGGCAGAAGTACGGCATCGCCACGCTCGGCGTCACCGCCGTCGGCCGCGAGATGACGCGCGACGCGAAGTACATGCGCCTCGCGTGTCGCATCTGCGCCGAGCTCGGCGCCTCCTACGTGAAGACCTACTACGTCCCCGAAGGGTTCGAGACCGTCACCGCATCGTGCCCGGTGCCGATCGTCATCGCCGGCGGCAAGAAGCTCGAGGAGCTCGAGGCGTTGAAGATGGCGTATGACGCGATCCAGGCGGGCGCCGCCGGCGTCGACATGGGACGCAACATCTTCCAGTCCGGTGCGCCGCTGGCGATGATCCAGGCCGTGCGGAAGGTGGTGCACGAGGGCGAGCGTGCCGATCGCGCCTTCGACTACTACCTGACGCTCCGCAACCAGAAGAAGTCCGCGTAGGCGCCGTCGCCGTCGCGATGGAAGGGCCCGTGTCCGCGCGTCCGACCATGCACGTCCTGCGGGAAGCCGCGCCGACGATCAGCGTCGGGATGCTCACCGCCGACTTGTCGCGCCTCGGCGCCGAGCTCGATCTGCTCGCGCGGACCGGCGCGCCGCTCGTGCACTACGACGCGATGGACGGCCGGTTCTGCCCGGCACTGACGTTCGGCGCTCCGGTCGTCGCCGCCGCGAAGACGTCGCTGCTGAAAGACGTGCATCTCATGATCGAGGAGCCGCTCGACAAGCTCGCGGAGTTCGTCGCGGCGGGCGCCGACGTGATCACGATCCACGTCGAGGCGACCCGCCATCCGCTGCGCGCGCTCCAGATGCTCGGCGGCATGACGAATGCCAACGACCCGGCGCGCGGTCTCGTCCGCGGCATCGCGCTCAATCCCGGGACACCGCTCGCGGCGGTGGAGCCGCTCCTCGGCGAGCTCGAGCTGATCCTCGTCCTCGCCGTCAATCCCGGCTGGGGCGGCCAGACGTTCGCCCCCTCGACCGAGCGGCGGCTCGCCGACGCGCGCGCGCTGATCGCGGCGTCGGGGCGCGACGTGCTGCTCGGCGTCGACGGCGGTGTCCGTCGCGAGAATCTCCAGGCGATCGCGGCGATGGGCCCCGACCTCATCGTCACCGGGAGCGCCATCTTCGACGGCAAGAACGTGGAGGCGAACGCCCGCTTCATGCTCGGCACACTGGGCGCGCCGCGTGCGGGAGCGGCCTGACGCTGCATCGGGATCACGCATGAAGAGTCGGTGGTCCGATGACGACGCGGGTGCTTGCGTCGCGCGCTACGCCGATCGCTGCAGCGAGGATCTCGCGCTGCGCGTCTACGCGAGCCGGCTGATCGGCCGCGAGCCGGAGCTCGTGCTGCACGGCGGCGGCAACGCGTCCGTGAAGGGCGTGCAGACGACGAGCGTGCTCGGCGACCGCGTACCGGCGATTTTCGTGAAGGCGTCCGGCCACGATCTGGCCGCGATCGAGCCGGAGGGGTTTCCCGCGCTCGATCTCGCGCATCTATGTCGCCTGCGAGCGCTGGATGCGCTCTCCGAGCCGGCGATGGTGAACGAGTTCCGCACGCATCTCTTCGATCACCGTGCGCCCACGCCGTCCATCGAGACGTTGATGCACGCGTTCATTCCGCGGCGCTTCCTCGATCACACCCACGCGGACGCTATCCTCGCCCTCACGAACCAGCCGGAGAGCGCGCGCCTGGTGCGGGAAGCGCTCGGCGACGACGTCGTCATACTCGACTACGTGATGGCCGGATTCGACCTCGCCAAGGCGGCGGCCGACGCCTACGGCCGCCACCCCGGCGCACGCGCCATGGTGCTTCTGCGGCACGGCGTGCTGACGTGGGGCGAGACGGCGCGCGAGTCCTACGACACGATGATCGACATGGTGACGCGCGCGGAGGCGTACCTCGCGCGTGCGGCGTCCACGTCGTCCCGCGCGCGCCCCGGTCGCGCGCACGTCTCGACGTCGACGGAGCAGGCGCGCGAGCGGCTGGCGCGTGTCGCGCCGATCGTGCGCGGCCTCCTCGCGGCGCGCACGACCGATCCCGACCGCCCGTATCGGCGGATGATCGTGCGCCCGCTCGTCGACCGTGCCGTGCTCGACTTCGTCGATGGCGACGGAGCGAAGGCGCTCGCGCTCACGCCGGCGTTGACGGCGGATCACCTCATTCGGACGAAGGCGACGCCACTCTGGATCGACGCGCCGAGCTGGGACGACACCGAGGCGCTGCGCGCGCAGCTCGCGCGCGGCGTCGCCGAGTATGTCCGCCGCTACGAGCAGTACGTCCACGCCCACGCGCCGCAGCTCGCGACGTCGTGCGCCGCCGTCGATCCGTTGCCGCGCGTCGTGCTCATGCCGGGTCTCGGGGCGCTCTGCGCCGGCGAGAGCGCAGACGCCGCCGAGATCGCGCGCGACATCACCGCGCACACGCTGGCGGTGAAGACGCGCATCGCCGCAATGGCCACATACGAGGGTCTCACGGAACGCGAGCTCTTCGACATGGAGTTCGATTCTCTGCAGCGCGCCAAGCTCGCGAACGGCGGCGACCCACCGCTCGGTCGCACCGTCGCGTTGATCACGGGCGCCGCGGGCGCGATCGGCTCGGGGCTCGCGCGCGGTCTTCTGCGCGCCGGGTGCCATGTCGTCGTGACGGATCTTCCCGGCGCCGCCCTCGACGGTCTCGTCGAGGAGCTGCGACCGAGCTTCGGGTCGCGCGTCCTCGCGGTGCCGCTCGACGTGTGCGATGCGGACGCGGTCGGGCGCGGCTTCGACGCCGTCGCGGAGACGTGGGGCGGCGTCGATCTCGTCGTCGTGAACGCCGGGGCGGCGCACGTGTCTTCGCTCGCCGAAATGGAGCTCGAGGCGTTCCGGCGGCTGGAGCGCATCAACGTCGAGGGGACGCTACTCGTCTTGCGCGAAGCGGCCCGTCATTTCGTGCGCCAGGCGACCGGCGGCGACATCGTCGTCGTCTCGACGAAGAACGTGTTCGCGCCGGGCGCGCAGTTCGGCGCGTACAGCGCCACGAAGGCGGCGTCGCACCAGCTGGCGCGCATCGCCAGCCTCGAGCTCGCGGCGGCGGACGTGCGGGTCAACATGGTCGCGCCCGACGCCGTCTTTTCCGAGGGCGCGCGCAAATCCGGTCTCTGGCAGGAGGTCGGTCCGAACCGCATGCGCGCCCGCGGCCTCGACGAGCGCGGCCTCGAGGAGTACTACCGCGATCGCAACCTCCTGAAGGCGCGCATCACCGCCGACCACGTCGCGAACGCGGTCATCTTCCTCGCGAGCCGCCAGACGCCGACGACCGGCGCGACGATTCCCGTCGACGGCGGTCTCCCCGACGCGACGCCGCGCTGAGGCGTCGATCTCGGCTGGTTCGTCGCGTGCACCGGCAGGTCTGGATGGGAAGGTGCCGCATACCGAATCTGCTCAGCGCCGGCCGCCGGCGATCAGTGCGCCGTCCCGGCACTATTGGTGCGTATCGCCGCTGTCGAGGACGGCGAGCGCACACACCTGTTGTGCGGCGCGTGCATCCTAATCTCTCGTTTTCACGAGACATGTCTCGCCGCTCGGGCCAACTTCGGTGCGACGCGGCGGAGCGACCGCGCGCGTGCCGTCGCGACGATCAGTGCGCGATCGACTCGGGAATCGTGAACGGCGCCGGCTGCTCGTCGACTGTGCGCACCTTGCGGGCGACGGCGAGGAGCGCCATCCCGCGACTGGGGCGGAGCCGCTGCTCGAACCGCAGCCATGGGACGAGCAGGTTCGCGACCCGTGCCTGCAGCCCTGGGATCGTGCGTCGCTTGAGCAGCACGGAGTTGAGGTACCAGCCGATGACGCCGGGCAAGTTGAAGTAGCTCGCCTCCTCGATGACGAAGCCGTGGCCCTGGAGCTGCGCGACCAGGTCGTGCCGCTCGTAGCGGCGGTGGTGGTGAATGGCACGGTCGATCTCGCCGTAGAGCGCGCGCATCGCCGGGACCTGGAGGACGAGGCGACCGCCGGGCTCGAGCAGGCGTGCGAACGTCGCCAGCGCGGCGTCATCGTTCTCGATGTGCTCGAGGACGTTCAGGCAGAGAATCGTGTCGAAGCGCTCGGCGCGCAGCGACTCCAGCGACGGATCGGCCCAATCGACGTTGCACACCCGGAGGTTGTCGAGACGGTCGAGCGCCATGCGCAGACGCGCGAGGTAGAGCTCGTTGTTGTCCGTCACCACGACGCGCTCGCGGTCGCGCAAGAAGCGCGTGAAGTTCCCGACGCCGCAGCCGACCTCGAGCACGCGGTCGCCGACGTACGCATCGAGGCGGCTCCACACCCACTCGTTGTAGCGGCCGACGTGGCGCAGCCGCTGCAGCGTCGTGAAGCCGGCGTCGTCGTTGCGATCGCCGAGCGTGTGCTTGACGATCGTCCAGATCGCCGCGATGCCGTCCTTCCACCCGATCTTCTTGCCTTCCCAGTACTCGCGCCCGTGGTAGCTGATCGGCACCTCGTAGAGACGGCAGCCGGCGCGGGCGATCTTCGCCGTCAGCTCGGGCTCGATGCCGAAGCGGTTCGACGTGAGCCGCATACGGCGCAGAAGATCGGTGCGGAAGACTTTGTAGCACGTCTCCATGTCGGTGAGGTTGAGATCGGTGCAGAGGTTGGAGACGAACGTAAGGAGCCTGTTGCCCATCGTGTGCCGGAACAAGAGCACGCGGTGGGCGGCACCGAGAAAACGCGACCCGTACACGACGTCCGCGTGGCCGGCGAGGATCGGCGCGACGAGGTTCGGATACTCCGCTGGGTCGTATTCGAGGTCGGCGTCTTGGATGAGGGTGATGTCGCCTTCGAGGTGGGGAATCGCGGCGCGGATGGCGGCACCCTTCCCCTGGTTCTGCTCCTGGAAAATCGCCTGCAGCCGATTGCGGTCATCGGACGGTTCGGCGACCACCTCGCGGATCACGTCGGTCGTGCCGTCGCTCGAGCCGTCGTCGACGATGATGATCTGCTTGCGGATCGGCACCGCACGGACCCGCTCGAGGACGCGACGGACCGTCCGTCGCTCGTTGAAGACGGGCACGATGACGGAGAGGAGGAGATCCGACTGCTGCATGGAGGGGATCTACTACCAGCGTCGCGCCCGATGATAAACGCGGGGGCCGAGTACGCGTTGACACCCCGAAGAGCCTGCCTATAGGGTTTGTGGGCGGCGGCGCACGTTCATGCCGCCTCGGGCTCTCATAAATGAAACTCTCGACCATGCGGCGCATCGACTATTTCGTCGGTGTGCCGGCGACGTTCGCGCTGACGGTGTTGGTGCGGCTTCTCGGCCGTACCCGTCGGCGCCGGCTGCGCGGCGAGCCGCGGCGGATCCTCTTCATCGAGCTCTCCGAGATGGGCAGCACCATCCTCGCGTCGGCGGCGATCCGCCGCGTCCAGGAGCGCTATCCCGGGGTCCAGCACTCGTTCGCGATCTTCCATAAGAACGCCGCGAGCCTGCGGCTGCTCGACCTCTTCGACGAGCACCGCATCTTCACGATCCGCGACGATTCGCTTCGGCACATGGCCACTGACGTCCTGGCGTTCGTCCGCTTCTGCCGCGCCGAGCGTATCAATACCGTCATCGACCTCGAGCTCTTCTCGCGCATCTCGTCGATCCTGAGTTTGCTCTCCGGCGCGACGACCCGCGTCGGATTCCACAACTACGACGGCGAGGGACTCTATCGCGGCGAGCACCTCACGCACCGCGTGCAGTACAATCCGTATCTGCACATGTCGCAGGACTTCCTCGCCCTCATCGAGGCGTTGGAGGTCGACCCCGACGCGATCCCGCTGCCGAAGCAATTCATTCCCATCCAGCCGCCGCCGTTGCAGGTGCCGATGAACGCCGACGCCTTCGCCTACGTCCGCCGGCAGCTGGAAGCGTGCTACCCGCTCACGCCCGCGCATCGCCTGGTCGTGGTGAACCACGATGCCGGCAACTTGCTGCCGATCCGCACCTGGCCGAGCGAGTACTTCGCCGAGCTCGTGCGACGCCTCCTCGCCGCAGATCGCCGCATCATCGTCGCCTTGATGGGCATCGCGGAGGCGGAGGAGTCGGCGCGCGCGATCGTCGGGCGCGTCGGCGATCCGCGGTGCATCGACTTCGTCGGCCGGACGCGCACGCTCACCGACGTGCTGCAGCTCTTCCACCAGAGCGAGCTCCTGATCACGAACGACAGCGGCCCGGCGCACTTCGCAACCCTGACGCCGATCAAGAGCATCACGCTCTTCGGACCGGAGACGCCCGTCCTCTACGGGCCGCTCGGCCCGGACGCGGTGCATCTCTTCGCCAATCTGGCATGCAGCCCGTGCCTGAGCGCGCTGAACCACCGCAGCAGCCCGTGTCAGGACAACCAGTGCCTGAAGCAGATCAGCGTCGACGCGGTGCTCGCGCAGGCGCTGCGACTCCTCGACGTCTCGGCCGCGGAGCCTGCGAGCAACGCGCCCGCCCGCGCCGCGAGCACCTGACCCGCCGTCGACGCTTACGCACGCCCGCCCGCGGTCACGCCCGTGTGGTGGGCCTGGGTCAAGTTGCCCTACGAGGGCAAGCGAGCCAGACGAGGCGCGAGAGAAGCGAGCAGCGCAGGCGTAGCGGAGCTACGCCGAGCAGCGGAGCGACCGAGCAACGAAGTATGGCGACGCAAATTGCCCCAGGATGGACGCCTCGCCGGGGCGCCGATAAACTCGACGCGATGGACCGCCCGGACATACTCGAGCTGTCGCTCGCGGAGCTCGAGGCCTGGTGTGCCGAACGCCGCCTTCCGCGCTATCGCGCCGCGCAGGTGACCGCGTGGCTCTTCCAGCGCGGCGCGTGTGACTTCCAGGAGATGACAAACGTCGCACGCGCGCTGCGCGACGAACTCGCCGCGAGCTTCACGATCGGCTCTCTCGAGCTCGCGAACGTGAGCCGCTCCTCCGACGGCACGCAGAAGCTCCTCTTCCGCCTACGCGACGGCGCGACGATCGAGAGCGTGTTGATCCCCGACGGCGAGCGCTTGACGTTGTGCGTGTCGACGCAGGTCGGTTGCGCAATGGGCTGCACATTTTGCGCCACCGCGACGCTCGGCTTCCGCCGTAACCTCACGCGTGCCGAGATCGTCGAGCAGCTCCTCCGCGCGCGGCCACTAGCAACGCGAGACGTGCTGCCCGCCGGCGGCGCAGCCGAGTCGTCCGAGCCGCCCATGGCGCGCGAAGCGCGGGTGGGCGGCGAGGACGACCCGGCTGCGCCGCCGGCGCGCATCACGAATCTCGTCTTCATGGGCATGGGCGAGCCCCTGCACAACTACGTGGGCACGGTCGGCGCGATCGAGACACTGACGGCGGGGTGGGGCGTCGACTTTTCGCACCGGCGCATCACCGTTTCGACCGTCGGGCTCATCCCGGAGATGCAGCGCTTACTCGCAGAGACGCAGGCGCAGCTCGCGGTGTCGTTGACGTCCGTCGACGAAGCGAAGCGTCGCGAGCTCATGCCGATCACGAAGAAGCACTCGGTCGCCGAGCTCCTCGCGGCCTGTCGGGCGCTGCCGTTGCCGCGCCGGAAACGGATCACGTTCGAGTACGTCTTGCTCGCGGGCCTGAACGATCGGGTCGAGGACGCGCGGGCGCTGGCGCGCGCGCTCGCGGGCATCCGCTGCAAAGTGAATCTCATTCCGTTCAATCCATTTCCCGGTTCGGAGTTTCGGCGCAGCGACGACGTGACCGTGGCGCGCTTTCAAGACGTCGTCCGCCGCGCGGGGCTGCATGCGACCGTACGCGAGAGCCGCGGCCCCGACATTGCGGCGGCGTGCGGTCAGCTGGTCGCGGCCGAGGAGCGACGGGCGCATGGTGGCGCACGACGGCCGGCGCGTGGAGACGCGGCGGCGCGCGCCGACGCGATGAACGGCTGACGCGGCGGATGCCGGGGATCGGCGTCGTCGTCAATCCGCACGCGGGGAGCAATCGCCGGCGTCCCGCGCGCGCGCGCCGTTTCGCCGACATCGTCGGCGACCAGGGCATGGTGCGGGTGACGCCGGACCTGGCGGCGATCGAGGAGGTCGCGCGCGAGTTCGCGGCGGCGCGCATCGACATCCTCGCGGTCTGCGGCGGCGACGGCAGCCACTTCCGCACGCTCTCCGCGATGCGACGCGCATACGGCGACGGGGAGCTGCCGCTGTTCTTGCCGCTCCGCGCCGGGACGATGAACTACATCGCGCGCTCGATCGGCTGCATGCGCGGCGGCCCTGAGCACGTGCTGACGCATGTCGCGCACGACTACCGCCACGGCCGCACGCACGACGTCGTCGAGCGCCATCTCCTCGTCGTGAACGGCGAGCACGCGGGGTTCGTCTTCGGCTGCGGCGTGATCGTGAACTACCTGCAGCTCTACTACAGCGAGCCAAAGCCGGGGCCGATCACGGCAACGCGGCTGCTCGCCCGCCTCGTGTCGTCGGCGCTCGGGGGCACGTCGCTCGTGCGCGGCGTGTTCCGCCGCGTTGTCGCCGACATTG
>WNFR01007416.1_pt1 | contig 12647 bp, 10 predicted proteins | sample 5400221 | NCBI WGS metagenome assembly WNFR01 (sample SAMN13153357, study PRJNA577476) | soil metagenome | isolation source: 40 cm soil under Madrone tree | place: USA:California | collected 2016-06-14 | reverse complement strand
ATCCACCGGCAAACGCGATATCCCAGCGATTTCGCTCGCTCTGCGTGGTCCGCCAACGAAATTCGAAGGCAACGCCGCGAAACACCAGGCCGACCAGCATGGCGATAACAGGCGTATAAATCGCCGGCATCAGCACTGCGTAGGCTAGCGGAAACGCGGCCATCAATCCGCCGCCGCCGAGTACCAGCCAGGTCTCGTTGCCGTCCCAGACCGGCGCGACGCTATTCATGATCACGTCGCGATCGGTCTTGTTCGGAAACAGCGGAAACAACATGCCGAGGCCGAGATCGAATCCGTCCATCACCACATAGACAAACACCGCGAAAGCGATGATGAACGCCCAGATGATAGCGAGGTCGATGGTGCCGATCATGAGGCGGCTGCTCCGTGGACCGCGGCGCCGGCTGCTGGCGTAATGCCAGCGGCGTGGGCCGGCATGTCGGCGCTCGGTCCCTCTTCGCCCGGATGAGGCGGCAACGCCATCAGCCGGAAGATGTAGGTCAAGCCCGCCGCATACACGATGAAATAGGCGATGATGAAGGCGAGCAGCGACGAACCGACCGCAGGTGCGGAAAGCGGCGAGACGGATTCAGTCGTCCTCAACAGTCCATACACCGTGAACGGTTGACGCCCGGTCTCGGTGGTGATCCAGCCCGCGAGCACGGCAATGAAGCCCGCCGGGCCCATCGCCAGCGCGAAGATGTGCAACAGAGGGGTCTCGTACAGTGTGCCGCGCCAGCGCGTCCACAGGCTGAACAGGCCAAGCGCCACCATTAAGAATCCCATTCCGACCATGATCCGGAACGACCAGAAGGTGATCGGCACCGGCGGCCAGTTTTCGCGCGGCACGGTATCGAGTCCCGCGAGCGGCGCATCCGGGGAGTGTTTGAGAATCAGCGAACCCAGCCTCGGCACTTCGATGGCGTATTTGACTTTGGCTTCGGCTTGATCGGGCAGGCCGAACAGCACAAGCGGAGCGCCGTCCGGATGGCTCTGGAAATGGCCTTCCATCCCCATGATTTTCACCGGCTGGTGCTCGAGCGTGTTGAGGCCGTGCTGATCGCCTGCCAGAATCTGGATCGGCGCGACCAATGTCGCCATCCACATCGCCATCGAAAACATCACCCGCGGGCCTGCGAGATACTGGTCACGCAGCAGGTGAAACGCGCCGACGGCGCCGACCACCAGCGCCGTCGTGAGATAGGCCGCCAGCACCATATGCACGAGACGGTAGGGGAACGACGGATTGAAAATCACCTTGAACCAGTCGGTGGTGACGAACTGCCCGTCGGCGTTGACGGCGTAGCCGGCCGGCGTCTGCATCCAGGAATTGGCGGAGAGGATCCAGAAGGCGGAGATCAGCGTGCCGATGGCGACCATCAAGGTCGCGATGAAATGCAGTTTGTGACCGACCCGCTCCAGACCGAACAGCATCACGCCGAGAAAACCCGCTTCGAGGAAGAACGCGGTGAGCACCTCATAAGCCATCAGCGGGCCGATGACGTCGAGAAAGCCGGGAACACGATGTGAAACGACATCGTGAATGCGAACTGCGCCCGGGCCAACACCTCGGCATCCCAGCCTTCGAACATCGGCGTCATCCGTCGTCGCTACCTGGGCTTGATCCGGAAAAGTGGAAACCGGTTTTCCGAAAAGCTCATCCTCAAGCAAAGACACGAGATCATGATCCGATCAGTCTAATCGGATCACGATCTGGCCGCGAACCTTACCATGTAGGAGGGGACGATGGTACCGCCAGTTCGCGAATGCCGATCAACTACTCGCGTTCAGCAGACGCGCAATGGTGCGGTCCATTTACTCATCGAACGGCGCCGGCCAGACCATCAGCAATCCAAATCCGAGCAGCAGGATTGCCGCGCCGGTCCGCAAGACATTGGGATCGAAATCGAAAATGCGGGTGATCGCGCTCAGCAACAAGGCGGCTGCGGAAAACGACAGGACCAAGCCGAGAGCGATCATCGCCGGCCGCGCCTTTCCGGTTTGGCCTATCGATGCGCCAAGCAGGATGGGCAGCATCGGGAGCGTACAGGGCGCCGCTACAGTGACGACGCCGGCGAGCAGTGCAAGAATAAGGTTGAACACCGGATCGGATCCATCGAACCACCGGCCTTGCGGCCATGCGAGAGCTCTCAATCGTCCTTCGGGACGCCGAGGCGAAGCGTTGCTTAGTCCGCACTTGGGCGCGTCACGTGTTCTTGAGGCCTTAGGAAGCCCCCCAAACGCAGAGCGACCCGGAGGGGGGCATCCCGTCCGGGTCGCTGGAGGTATTTGGAGGTTAGAAACTGGTGTGATCGGCGTTGCTGATTGTTGGTGTATCAGCCAAGTTTTTCCGAGTGATGTCGTCTATCGTTTCAATTATTTCGTGGGCGGTAACTATCTTGCAAAACCCTGGTCGGGCCCCTGCAATGCAATTAGTTCCGTAACCTGTTGAAAAGCATATTGTTTTTATGCCGCGAGGCTGTCGACCCCGGCGCCCTTGAGTAGATCGGCGAGCTGCTTGCGGGCATAGAACATCCGCGTCTTCACCGTGCTCTGGGGGACCCCGATGATCGCGCCGACCTCTTCCACCGACTTCTCATGGTAATAGACGAGGTTGATGATCTCGCGGTGCGCCGGGGAAAGTTTGGCAACGCAAGCGCGCAGAATGGCGCTGGTATTGCTGCGGTCCAGTGAGGCTTCGGGCGTGTCGGCCGCATCGGCGATTTCAAGCACGTCTTCATGGTCGATGTCCTCGTACCGGCGCTGACGCAGCGCGGTCAGCGCCTTGAAGCGCGCGATCGACAGCAACCAGGTGGAGACCCGGGAACGGCCCTCGAACTGGCTGGCGGTGCGCCACACGTCAAGGAAAACCTGGCTGGCGAGGTCTTCCGCCATCGTGGCGTCCCGCACGATGCGAAGGATGAAACGGTAAACCCGCACATTGTGACGGGAGTAGAGGATATGCATCGCGGACCGGCCGCCATCGGCAATGCTTTCCAGCAGCATTTCATCGGAGGTCGCCTGGGCAGCGATGATGCCTTGGCGGGCTGCGGCGCTGATGGCAACGACGTTCTGCATGACTGGCTCCCCTGTCGCCGGCTTTGCGGCGCTTCCTTGGGGCAATTGATAGTCAGCGAACGTTTCGGGACGTCTGCACGCAAAGTGGAAAATGGTTTCGTGCGCAGGAGAAATGTTTCGTCGCCGAGCCCGCGACGAAACATTCGGAACAGAAAGGTGAGCAGTTTCAATGATCCTAAAATTGGAAGGTTGGCAGCGCAGGGGGAGAGCTGCTCATTCCGAGAAGTATCAGCAGGCGTTTTCCTGACCTCGCCCCGCTTGCGGGAAGAGGTCAAATCAGCGCCAAAGCGCATATCCGGGTGAGGGGGATTGGCCGCAGCATTCAGCCTTCGCGGGAGGAGGCTCACCCCAACGCTCCAACAGCGAGCTTCGCTCGTTCCGACCCGCAAAAGCTGAGCGACCCGAGGAATTCACGGCTCGCTCAACGTAATCAGGCCTTGTCGCCGGCGGGCGAGAACAGATATCCGCCGCCTCTGATGGTGCGGATTACCGCGGGCTTGGTCGGGTCCGGTTCGATTTTGCGCCGGATTCGCATAATTCGCAGATCGACGGCGCGATCGAAGGCTTCGCTGTCGCGCGCATTGGCCAACTCCAGCAGGCGTTCGCGCGAAAGTACCCGCTTCGGATTGGCCGCGAAAACCTTGAGCAGGCCGAATTCGGACGCGGTCAGCGGATGCTCATTACCCTCGTCGTCGCGCAGCGCCTGCGCTTCGAGATCGAGCCATTTCGTTCCGAACCGTACCAATTGCTCTTTCGCCGCCTTCTCAGCTGCGGCCTGCGGCGTTGCCGCCGGCGCCCTCGCCGGGGAGCTGCGCCGCAACACCGAGCGGATACGCGCCATCAATTCGCGCAATTCGCAGGGCTTTGCGATGTAATCGTCGGCCCCGAGTTCCAGTCCGACCACGCGGTCGATCGGGCTTGCGGTCGCCGTCAGCATGATGACAGGGACATTCGTTCGGCTTTTCAGATCGCGGATGATGGAAAGCCCGTCTTCCTCCGGCATGTTCAGATCGAGCACCACGAGATCGGGCATGCCAGATTCGATCGCGCCGCGGAGGCTCTTGCCGCCATCGCACAGCGTCACGGTAAAGCCGTGCATCTTGAGATAATCGCCGACCATCTCGCGGGCCGGCGCTTCGTCATCGACAATGATGATGTGCTGATTTTGGCTCATGAAATCTCTGTCGCGGGTAATGTGACGGTGAAGGTCGATCCCTGTCCGGGCCCGCCGCTATCCGCGGTCACCTGGCCGCCATGCATGTCGATGATGCGCTTGACGATCGAAAGCCCGAGGCCCGTCGAGCTTTCGCCGGCGGTGGGTTTCGCGGAAAGCCGCTGGAAGCGGCCGAACAGGCGTCCCAGATCCTCGGGCGACAGGCCGGCGCCTTCGTCGGTGATGCGGATGACGATGCTGTTCTGCTCGTGACTCACCACTACCCATATCTTGCCGCCGATCGGACTGTATTTGATGGCGTTGCTGACGATATTGTCGATCGCCTCCCGCATCCGGTCGGCATCGCACATCGTGATGAAATTCGGCGGTGCCGACACCGTGATAGTCTGCTGCTTGTTTGTGGCCAAAGGCTGATTGGCGTCGACGACTTCGTTGACTAGTCCCGCGACATCGATTTGCTCGCGACGAATGCTGATGTCGAAGGCATCGGCCATCGCATCCGAAATCAGATGATCGACCATCGCGGTCAGGCGCTTGGTGGCATCGCGGATGTGTTCGACCTGGGCGGTGATGCTTTCTTTGGAAGAGTCGGCACCGATCAATTCGGTCAGCATTTCGGTGCGGCCGAGGATCACGCCGAGCGGATTCTTCAAATCGTGGGCGACGGTGCCGAGAATTTCATTCTTGAAGCCGTTGGCGCGCTGCAGTCGCAGCCACTGCGCTGACAGTCTGCGGTTGGCCTGCATCAGCGCGCGGGTGCGTTGGGCGACGCGGTCCTCGAGCTGCGTATTGGCCTCATGCAGCTGTTGATAAAGAATGACATTGTCAAACGCGATCGAAAGTCGGCTGCCGAAAATCTCGACCAGCGACCGGTCGGTTTCGGACAGCTGGTGCTCCGCCTGGAGCAGCACGACGACTTCCCGTCCGCTACCGGTGCGAATATAGAGAACGGTGCGGTGATCGATGAATTCGTGCTTGCGGCGCTTGAATGCGGCTTCGACCATCGATCGCAGGTCGGGGTCGAGCGATTTGGACCCGGTGGCGCCGATGAAGCGGCTATAGCAGCCCGAGCCGGCCAGTACGGAAAAATCGTCGTCGACCACGCCGCCGTCGCGCAGCACCAGAATGCCGGCGCAATCGACATTGAGAAGCGATGCGATTTGCGTCAGCACGCCTTCGGCGAGGCGTTGCATTGATTTGAAATCGTACAGGGTCGAGGCGGCATCGATGATGATTTCCAGCCCGCGCCGGGTTTGAACCATGCGCTCAAGCTGCTGATAACTGCGCAACGCCGCGGTCAGCGAGGTAAACAGCTTGTCGGCGGTCAGCTCGGTTTTCGCCTTGTAGTCGTTGATGTCGTATTGGACGATCACGCGGCGCTCCGGCGCCTGTCCGGGCTGCCCGGTGCGCAGGATGATGCGGACGGTCTCGTTCTTGATTTCGTTGCGGATGTACTCGACGAGATCGAGGCCCGCGGCGTCGGTTTCCATGATGACGTCGAGCAGCACGGCCGCGATATCGGGGTGCGCGCGCATCAATGTCCGGCCCTCGGCCGCTGAATAGGCTGACAGGATTTCAAGCGCCTGCCCATGGAGATTGTAGTCGCTCAGCGCAAACCGCGTGCCTTCGTGCACGGCCTGATCGTCGTCGATGACAGCGACCTTCCATTTGCGCGCGGTCGATGCCTCCGGAGCGGTTCCGGAATCGTCAATCAGGTGGAGGACATCGTCCTGTTCAGCCATTGCGGGATCCCGTCGCTGCTGGGTCTGCGGTCATGGAGCCGCCTTTGGCGGCCCGCGGCATGATAATGCGAAATGTGGTGCCTTGTCCCAGACTTGAATCCAGCATCATCTGGCCGCCGAGCTGCTGGGTGACAAGGTTATAGACGATATGCAGGCCAAGCCCGGTGCCGCCCTGGTTGCGGCGGGTGGTGAAGAACGGGTCGAATGCCTGCCGCTGCACGTCGGGCGTCATTCCGGCCCCATTGTCGGCAAAAACGATCTCGATATCCTCGTGGCCGCGAGGCCTCGCCGAGATCGAGATTGCCCCGGAACGCCCGTCGGCAAACGCATGATTTGCGGCGTTGAGAAAGAGATTGGTCAGAATCTGCCCATACGAGCCCGGATAGCCGTCGATGACAAGGCCTTCCGGCACGTCGACCGACAGGGCGATCGAGGCCTTCTTCAGAACCGGCCGCAGGCTGGCGATGATCTGGTCGGTTGCCTCGCTCAGGCTGAATGGCCGGCGTTCGGCATGCGAGCGGTCCACCGCGACTTGCTTGAAGGACTGGATCAGCTCGGCGGCGCGATGCAGGTTCGCCACCAGTTGCTCGGCCGCGTCGCGCGAGGTCCGGACGAATTCCTCGAGTCGAGATCGGCGCAACTGCCCATCGGATTTCAAATCGGCCTCGAACATTTCCGCGCGTCGCGCGAAACTGGACGCCACCGTCAGGCTGATGCCGATCGGGTTGTTCACTTCATGGGCGACACCGGCGACCAGACCCCCGAGCGCCGCCAGACGTTCAGCGTCGATCAGGTTTTGCTGGGCGGCGTTCAATTCGAGCAGGGCGCCCTCGGCTTTCTCCTTGGAAGTGCGCAACTCATCGTCGGTCTTGCGCTTGGCGATGGCGTTTTCGCGGAAGACCTCCACCGCGCGGGCCATCGCGCCGACCTCGTCCTTGGCGCCCGTCCCCTGCAGCTGCCGATCGTAATCGCCCGATGTGATCGCGTGCATCGCCGCCATGATCTGCTGCAAGGGCAGCCGGATGCTCAACGCGATCACGATCCCCGCGGTGATGATGATGCCGAGAAAAATCACGGCGATCGACAGCACCTTGCGGGATATATCGGCCAGCGTCCGATCGAATGTTTCCTGCGCTTTCTGCTCGCGCTGCCGCATCTTGACCGACAATCCGTCGATCGCGCCGATGGCTTCGGCCTGGCTGGCGTCGATGGTGTTGCGCAACAGCTCGGTTCGGCTCGCGAGCTGCTCGGATAATTTCGCAAAGCCTTCGCGCAGCGCCACGGTCCGCGTGTTCAGTCGCTGCAGAGCCATGCGCTGCAGGTCGTTGTCGGCGACGTCGGACATGACCGGGATGGTTTTCTCGATCGTATCGGTGTTCCGGCGAGCTTCCTCGGCGGAGGCCGTCGCCAGCGAAAGATAATAGGCGTTGGCGGCGACCAGCATTGCGGTAAACGCCTCGCGGGATTTTCCAAGCGACGGCCAGATCAGGGCGTCGCGATGTCCTGTTGCGCCCTCGATGATCGAGTAAAGCCCGGCCATATCCCTGGCGGGGGCCAGCACCTGGTCCTCGTAGGTTTTCGAAATTGTGGCCTGGACGCCGCGCAGTTCGCCGAAGCCGTTGAGGAAACGCTCGGTAACGCGCTCAAGCTCCTCCACCGATCCGGACAGCATCGGATCGGTCGAGGCGCGCGTGGTCAGCGTGCCGAGCACCGCTTCGCGTAGCAGCAATATCTCGGCGAACAGTTCGGGGCTCGGCTGATTGATGTAGCGATGGATCAGGTTCTGCAGGCGGCCGGTCTCGCTCTCCAGCACCGCCAAAATCTTGTCCGACTTCCGCACCTGCCGTACGTCATCCCAGGCCGAACCGAGCACCTGGGCGCCGTTCCATATCATGGCGGCAAGCACCACGACGACCGCCGAGTTCAGCGCGGCAATCGACAGGATGCGCCAGCGGATCGGTACCGCGCGGACCAGCCCGACGATGCGAGAGCAGCCTCGTGCGGCGAGGCTCGCCGACCGTTCCGCAATTTCGTCCTGCTGGGCTGTTCCCAAGGCTAATTCACTCCACCCGGATCTGGTGGCGGCCGCCGCTGCGCTCGGCGATCAGGCGGCCGATTACTGCAGCGCCTGGACAGTCGGATAGTCCTCGCTCTGGGTATCGGCGGCGCGAAATTCCCGCGCGACCGCGCTCGTCGAGACCGCAAAACTGCGCGACAACGATTGCTACGGTCCGCGAAAGGTGGGCGCGGCTGTACACAGGCAACTTCATCCCATTATGATGATGTCGATGGCGGGAGAAAAAGGTTCAATGCAACTTAACAGAAGGCGGCGAGACATGGCGATCCTGCCAGCACCGCTGGCATCGTCAACTGTGCGCTGCGCTCAGCCTTTGCGGATTGCAACCGCCGGCGCGGGGTTTTATCAGGGCGCGCGATAGGCAAAATCGCGTTCAGCGCCTCCGCGGATTGGAATGGTTTTATGGTGAGGCCGAGTCTGAGATTTTTGCAGCTCGCTGCTGCCGCGGCAGCGGTCGCCTTCACGTCTCCCGCCTGGGCGGTCACCGACATCATGTGGTGGCACGCCATGTCGGGCGAGCTCGGCCGGCAACTGGAGAAACTCGCCGCGGATTTCAACGCATCGCAATCCGAATACCGGGTCGTACCAAGTTACAAAGGAAATTATACCGAAACCGTAACGGCGGCGATCTTTGCGTTTCGCTCGCGCGGCCAGCCCGCCATCGTTCAGGTCAACGAAATCGCGACCGCGACGATGATGGCTGCGAAGGGCGCGATCTATCCGGTGTTCGAATTGATGCGCGACGAATCGGAGGCGTTTTCCCCGGCCGCGTATCTTCCGGCCGTTACCGGTTATTATGCCGATGTCGGCGGCAACATGCTGTCATTCCCGTTCAATGCCTCGACGCCGATGCTTTACTATAACAAGAACCTGTTCCGTGCCGCCGGTCTCGATCCTGAAATGGCGCCGAAGACCTGGCTAGAGGTCGGCGCGGCGGCGAAGCGGCTGCGTGCGTCCGGTGCGGTTTGCGGGTTCACCACGTCCTGGCCCTCATGGATCAACGTCGAGAATTTTTCCGCATTCCACAACCTGCCGATCTCGACCAAAGCTAACGGCTTCAACGGTCTCGACGCGGCGCTGACTTTCAACAATCCGGTGATGGTACGCCACATTGCGCAGCTCGCGGAGTGGCAGACCACCAAGGTGTTCGACTACAGCGGGCGCGCCACGACGGCGGAGCCGCGGTTTCAAAATGGCGAATGCGGAATCTTCATGGGCTCGTCGGCGACGCGCGCCGATATCAAGGCCAATTCCAAATTCGAGGTGGGCTACGGCATGCTGCCGTACTGGCCCGATGTGGAAGGCGCGCCGCAAAACACCATCATCGGCGGCGCGACCTTGTGGGTGCTGCGGGACCGGCCGCGCGCCGAATACAAGGGCATCGCAAAGTTCTTCGGATACCTTTCCAAGCCGGAGATTCAGGCCGCATGGCATCAGAACACCGGCTATCTGCCGATTACCCGCGCGGCCTTTGATTTGACCCGCGCGCAAGGTTTTTACGATCGCAATCCCGGCACGGCGATCTCGATCGAGCAGATCACACTGAAGCCACCGACGGAAAATTCGAGAGGTGTTCGGCTCGGGTCGTTCGTTCTGATTCGCGATGTGATCGACGATGAACTGGAGCAGGCCTTCGCCGGCAAGAAATCCGCGCAAGCAGCCCTTGATTCCGCCGTCGAGCGCGGCAACCGGCTGCTGCGCCAATTCGAGCGAGCCAATCCGGACCGGTAGTTGCAGCGCCCCTCCGAGCGAGTATTGGGCGATCCGCAGGATTCCTGTACAAGGGAGCTATTGACGGCAATTCGCATCCGCCGTTGCCGGCTTAGTCGTCATGCCCCGCGAAGGCGGGGCATCCAGTAATCGCTAACGCTGGTGTTTACTGGATCGCCCGCCTTCGCGGGCGATGACTAGATAAGGAGAGAACGTTGACGACCAAGACATCTGATCCGCTTGATGATTATATCGACGCCGTCTCGAAAGCCTTGGGCCTGCCTGTCGACGATGCCTGGAAGCCGGCGGTCAAGGCCAATCTCGAGGTGTCGCTGAGGCTCGCGCGCTTGGTGGATGAATTCGTGCTGCCTGATGAAACCGAGCCGGCCAGTGTCTTTGCAGCCTGATATCGCCATGACTGTTGACCGTGATGGGCTGTCGGCCTCGGAAATAGCGCAAGGAGTGACAGGCCGGAAGATGTCGGCGCTGCGCGTCACCGAAGCGGCGCTGGCGCGAATCGCCAAACATGATCCGGTCTTGAATTCCTTCACCGACGTGACCGCGGATCGCGCGCGCGCCAGGGCGCATGCGATCGATGTCGCGATCGCGGCCGGGCAAAATGCCGGGCCGCTCGCCGGCGTCCCGTTCGCGGTCAAGAACCTGTTCGATGTGCAGGGTCTGGCGACCCGTGCCGGATCGAAGATCAATCGCGACCTCAAGCCGTCGCCGCGCGACGCCACGCTGATCAAGCGGATGGAGGCGGCCGGCGCCGTTCTGGTCGGCGCGCTCAATATGGGCGAATACGCCTACGACTTCACCGGCGAGAATGTCCACGACGGCCCGTCGCGCAATCCGCATGACGCGTCCCGGATGACCGGCGGCTCCTCGGGCGGTTCCGGCGCCGCCGTTGGCGGCGGCTTGGTGCCCCTGGCGCTGGGGTCCGACACCAACGGCTCGATCCGGGTGCCGTCGTCGTTCTGTGGAATCTTTGGACTGAAGCCGACCTACGGCCGATTATCCCGTGCAAGGTCGTTTCCGTTTGTCTTTAGCTTCGATCATCTCGGTCCGTTCGCGCGCAGCGTCGGCGATCTGGCGCTGGCCTATGACGCGATGCAGGGAGCTGACCCGGACGACGCGGCCTGCACGACCCGGCCGGCCGAGCCGGCAACGCCATTGCTTGCGCAGGACATCGGCGGCTTGCGGATCGCCATCGCCGGCGGATATTTTCAGAAGAACGTTTTTCCCGAAGCCGTAGAAGCCGTCGCCCGCGTCGCCAAGGCGCTCGGCGCCACGCGAACGATCGAAATCCCGGAAGCCGCGCGCGCCCGCGCCGCGGCCTATGTCATCACGACTTGCGAAGGCGCTTCACTGCATCTCGATCGCTTGCGAAAACGCCCGAACGATTTCGATCCGGCGGTGCGCGACCGCTTGCTGGCGGGCGCGATGATCCCCGCGCCGCTGGTCGACCGCGCGCAAAAATTCCGCCGCTGGTATCGTGCCCAGGTGATGGAGCTATTCAAATCGGTCGATGTGATCATCGCGCCGGCGACGCCCTGCGTCGCGCCGAAGCTCGGGCAGGTGACATTCGTGCTCGACGGCGTCGAACTGCCGGTGCGCGCCAATATCGGCATCCACACCCAGCCGATTTCCTTCATCGGACTTCCGGTGGTCGCGGTGCCCGTTCCGCTGGAGCCGATGCCGATCGGCGTGCAGATCATTGCAGCACCCTGGCGGGAAGATATCGCGCTGCGCGTCGCCTATGCTCTGGAACGCGGCGGTGTGGCTGCCGCGCCGCGGCCAAGAGGATTGTGAAATGGACCTCGATCTCCCCGACGTGCTCGCCGAGGTGACCGAGCAGTTTGCGCGTTACGAGAGGGCGCTGGTGTCGAACGACGTCGCCGTTCTCGGCGAACTGTTCCGCGCCGACGCCCGCACGCTTCGTTACGGCATCGGCGAGAATCTCTATGGCTATGAGGCGATCATGGCGTTTCGCGCCGCGCGCTCACCGGTGGGGCTGATGCGCACGACCGCGAAGACGGTGATCACAGCCTATGGCCGCGACACCGCCGTAGCATCGACACTGTTTTATCGCGACTCCGCTCCCGGAAAAGTGGGACGGCAGATGCAGACATGGGTGCGATTTCCCGAGGGCTGGAAAATCGTCGCCGCGCATGTCAGCATCATCGACGAGCCGCGGGATCAAAAGACATGAGACTTGAATGGATCGGATGCGCGGGCTGAGGCAATGAACGCTTGCCGCGTCAGCGGACCACCTTGCTGCTTCCCTGAGTAATCAGCCGCGCGGCGCGTTGATCGCGCGTGTAAACCCACAGCCAGCTGATCGCGACGCTAAGCCGGTGGCGCAGGCCGATCAGAAAATAGATATGCGCGATGCCCCATATCCACCACGCGATCGTGCCGCGCAGCTTGATGCGCCCGAAATCGATCACCGCCTTCCGCTTGCCGATCTGCGCCAGGCTGCCGGCGTGCTTATAGCGGAACGGCGCGAGATTGCCGCCGCGCAGGCGCGCCTTGATGGTTTGGGCGACATGACGTCCCTGCTGCTTGGCTGCCGGTGCAATGCCTGGGACCGGCTTTCCATCAGGACCTGCGATAACAACGGTATCGCCGATGGCGAAGATATCCGGATGGCCGGGAACGGTGAGATCGGGCAGCACCTGCAGGCGGCCGGCGCGGTCGGCCGGTACGCCGAGCCATTCGGCCGCGGGCGAGGCGCGTACACCGGCGGCCCAGATCAGGGTCTTGGCCTGCAGTGTTTTGCCTCCATACACGACGCCGTCGGCGGTGCATTCGGTCACGGCCTGTCCCAGCACGACTTCGACGCCGATGCTTTCAAGCGAGCGCT
>WNFR01005796.1_pt1 | contig 12647 bp, 8 predicted proteins | sample 5400221 | NCBI WGS metagenome assembly WNFR01 (sample SAMN13153357, study PRJNA577476) | soil metagenome | isolation source: 40 cm soil under Madrone tree | place: USA:California | collected 2016-06-14 | reverse complement strand
GATCCATCCGATGTTGGTCCATTACCCGATAGCTTTGTGGACTACGTCGGTGGTCACGGACGTAGTCTTTTATTTCCACCGAAACACGAGTCTGATTCTGATCTCAAAGTTTCTGATCGCGGCGGGCATCGTGGGCGCGATTCTGGCTGCGTTTCCCGGCCTAATCGACTTTCTCACGATCACTGAACCGGCAGCGAAAAAGACCGGAACGTTGCATCTCGTCCTCAACGTTTCCGCGTTGCTCCTGTTCGGCGTAAGTCTCTATCTGCGCATGAAAAACTATGGGGCGCCGGCAGTAGGTCATCATTTGCAGGTGCCGTTCGCCGTTTCAGTTGCCGGATTGATCGATATGACCATCGCCGCCAGTCTGGGAGGCAAACTGGTCTACCGATATCGGATGGGAGTTGATGAGAGCGCCCCCAAGCCGGACTCGGCATCATGAGTTTGCAGGGCGCTAGTCAGATTTCGTCTGCTTTGCCGGCCGGATCTGAGATTAGAAATTCAGCCGGTGTTGCGCTCGGCGTTGAAGTCGTAGATGAGATACATCTTCAACGCGCCTTCCTGAACTTCAGCCCGCACGTCTTTTACCTGGGCCTTTAAGGTGCCGCCGGTTGCCTGAATCGGCAGGGAAAGCGCGAGTTGGGATACGCGCAGCACTTCGAACGGGTTCAATCGCTCATCGATTGTCTTGCGCACGAATGCAGTGACCAGACCGCTGACCAGTGACGGCACGTTATCCAAAACTACTTCCTCAATATTCAAGCGGCCAAAGACGGTCTGCTTCGATTGGTCGTATGACAGGTCAACCGTTGCCCGCGCCGTCCCCTTGAACTGAATACACTGGGTGAGGATTCGATAGCTGCCCGTGAAGGCCAGGGGCGCGATAATTTTTCCGCCGGCGAATTGCACGCTCGTCTTGACGTTGCCGCCCTCGGGATTGAGTACAACGACATTGTCGCATTGAGCCTCAAAGGCCGCCGGCTGCATCCGAGCCAGCGGCTGGATTTGAGAGAGTTTGAGTTGCGGCGGACCAAGCTTTTGAAAGATCGTGTCCAGCAGCGAGTCGAAAAACTTTTCGTCAACCGTTACCGTCACTATCCCGGTAGTCGCCGCATTGGGATCGGGCGGTTTTAATGGTGCACCCGGTAGGGTACGCGCTCGAGGCGCGCCCAGAAAATACGCGGTAGCTACCGCGCCGAGCAGCAAACCTGCAATCAGAATCGAGAGGTATCTGGTCATGGTTTGATAGCCGCGGGCGAAGTTGAGACTGCGGGCGAAGGGGACGCCCCGGTCTGCGAACCCTGGCTCGAGAGCATCGCTTTGAGGATGGCCGCCACCGCGTTGGTCAGCGCATCAATCTGCTGACGAATTTTCTCCGGGGCGACTTGTGCATAACCTGCAGGCACCTCAAACAGCGACGCGGCAATGTCAGTCTTGATGTCCTTCATCTCCGCTACGACGCGCGCCGCTTTGACACCTTTCACATCGCCTGAGCTTTCCGCCAGCATTTCTGCTCGCAGCGGCAATCCGGTTTCCTTATCAACGTAGACAAAGGCCTCAGCTTTTACTTCACCGGCCTTGGTATTGGTGTTCGTTGAGGCGCTGTAACGATATTTGTCAGCCGCGCGACCGTTTATCAAGCCTTCGCCGGCTGGTTCTACTCCTTTTTTGGTTTTTAGAGCTTCAACGATTTGGCCCGGCGTCAGCAGCTTGTGCAACTGAATGCCCGTGGCGTCCTGCGACAGTTCGGCATATTGTTTTCGAGAAGGCAAAACTACGTAATGCTGGTTGTTGTGATCGAGATAGATCAGCGGCGAGCCATCCGGCAACTTGAACTCAACGCGTCGATCCTGGCCGCTGCGCGCCACCTGCACCGCGAGCGGCGGGATACCTATGGCTTTATCGCCGCCTTCGGTTTCAATGCTGAAGGTCAGGGTCGCGCTGTATTTTTCAGGCTCGCGGGTATTGATTGTCGGGCCGCGATCGGTACTTCCCGAATTCGCGTTTGCGCGGCTGACATTGGAATTTGTTGTTGCTGAATTCGCGTTGGCATTAGTATTGACGTTTGTGTTCGCCGGTTGGCAGGCACTGCCCATTAGCAACGCCAGGAGTCCCAGCACTAATCCAAAAGGCTTCAGGGCAGAGTTTTGAGCGAGCATAGTTAACCTCGGGAAGCGCGTTCCGGCGCCGTCGATAATTCATTAATCTTAGAAGGGGGTAGGCAGTCAGGATAACATGCATAGCGTCGATGAGAAAGACGGCGCGCATGAGAAGACATGATGAAGTCGGATTCTGAAAGACTTCACGCGAAGTATTGCGCTGTGTTATCTCAACTATGACGTCTCACGGTTTAGATTTTTCTTGCCTTGTTAAGTCCTTCAGGTGTATAAGGCCTTTGTTTCTCGCACGAGGTTCAACCTCTCGTCTTTTTGAAAGGAGACTCACACAGATGCGATTCCTCAAGAGCTCTCTCAGATTCTTTTTGTTAACAAGCCTCGTGGTAACCGCGTTTGCCGTTTCTACGAGCAAGCCCGCACCCTCGCCACGAGACGGCAAACAACTAACAGGGGATTCGGCAACAGCGGAGCGCTTGATGGCGTGCCCCGAAGGGTATCCGGTCAACTGCGGAGATGGCTATTGCTGCAAGCCTGGTCGGCTATGTTGCGGAGGTGGAAGCTGCTGTCCTGGGGATACACCGAATTTTTGTCCAACTTCAAACATGTGCTACAAATACTACACCGACGCCCAAAAGGATTGTGGGAGTGAGTACAAGGTTTGTGTGCCGCGCTGACGATATTGACTCACTTAATGACTCACAGGACTAAATCTTTCCTGGGTCAGCCAATAGGCGGCGAGATTCGTAGTCTCGCCGCTTTTGTTTTGATCACCCGCTTTTGAATATTTGACACTTGCACCAGCTTACGGTAAAAGGCGTTTGCTGTTCGACTCTGCGACAAACCAGGTGACCCAATGAAACATCTTTTCCTAATCGCCGCACTCGTGCTGGCAGTGGCCGCTTGCAATCTCAGCAGTAAGCTCAAAAGCAACAGCAACTCGAATTCTCGGTCGTCGTCGAGCGAGTCCACCACCGGCGGAGGCGAGCAGGTCGAGCAACCGAATCCGACCGCCGCCCAGACAGCAGCACTGGCTAACGGCGAAACCGTCAAATGGGATCAGCAAGGAATTACCTGGACATTGCCGCCGGGCTGGAAGAAACAAGAGGTTCGCAACGAATCGTTTAGCTATAGTGGTAACGGCGCGTTTCTGATCGTCGCCGTATCGATCTTGCCGCAGATGGAGAATCTAACCGATGCCAGCATCAAGGCCATGTATGAAGGGGCGAAAACGAATCAGAAGATCGGTAAGTACGACGAAGTCAGATGGCTGGCACTTGATGGCCAGCGCGGCGTCCAGTTTCGCGAATCGAAGCCCGAAATGGCCGACGACATTCGTCGCCTGCAGTGGCAAGCCTATAGAAAATACGCGGGCCAGACGCAGTTAGTTAATCTCATTCTCTCAACTAACGGCGCTGCTTTTCCCAAACATGAGGACGAACTCTACGCCATCCTTTATTCAACCAAGCTGGTGCACTAAGGTCCCAATGCAAAGAGCAAAGGGGTAAGAGCCAAGGTAATAACGGGGCGCGGACATCCTTGTCCGCCTGAGCGCGCAGCGCGAAAAACGAGGAGCGAAGCTGTCAGCTTCGCTCCTCGTGTCTTTGGAGCCGGGATCTAGAGCGCGCTGCGCGCGCTGGCGGACACAGATGTCCGCATTCCAGATTTTCAGTCCTTCTTAATTACGTTCCGATGCACCCAAACGTTGGACTTCGCTTTGTCACGAGTTTCAAAGAATACGCTGCCGGAAGATTCGCGCGTAACCGTCTGCACCCGAGACGAAACGTCTTTCTCCTTCTCGGTTCCTTTCGAGTCATCAAGAAAGCCACGAACGGCATCCGCGGGCGGCGCTGAGAATTTCTCGCCGCGACGAAGTTCGGCTATCGCTTCAATGGCGCTGGCCTTCAAGAGCTTCGGCCAGAGTTTCTTGAACAGGACACTCGAAGCGTAGATATCGGCGCTGTTGATTTTGCCGTTGATGGCAAAGACATAGCCGATGACGTCGGTTTTGCCATTAACGATTCCGGACAGCGCGTCGATGTAATTCTCAGCGGTCTTTTGCACTTCCTTATTTTCCATCGCGAGCTGAAAGCTGGTGGGCGATGCTTCGTTTTTGACGTTGCCGCCCACGTTGGCGCTGAGTTTATCCTGGGCTGCGGCAACTTCCCGCCACACTTCCCCCTGCGATCCGCGCGCCTTTGCGGCCAGTTTCACTTCGCGGCTGGCGACGGTGTTTGAGGAAGAGTTGAAGGTAGTGACTTCTTCATTTCCGCGGCGGCTCCAGCGACCATTCTCGACACAGAAGGCCGCGATTGGAATCTTGCCCGAACGCGGCGGCAGGATCAGATCGACAACCAGCATGCGATCCTGCTGGCCACCTTTTACGATGTCGCCCGACTGCACGAAGACCTCTTCGCTGGAAATATTCTCGATCGAGAGTTCGTTAACCGATCGCGTTTCGCGCACGATCACTTTCCTTTGCACCAGGGCTTCTTGCAATGTTATGAAAGTCTGCCCCTTGATTTTGTCTTTCCCATGAATCAGGAATACCGTCAGGTTTCCCTGCGTGAACGGCCCTTCCAGGCGATATTGATCTTTCTCCTGCGGCCTTTGACCCGCATGGCCACCCCAGGCACTGACAATTGCGAGCGGCGCCACTAACAGCAACACAAACCCGCTCATCAAACTAAACAAATTCATCTTCATCACTTCTTCTCCTTCCAAGTTAGCTCGTTTGAGAACTCTGCTGTGCGCTAGCCTGGGGAGATCTCTCCCACACAGCGCTAAAGCTGAAACCCGTCACTCCGCGAGTAAAGCGTGTGCGGAGACTTTGTTGGTTTAGAACGTGGACGGTGAGGCTTCTTGCGCGTTGTTGGGAGTTGCTGGTGAAATGTTTCGCTCCGCTGGTCATAGATTATAAGGGGTACTGGCAGTCTTCTTCGAGGTTCGAGTCGCTGACGATGATTCCATGTACGATGCGTCCAACCGGTTCCGGACGGCATTGATCGACCAGGATTAGGCAGCAGTGGTGATGGCTTAAATGCGGATCTAACGAACGTCCTGGTACTTCATTTCGCTTAAGAAATTGTTGAGATCCGTTCCGGCTGGTACTAGTGTCGGCGAGTCGAACGGTATCTCACGGGCTCATCAGAGGCCCTTGTTGGCATTCGCAGTCGAATGCTCTTCGTCCGCTTTCATCAGCTCCAAGCTCTTCAGAACTCGATGAGAGATCGCACCATCAAGGTGACTTTGTTCAGCTAAAGAAGCCGTAGGGTCGGTTAGCTTCCGATCGCTCAAGCCAGTTCCGCGGGAATCACAAATACAAACCAGTTTTCGATAAGGAGGTATGTACTATGGGCAAGAGAGTGAAGTGGCTGGTCATGATTTATCTGTCCGGCAATAACAATCTGTCCGAAGAGTGCGTGTTTGCTCTCACTGAGATGAGACGAGTCGGCTCTAATAAAGACGTGGCCATAGTGGCGCAACTCGACTCCAGCGTTTACAGCAATCAGCCGCTGGTTATTGATAAGGATGAAACGCCGGGCTCAACCAGACTCGCCCTCGATAGAGCGGCGGCACTCACAAAGCTCAAACGCTCAAAAGCCCCAAAGCGCAAGGCCCTGAGCTACGCCGACGAGATTCTTGAGTTTGTCAAAGGGTGCCTGGACGACTTCGAAGCTACTCGCTACATGGTTGTTTTATCAGGACACGCTGGTGGTCCGGCCTATGATTTCCTGCGGCGGACATTGCGAGGCCGCACTGACAGTCTGAGCATGCCAGAGTTAGGGCGCTTGATTGAGAAAATTAACTATCTTCCTCAATTGTCTGGCGGCAAGATAGACATCCTCGGACTTGATAGTTGCCTGATGAGCACCGCTGAGGTGGCCTACATGATTCAGAAGGATGTGAAGGTCATGATTGGCTCAGAGGGCTTCGAGCCGATGACCGGCTGGCCTTACAAGATCGTGCTGGAGGAGGTGCTTCGGTTGGGGTTGCGGCCTGGTGGCGGCAGCGATGACGAGGTAAAGGGCCTGGCCCGGAGCATCGTTTGCGATTACATCAAGTACTATACGGACTATCAAGCGGCAGCCGTGTCAGTCGATCAGGCGGCCTTCGACCTGTCTCAGACCGTCATCCTGAAGCAGGCGCTCCGGGTTTTTTCTGATCTGATGGTCAATTACCTGAACAACAAGGACTCCGCAGTCCGAAACGCCCTGGTGCTGGCGCATTGGGAAGCCCAACCTTATCTCAATGAGCAATATGTTGACTTGTACGACTTCTGCGAGCGATTGAGATTATGCTGTCCCGCTCGGCTAGCCGACGTGCATAGCGCCTGTCAGAACATCATGAACGTCCTGCGGAGCAGCGCCGCGGAACGGGATCCGAACCTGCCGAGGGATCGACACGATCCTGATTTGGCTGATGAAAAGTTTAGAGAGATCAAGGACGCCTTTGTACTTCGGTCATGCTATAGCGGAGTGACGGTGCAGTACTCCTATGGCGTCTCGATCTATTTCCCCTGGGCAAACGATCCGGCAAACCCCGACAGACTGAAAAACTACGGAAAACTTTACCTGGCGGCGGACTCGAATTGGGCAGATTTCCTTACTGCCTATTTAGAAGAGACAAAGCGGGAGATGAGACCAGGTCGAGGACCGGCAAAGCGGTTTGCTCAGCAACAGCTGAGTGGTCTCTTTAGCGCAAACATCGGCTTTGCGAGCGTTCGTAACAGCGGCAATGACCGAAACAGCGGCAACGACAGAAACAGCGGTAACGACCGGAACCTGAGCAACCAGATCGGCAGCATGCGAAATCCACCGACTGAGTTTGCTGACTGCGTCTGTGAGGTCGATGCACCGCGCGCTGGGAAACCTTCACAAAAAGCCGGGGCAAGGAAGCCCGGGCAGACGGCAATCGCATCGAGCTACGGTCCGCCAAAACCAGTTAAGAGAAAGTAAGAGAAGGGGAAGTTTTCATATTTTCAGGGTAAGATATGGCGAAGAGCCTGGTTTCCCGAAGCGCGCATGGCCAGGCCCGACGCGCCTCTCCACAGCATTCCCGGACGCCGAAGGGGAATCCAACATTCACACTCGGAGAGCGCTAATCGTCGCGCCGGATCACCATTAGTGACTCCGCCGCGCTCTTATCGAGAACTCATGGATGTCGTTTAATCAGTGCGTCAAATACAGCCTGCTCTCTCTGGCCCTCGCTTTAGTATTGCTGGAAGCGATGCTGGGAGGTCGCAGTCTAACCGGCGCTGTCTTTGCGGAGCCAAACGGAACTGAAACCGACCCAGAGGGCATTTCACTGTCCCTTTCGGATCGCGCCCGTCGGCGCGAACTCTCAAAAGGCGAGGCCCATTCCTATTACATTACCCTCCATGCAGGAGAATACCTTCGCGCTGTTCTCCGACAGCTAGGCCCGGATGCGCGCGTAACGCTCTTTGCTCCGGCTAATAAAGAGTTGGCCCAACGCAACTGCCGAGAATTCGGGCCGTCGCCGATCTCGCTGATTGCCGACGCTGACGGCCGCTATCGGCTTGAAGTGCGCATGCTGGAGACCGCCAATGCGCGCGAGCAATACGATCTCAAGATTGAAGCGATCAGACGCGTCACTGCAGAGGACAGACGGCGCGTCACTGCCGAAGAGATGGTGGCTGAAGGCGAACAACTGCTGAAGGAACAGAAAGCCGAGTCGAGCCGCACGGCGATCGACAAGTTCAAGGATTCTTTGACGATATGGCGGGCCGTCCATGATCGGCGAGAAGAGGGCCGGACCCTCAGACTGATCGGAGATGTCTACCAGCCTCTCTCGGAGTATCAAAACGCGCTACTGGTTTACCGACAGGCCCTCGCGCTCGATGGTGAAGCAAAGGACCGCGAAGAGGAGATTGCAGCCCTGAACCAGATCAGTTCTGTTTACATATTCTTGAGTGAGAATGACAAGGCGCTGGAAGCCGGCACGACTGCGTTGAAACTTAGCCAGGACAGCGGCAATCGCCGTGGAGAAGCGGCCGCGCTAAGTAATATCGGCGAGGTGAACAATTGGTCAGGCGACCTGCAAAAGGCCCTGGCGTTTTATCGACGCTCTTTATCTATCTGGCAGGCAATCAATGATCGTCGTGGACAGGCTCAGACTTACACCTATCTGGGTTATACCTACTCAGATCTGGGTCAGGTCAAGGAAGCTCGCGAGGCTTATGATCGGGCCCTCTCTTTGTGGCAAGCCGCCAACGATCTGCGCGGCCAGGCGCTGACCCTCAGTGCTCTGGGGCGCTTTTACTCTCGCGTCGGCGAGCGGCAGACGGCGCTCGACTTTTTTTCTCGCGCCATGCAACTCAGTCAACAAGTAGGCGACCCGATTGAAGAAGCGAGAACCTGTAGCGGCATTGCGTATATCTACAATGATACGGGCGAGCCGCGACGGGCCCTCGAGTATTATGACCGCGCGTTGTCACTTTTTCGCCTGGCAAAATATCCCAATGGCGAAGGCGGTGTCCTTAATGACTATGCGGGAGTCTACTTTTCTTTGGGGGACTATCAGAAGGCGTTGGAGTATCTTCAGCAATCCGTCTCGATCTTCCGAAGTACGGGCAATCGTCGCATGGAGATCGTCGGACTGAGGGACATCGGCCGAGTCTTTGACGCGCGAGGCGATAAGGCCATGGCTCTTAGAACCTACCTGCGAGCCCTGTCCTTTTATCATTCTGAGAAAGGCCTGCGCGGTGAGGCCATCACTCTAAACCTTATCGGCGACATCTTTCAGGGACGGGGAGAGTTGCCAAAGGCCTTCAATTATTACACCAGAGCCCTGGTGCTCTGCCGCCAGGCCGAATATCGTCTCGGCGAAGGGGCGACTCAATACAACATTGCGCGTCTCGAGCGAGACCGTGGGAACCTGGCCGAAGCTCGCCTTCGAATGGATCAGGCGTTGGGAGTGGTGGAATCTCTCCGTCGAAAGGTCACCAGTCAGGACTTGCGCGCTTCGTACTTCGCCACCGTGCGGCAGCATTACGAACTCTATGTAGATATTCTAATGAAATCGCAAAAGCAGGATTCCAACACGGCTTTTGCAGTTGCGGCGTTCGATATCAGCGAAAAAGCTCGTGCGCGTTCGCTGCTTGAATCATTGAACGAAGCACGGGCTGACATTCGACAAGGTGTCGAACCGGTGCTGCTGGAACGAGAGCGCAATCTGGAACAAGCAATCAACGCCAAGGCCGAGCGACATGCACAAGTGGTCGCCAGCAAGGATGACCCCCAGGCCCAGACCCTTGCCCGAGAACTAAATCAATTGACCACGGAATACGATGAAGTCAAGGCCCAGATCAAATCCAGGAGTCCGCGCTATGCCGCGCTGACGCAGCCACAACCCCTGAGCTTGAAAGAAATTCAGAACCGTCTGCTGGATGATAATTCTTTATTGCTCGAGTACATGCTCGGTGACGAGCGGAGTTATTTGTGGGCGGTTACGCGCACTGAGATTTCGAGCTATGAATTGCCGCCACGAGTTCAAATTGAGGACGCCGCGCAAAAATTCCGCAAGCTGCTAACGGCACATCAACCGATCGCGGGCGAGTCATTCGATCAACGTCAGGCCCGAATCAAGGAAGCCGATGATCATATCTGGCAAGCGGCTGAGTCCTTCAGTCAAATGATCCTCGGTCCGGTGAGCAGCAAACTCGGGACTAAGCGATTGCTGATCGTTCCCGACGGCGTGCTGCAGTACATCCCTTTTCAGGCTTTGACGGAGCCGCAGAAAACAAGAAGCGCAACGGCGCCGGCAAACACGCCTGGGGACTCAGGTGAACAAATCCCCCTCCTGGTCGGTCATGAGATCGTCAACGAACCCTCCGCTTCCGCGCTGGCCCTGGTGCTGAGTGACACTTCGCAACGCCAGCCGGCACCCAACAGCATCGCCATTTTTGCGAATCCGGTATTTGATGTGGACGACCCCCGGGTTAAGTCACGCGGAACAACTCAAGCACAATCAGCCGATTCGACGGAGATGGTAGAAGTGCAGGAAACTTTCCGTGATATAGGCTTTGGCGAAGGGAAAATTCCGGCGCTACCGGCTTCTCGTGACGAAGCCGAAGCCATCATGGCGGTCGCCCCCCCGGGTACGGGAATGAAAGCCCTCGGCTTTGACGCCAATCGCGCCGCGATCACGAAACCTGAGCTGGCGCAGTATCGAATCGTGCATTTTGCGACGCATGGTTTTATCGATTACCAGCATCCCGAACTGTCGGGACCCGTGCTTTCGCTCGTCGATCAGAATGGAAGACCGCAGGAAGGTTTTGTGCGCCCGCACGATATCTACAACCTAAAACTGTCCGCCGACCTGGTAGTGTTGAGCGCCTGTAATACAGGACTGGGAAAGGACGTTAAGGGCGAAGGCTTGATCGGCCTTACGCGCGGTTTCATGTACGCGGGCGCCGGGGGCGTCGCCGCTTCATTGTGGAAGGTTGACGACGACGCCACGGCCGAATTAATGAAACACTTTTATGAAGGGATGTTTAAGCGAGGGCTCACTCCGGCGGCCTCTTTAAGAGAAGCGCAGCTGGGGATGTGGATCCAGAAGCGTTGGCATGCACCCTACTATTGGGCCGCGTTCGTCATCCAGGGTCAATACGACCAGCAAGAGATGACTGGCTTTCAACGTTCGCCGGCAAAGCCATTAGCGATTGCGGCTGGTGTTGGCGTGACGCTCTTCCTGGCGGTGATTCTTCTCTTTAGGCGAAGACGGAAAAGGATTCTTTAGGTACAATACGGCGGGCCAGGCGATGCACGGATTAGCGCAGTATCGCCTTAGTCCCGCAAACTCAATGAACAAAAACTGGGACTTGACTCGAGAATCCTTCGAAGCACTCTTAGCCTGGCTAGATCCAAATCGCGAAGTAGCAGGCCAAAAATACGAGGACATTCGCACACGGCTGATCAAAATCTTCGCGTGTCGGGGTTGCTACGAACCCGAAGACCTTGCGGATGAAACGATTAATCGGGTCACCAACAAGCTTGAAGAGATCGAAGCTACCTTCATCGGCGAGCGCGCACGATATTTCTATGGCGTAGCAAACAAAGTGCATCTCGAATATCTGCGGAAAAAACCGGCCCCACATTTGCCGGTCGTGACCAACACGTCTGAAGAAGCAGAACGTCGATATCGATGCCTTGATCTATGCGCTAGCAGGCTTACTCCCGAAAATCGCGAACTGGTTTTTCAATACTATCAAGAAGAAAAACGGGCCAAGATAGAACACCGCAAATACCTGGCGGATCGCCTCGGAATTGCCGTCAACGCATTGCGCATCCGGGCGCACCGCATTCGCAAGTCCCTTCAGGATTGTGTCAGGGAATGCCTTGAAGAAGCGACCGCATGAAATGATATGGGCCAAAAGATCATCTTAGTTGGGGGCGAGGATTAGAAGTACTTGAAGTCACAGATGGAAACGCAACAAGCAATCAGGCAATACCTGCTTGGGATACTCGCCCAAGAGCAGGCAGTGGAGCTGGAAGAGCGGCTGCTTAATGACAGTGAACTCTACGAAGAGCTGCTAATTGCAGAAGATGAACTGGTTGATCAGTTTCTCAGCGGTGAGATGCCTGACGCGGAACGAGAGACGGTCGAAAAGCATTTTCTTCGGGCGCCCGGGCGACAGGAGCAATTGCTCTTCGCTCGCACGCTGAAAAAATACGTGTCCACCAATGGGCCGCAGGCCGTCAAGAACCCAGGGGCCCAGCAGAAAACGGTAGATGAAAGAAGATCTTGGTTATCGCGGTTGTTTCCGCGATATCCCGCCCTCGCCTTCTCGCTCGCCGCTGCTCTGGTGCTGATAATTGTTGGTGGAATCTGGTTGGCAAACAGAATTAGAAATCGAACTAACGAGCCTCAAGCAGTTTGGGCGATCGAACTCACTCCCGGGCTGCAGAGGGATGAAGGTGGAGTTAAGAATTTTGCAATACCTGCCAACATTGACGCGGTTCGCCTACTACTCGATTTGCCCGAAGGTCAATACCAATCCTATGAAGCCATCGTCATGGATGTCGATGGCCGCTCAGTGACCACCCGCAAAAACCTCAAGGCTCAATCGGCAAAGGGCCGCCAGATTGTCGCCGTAGACGTGGAGCCGGCTCTCTTAACTCCAGGCGATTACCGGGTCAAGCTTAGTGGATTGTCCGCCAGCGGAAGCCTTGAAAGTTTGGGTAGCTATCCCTTCAAAGTCCTCAAGAAATAGCCAGTCAATGCTACTTTCACCAAATACTTGAGCCCTGCCGCAGAGCCTGGTTTCAGCTGTTTTCTCTTTCCCTCAGAAATTTTATTGTTCGACCGTGAAATGTTCTGGCAGATCCTGACATATAGCAACAGACGTGGCTAGATAGGATTAGAAGTTGTTAGGACCATCACCTGGTCAGCGAAAGGCTCAGAATCTCACCCCACACAGTTAGACGCAGTCCTCACAGAGCGGTGGATCGAAGGCGGTTGAAAACAACCGAATTCGGCCCGCCGCTTCATTTTTTTTCGAACCTAATCGGG
>WNFR01005795.1_pt1 | contig 12647 bp, 9 predicted proteins | sample 5400221 | NCBI WGS metagenome assembly WNFR01 (sample SAMN13153357, study PRJNA577476) | soil metagenome | isolation source: 40 cm soil under Madrone tree | place: USA:California | collected 2016-06-14 | reverse complement strand
CAGGGGGTCATGCTCGCTGCTGAAGCGCAGCAGTTCGTTGGCCTTGCTCACGCGGGCGAATGCCCAGGCGAGTGCCGCGCAGATCAATGCGATGAACAGCGCGCCCGCAAGAATCAATTGCTGACGCAGGCGCTGGCCGCGCATTTCGGAAACCTTGAGCGAATTGTCGCGCCGCAGGAGTTCGAGTTCGCGAGCCTTGCGCTCATCGTCGAACTGCGCGGAGAGCTCCAGGAACGCGCGCTGCCGCGTGCTCGTCATGAACTTCTCGCTGATCTGGTCATAGCGGTGATAGGCCTGGATCGCCATCATCAGGTAGCCTGCGTGCTCCAAGGCGTCGGCGTATTCCCGAAGCAGCTGTTTTGCGCCGACGAGGTCGCTGCCGGCGAGCGCTTCGTCTATCGCCCCTTCCGCGAGCTTTTCTCCGGCCTTTACCCTGCCGAGTCCGATGTAGGCCAAGCCCTCGTTGAAGAGAGCGATTTGCTCACCCTCGCGGTGGTTGGCCCGCAACATGATCGGCAGCGCTTGCTTGGAATACTTGAGCGATTCGGCGAAGTCACGGGTCTTCAAATACGAATCGCCGAGATTGAGCAGCGCGAGTTCCAGCCATTTACCGCTTCCCGAGCGCTTCGCATGCTCCAATCCCGCCAGCGAGCCGCGCCGCTCCTGGGCTCGATCCCCGTGGCGATCCGCTATGTCGGATACGCGCTCCTCGGTTTCCACCAATGCCCCCTCATCACCCAAGCGAGTGGCGAGACTGCGCGCCGATTTCAACAGAATCGTAGCCCGATCGAAATTGCCGCTGTCCGAGTAGACAACGGAAAGCGAAAGCATCGCGCGCAGGGTCCGCGTTTCGTCGTGCATCTTGTTCGCGAGATCCATCGCCTGTTCCAAAAAGGGCAGTGCCGCCTCGTCCTGCCCGAGGATACGCAATACATGGCCGCGCAGGGACAGCGTGCGATAGCGCTCGGTATCGGAACGCATTGAAGTGATGTCGATCTGCTTGAGTTCGTTTTCGGCCGTCGCGAACTCCCTGTGCTGGCTCGCTGAAAACGCCCGCACGAAGTGGCGCGCGCGAACCGCCGCCGCATCGCGCGCGATCCCGTCGAGCCGCTGCACGACGGCGTCCACGTCGTTGTCTCGGGTGCTGTCCGCATAGACCATTCCGCGGATTTCGAGCATTTCGATTTCCGCTGCGGAGGAGTCCGCCGCCGCCGCCGGCGCCGCATCGACCATCTGAGCGGCGCGCTCAGGATCCGACCACTCCAGCAGCTCGAGCTGATCGGCAAAAGTCGACTCTGCGGCAGCCACGGATGCAACCGTTCCGGCCAGCAAAAGGACTGTTCCGATCAACCCGAGCTTGTTCGATTTTCCCATGTCGCCCGTATTAGACCGCAGCGCAGCACCACATGAACGCATTTTTGCCATGTTCACACGCAAAGTGGCGTGATGAAGGTCATCTCTCGGAAGTTACGCCGGGGTCTACCCGAACGAGGGGCGCCAGGAGTGTGACGCGCGTCTTCGCAAAGGGACTGTGAAGCGCGTTTTCGCAGGCGGGGCGGCCGCGGCGGGCCGCTCAATCGTCGAATGCCGAATAAACCAGATCCCGGAATAGCGTGCGGTAATAGTCGCGGCGCCCCGGTGCCTGAATGAGCAGCAGGGCGAACATCTGCTCCGCGGGATCGACCCAGAAAGTGGTGCCGGCGAGGCCGCCCCAGAAATACTGGCCGACCGAACCCGGCACGGAAGCGATGCCGGCGTGAAGCCGGACGGCAAAACCCAGGCCGAAACCGTGGCCGGGGAGCAGAAGATCGGTTGCGCCGGTAATCGGTCCCAGATGATCCGCCGTCATGAGCTCGATCGTCTTGCGGCTGAGGAGCCGGCGTCCGTCGAACGTACCGCCGTCGAGCAGCATCTGCAGAAAGCGCGCGTAATCGCTCGCCGTGGATACCAGGCCGCCGCCGCCCGACTCGAATGTCGGTGGATCGCGGACCTCGAGCAGCTGCACCGTTGTGCCGCTGTCCGGATCCCTGGTGAAAGCCTCGGCGAGGCGCGAGTGATGACGTTGGGGCACGCTAAATGCGGTATCGACCATGCCGAGCGGCGCCAGGATATGCTGCTCGAAGAACACGCTCAAGGGCTGGCCGGACAGCACCTCGATGAGGCGGCCGACGACATCGGTGGAGCGGCTGTATTCCCAGCGCGTCCCCGGCTGATGAAGCAGCGGAATCTTGCCGAGCGCAGCGACCTGGTCGGCGTTGCTTTGCGCGCGGCTGTGCAGCCGCCCGCTCTGATACATCTTGTACACCGGCCCGGAACCGCGGAATTCATAGGTTAAGCCCGACGTATGACGCAGAAGATCCTGAATGGTGATGGCGCGCTCGAGCGGCACCCGCTCGATCTCTCCGCCCCGCTCCACCGCGACTTGGAGGCCGGCGAGATCGGGCAGATATTCCTCGACCGGATCGCTGAGCAGGAAGCGCCCTTCCTCCCACAGCATCATGGCGGCCACCGAAGTGATGGGCTTGGTCATGGAATAGATGCGGAAAATCGCATCCCTGGCCATCGGCGCTCCGCTGGCGGCATCTCGCAGGCCAAAACTGTCGAAAAACCCCACCCGGCCGCGCCGGGCGACCAGTGCGACGGCGCCGGGGAGACGCCCGCGTTCGATCTCGCCGCGCAGCACCGCGCCCAGGCGGGCGAGCCGATCCGGCGAGAGACCGATTTCCTCGGGTGCGGCGAGCGGAAGAATCTTTCGCATCAGGACACCTGTAGCAGCGTGGGAAGCTCGGTCAACGAATCAAGAAGCAAGTCGCACTCCAAGGTGCGCGGATCGCGGCCCTCGTTGTATCCATACGATACACAGACGACCGGAATGCCGGCGGCGCGCGCCGCTTGCACGTCGTTCACGGAGTCGCCGATCATCAAGGCCTCGGATGGCCGCACCTTCAGCGACTCGCACGCAAAGATCAGCGGCTGCGGGTCCGGCTTGCGCCGCAGGCAGGTATCTCCGCCGACCACCACATCGACCCAGGCGCCGAGACCCAGCCGCCGGAGCAGCGCCGCGGCAAAGCGATGCTGTTTGTTGGTGACCACTGCGGTGCGCAGTCCCGCGTCGTGCAAGGCGCGGAGCGATTCCGCGGCGCCGGCGTACGGCCGTGCACTGTCTTCGTCCGACTCCTCGAGCCGGCCATAGAAGTGAAAGAAGCGCTCGAGCATCTCGGCCTGGGCCGGAGCGCCGAGGATGCGGCCCTGCGAGGCCGCGGCGCGCTCGATCAGAATCAGCGGGCCGCGGCCGATCATGCGCCGCACCTCGTCCTCGGCCAACGGTTTGCAGCCATACTCGGCCATGGTCCGGTTGAGCGCCAAGGCGATGTCGGCCGCGGTATCCAGCAGCGTGCCGTCGAGATCGAACAATACCGCCGCAAGGCGCCGTCCCCGCCAGTTCGCGCCCGCGGGGTCATGCATCGAGCGTGATGCTGACGGGGCAATGGTCGCTGCCCATGACGGCCGGATGGATCTCGGCGGCCTTCACCGCGTCCCGCAATTGCCGCGAGACGAGAACGTAGTCGATTCTCCATCCGACGTTCCGCGCCCGTGAATTGGCGAAATGGCTCCACCACGAATAGTGCCCGTTACCCTGCGTGAAGAGCCGGAAGGTGTCGACGAAACCGGCATCCACCAAATTCTGGAATCCCCGGCGTTCTTCGTCCGTGAAACCCTTCTTGCCGCGATTCGGCTTGGGGTTGGCCAGATCGAGCTCGGTATGCGCCACATTGAGGTCGCCGCAGAAAATGACCGGCTTGGTCTTCTCCAGCTGGTTGCAATAGGCGAGGAAGGCGGGATCCCAGTGCTTGAATCGCAGCGGCAGACGGCTGAGATCGTCCTTGGCGTTCGGCGTGTACACCGTCACGACGTAGAATTTTCCGAATTCCGCCGTCATGACCCGCCCTTCCTCGGCGCTGTCGCGCTGCAGTTCATCGGCGAAGGAGAAGCGTTTTGCAAACTCGAGAGGGAAACCGTTGGTCACGGACAGCGGCTCTTGCTTCGAAAAGATCGCCGTGCCGGAATAGCCCTTCTTCACCGCGGAATTCCAGTACTCGCGATAGTCGGGCAAATCGATCTCGAACTGCCCGCGCTCGGCCTTGGTCTCCTGAAGACAGACGATGTCGGGCTGAAACTTCTCGAGAAACGGTTGGAATACCCCCTTCTTGATCACTGCGCGAATGCCGTTGACGTTCCAGGAGAAAATCTTCATCGAAAATCTCCCGGTTCGGACACCGTCCAACCGGCCCCCAGGGCCTTGTACACGGCGATCAACGACGTGGCCGCATCGGTGCGGCTCTGCGACAGCAGCAACTCCGCGCTCAGCGCCGTGCGCTCCGCATCGAGAACTTCGAGAAAATCGATCAATCCACCTTCGAATCGCTTGCGCGCCAGATCAGCCGCCTTGTCGCTCGCGGTCGCCGCCAGTTGCAGCGCTTCGCGTCGGGATTGCGAACGGCCATAGGTGATCAGCGTGCCTTCGGTGTCTTCGAGCGCGTTCAACACCGCCCCCTCGTAGCCGGCGAGAGCCGCGTCGCTCTCCGCCTTCGCCGAGCTGATTCGCGCACGCACGCGGCCGAGATCGAGGGCGGCCCAGGTGATGCTGGGCCCCACCGAGAAGGTCTCCGCGTCGGCCTTGCCGAAGGCGCCGAAGGTGGGCGCCTGGTAGCCCCAGCTACCGACCAGCGTGACCTTGGGGAACATGTCCCCCGTGGCGACGCCGACGCGCGCCGTGGCGGCGGCCAGCCGGCGTTCCGCCACACGGATGTCTGGTCTGCGCCGCAGAAGCTGTTCCGGCGTACCGATGGCGTTCAAGGCGGGCAGCGTAGGCATGGGCGCCTGCGGCGACAGCCGCTCACCGAGCGCCGTGGGCTGCCGGCCGGTGAGCACGCTCAGCCGATACATGGTCGTCGCAATCGATGCCTGCAAGGTCGGAATGGACGCCAATGTGGTTTGCCACTGAGCCTCGGCGCGCGCCGTGTCGAGCTCATTGCCTCTGCCCGCCTCCAGCCGGGTCCGCGTGAGCTTTGCCGTGCTCAATTGGTTGTCGGCATTGCGCATCGTCAGCGTCAACTGGTCCTGGAGTCCGCGCAAGATGAAATAGTCGCGCGCCACTTCGGCAATGACGCTGACGCGGGCATCCCGCAGCGTCGCGGCGCCGGCGCCGACATCGGCGCCTGCCGCTTCGACGTTGCGCCTGACGCGCCCGAACAGATCGAGTTCCCACAAGCCGTCGAAGGCACTCTGTGCGCTGTCGAACTCACGGTCATGCCGGTCGAGGGACGGCAACTGCTGCTTGGAATCCAGGATGTGGTTGTAGCCGCCCGCGAACGTGACGGTCGGAAATTGATCGAATCCGGTGAGGCGGCCGGCCGCGCGCGCGGCCTGCAGATTGGCCTCCGCCACCCCCAGATCCTTGTTGTGCGCCAGCGCATCGTCGATGAGGCCGTTCAGCAAGGGGTCCGCAAAACCGGTCCAGTATCGCTCGACAGTATCCCCGCCCTCGAGGCCCGGCTCGCCCGAGTTGGCAAAATGCGCATCGACCGGCGTCTCCGGTCGATGATAGTTGGGGCCCACGGCACAGCCCGCGAGCATCGCCGCCCCGGCAGCACCCGCGATGAGACCGCGCCACACACGGCGGGACCTCGGCTGGTCGGGCCGCCGATCGCCGGGTTGCACGCGGCTGCGCGTCACGCGGTTGCACGTCACGGGGCTACGCACGGCCGGGCTCCTCTTCGGCGGCGGAGACCGGCGGCAGCGCGGTTCCCGCGGTTCCCACATTTCTGCGTTTCTCCACCCACAACTCGATGGTCACGAAGAATACCGGCGTCAAGAACAAACCGAAGAACGTCACGCCCAGCATGCCGGAGAACACGGCGATGCCGATCGCCTGGCGCATTTCGCTGCCGGCGCCGCTCGCGGTCACCAGAGGGATCACGCCCATGATGAACGCGAACGAGGTCATGAGGATGGGCCGCAGACGCAGCCGGCATGCCTCGATCGCCGCGTCGATCGGCGCCAAGCCATGCTCGACGCGCTCGCGCGCGAACTCCACGATCAGGATGGCGTTCTTGCATGCGAGTCCGACGAGCACGATGAAGCCGATCTGGGTGAGCACATTGTTGTCCGAGCCCTTCAACCACACGCCCGTCATCGCGAACAGCAGGCACATGGGCACGATGAGAATCACGGCGAGCGGCAGCGCCCAGCTCTCGTACTGCGCGGACAGAATCAAGAACACCAGCATGACACAGATGGGGAACACGAAGAGTGAGGTGTTCCCCGCGGACTTCTGCTGGAAGGTCAAATCGGTCCATTCGTACCCGAAGCCGGTCGGCAGGGTATCGCGCAGCACGCGTTCCATGGTGGCCGAGGCCTGGCCGGAGGAAATCCCGGGTGCACCCTGTCCGTTGATATCCGATGCCAGATAGACGTTGTAGTGCGACACGCGGTCCGGTCCCGCTTCGAAGTGAACATCGGCCACCGCTCCCATCGGCACCATGTCGCCGCGCAGGTTGCGCATCTTCAAGTTCGCAATGTCTTCGGGCTGGCTGCGGAACTGCGGCTCTGCTTGAGCATACACTCGATAAGTTCGCCCGAAGCGATTGAAATCATTGACATAAATGGAACCCAAATAGGCTTGCAGGGTATCGAATACATTGGACAGGGGCACGGCCTGATTCTTGGCCTTGACTCGATCCACGTCTGCATAGAGCTGCGGCACGCTGTTCTGAAACGTCGTGTACGTGGCGTAAGGGTTGAGCTCGTGCTGTTGCCGCGCCTTGTTCAAAACCTCCCCCGTGACCCGCGCGAGCTCGTCGTAGCCATGCGCACCGCGGTCCTGCAAGAATAATTTGAAGCCGCCGGTGGTGCCCAGGCCCTGAACGGGCGGCGGCGGCACGGCGAATATCACCGCATCCTGAATGGCGCTGAATTTCTTGTTGAGCGCTCCTGCGATGGCGCCGGCCGACAAGTTCTTGGTCGTGCGCTCATCGAAGGGCTTGAGCGGGAAGAACAGCACGGCCGCGTTGCTCAAGTTGACGAAGCCTTGCACCGAAAGACCCGAAAATCCGATGACATGAGCGACGCCGGGGGTTTCCTGCGCCATCTTCGACATCTGCCGCACCACCCTTTCAGTGCGATCGAGCGAGGCGGCATCCGGCAATTGCACGATGCCGATGAGGTATTGCTTGTCCTGCGCGGGAATGAAGCCGCCGGGCACGATGTTGAAGATGCCCCAGGTCGCGGCCAACAGGCACGCGAATACGCCCAGCACCACGACGCGGATCGCCGCGATTCGCCGCACGCCGTGGCCGTAACGCTCCGAGGCCCTTTCGAAGGTGCGGTTGAACAGCGCGAAGAATCGCCCCAAGACCCGATTGATGGCGCGCTGGAATGCGTCCGGCGGCGCGCCCCTCGGCTTCAGCAGCAGCGCGGCCAGCGCCGGCGACAAGGTCAGCGAGTTGAACGTGGAGATGAGGGTGCTTGCCGCAATGGTGATGCCGAATTGACGGTAGAACTGACCGGTGAGTCCGCTGACGAGGGCGACCGGAATGAACACGGCGCACAGCACCAGTGCGATCGAGATGATCGGCCGGGTCACCTCGCCCATGGCCGCATGCGCCGCCGCATGTGGATTCAAGCCCTGCTCGATCTTGCGTTCGATGTTCTCGACCACCACGATGGCGTCGTCGACCACGATGCCGGTGGCGAGCACCAGGCCGAACAAGGTCAACGAATTGATCGAAAAGCCCGCGAGCACCAAGACCGCCAGCGTACCGATGATGGCGACGGGCACGGCGACCAGCGGGATGACGCTCGCCCGCCAGGTCTGCAGGAACACGACGACCACCAACACCACCAGCAACACCGCCTCGAACAGGGTATGCACCACGGCCTCGATGGAACTGCGCACGAATATCGTGGGGTCGTAGTCGATTTCGTAGCTGACGCCCTCCGGAAAGCTCTTTGCGAGTTCCTTCATGGTGGCGCGCACGGAATCCGACAGCTGCAGCGCATTTGCGCCCGGCAGCTGGAATACCGGAATCGCGACCGCCGGACCTCCGTCCAGCATGCTGCGCAGCGCGTAAGTGTCGGGTCCGAGTTCGAGCCGCGCGATGTCGCGCAGATACGTCGTCTCCCCGTTGGCCCCGCTCTTCACGACGATGTTGCCGAACTCTTGTTCCGTCTGGAGGCGGCCCTGGGCGTTGACGATGTACTCGAACTGAGTGCCGGGAAGCGACGGCTGGCCGCCGATCTGGCCCGCCGCCACCTGCACGTTCTGTTCCCGTACCGCGGCCAGCACTTCATCGACGTCCATGGAGCGCGCCGCGATCTTGCCGGGGTCCAGCCACAATCGCATGGCGTAGTCGCCGGAACCGAATACGCGCACATCGCCCATGCCCGGCAGGCGCGCCAGCACATCCTTGATCTGAATGACCGCGTAGTTTCGCAGGTACAGCGAGTCATAGCGGCCGTCGATGGAACGCAGGAACACCACCATCGTCAGGTCCGGCGAGCGCTTCTGAGTCACCAGGCCGATCTGGCGCACCGCATCGGGAAGGCGCGTCTCGGCCTGCGACACGCGGTTCTGCGTCTGCACTTGGGCGATGTCGAGATCGGTACCCAGCTTGAACGTCACGGTGATCGAGAAGGCGCCGTCGGGCGTCGCGGTGGAACTCGTGTAGATCGCGTTCTCAACGCCGTTGATCTCCTGCTCGAGGGGCGTGATCACGGTTTCCGCGATGGTCTTCGGCGAGCCGCCGGGATATTGACCGCTGACCACCACCGTCGGGGGCACGATCTCCGGATATTCGCTGATCGGAAGCACCGGCATCGCCAGCAGGCCCGCCACGGTGATCAGAATGGCGAGCACCGTCGCGAATATCGGTCTTTCAATGAAGAACGACGAAATATTCATCGCTGCGGCCTCAACCGGACGCCGGCGCAGCGGCGCCCGCCACGGCCGCGCCCATCGTGACCCGCTGCGGAGCCACGGTCACGCCGGGATGCACGCGCTGGGCGCCGTTCACCACGATCACGTCTCCCGGCTTCAGTCCCTCGCGTACGATGCGCAAACCCTCGATGACGCGGCCGAGTTTCACCTGGCGGTACTCGATCTGATCGTTGGCGCCGAGCAGCAGCACGTACTTCTGGTTCTGATCGGTGTTGACGGCGCGATCCTCGATCAAGATGGCCGAATATTCGCCGCTCACCAGCAATTGCACCCGTGCGAACAAGCCGGGCGTGAATTGTCCGTTCTTGTTTTGCAGCACGGCCCGCGCGCGGATCGTTCCGGTCTGCGGATTGAGCTGATTGTCGACGAAATCGAGGCTTCCGGCATGCGGGAACCCGTCCTCGTTGGCCAGGCCGACCTGCACGGGATTTTGCGCGCCGTTCGAGCCCGGGCCCACCGAATGCGCGATCTTCGAATAGCGCAGGTAGCTCTGTTCATCCGCGTCGAAATACAAGTACATGGGATCCATCGACACCACCGACGAGAGCAAGGTGCCGCCGTTGGTTCCGCCGGTGACCAGATTCCCGCGCGTCACCTCCGCGCGGCTGACCCGCCCATCGATCGGGCTCGTGACCCGCGTGAAGTTCAAATTGAGCGACGCCGTTTCGAGGGCAGCCTCGGCCCCGCCCTCATTGGCTTCGGCCTGCGCAACCGTGCTCTTGCGCTCATCCAGCTCCTCCTGGGAGACGGCGCCGCTGTCTTTCAGCCGCTGCACCCGGGCCAATTCGATGCGCGCGAGCTCGAGCGCGGTCTTGTAGCGCTTGACGTCCGCGGCAGCGCGATCGTATTCCGCCTGGTAGGGCCGCGGATCGATGACGAACAGCAGATCGCCGCGCTTGACCTGGCTGCCCTCGGTGAACGCCAGCTTGTCGATGTAGCCCGAAACCCGCGGGCGGATTTCGACGGTTTCCACGGCCTGCAGCCGTCCGGTGAACTCATCCCAATCCTTGACCCGCTTCTCCAGCACCTGGGCTACGGTCACCTGCGCCGGCGGCGGCTGGGCGCTGCCACCCGATTTGGCGCACCCTCCGACCAGTAACAGCGCACCCACCGTGGCGCCGGCCATGCTCGCAATGAAAACTCTCGTCACACCGGTCTCCCTGAATCCGAATTCAACTCTGGCAGGATTTCAACACAAGACGGGCGGCGATTGACCTCCCTTATGGGTACTTATGGGTAAAATCTCAAAACAAAATGGTATTGACAATCATTCGCATTCGCGTTCACAATGCGGTCATGATCATATGCGTCTGCAAAGCGGTTTCCGACAGGCACATCAAGTCCGCCGTGAAGAGCGGAGCCAGGAGTCTGCGCGATCTCACCCGTGAACTCGGGGTGGGCACCTGCTGCGGGAAATGTGTCCCCGAAGCCAGGGCCACCCTATCCGCCTCCCTCGAGCCGCGCGGCGAGTCCGCGGTGCTCGCGGCCGCGCACGCATGCTTCCGCCGCACCGGTACCGAATTCGCCGTCTAAAGCCTCGACTCATGCCGCGAAGCGGATTTCGGGCATAGAATCGCGGGCTGTTCTCTGAACAATCCACGCCATACAACACCCAAGGGGCTGCCGTGCAGGGCGACGCAAAAGTCTTGGAGTTCCTCAACCAGGCCTTGAAGAACGAACTGACCTCCATCAATCAGTATTTCCTGCATGCCCGCATGCTCGATAACTGGGGCATGAAGCGCCTGGGCAAGATCGAATACCAGGAATCGATCGATGAGATGAAGCATGCGGACCGGCTGGTCAAACGCATACTTTTCCTCGAAGGGCTGCCGAACCTGCAGGACCTCGGCAAGCTGTTCATCGGCGAGGACGTGAAGGAAATCTTGCTCTGCGATCTCAAGCTTGAAATGGCGGCGCACCCCTTGTACGAGGCCGCCATCGAGCACTGTGAATCGGTCCGGGACTTCGTCACCCGCGAGCTCCTGGTCCACATCCAGAAGAGCGAGGAAGAGCATATCGACTTCCTCGAAGAACAGCTCGGACTCATCGACAAGATGGGCCTGCAAAATTACATACAATCCGCCACCGGCGAGCCGAACGAGAGCGGTTCCGCCTGAGGAGCGACCCGCGTCGGGCGAACCATCGTGATATTCCACTTGCCCTGCGCCGTCTTCCCTACCTCCGGCGTCGCTTCGGAGCCGATTTCGGCATTGGCAGCGCAGCGATGGACTGAAGCTTGACGGTCGCGAATTCGACAAAGGCCGACACGGCGGCCGGAATCTGCTGGATGCTCGGAAGTATCACGTTGAGGTCGGCACCCTCGCGGCCATAGTGAGGCAGCACGCGGACCAGACGGCCGGCTTGGAGCTGCGCGTCGACCATGAATCCCGGCAGCAATGCAACGCCGAGGCCTGCCAGGCAGCTCGTCACCAGAACCCGCACGCTGTTGGCGCGGAATCGACCGCTGACCTTGACCTCCTCGCGGCCGTCCGGACCGTGCAGGGTCCATGTGACCGGGCCCGGCTGTCCGGAGGCCGTCAGACAATCATGCCGGCCCAGCTCCTGCAGGGTACTTGGCTCGCCGCGCGCTTGCAGGTAGGCGGGACTCGCGACCAGCTGGAAGGGTTGATTCATCAGCCGGCGGAATACGAGCTGCCGATCGGACACGGAGCTGCCGCGGAACGCGACGTCGATGGCTTCCCCGATCAGATCCGCCCGGGCGTCGTTCAGCACGAAATTCAAGCGCACCTTGGGGTGCTGCTCCAGGAACTGCACCACCCACTCGATCTTGAAGAAATCGAGAAAGTCCGCGGGCGCCGCAATGCGCACCGTACCGCTCGCGATCTGACTGCCGCCGGCCAAATCCTTTCCCGCATTCAAAACACCGTCCACCGCGGGCGCGCAACGCTCGAAGAAGGCGGAGCCCGCCGCGGTCAGGGTGAGCTTGCGGGTGGAGCGTTGCATCAAGCGGGTGTCGAGGCCGGCCTCCAGCTGACGCACCCGCCTGCTCAGGGTGTTGGGAGGCACTCCCAGGCGCCGCGCCGCCTCGGCGAAGCTTCGGGCGCGAACGACCTGTACGAACATGCGCACTTCGTTGAGATCCAACACGACGATTCCTTCCGAAATTGGCTCAGTCTGTTCCTATTATGCCAGCTTGTCAGTGTACGGAGGTTTCGCGTAGTCTCCCCACCCGGTCACCTCCCAACGCGAGACTCTACATGGCAAAAGTACTGGTTCTTTATTACTCATCCTATGGGCACGTGGAAACCATGGCGAAAGCCGTTGCCGAGGGTGCCCGCGCGGCCGGCGCCAGCGTCGACATCAAGCGCGTACCCGAGACTGCCCCTGCCGAAGCGGCAAAGGCGGCGCATTTCAAGCTGGATCAGAGTGCGCCGGTGGCGACCGTCGACGAGCTGGTGAACTACGATGCCATCATCGTCGGCACCCCCACGCGCTTCGGCCGGATTTCTTCGCAGATGGCGAGCTTCCTCGATCAGGCCGGCGGCCTGTGGATGCGCGGCGCCCTGCACGGCAAAGTCGGCGGTGCCTTCACCTCGACCGCGACCCAGCACGGCGGCCAGGAAATGACCTTGTTTTCGATCATCGCCAATTTATTTCACTTCGGCATGACCATCGTCGGCCTGCCCTA
>WNFR01008788.1_pt1 | contig 12648 bp, 17 predicted proteins | sample 5400221 | NCBI WGS metagenome assembly WNFR01 (sample SAMN13153357, study PRJNA577476) | soil metagenome | isolation source: 40 cm soil under Madrone tree | place: USA:California | collected 2016-06-14 | reverse complement strand
GCAATCCGCAGGAGCCGCCGATCCTGGCCATTGCGCGCCGCCAGCATCAGACCGACCGGCAAGCCGTCGCCGCGCGGCAGCGGCAGCGAGATAGCACACAGATCGAAGAAGTTGACGATCGCGGCATTGCGCAGCGCCATCTGGTTGCGCGTGAGCGCGGATTCGGGGTCCCGGCACTCCGCGATGGTCGGCGCCGCGATTGCGCAGGTCGGCAGCACGATGGCGTCGAGATCGGCAAGGCGCGCATCCATGGCCCGCACCATCGCGGCACGATCGCGGATCAGAACTATGTAATCGGCTGCGGAAATCTCGCGCCCGCGCTCGACCCGCGAGCGCACGAACGGATCGAACGCCGCGCCGCGCGTCGCCAGCCTTTCACGGTGGATCGCGTAGGCCTCCGCGACCGCGATGCTGCCCCGGGCGTTGGCTCGAACCATGTCGTCGAACTGCGGAAAAAGTTCCGGTGACAACTGCACGCCGATGCGGCCAAGCTCGTTGACGGCATCGAACAGACGCGAGGCCACCACCTCATCCAACCCGCGCAACGGCAAGCCCTGGGCAATGCCGATCCGCAGCCCTTGGAGTGCTGCCGGCTCAAGCGTTGTCGCCTCCCCGCCGGACATCACGGCATCGGCGTCGGCGCAGTCCGCCACGCTACGCGCCAGTGGACCGATTGAGTCGAGCGTGTAGGAGAGCGGAAATGCGCCCTCGGTCGGCACCCGCCGCTTGGACGGCTTGAAGCCGACCACGCCGCATAGTGCTGCCGGCACCCGCACCGAGCCGCCGGTGTCGGAGCCGATCGCGATCTCGCACATGCGGTCCGCCACCACCACTGCGGCGCCCGACGATGAGCCGCCCGGAATACGCGCGCGATCCGCCGGATTGCCGGGCGTGCCGTAATGGGGGTTAAGGCCGATGCCCGTGAAGGCGAACTCCGCCATATTGGTTTTGGCGATGATCACGCAACCGGCGGTGCGGAGCCGATGGACGACGGGCGCGTCGGCTAGGGCAGGCGCTGCATCGGCCAGAATCTTCGAGCCGGCGCGGGTCGGCTCGCCCGCCACGTCGAAGAGGTCCTTGATGCTGACGATCGCACCGTCGAGAGGACCGAGACTTATTCCTGCACGCGCCCTCGCGTCGGCTGCGTCGGCTGCGTCACGTGCGACCTGCGTATAGACAGTGAGGCAGGCGCGGGCACCCTCGCCTTTCGGATCCGCGATGCGGCTGAGAGCTTCCTCCAACCGGTCCCGGGCAGGCCGCCGCTTGAGCGCTTGGCCCTGCCCTCGGACCATCGAGGGTACGGCTGTCGCCGTTGCAACGGCGCCCGCTGCAAGATGCAGAAATTCACGGCGGCCAAATTTCATGGCGCCTGCCTCCCTAAACATAGACGGCAGTAAAGCTATACAAATGCCCCGTACCTTGAAAGGTCGGCGACCGTTCTGGCCCAAGGCTGCCGTCACAGCATCCGCCCGGAACAGCAGCTATCGGAGGATAAGCTGCCGTCCCGCCGATGGAGCATCACGGGCGAATTTGACCCGAAGCTGAAGTCACCGCAAGGTCTTTGCGTGATCGAGGGGCTACCCAACAATAGGCCGGGCTTCGGCCGTGTTCTCAACCACGGCAGTTCCTTCCCCATGGCAGGTGCCACGGCCACGGCTTCTGGGAAGTATCTGCTGCGCGATGGCGCGGCTGACTCTCGACGATTCCTTGTCGGCGTTTGATCTCCTCGGGTTTCCGGAAATCGATCGAGCATTATTCGCTGCAAAGTCGCATTTTTCTACTTCGGCCACGTCACATTTCATTCCTGGGTGGTTGCAAATACCTCAATGTTGCCATTCGTCGTCACAGTTCCGCCCCCCCTGGCGGGCTTGGTGACGAAAAGCTGGGCCAGGGGTGCGGCGATACATGTATGGGTACCGGATCATGACCTATACGGATGGCGCGTCCGCGCTTGAGGGCTTCAAGTCAAGCCCTCCGGATCTCGCCATATTGGATATCAAGATGCCGCGCATGGACGGCATGGAGACGTTGCGTCGTCTGCGACAAAAATCCGATATGCCGGTGATTTTCCTGACCTCCAAGGACGAGGAAATCGATGAATTGTTCGGCCTCAAGATGGGTGCGGACGACTTCATCCGAAAGCCGTTCTCGCAGCGGCTGCTGGTAGAGCACGTCAAGGCCGTACTGCGCCGCTACGCCTGCAAGGATAGCACCGAGACGAAGGAAACCGATGCCGCCAAGGTGCTGGAGCGCGGCCAGCTCCGCATGGATCCGGAACGCCACACCTGCACCTGGAAGAACGAACCGGTCACGCTGACCGTCACCGAGTTCATGATCCTGCAGGCGCTCGCCACGCGTCCCGGCGTGGTCAAAAGCCGCAACGCCCTGATGGATGCCGCCTACGATGATCAAGTTTATGTAGATGATCGTACAATCGACAATTCAAGCAGGCCGTAGATTCGTTCGACATGATCGAAACGCTCTATGGGGTGGGCTACCGGTTCAAGGAATAGCGAAGTGGTAGCCGAGGCTGCTTTCGGGGAAAGCTGCCGTCGCCGCTGACATCTTGGATCGTCTCTTCATGACCCATACCAGCCATTTCTAGTTGGTCAGAAGCATCTCGGCGCTCTTCTAAGATTTCGTCGAGACAGGCCGCCATGTTCAAGCCCTGGCACACAGCCAGAATACCGAGATGCCGTCCCGAAGTGCTTGGTCGGCTTCAGCCGTCACTTGGCGTCGTGAAAGATGATTCCGACTGTGTGGCGCATGCCCTCGCGGAGGCGGCTGACGCCGTGCCGGAGGTTGACGCGGTAAGTTCCCTTTGTGCCTTGAACCGGCCGGTTGTGGACGGCGAAAGCGACCGCATCGCCTTGGCGCAGTGGCACGACTTCAGCGCGGCTCTGCATGCGCGGGCGCTGCTCCGAGAGAACGAATTCGCCACCCGCGAAATCCCGTCCGGGCTTGGAGAGCAGGATCGCGACCTGAAGCGGAAATGCGAGGTCGCCATATAGGTCTTGATGCAAACAGTTGAAATCGCCAGGCACATACTGAAGCAGCAGCGGCGTCGGACGCGTCTGACCTCCGTCGTGGCACTGCTTGAGAAATTCGGTGTGTCGGTCGGGGTAGCGCCGTTCGATGCCCATGCGCGCATTCCAATCGTTGGCAATGCCTGCAAGATACGCGTAGAGCGCCGTACGCAAGCCGCCGATCAGGTCGGGCAGCGGATATTTGAAGTAGCGGTACTCGCCCTTGCCGAATCCGTGGCGCGCCATGTGAATATGGCTTCGGAAGTGCTCTTCCTCCGGGTAGAGCCCGGCGATCTGACGGCATTCGTCCCGCGACAACAGTTTTTCGAGCACCGCGCAGCCGTAGCCGTTCAAATCCCCCGAAAGCGTCTCCCAATCATATTGGGAGACGCGCGTTTCGGCGGGCCGGACAGCGGACGACGCCGGGACCACCTTGGAAGGCGCGTTCATACCAGCGCCTCCCGTGCGATCAGTGCACGCTTGCGCTCGACGCCCCAGCGGTAGCCGGAGAGCGTGCCGTCGCTCCTGACCACCCGGTGACACGGGATCGCAAGCGCAATGGCGTTGGCAGCGCAGGCATTTGCAACGGCGCGAGCCGACCCCGGTTCGCCGATACGGCGCGCGAGTGCGGCATACGTCACGGTTTGGCCGGCGGGAATCCCGCAGAGGGCATCCCACACCCGCCGCTGGAACGGCGTGCCGTGAATGTCCAGTTCGAGATCGAGCCCTCGCGCTGGTGTTTCGATGAAGCGGAGGATTTTCCGAAGGTCGCCGTCTAGCCTCCGATCGTTCCGCACAAGCGTGTTCTCCGGAAATCGTACCGCCAAGTCAGCGGTCAATTCCCCAGCCTCTGGTCCGATGAGAATCGCGCAGATGCCTTGTGCGCTGCGCGCCACCAGTACGGTTCCCAAGGCGCTCTTGCCGGTCGCGAAGGCGATTTCCTTCGATTGCGTGTCATGCTTGCTTGTGGTGCGTGGGTCGGCCCGTCCAGGTTCGTTTGTGATGTTGAGGTCCATTTTCGTTGCTCCTTTGATGTCTTGATCATCAAACTAGCCCTCACATCAGGATCGCTCACTCCGGTCCTTGCTTTGAAATTTGAATTCGCATTCCCGGCGCGCGCTCGCACCTTCGCGGACCAACGTCTTCAATCGGGCAAATGGCAAACACCGAACAGAAGCCGATGGAGTCGTGTCAGATAATGCGCGCGATGGATGTTTTCCCGAGATGGAAGACTTCGCCAGTCGACAGCGTAAGTTCTATCGCGCCGTTGCCCCTCTTGGCACATTGGGCAAATCCATCCCGCACGAGTTGCTTCACGTACGCCATAACCGCCGCCCTGGGAGCATCGACGTAGCATCGCTTCCCGAGAGGGTGGTGCGTCGCCGCTGTATCGCAAATCTCCTTGCGCCGCTCATTGCAGTGCAGTCCGCCGGTGAGATGCATCGTCGGAAGGCTTTTCCTGTTTCACATCATCCTCGGCGCGAACAGCGCCTCGGACGTGGCCATGGATAGAGTCCACGAGACTTCTGGGTTGCCGCCACTGGAATCAAGGAAGTCAGCGCGCCCCGACTGAGCCTGCACTCCGATTATTGCTTTCAAATCTGCGCTCTTGGCCTCTGCGACGGCAAATCGCAGACGATTGCCGATGGTGACGAGCGATACGAGCCCCGCGCCCGTGGCACGGCCATATCCGCAAGACGCCGCAACGTCACTGACGGCGGGCCGCTTCCTTGTCGAGCAGAACGCGCTTGCGTTCGACGCCCCACGCATATCCTGACAGCGAACCGTCGTTCCTTACGACGCGATGACATGGAATTGCGACGGCGAGATTGTTGGCCGCGCACGCGCTTGCCACCGCCCGCACCGATTTCGGCACACCGATGCCGCGTGCGATCTCGGCATAAGAGGCTGTCTGGCCTGCGGGGATTTCCGTTAGTGCCTGCCAGACACGCTGCTGGAACGCTGTACCCCGCACGTCCAGCGGAAGATCGAGCCCAATTTCCGGCGCTTCGACAAAACCGACGACGCGGGCGACCAAAGCTTCGTACCCCTTGTCGCCACCGACCAGGCGGGCTTGGGGGAAGCGGTCCTGAAGGTTGCGCACCAGCGCGTCGGGATCGTCCCCCAGAAGAATGGACGCTACACCCTTCGTACTCGACGCAACAAGAATCGCGCCCAACGACGATTGCCCGACAGCAAAGCGAATTTCCTCGTTCGCGCCGCCGGAGCGGTACTGCGTCGGCGTCATTCCCAACATGTTGGTGGAGTTCTCGTAGAAGCGGCCGCTCGAATTGAACCCCGCGCTGTAAATCGCCTCGGTTACGCTGTGACCGTCTTCCAAGCTTTCGCGCACTCTCGCCGCGCGATGGGCAGCTGCGTATTCCTTCGGCGTCAATCCTGTCGTCGCCTTGAAGAGCCGGTGAAAATGACTGGTGCTGCGGCCGACAGCTTCGGCCAGATCGTTCAGCGCCGGTTCTTCCTCACTCTCTTCGATCAGGCGGCAGGCGCGTGCGACGATCGCGGCGTTCTCGCCGTCGATGGAAACGCCGTCCGGATGACAGCGCTTGCACGGCCTAAAGCCCGTGGCCTTGGCGGCCTCAAGCGAGTCATGCAACTGGACGTTCTTCGGATTTGCATTCCGCGATGCACACGATGGGCGGCAATAAACTCCGGTGGTCACGACCGAATACCAGAAGAGGCCGTCGGCGGTGCGGTCACGGGCGATGACGCGAGCCCAGCGGGGATCATCGGCCGCCGAAGCCTGCGTGACTGATTTCCTCTTTTCAAGCCTTGCGATCATGTCAGTTCGTTTCATAAGAGGCGAAGTCCAGCCATGATGACGACCATCTGTGCCCTCGGCACTCCGGGTCTTGCTCTCAAACCCGATTGGCTACGGCACATATTGGGGCTGGAGAGACGTCTCCGCCACCCGCTTTCTGCGGATCAGGTCCACTTGGGGCCGCGGCGGCGTTGTGACACGCTCGAAGGAGTGCCGAACGTCAGCCGGTGTCAGGGCCGGGTATCGATTTCCGCCGCCGGATCGATCTTGTGCGCCATCCGATGCCGCACGCTGTGGAAGGCACGTATCCCCTGGCTGGTTCCAGGCGTAGTACGCCACAATGAAAATGAAGATCGCAACCGCGACAACGGGATGCACGAACCATCCAAGCACGCCCGCGACGATGTACATCATCACGCCGAGGATCAAAGGCGCCGGGCGCATAACCGATGCGAGACATGTCGAACCCTTTACGTGTTGTGGGGCGGAAGCACGCACCGGACTTAAGGCGCGCCACGTGCAAGGGCGCTCCGTTTCCCGCTGTGCGATCTCATTCTTTCCGCAAGCGAGTGAGAAATAGTGGGAACCAATAGTCCGAAAGAGTTAGGCCCGCGCAGTGACCGCGCGGGCCTCTTCGCTTCAGGCGAAATCGCCGCCAGACGAGACGACTGCCTTTGTCAGGCGGCCGCCTTAAGAAGGCCGAGCTGCATGAGGGCGGTAACACCGTCGTCGAGACCGATCTCTTCGAGGATCTTGCCGTTCTGCACGCGCAGGACCGTCACGCCGGTGAAGTGCATCTTGCGTCCCGTCGCGGCAGGAAGAGCGCCGATCAGGAAGTCGCTGAACGCGGGGCCTGTGTGCGTGCCGCCGCCTTCCCAGCGGCCGACGACGTAGTCGTCCTTAGCGATCAGGTCTGCGGTGCCCCAGAAGTTGAGGTCCGGAAACGCCTTACGGAAGTCGGTCATGAACGCCTTGATGTCGTCGCGGCCGCGCCGGGGCGCATGCAGCGAATATTGTAAGAGCATGTCCGGCGCGGCGAGCTCGTCGATGATCGTGAAATCGCACGTCTTGCCCCAGAAATGCGTGAACCACCGGCCGACGACGGCCTTGTTGTCTTCTTCTTTGCTCATTCGAATTGTCTCCGTTGAATCGTGTTCGTCACAGACGTCCGTCGATGACACGCGAAGAGGTAGCTTCCGAGCGGGGCGCACAAACTCCGTTTCTTGTCGCGGTATCGAAAGCGAGCGCACATTTATTCTTGGGTTCGAAAGCAAGAATCGGAGTTTTCGGGAGCAACGCCGCGCTTAGGTGTTCAGGCACACAAGGAACGTCCCGCGTGTCGTCATGAACACGAGAATCGACATCAAAAGCCTTGCGCGGTTTGAGACCGGAGAGGACGGCGCGTCGATCAGCCTGATTGCAGGGGATGTTTACGGCCGTTCGAGCCGGCTTACGTTTCCGAGGGAGGTTCTCAGCAGCCTCATCATTACGTTGCCGCGAATAGTGACTGCGGCGGTTCAACGCCGTCGCAACAATCCAAGCGCAAGGCTTGTCTATCCGTTGGCCGAGTCCAGAACAGAACTCAGCACGGACCTTTCGACCCGAATACTTACGTTCAAGACCCCTGATGGTTTCACGGTCTCATTTGCCGTGAGTGACGACCAATTCAGGGAACTCGCTCGATCTGACGCACATTCGGCCGAGATACGAAGCCGCCTCGCCAACTAGCCGAGAGGAGTCGCCCATGCTTCCGCTTCTTTCCCTTCACGCGATTGCCACGCGGCGCGGCGACGGATTGCACCCTGTGTTGCTTGCTGGCCTCAAGCGCCTTGCCGCCGCGTGCATTGAACATGTCGTGGCTGAACCCGGCCGCCGCGAGCACGAGGAAGGCGCCGCAGAGCCAGCAGCAGATGGCGTTGCGCGCGAAGAAATCGCGAAGCCGCCTCACACATCTCAAATTCCCTGATTCAAATGCATGACATGGTCGGACTCGTCGCCGAAGGCATCCGTTCGTCAAGTTCAGCGCCTATCTGATGGCCACCTTCGGTGCGCTGGGGGTGTCGCTGCCGGCGCAGGCGGAGGACAAACCTGCCGCGGAGACATTTTGGCATGATGTCTGCTGCGATCTTCTTGCGTCTCAGCGGTACGCCACAAAACGGCACGCAACACATTAGCCCGACCGATGACTCCTACCGGACCTTCGCGTTGGACATGGCACGGCCGCGCGGCATTCGTCTACTTCTACGATTCGAGCCGGATGGGACCGTATACGTTTGCCATGTTCGTGGCCGATTATCGCAACTGGTTCGGCATCGCGTACGGCGGACGGTTCTGCCATCTCATCGATGACGAGCTTACGGTGCCCCTCGTTAGACGCGGTGGTGCAAGGTAGCAGCCCGTCCCCGGCCGCAGTCATCTTCGGACGCAGTAGTGATGAAGGGACAAGGGAAGCAGAATCGTGAGATTATGGTCTGTTGATGACCGGAATTGGCCCAAGGCCGAAGTCACGGCCCGCCGCCAGCAGGGCCGCTTTCTGGGGTGAACCCGCCGCAGCGGCGACTTGCTCGGCATGGCCGCCCGTGACCCCTTGCAGACATCGCGTCATCATCCCTCGCCGAACTGCTCAACGAGAGCCGACCACAGGTTCATGACCTCGTCCTGCTTCGTCTCGACCGCTGTCTGCACCATAGTGAGCTTCGAACTCGGATCGACAAGGCGCTGGCCGAAGTCGCTCCAAGGCGCAAATTGGCGCCTCGATCCAGGAAGCAGCCAGATCAAGTAACCGTACCCAAATGACTGTGGACCGGCTCTGCCCGGTGCAAGATATGCATCAGAAGCACGGGTCGTGGTCGCATCGATCATCCACCGCTCTGGAATGATCTGCCTGCCTTCCCATACTCCATCATGGGCAAATAGTCGCCCGAGTCTCGCGTAGTCACGAAGCACGGCATTGAAATGAGTATGTGCGACTTCAAAGCCCTGCGCATCAATCATCCAACTCGCATCGGATTCCGCTCCGATCTGCTCCCACACCTTTTGATGCAGATAATCCGAAACCGTTGACTTGGTCGCGTAACGCAGGGTCACACCTAGAACGTCCGGTTCGATGCTTGAGTAGAACCCGCTGGTCGACGCGCTCATGCCCCGGCACGCAATGGAGGTGCCGGGGCTTTTGCTTGGGTGAAGTGAGGCGGTGCAATATCACGCTTGTCTACCAATTCGGTCTGCAAACGCGGCCCCACGGTCCGGTATGCCACCCCGGCGGGCAGTTGTAGAGCGGACGGCACCCGCCAAAGGGGCCCCGATGGCCGCCCCAACCGCAGCCCCCAAAGACTTGAATGACTGCGCCAACCTCGGGTTGATCAAGTGGAGCGATTGGCATTGCCTGCGCGGACGATACGAGGGCTAAGCCGGCGCCCGCAATGAAGGCGGTCGCGATGAGTTTCTTCATGGTCGTTTCTCCTAGGTTCGAGATGAGGGAACGTTAACAGGATCGTACGCTGTGCTAACAATATGAGACGTTGCACGTCTTGCGGGGCTGGCGGTCAGATCTTCCCACTGACCTTGTTCTCCTGCTGATTGAGCGCCTTCTGCTCGGCGGGTGTGATGTAACCGCCGTTCTGCTTCGCTTCGAAACGCTCTTCCTTGCGGATGAACTGGTCTTGCGCGTGCAGTGCGCCCGCCTGGAAAGGAGTAATCTTGCCGTGGCTAAGCGCCTGATTGATTCTCCAGTTCTGGACTTCGAGGCGAGCATTCACCTCGGCCCGGCGGGGATGGTTCTGTGCCCACCCAGCCGAAGCCAGTTGGCTGGTGCAGGCGACAAGGCCCAGCGACGTGATGATGACCGCAAGGCGGGACTTCTTCGACATAGTGAACATTGGCTTTCTCCTTCTGTAAGTGGGGTACTCATAAGCACCATCCACTGCAATTTGGTCGCTATGTCCGCATCGGAGGTTTAGACGATGCTCGGCAAAATCGACTATGGCGTGATGTCCATCACACCATCGCTGGGCGGCAGTACCTTGCAGCTTTCTTCGGGCATCACCCAAGGCGCCCGCCACGCGCACCGACCATCTATTTGGGTGCGGTGCTGGCTCTTAAGCACAAAAGGCGTTGATAACAGGACAGACGCTTATGCACCGCCGCCCAGCTGGCATGGGCTTGGCACGCCTCATTCGTGGAGCATTGCGCGTTCTGCCTCGACACGGAAGCTATTTGGGTGAAGCTGCCGTTAGCGCCGAAGCGGCGGCATGCTGAGCCTGCGGTCACCAAGCCCGCGCTCGGTCCTGAGCGTGTACTTAGGCTTTCGCGGAAAGTTGTTTCGATATTGTTGGACGAACGTGCTCGGGATAAGCTTACTTACAATTCGGAAACGAGAAATTTATGTGGGGCTACGGGACTGTCCGGGTGAAGGCCTGGGTGCTTCGCACAGTTACGATTCCAGACAGTGGGCAGAGGGGTGATGGGCGATCTGCAAATTATACCACGGCGGATCGAAGACTATGCCATCGTCGGGGACTGCGAGACGGCGGCGCTTATTGCCATCAATGGCTCAATCGACTGGCTCTGCTGGCCACGGTTTGATTCGGGGGCGTGCTTTGCCGCACTGCTGGGTGGCTCAGAGCACGGCCGATGGCTGATCGCGCCGAAAGACGAAACCACGACGCGGGTTACCCGTCGTTACCTCGGTAACTCGCTTATTCTTGTGACCACGTTCGAGAGCACAACCGGGGCAGTCGAGCTTGTGGATTTCATGCCGCGGGGCCACGGTGGCGCCAATCTTGTTAGAATTGTTCGCGGAATTCGCGGTCGTGTCTCTTTGCGTACCGAGTTCATTCTGCGGTTTGATTACGGTTCGGTCGTGCCGTGGGTGGAACATCTACCCGATGAAGGCTTACGGGCCATTGCCGGCCCTGAAATGGTTGTGTTGCATACACCGGTGCCTCTGCATGGCCGAGACTTTATCAGCGTCGGCGAGTTCGACGTCAGCGCCTGCGAGAATGTGCCATTTATCTTGAGCTATGGCCTTTCTCATCTGCCGCCGCCGAAAGGAATTCATCCCGAGCGTGCATTGCGTGAGACAGAAAAATATTGGGGCGACTGGTCCGATCGCTGCGCTCCCGCTGGCCGTTGGACAGAAGCGGTCAAGCGCTCGCTCATCGTGCTGAAGGGGCTGACCTATCTGCCGACCGGAGGCATCGTTGCCGCACCGACAACTTCGCTTCCCGAACAGGCCGGCGGTGTGCGCAACTGGGATTATCGTTATTGCTGGCTGAGGGACGCCACCTTCACGCTGCTCGCGTTCGGTACCGCTGGTTACTACGAAGAGGCCCGAGGCTGGCGGGACTGGTTGGTGCGTGCGGTTGCCGGCCGCCCGGACCAGTTGCAAATTATGTATGGCCTTAGCGGTGAACGGCGTCTGCCTGAATGGGAGGTGCCGTGGCTGCCCGGTTTTGAAGGCGCTCGTCCAGTCCGGATCGGCAACGCTGCTGCCGGGCAACTCCAGCTCGACGTCTATGGCGAAATCGCCGACGCGATGTTCCACGCACGGGCGCATGGACTGCCGCCGGTTGATCGGTGGTCAGCTATCGGTCGCGCTCTTCTAGATCATCTCGAAACGATTTGGCGCGAACCTGATGAAGGGATCTGGGAGGTGCGCGGCCCTCGGCAACACTTTACCCACTCAAAGGTCATGGCATGGGTCGCGTTCGACCGGGCGGTGAAAGCAGTCGAGCAACTCGGCGTGCCGGGCTCAATAGAGCGCTGGCGCACAATTCGAGAGGCGATTCATGCCGATGTCTGCCGAAACGGCTTTGACGACGAACTCGGTTCTTTTGTCCAGGCATATGGGTCGAAGGCACTGGATGCGAGCCTCTTGCTTCTCCCGATCGTCGGTTTTTTACCCCCGTCCGATCGACGCATTGTTGGAACGCTGCAAGCAATTGAACAAAGGCTTCTGGTGGACGGGGTTGTCTTCCGTTATGACACGGGGAAAACAGAAGATGGCTTGCCTCCTGGCGAGGGGGCATTCCTCGCCTGCAGCTTCTGGTTTGTTGACAACTTGATTCTCCAGGGCCGTATCGCCCAAGCGAGCGCGATGTTCGAGCGTCTGCTGGCGCTTCGCAATGACGTGGGGCTGCTGGCGGAGGAATATGACCCCAGGACGAAGCGCCAGATGGGAAACTTCCCTCAAGCGTTCAGCCACGTTTGCCTCGTCAATACCGCCTACAATCTTACCCGCTATAACGGGCCGGCGGAACAACGTGCTAATCGATGAATAGAAAACGGACGAAAGCACGATAACGATACATCGCGGTTCATTCCTGTGGCCCGACCGGGACGCGCTGGCCGCGGACCAGCAGGTCCGCTCACTGGGTGAACCCGTCGCGGCGGCGACGTGCTCGGCACGGCCGCCCGTGGCCCGAGGCTGCCGACTTGGGCGTTGCAGGAAGTTGGCAGCTATCTGGGGTACTCCGGTCGTGATGCCGACGTAGTCGCAGAGCCAGCCCATGGTAGAGTCGAGATGTGGCGCGGTGGCTGTAGGTCGGACATATCTGTTCCCCCCTTTCGTCTGGCGGTGCCTTAGTGGTTCGACCGTGACTCCGTTTCCACATCCCGCTCATCGAACCGGACATGCAGATCTCCCGCGTCCGGCTCTCGGACAAGACCTCACGCCTTTGCTTTCGCGTGCAACGCCATCTGCGGTTTCTGAACCCTTTGCGGAGTTTATAGGTTGCCCAATCTCCCAGGTCCTTCACCACGTATTGCGTCTGTCTTGAACTGAGGTCCCTTCCCTCCACCGGCATTACCCAGCTTCAGCGGTACTACGAACCCCTCCGCCAC
>WNFR01005794.1_pt1 | contig 12648 bp, 12 predicted proteins | sample 5400221 | NCBI WGS metagenome assembly WNFR01 (sample SAMN13153357, study PRJNA577476) | soil metagenome | isolation source: 40 cm soil under Madrone tree | place: USA:California | collected 2016-06-14 | reverse complement strand
TGGACAACATCCAACTCAGCGCGGTCGAAGACCACGACGGGATACTGACCATTCGTGGCGGTGGTGCCCGCAGGGATTGGAACGGCATTCACTATAAACAGGGCATGTCCGCCAAAAATGTGGGCACAACCAAACTATCGGCCAACATCGCCACAATCCCGCCCGGTGGCGTCGCCTATGCCCATATTCATGTCGGCTTCGAAGTGATTCTTTATATCCTCGAAGGAAAAGTGCGCCACGAGTTCGGAGCCGGACTCAAACAGGTGTTGGAGAACGAGGCCGGCGATTTCATTTATATAAAACCCGATGTGCCTCACGAGGTCTTCAACATGAGCGACACCGAACCCGTCGTGGCCTTCGTTGCGCGCTCGTCTGCCGAGGAGTGGGACAAGATCATCCCGTACGATCGAAGCCAGCAGCGTTGAGGATCGCGGCGGTGTCCGAAGACCGGATCAACAACTCAACAATGCCCGTCCGGCTCGGACTGCCCGTCCGGCTCGGACTGCCCGTCCGGCTCGGACCTCCACAGCTCATTGAAGCTGTTGTGGGGATTCCGCTTCGGCCGCAGCTCTCTTGGCAGCCCATCGGGCTTTCATCGCAGCCGCGAGTTGGGCACGACGTTCCGGTGAGAGATTGAGTTTTCTTTTTACTGGAGACTTTGCTGTTACGCGGCCTTTTTTCTCTTGGGTTTGCGCCGAACGTCTAATTCTCCGGCGCGCCCGGCCAGCGCGAGCGGCCGATTTCCTTTTAGCCTTACCGGCGGCGGCTGTCGCGGCCGCCCCAAGTTTCTGTTTCAGCTTGGCCAACTTCGTTGCACCCTTTTGCAGGCGCGCTTCGAGCCGACGGATCTTTTTTTGGAGAGTCTTAAGCCTCATAATGAAATCAACAGTGCGCCGACTCAATCACCTTGTCGACCTTTCCCTCTCGTCATGACATCGCCCGCCCGCCGATGTGCTTGCCAAAGAAGGTCGGACGCAACACTCTGCCACGATGCATAATCCTGAGGATCGCAGCTTCATCGGGCATCCGCGCGGTCTCGGTTATCTCGCCTTCACCGAAGCTTGGGAACGTTTTTCCTATTACGGCATGCAATCGCTCCTCGTACTCTATATGGTCAACCGTCTGCTGCATCCCGGGCACATCGAGCGCATCGCCGGGTTCGGTCCATTTCGTCATTTGCTCGAAAACATTTATCGCGGGCCGCTCTCGGTCCAGGCGCTCGCCTCGGCGATTTTCGGACTCTACACCGGTCTCGTTTATCTCACGCCGATCGGCGGCGGGTTGATCGCCGACCGCGTGCTCGGACGCACACGCACAATCACAATCGGCGCGCTTCTCATGGCGGCCGGCCATTTTCTGATGGCGTTCGACTTCTCCTTCCTCCTGGCGCTGTTATGTCTTGTCACGGGCGTTGGCTGTTTCAAGGGAAACCTCGCCAGTCAGGTCGGCGCGCTCTACGCCACCGGCGACAACCGGCGCGCCGATGCCTTCCAGATTTATTATTTGGCTATCAATGGCGGCGTCATCGCCTCCCCTCTGATCGCCGGCACACTCGGCGAAGTTTACGGCTGGCATTACGGATTCGGCGCCGCCGGAGTCGGCATGTTAATCGGTCTGACGATTTATTTGTCCGGTCGCAAATGGCTCCCTCCCGATTCCCCTATCGTCCGTAAAGCTGATCGCACCGCCAAAATTCCGCTCACCCATCGCGAACGAATGGGCATCGTCGCGCTGCTTATGCTTTTGCCGGTCCTGATGATCGCGGTCATTGGCAACCAGCAAATCTTCAACGCCTATCTCGTGTGGGGGGAGAGAAGCGCGGACCTCATCTTCTTCGGCCGCAAGATGCCGACGACATGGCTGATCACGCTCGACTCGATTTTATCGGTCAGTTGTCTCGCGGGCGCGGTCGTGTTTTGGCGACTTTGGTCGAAGAAACGCCCTGAACCGGCGGAAATCACCAAGATGGGAATCGGCAGCATCATCGCCGTGACCGGTTTCATCTCTCTCGCAGCCGGCGCGGCCATCGCGGCGAGCGCGGGAACGAAAGTTTCAATCGGCTGGCTCATTGCGTTCCACCTGTTGAACAGCATCGGCTTTGCAAACGTCTTCCCCGTCTCGCTCGCGCTCTATGCTCGCGTTGCGCCGGCCGCCCTGTCCGCCACGATTATCGGCATTTTTTATTTGCACCTGTTTGCCGCGAACAATCTCGTCGGCTGGATCGGCGGCTTTTTAGAGAAAATACCCGCGACCCAGTTCTGGCTATTGCACGCGGCGTTATCTGGATTAGCCGGTATCATCTTCCTCGTCGCCGGCCGCCTCTTCGGCCATCTCCTCGCCCCTGGCGAAACCGAAAGCACTGCGAAATAGGCCGTCTTCTTCTCGAACGAGACAGGATTCTGATCTCTGACTTCTGACCTCTGATCTCGCCGCGCATGCAGCCGGAGTCACTCGCCCGCGCGATCATTGTGCATGAGGAATTACCGCAGCGTCGCTTTTTTTGTCTTGGGACTCTTATTCATGAGTCTGGCACCGCAAATTGAAGCCAGAAAACATTCAAAAAAAAACGCGCCTCACAATGAAAAGCAATCTGCGGCTCAGAGTGAGGCAGCCACGCGTCTGCAAATTTTTCTCGACCGATCAAATTTCAGTCCGGGTAAACTGGACGGGCGCTACAACGAATTTACCCGGAAAGCGCTTGCCCTTTACCGGCAGTCTCGCGGCGAACAGCCGCCGCCGCAGCCGCAGCATGCAAAAGCCGATGCGGCTCCCGATGTTAGCGGTCTCGATCTTGCCGGCGTTGAACCGGTCTTCATCACTTACACCGTAACACCCGCCGATCTGCAGAATATCGGGAAATTGCCCGCTTCTGTAAAAGAACAGGCGAAGTTGAAATCCCTTTTGTACCACGATCCGGCCGATGCCATCGCAGAAAAGTTCCACTGCGACATTCATTTCCTGGAACGGCTCAATCCCGGCAAGACAAAGTCGATCAAGCCTGGCGACCAATTGCGCGTTCCGAATGTTGAGCCGTTCGAGTTGGGCGAGGTCAAGGATCTCAAACCGGGCAGCGAGCTGGAGGGCCCGGCCGCTAATGAACTTCCAGATGAACCCGACAAGACACGAGAAGAAAAACCGGCACCTCCTCAGAGTCCCTCGACGACAGCTTCATCACCACCGTCGCTGCCGTCCGTGAAGATCGACACGAAGGAGAACATGCTCGCGGTCTTCGAAGGCGATAAATTGCTCGCGGCTTACCCGGTCACCGTAGGATCTACGCAGACCGCCTCACCCATCGGCGATTGGAAAGTCCAGAGAATATCCAAGTGGCCCAGGTTTCGCTACGACGAACAAATGCTGAAGCACGGGCAACGGAGCGGCCATTTCTACATGTTACCGCCCGGTCCTCGAAGCCCGGTGGGCGTTCTCTGGATTGCGCTCAACAAAAAAGGCATCGGCATCCATGGCACGAACACTCCTGATTCCATCGGACATTCCGTCAGTCATGGCTGCATCCGGCTAGCTAACTGGGATGTGGTTCGTCTCGCCGAGCGGATCAAAGTTGGAACGCCGGTCTCGATCCACTAAGTCTCTGTCTCTCTGTCCCTCTGTCCTCTGGCAACCGCTCATGTCGGCCAAGCTTGCAACGCGGTCTCCATAACTCGAAGCAATTGCGGCCGGGTCGCACGGCCTGCTCCCAACACGGCCATTCCATGCATTACCGTTGTAATGTAGCGCGAGAGATCTGCAGGATCGCTATTTGCGGGAAGATCGCCTTCTCGCTTCGCACGCTGTAAACGCCGGCGCAAAGCCGTTTCACCAGCTTCGCGGCGCGAGGCCACTTCTTTTCGAACGGAGTCGGCCGCATCGCCGCAAGCCAACGCACTTTGGACGATGAGACATCCACGCGGAGTTTGCGGATTGGTCAACAGGTCGACCGTGCCGCGCAAGAGCCGCTCGACCACGGCCCGGGCCGTCGGAGCACGCAACGCGTCCTCGTAAAATGCGGTCGGTCCTCGCGAGTAGCGATCAAGGGCTTTGCGAAAAAGAGTCTCTTTGTTGCCGAAGGCAGCGTACAGACTGGGGCGATTGATGCGCATGGCGTTGGTCAGATCCGAGAGCGACGCGCCTTCGTAGCCCTTACGCCAGAACACATGCAGGGCGCGGTCGAGGGCAAGATCGACATCGAAAGCGCGCGGGCGGCCGATCTTTGCCGGCGCCCCTCCTCCTTTCATACTCATCGGTAAAATAAACCACTTGACCGCGGGTTTGTCCACGCCATAGCTCTGTATCGCACGATACAAAACATTATGAATACCAATACAAAAAAACTCGCAGGTAAAGTGGCGCTCGTAACCGGGGCCTCCAAGGGCATCGGCGCCGACATCGCCAGGCACTTAGCCGCTGAAGGCGCGGCCGTCGTGGTCAACTACTCTTCTTCCAAGGAAGGCGCCGATCGCGTCGTGGATGAAATCACGAAACGGGGCGGAAAGGCTGTTGCCGTTCAGGCCAATGTGGCGAAGAAAACGGACGTCGAACGTCTCTTTTCCTCGGCCAAGAAGACGTTTGGCAAGATCGACATCCTGGTCAACAACGCCGGCGTTTACGAATTCGCGCCGCTTGAAGAGATCACCGAGAAACATTTCCACAAACATTTCGATGTGAATGTTCTCGGTTTGCTTCTGGCCACCCAGGAAGTAGTCAAGCAATTCGATTCGACAGGCGGCAGCATCATCAACATCAGTTCGACCGTCACGTCATTAACTCCGGCCACCACGTCCGTCTATACCGCCACAAAAGGCGCGGTCGATGCCATCACGCGGACATTGGCTAAGGAGCTGGGACCGCGCAATATCCGCGTCAACGCCATCAATCCCGGAATGGTCGAAACCGAAGGAGTGGTGGCAGCCGGATTCAACGAGGGTGAGTTCCGCAAATCAGTCGAAGCGCAGACTCCGCTGGGCCGGATCGGGCAGCCGGATGATATTGCTCCGGCGGCGGTCTTCCTCGCTTCTTCGGACGCGAAGTACATCACCGGCGAAACGCTGCGCGTCGCCGGCGGCCTTCGCTGATCATTAGCGCTGCGGCAGCTGTCGTTCTAACCGACAGCCGTCGCGCAGGCTCCGATCTCTGACATCCGACCTCTGACTTCTGACATCTGACTTCTATTTCCTTGAATGTGCTCGCTTTGGTCGCTCGCAGTTGCTCTTCTAAGAGCCCAAGCAATGAGTGTCATCGGAACAGTGGAAAGCCTCTGGCGTTATCCAGTGAAAAGCATGCGCGGCCAGGAGCTGGACGAGATGTTCGCGGGCTATGCGGGAGTTTACGGTGATCGCCTCTTTGCTTTCACGAGTTCTGCCAGTCCAAAGGGATTTCCCTATTTTACCGGACGGGAGCAGCGCCAGATGCTGCGATATCAGCCTCGGTTCCGTCATCCGGACAAGGCCGCCCGTCCAGTTAATTTGACCGAAGCGGAGAGTATGCTTCCCGGAGTCAATCCCGTCTCGGCCAATCCGGCAGAGCTGATGATCGATGTCGAGACACCAGGTGGAGAAACTCTCGCGATTGATAACCCTGCTGTGATCGACATGCTCCGCGCCGATATCGACCACAAGCACCAACTCACATTGCATCGCTCGGACCGCGCCATGACCGATTGCCGCCCGATCTCGATCTTTGCCGTGCAATCGGCAAGAAAACTGGGCGAAGAAACTGGTATCGCAGTCGACAAGCGGCGCTTCCGAGCAAACGTCTATTTGGATTTAACGTCCTCCGACGGCTTCGCTGAGGACGAGTTCGTCGGCCGATCCTTGCGCATTGGAATGAAGGTAATCGTCTCGGTCCTGGAGCGCGATCCGCGCTGTATGATGATCACGTTGGATCCGGATACGGGAGAAAAGGCGCCGGCGTTATTGAAGAAAGTCGCGCAAGCCCATAGCGGCATGGCCGGTGTTTATGGCGCCGTGCTGGCCGAGGGCATAGTTCGCAAAGGCGACCCCGTCGAGTTGCTAAACTGAAACGCGCTCCCATCTCTGACTTCGGTCCTCGGCCCTCTGTCCTCTGACTTCTGATTTCTGACCTTGGCTTCCACGCGATCGACATCGCGGCAGTGATCGACGTCATATACTGCGCAAACGTCCTTTGGGAAGAGAAGGTCCAGTGTCCAGTCAAACGCCACACGAACTTTTTTGTCCAAGCCGGGCAACTTGCTGAGGTAAACCGTCCGCCACATCCACCACGCGAGGAAGCCAGAGAAATTGAAACCGAAAATTCGCGCCACGCCTGTCCGACGACCGATTGAGGCCAGCAGCCCAATGGTTCTGAATGAAAATGATTTTAAAAGACGACGACCCGAGAGGACAGCCGCGATATTATGCGCCACAACCTTGCCTTCACGAATGGCATGCTGCGCGGTTGCTGGATGAGATTTTCCGGGATTTCTGATGTCCGGCACAAATGCACAGTCCCCCACCGCCCAGACATTAGGCCAATCGGGAACTTGCAGGAATTGGTTTACGAGTAATCGGCCTCGTTCCCTTGCACAGGGGAGCGAAGCGATGATGGGACTGGGCACCGTTCCCGCAGTCCACACCAAAGTGCGCGATGGAATTGAGACACCATCGGCTAGAAAGACCTTGGTCTCCGTCACGCTCTTAACCCGGGTATTAAGGCGAACTTCCACACCGCGCCGGGCGAGGACCTTCTCGGCGTATTGTCCAAGACTTTCACCCAGTTCCGGCAAAATCGCCGGGCCAGAATGGACCAGCATAAGCCGCAACATATCTTCACTCAGATTGGGGTAGAACGGCAGCGCTTCCCGCACGAAGTCATTTACCGCCGCAACCGTCTCCACCCCCGCGAAGCCGCCGCCCGCTACCACGAAGGTAAGTGACGACCGCCGCTCGGCTGGATCACCTTCTGAATTCGCCTCTTCTAAATATCGGAGAATTCGGACGCGCAATTGAATTGCATCCCGAAGCGATTTCATCGCTATCGCTAGTCCTGCGAGGCCCGGGACATCGTAAAAATTGGTGATCGATCCCAGCGCGATTACAAGATGATCATAGTCGAGCTGTTGTGAATGTTTATGGTAACCGCGCGAAGTCAGGACCCGTTTGTTTCGTAGGTCGATTTGGTTCACGTCACCCACCAATACCTCAACCTTACGAAGCAACTTGCGAAGGGGATTTACGATATTCGTGATCTCAAGATCGCTCGCGGCGATCTCGTGAAGCATCGGCGTGAAGAGGAAAAAGTTATCCTGGCTAACGAGACAAATCTCCACGGCATCCACTTGCGTCAGTAATTTCTCGAGATGCATGGCGGCATAAACTCCGCCGAAACCGCCGCCAAGAATGACGATCCGTTTTTTGCGCCGCTTGCGGGTTACCCGGACGATCATGAATTCTTTCTGCAGCGAAGTTGCCCGGTCTGAATCGCAATTTGAATTAGGCAGCGGGACTACTCCGGGGGTAATCGGTCGCTTTTTGTGTCCAGCAGCTTTCCCTGTGCTACTGCGCTGGGGCCGGACTGGCTTAGCCCTTTCTCAATCTCGTCTCGCGCGGCGTTGAATTCCTTCACCGCACGACCCATCCCCTTGGCAAGTTCGGGCAGCTTCTTCGCACCGAATAGAAGCAACACGATGAGGAGGATTACCATCATGTCGGGCCCGGCAAAATTCAGGAGACTGGCGATCGTTGGAGTCATAAGCATGTTTCGTTAAATGTTCTTCACTCATTCAACCGCTTTGGCGGATTTATATTCCCGGAAAATGATCTCTACCTCGAAAGAGGGAGTCGGCGCTACCTCGGAGGTGACAGCAAAAGATCAGGCGAACGTGCACTAGCCCCGATCTGCTGATCACCAATATTTGGGGGAAATGAACGAGTCTGGTGAAAGGCACCCTTACGTTCATCTCCAGCACCAGATTCACGAAGCCCTCCGCAAGCAACATCCCGAGTGGATTGAGCAAAATGGAGATTGCCCTACCTGCGAATCATACGAATCACGCTTCGCAGAACTGCTCGATCTTTTCCAATCGATCGAGCGCAAGTCGGCGGCCTGATCCAAAGCACAAAATATTTAATCCAGGAAAAGTGCGCCCGGGCAGCAGCATCTCTAACTCTCTCGATATATTATAGGAGCACGGCCACTACGAATTCCCAGACCGAGTCAAATAGTGGCCATCCCGTGCTTGGTGCTGGCAGCAGGGATCCCCGCGTCGCACTGCGCTGCGAGAAAGAGAACGTGACCTCGTTTGAAGAAGCACTGCTGCCCCATCTTGATGCAGCCCACAATTTAGCGAGATGGCTCCTTCGCAATGAACAAGATGCGCAGGATGTAGTTCAGGAGGCGTATCTGCGAGCGTTCAAATCGTTTAGTGGATTCCATGGTTCCAATGGCCGCGCCTGGTTGCTGACGATTGTCCGAAATACCTCCTACACGTTACTCAAAAAGAACCGGGCGATTGATCTCACCACAACTTTTGACGAAGAAATACATGTGGCCGGGCACGAGTCTGTTAGTCCCGCGACGATTCTGGAGCATAGTGAAGACGCGGAGCTGATCAGAGAAGCAATGGATGAATTACCTGCGGAATTTCGTGAGATCTTGGCGCTGCGACACCAGGAAGGTCTCTCCTACAAGGAAATAGCCGACATCGCGCAAATTCCCCCGGGCACAGTTATGTCGCGGCTCGCCCGCGCGCGCGCTAAGCTTAAGGAATATTTGGCCCCTCGAATGAGTAAGTAGATATAAGATGACCTGCGACGAGGCTATAAAACTGATGGATGGCTATTTGGATGGCGAGCTGGATCCGATTACCAACCAGACGATCGAACAGCATTTGCGGGAGTGCCAGGAGTGTGATCAAGCCTACAAAACGCATGCTGCGCTAATTCGTACGATTGGCAACGCAACTCCTTATTACAAGGCGCCCGCGGGATTACGTGAGCGAATTCAATCCTCCTTGCGAGAAGAGATCGCCGCACGGCCAATGCCAAGTGTTTTGCCAGATATGCCGTCGCGACTTCAAAGCAAACAGTCAGAGCCGCAAACTGTTCTTTTTGGAATGCAATGGAATTGGCTGGCTCTCGCCGCGGCGGTCGTTTTCGCGGCGATCATCGCTTTGAACTTGGTGCCTCGATTGCAGCGACCTCGGGCCGATCAATTCTTGGCGACGCAACTCATCGCCAGTCATGTGCGTTCGCTGATGGCAAACCACCTCACCGACGTCGCTTCTTCCGATCAGCACACGGTAAAACCGTGGCTGGACGCGAGGCTCGATTTTGCGCCCCCCGTGGTGGACCTTTCCCAGCAAGGATTTCCTTTGGTCGGCGGCCGTCTTGATTATCTCGATAACCGGCCGGTGGCAGCCTTGGTTTACCAAAGGCGCAAACATTTCATTAACCTGTTTGTTTGGCGGGCCGGGTCAGAAGCAGACAGAACCATGAAGGCGATCTCGCGCCAGGGTTATCAGCTTCTGCATTGGCTTGATTCGGAGTTTAGCTACTGGGCTGTTTCCGACATTAGCGCGAAAGAGTTGCAGGAGTTTGAACAGCTTTTCGAACAACAAATTGCGTCCCATTGACGACTGACAGTCTCCCCCGCGCCAGCCTTGTAACATAGGCGTCTCGCCTGTTCTTTCATTCATTCAGGCAAGATGCCTGAGTTACATCCGCACATACGCTCAGTGTTTGAGCAAGGCGCGGCTTTGTTGCGGTTACAAGGCTTTAGCTCGTTGAGAGCGTTTCGCTCCGTATCCGGATAATAGGCTTTAGTCCCTTTCTTTGGTGACGGGGGGTTCACGTTTCTTGCGTCACCAAACGCCGGCGACCCGTTAGGCCTCTCTCTCTTTCCGAACAAGGTTTCTGCGCGACGGAATATTCGCGGCGAGAAACGGTATGGATGGTTGAAAGCAATTTTATCCGTGACCGAATTAGTGAAACCAAACCGCAGAAAGGCTCATCTTATGTTCGCTTCTCCTATTTACAATCACCGGCCCAAGCAGACGACCAGATTCGAGCGCGCCGGCTCTCCGTTTCTGAGACACTTGAATACAGGCACTATCGCGTTCTTCCTGTTGGTTGCGCTGGCCTCGCTTACTAGTATCCGCGGCCGGGAAGCCGAAACTAAAGCGTCAATTCCCGTCAACGCGGGCAAGAGTGAGATCTTCATCGCAAACTTCAGCTTCTCACCCAGGACGGTCACGGTACCGGCCGGCGCAACGGTGACTTGGACCAACCACGATAAGGTGCCGCACGCGGTGATGAGCGCTGACAATCAGTTCCAGAAATCGCCTGTATTGAAGGCAGGGCAGAGCTTCTCTAACACGTTCGCAACCGCTGGAACTTACTCCTACTTCTGTTCCATCCACCCGCGGATGACAGGGAAGATCATTGTCAACTAAACATCAACTCCGACCCCAACAAAAATTTTTGGAATAAAAATCCCACGGATCGGTAGGGAAAGGCGTGAGGCAATCTGCCGAGCACCTAAGTAAAACCAAAATAAAACCTACATTCTATGCAATCTGATATCCATCACTCCAACGACAACGGCGCCAAAGAGGCCACAGAATCATCGCAGTTAGCAACTTCGTTCTCAGCGCACAATCGTCTGGCCAGGCGATCCTTTCTAAAAAATGTCGGGCTGGGCGCGGCCCTTCTCGTACCAGGGGCCGCCTTGCTGAGCGGCTCCAGCAAGGCCTTTGCAGCTAACGGCAACCAAAAGCTCACGCGAGGTGATGTCGCGATCCTCCAGCTCCTAGCCGCTGCCGAGCTGATCGAAGCCGACCTGTGGCAACAATACACGGAACTTGGAGGAGTCGATTCACCAGAATCAGGATACCGCGCGGGTCTTGAGATTCTGGACGGGGATCAGCCGCAGTACATTTCCGACAACACCGACGATGAGATCAGTCACGCCGATTTCCTAAATGCCTATTTAAAATCCAAAGGCGAGCAGCAGGTTGACTTGAGTCATTTTAAAAATTTGACGCCCAGTCAAGTCTCGTTCGTCCCCCAAACCGGACGGCTTACGAACCTTAAGCAGCTAACGGTGGACACGAGCTGGTGGACGCGCTACCGCAGCACCACCAACCCTGATTTCGGTGCGACTTTCCCGGACGCAGTTCCGAGCTTGGGTACCGGGCTGCACACCGCAATTCCTAGAAACAATGCTGAACTTGGCGACCCCGATAACCCCAGCGACCACGTCAAAGCAATCGCGTTCACAGCGGGATTTCACTTTGGCTTTATTGAACAGGGCGGCACGAGCCTCTACGCGACGCTCGCTCAGAAAGTAACGAGCCTGGAAGTTCTACGAATCCTTCTCAGTATCGGCGGATCGGAGATCATGCACTTTCAGACCTGGCAGGACAAGGCGGGCAATGCCACTCCGCTAACCGACTTCGACCCAATCAACAATTCAACGGTGACATTTACGGACCTGACTACAGGTCAGCCGGAGACGTTACAGGCCAATCTGATCATGCCGGAGCCGTGCGAATTCATCAGTCCTCAACTGCCTCCCTGTGCAATCATTCGTCCGACCGGTCCAGGACAGTTGGATGCAAGGGGCGCTATCAATAGCTTCATTGCCGATGGGCTGTTCAAGGGACAACCCGCTCAATTCCTGCAGCTACTTAATTCTCTGGCCCACGCTGCAGATGCGGCACACCGAGAAGCCGGCGATTGATCGTACTTCGCTTTTTCAAACGCCGCGCTACGAGCGACAACTCGAGCGCGGCGTTTTTGCGTACGGAAACGCTCCAGCGGCAACTGGGAACTCAGAACTAAGAAGAAGCGTCGAAATATACTGATTAAGTCACCAGTAATTTCGGGAATAAAAGCGCACCGAATCGGTAAGGAAAGATGAAAGGCACCCTGCTAACCAAACCAACTAACCAGAAACCAATATTATGTCCGATTACATTTCTCACGACCACGAACACGACGGAATTGATCGCCGCGGCTTTCTCCACTGCATGGCATGGGCCGGCACGGGCTTGCTTTGGACCATAAGCGGCGGGGTGCTGGCATCGAGAACTCTCGCCCAGATCGCCAAAGCAGGAGATTCGTTACCTTCGGCTACGGATCTCAGCTTTCTCCAGATTAGCGATAGCCACATCGGCTTCAGCAAAGAGGCAAACAAGGATGTGACGGAGACGTTCAAGATTGCTCTCGACCGTATCAACGCGATGCCCACCCCGCCCGCTTTCCTTATCCACACGGGAGATATCACGCAGCTGTCGAAGCCTGAGGAGTTCGACACCTTCGATGAAGTGCTCAAGAGCTGCAAAACAAAGGATGTATTTTATGTACCTGGCGAGCATGATGTTCTTAACGATGGCGGAAAGCTTTACCGCGAACGTTATTTAAAGAGCGTCGAAGGCAAGGGCTCAGGTTGGTACAGCGTTAATAAAAACGGTGTCCACTTCATTGGACTGGTCAATGTCCTAAACCTTCAAGCCGGCGGCCTGGGTCAACTCGGCGACGAGCAACTTGAATGGCTCGAGGCCGACGTAAAAGATCTTGGATCGAGCACACCGATTGTCGTCTTCGCACATATCCCACTCTGGGCGGTTTATCCGCAATGGGGCTGGGGAACAAGCGACAGCGAACGCGCTCTTGGATACCTAAAACGCTT
>WNFR01005793.1_pt1 | contig 12649 bp, 9 predicted proteins | sample 5400221 | NCBI WGS metagenome assembly WNFR01 (sample SAMN13153357, study PRJNA577476) | soil metagenome | isolation source: 40 cm soil under Madrone tree | place: USA:California | collected 2016-06-14 | reverse complement strand
CTACTCCATCGAGCAACTCGCGAAAGACGTTGTCGCATTACTCGATCAGTTGGACTTGGATCGTATTCATTTTTGCGGTCTATCCATGGGTGGAATGATTGGCATGTGGCTGGCTCTCAACGCTCCCGAGCGTTTGAACAAGCTCGTCCTCTGCAACACCGGAGCAAAGATTGGCACCCTGGACGCCTGGAACGCCCGTATCGAAGCGGTTCGCAAAAACGGAATGAAGTCGATCGCTCCCGCGGTTGTCGAGCGTTGGTTCACGCCCGCTTTCCGCCAGAAATCCCTGGCAACCATTTCAAATACCCTCAAAATGATTGAGGAAGCCAACGCCGACGGCTACTCAGCTTGTTGTGCCGCCATTCGTGATTGCGATTATCGCGAACAAGTTGCCGCGATTCGTACGCCAACCCTGGTAATTTCTGGCGCCCACGACCCGGCCACCCCTCCCGCCGACGGACGATTTCTCGCCCAACAGATCCCCGGGGCGCGCTATGCGGAACTGAACGCCGCGCATCTTTCCAATATCGAAGCTCAAGACCGCTTCAACCAGGAAGTTGTCGCGTTTCTGGACTCTTGAGTAGGCTCTCGGATGAGTGAACGCCACCGCTATGCAGTAATTTTTCGACCAGCAAGAAACGTAAGCCCGCTTAATCGCTTCAAGAATTATGAGTAGCGCGTTACCGCCTGAATCCTACTTCAATGCCGCAAGTCGCTTTCGAGCATCCGCGACCAGAGGATCCCCTGCGCCTTTTTCTTTCATCGACAGAAATGCCTTGTACGACTCCCCGGCCCCCGCACTCTTCAATCCTTCCCGCGCCCGCCCCTGGTAGTAGTAAACCGGCGGCAAATAATGGTAGCTCGGCATGTCGTCCAGGAAGACCGACGTTATTTCTCCCCGCCGCTTGAGGCACACATCAAATTCCGACGAAGCTTCCGTAAACGCACTTACCTCAAGATACGCCCGCCCCAGATCAAAATGCCCAAGCCACGTATCGCCAAGTTTTTGCGCTTCCTGAAAAATATTCATCGCTTCGCGAGCATTCCCCTTTTTGAGTTGCGCTTCGCCGAGAATCAGTTTCGCGTAGATCTGCGGCTCGGTTTCCATGCGTTGCCCAAGGGGACCAGCGATCGTTAGCGCTCGCGGTTCCTGCCTGACCGCTTGATAGATCTGCGCGACGCGGTACAAGATCCCTTCGTCTCTGCTTGCCGCCGCATTTAGGGCTGTCGCATATGCTTCGGCCGGTTTGTTCAGCGCCACGAGTGTCAGTGCCAGTGTCGCCTGATTGTAGGCTGCCGAGTCCGCATCCTTGTCCGCCTGATTTTCAATAATTCCCTTCTTCAGAATCGCCACTGCATCCGTAAGCCGCCCTTCATAGAGCGCGAAGTCGGCCAGACCTGTCGCCGCCATCGAAGCTCCGCGCGAACTCATGGTCATCAGCTTGTCATACTCTTTTTTCGCTTCTTCCGGATGACCTGCAGCCAGCTTCGCCGTCGCCAGGGTTCGCACGCCGACTTCAAATTTCGGATTCTCGATCAGAACCTGTTGCGCCTCATTTGCCGCAGCTTCAAAGTCCCCAGCATAAAGCGCGTACAGCGAGAGGTTGCTCCTCTGCTGCACGCTATGCGGCATGATTTCGATGGCGCGTTTCTGCTCCTCCAGCGCTTTCGTCATGTCTCTCTGGTAAAAATAAGCCAGTGCCAGATTCGCGTGGCCCGCCGTGTCCGAGGGAAATTGCTTTACCAGCGCCGTCAATTCCTCAATCGCTTTCGGTTGGTTGCGCATCAGCAGGTAATACCCGCTGCGTGTCCGGTATTTTTCACGGTCGGTCATCCGGTCGATCCGCGACATCGCCGCCTGATAATTTTTCTCCGCCTCCTGCTTCTTGCCGGTATTCGCGTCCATGGCCGCCAATCCCGCATAGGCGCGGCCCAATTCCGGATCCAGCTCCACGGCCAGGTTGTAAGCCGCTTTCGCGTCATCCCACTTACCAGATTGCTGGAGGTCCTGTCCCATCGCGTACGCATGCGCTGCTTCCAGTGAAGCCGCCGTGAAAGTCTCGGCGGCCGACCGTTGTGCGGACTCCGGCGTCGTATCTCCCAATCCTTTCCGGATTCGTTCCGCAAGTTTGCCTGCTGCTGCCAGAACGTCTTGCTTGCTCGACGCTTTGCTCTGCTCCTGAACAATGGGCTTGCCCGTCGCCGTATCCAGGCTGGCCACGGTGACGGTGTATCCGCTTCCCTCTTGCGTGATCGATCCGCTCACCACCACGTTCACGCCTTCACGCACCGCTACGAGCTGCGCAAGCGACGCGTCCAGATGCGTCATTCCCGGCTGCAGCCTCGCGGCCACTTTTTTTGCCTGTCCTCGGTTGAAGGAAGTGATGAACGGCGCTCCCTCCAACGCGATGCCCAGCATCGGCTCCAGCGTTCCGTCAAAGACCGCGTCACCCGTCTTGTTGTCGAAATCGGCGATCAACAGTGTCACCGGAGCATGTGGGGCCACTTGCTGGATACTCAGTCTCGGCCGAACTACAAATCCTGCCGCTACTAGCGCCACCGCAAGGCCAGCACCAACCCACTTTGCGTATCCAGGCAGTGTACTCGCTCGTCCTACCGTGACCCGCGTTCCCGCGCCAGGTCCTTGCCAGTCTTCGATCGCGTGCAACAACTCTGTCGCGGTCGCATATCGCTTTTGCGGATCGATCTCCATGCATTTCTTTACGATCTCGCTCAGCGGCCCAGGAATCGTTTTGTCCAGCTCCCCCAGAGGACGGGCCGGCTCGCTCGTGCGTTTCCACAACTTGCCCATCGTAGTGTCAGCGTTGAACGGCGATTGCCCACTGAGAATTTCATAAAAAATAATCCCCACTGCGAAGAGATCCGAGCGCGCGTCAACCTTCTGTCCCTTGGCCTGCTCCGGAGACATGTAATCCGGCGTTCCGATCAGTGCCCCGGTCTGCGTCATGCTGGAAGTCAGCGTGGAACGCGCAATCCCAAAATCCATCACGTAGACTCGCCCCGTCTTGTCCAGCATGATGTTTTGCGGTTTCAAATCCCGGTGTATCACTCCCTCGGCATGCGCCACTTCGAGCGCCCGGCAAACTTGCGCGATGATCTTCGCGGCATCGCCAGCTTCCACCTTATTTCTTTCCTTCAGCAGGTTCTGTAAATCCCGCCCCTCGATGTACTCCATGGTGATGAACTTGAATCCATCTGCCTGGCCCAGGTCGAAAATGCGAATCACATTCTTGTGCGTAATCTGTCGCGCCAGGATCAATTCCTGCTTGAATCGCCTCAGAATCTCGGGATCCGCCGCCATGTCTCTGCGAATCACTTTCAGCCCCACCTCGCGCTCCAATTCGCGGTCATGCGCCTGGTAAACGGCGCCCATGCCTCCTTGCCCAAGCAATCGAATGATTTCGTATCGTTCCCCGAGAACCGTACCGGGCGAAAGTGGCTTTAGTGCGGCCGTGGCCACAGCCACGCCGCCTTCAGGAACTGACCATCCTTGAGGGAGCCCGGTGCCGAGGGTCTGATCGCTAAGTGGAAGAGGCGTGGAGCATTTTTCGCATTGAACCAGCTCTTCCGCGTTGGGGTGGCTGCATAGTGGACAAACCATTCGTTTCACGCCCTGGGTGCGTGACCGATCTAATTATCTAGGCTTCCTGCAGAAAATCAAGTTTTTGAACAGCTTACGCAGCCGGAGAGTTCACTTCGCTTCAATGGGAAAACGAAATTCAGCAGCGCTCCGCATTTGGAGCAACGCATCTCATCTTGAATACTTTGAACCGGATGTTTGAGGCGATAACCCTACCCATTTCGAAAATTCGGAAAGGACCGCGCGGATACTCGCGTATCAATTGCACGAAGGTTGGTTGTTCGAGCTAACCGGCGTGGTCTGTTCGATGCGGAACGTGCGTGTCACCAAAGAACTGTCGGTAAGCAACGCCGTCGCTGGAAAATGGGATTCCCGTACCTCGCGCTCTAATCCCACCGCCTTCACTCTTCCACCCTTGCTAACTTTGCACTTGAACACGACGCTGCCACGTCTGTCCATAATTACCATTTTGAACGGGGGAACGCACTTGCGAGGCTCGCTGGGCTGGATAAATCCCATCATCTCATCAGCAAGTCCGCCAGCGATGTTCTGATAACTTATCGTTTGCCCTGCTCGTGGTGTTTTTTGCTTGCCACCTTCACTGAACCCGCCGCTGGTTGGCTTCATCTCTAAATCTCTCCTTCAAGTCTCTCGTTCGACTCGGAAGAAGCTCGACCTGCCTCCAAGCAACCTGCCACCGGGCCAGCTCTCTGGCCGTATTATTTATAGCTATATAGCACCACTTTTCGGTTGTCAAGCGCTTTTTCCTGTTTTATAAAGGTACGGAGAGAGAGAACTATAGCACTTCCTGGATTCCACTCCGTTTCACTGCGGTTCCAGGATCGCACGCCCCGTGCTTTCGGTTCTTGATTTAAAATCAGATTAGAATATCGTTCTTGCTATGGACCCTACTTCCATCCCTGCACCCATCAAGTCCGCCCGCTCCATCGCGGCAGACAGAATGCCCCCAAAGAAGCGCGACGGTTTGCCCGCTTACCAGCGCATCCAGGCCTCTATCCTCAAACGCATCGATGCCGGGCAATTGCGTCCCGGTGATGCCGTCGCTTCCGAACGCGAACTTGCCAGGATTCATCAGGTCAGCCTCATGACCGCTCGTCACGCTCTCGCTTCGCTCGAACGCGAAGGCATCGTCGAGCGTCGCCGCGGTATCGGGACGTTTGTCTCCGCTCCCAAAATTCACTTCAATAAGTTGATGAGCTACACCGAGCAGATGTCCACTCGCAGCCTCACCGCCGGCTCCAGGGTGCTTTTCGCCAAAGTGCTCGACAATGAAAATGAAGCCGCCGCTCGCCTTTCCCTCCCGCCCACCACCCAAGTCATCAAGCTCGAACGCCTCCGCCACGCCTCCGGTGAGCCGTTTGCTCTCGAAACCTGCTACCTCAACGCCGCCGAATTTTCCGGACTTTTGGACGAGCCCATCGGCCGTGAGTCTCTTTTCGGAATTCTCGAGCGCAATTACAAAGTCGAACTCGGCTACGCCGACGAAGAAGTTGACGCCACCGCCGCCGACCCCAGAATCGCGGAAATCCTCTCCATTCCCCGCCGCGATCCTCTGCTGCGCATTCGCCAGGTCATCTATTCCACCAAAGGCCAGGCCATCATGTACGTGCTGGGTTTCTATCGTTCGGACCGCCACAATCTCGTCATTCGCCGTTTCCGCTAAGGCTGGCGAATTTCTTTCGCCGGCTCATAATTGTTTGCGGCCACGGATAAAGCTCTGTTCAGAGAGGATGCTGCATGCTGGTGATCCTGAAACGCAACGTTGAAGAAATCAGCCTTCAGGCCGCTCAACTCGTTGCCAGTGCGGTGCGCAAAAAACCTGCCTTGACGCTTGGCCTGGCCACTGGCAGCACCATGGTCAGCGTTTACAAACAACTCGTCTCTCTTCACCAGCACGGCTCGCTCGATTTCTCCCGCGTCGTTACTTTTAATCTCGATGAATATCTCGGACTTCCCTCCGCGCATCCTCAGAGCTTCCATCATTTCATGCATGAAAATTTGTTCGCGCACGTCAACGTAAATCCCAGCAACATCCACATTCCCGACGGCACCATCAGCGGCAATTACGATCAGTACTGCGCTTCCTACGAAGAGGCCATCCGCCAAGCCGGAGGCATCGACCTCCAACTTCTCGGCATCGGCCGCAATGGCCACATCGGCTTCAATGAGCCCACTTCCAGCATCGGTTCTCGCACGCGCCTCAAAGTCTTGAGCCGCGAAACTTTGGACGACAATGCGAAATCATTCGCTCCCGGCGAAGAGAGTCCCCGTTGCGCCATCACCATGGGCATCGGCACGATTTTGGAAGCTCGCAAAGTTCTCTTGCTCGCCACCGGAGCCTCCAAGTCCGCCGCCGTCGCCAAATCCATCGAAGGCCCCATCGCCTCCGCCGTCTCTGCTTCCGCCCTGCAACTCCATCCCGACGTAACCTTTATCATCGATGATGCCGCCGCCGCCCAACTCACTCAGCGCGACTACTATCTCCGCGTCCTCGAAATGACCGCCCTCCTGACCCCCGACCGCCTCTCCTAATTCCAAATTCCCCGCCCTCTTCGCTTGACCCTGAGTACAATGAACTGTCAAGTTTTCCCAGGACTCAGCCTCCAATTTTCGCAAGGAGCGCAGCGACGCAAAGCATGAAACCCGAAAAGCTCTTCCCCATGTTCCTCAAGCTTTCGAACCGTCCCTGCCTCGTCGTCGGCGCCGGCGCCATCGCCGAATCCAAAATTGCCAGCCTGCTGGACGCCGGTGGTCACGTCCGCGTGGTAGCGCCCGAAGCAACCCCGCAAGTCCGCACCTGGGCACAGTCAAAAGCCCTCGAATGGCACCAACGCCCCTTCGAACCAGCCGATCTCGATGGTATGTTCCTAGTCATCGCTGCCACTTCCTCCACTGAACTCCACGAACGCATCTTTAAAGAGGCTACTCGCCGCGCCGTTCTCTGCAACATCGTCGATGTTCCCTCTCTCTGCGATTTCTACTATCCCTCCGTCGTGCAACGCGGCGCCCTCCAGATCGCCATCTCCACCGCGGGACAAAGCCCCGCCCTCGCCCAACGCCTCCGAAAACAGCTCGAAGCCCAGTTCGGCCCCGAATACGAACAATGGCTCGCCTACCTAGCCGAAGCCCGCGATAAACTCCACTCCACCGACATGGACCCCGACGAGCGCAAACGCCTCCTCCACGCCGACGCCACCGAAGAAGCCTTCGAGGCTTTTCTCCGCAGCCGCCGTCAATCCAAAGAGGCCGGCTGACTTCCCCTTCCCCCCGGGCGCTGCCAATTTGCCCGCCATATCATTCAAAATATCGATTCACAATATCCATATTTCCACGGACCCGCCAACTTCCCCCGGTGTTAGTGTTGTACTGCGGTCTTAGCAGTGGGCAGTTACCGAACTGCCTCTGCGGGAAGGGCGCTGGCCTAGGCCAGTGGCAGGGTTGCATCCGATGCAAGCGCCAACCATGAAAGGCACCGTCTATATTGTGGGAACCGTTTCAGGAGATCCAGAACTCCTGAACGCCCAAGCTGTGCACATCCTCCGGACAGCCGAAGTCGTTTTGCACGACGACTCCGTCCCTGCTCCCACTCTCGACTTGATCCCAGCCTCCACGCAGGTCCGCAATGTCCACAAACTCGGCGTGGAGCCGGAGCATCTCCACGAAAAAATCCATTCTTTGCTGATTTCCGCCGCCCGGGCAGGACACCAGGTCGTTCGGCTGATGGCGACCGATCCGACTCAATCTGAGCTTGCTAGCGAAGCAGCCGAAGCTCTCGCGCAAGCCGGCGTCGCATTCGAGCTGATTTCCGGTGCGCCCACCGCGGTCGGAGCCGCCGCCGGCGCAAACTCGCGCTGAGTGGTTTGAACTAGTCTAATTTAGACTAGTTTGGACTAGTCTAAATTAGACTAGATTATGTTAACCGGCAGTTGCACTTCCCTGTCGCTTTCGGCGCAACAATTCTCCCGACTGTTCAGCTACTTCCTTCACCAGGAACCCCATTTTCGGATGCGTAGGCTCGATGTCCGCTCGAATCCCGCGCCGCTGCAATTCTTCCGACGTAGTCGGCCCGATCGAAGCCACAATCGCGCGGCCCAGTCCGCGTCGCATCTGCTCTTCCAGGTTCATCTCCGCCGCAATTTGAAATAGGTGCGCAATCTGCACGCTCGTGGTGAACAGCACCACATCAATCTCGCCGTTCGCCAGTGCCTTCACCGCCGCGCGCAAAGGAGCAACATCCTCCGGCAGCGCCCATTGATAGATGGGCACCTGAGTCACAACCGCTCCTCGCTCCCGCAGCCCGCTCAACAATTCCGGATTAGACACGCCATATTCCTGCACCGCCACGCGCTTCCCGCGCACGCGCAATTCCTCTCTCGAACTGCCCGCCTCATCCAGCGCGCTCAAAAGTTCCCGCCAAGTATTCGGCTCCGGAACGGTGATCGCCGGAGTCACGCCAAGTTCGCGCAGCACCGCAATGGGCTTCGGCCCCCGCGGCACTACCGGTAAGCGCCGCAGCGCAGCCAGATAGTCCTCGCGTTTGTGGGCAGTCTCCACAACGCCAAGCAGCGCCCGTGTGCCCACCCCAGTCAAAAAAATAACCATGTCGAACTCGCCCGCGAACAGCCCCGCCGCAAACGCCAGCGCTTCCGTGTTCGACTCCAACGGCACTTCGCGCATCGACGGCGCCACCACCGCTTCCCCGCCATAGTTGGAAATCAGTTTCGCCAGCTCCGGAGCCCGCCTGCTCTCCAGCGCCAAAACCCGCAATCCCTCAAATCCGCTCATAGCCTGGAATTGTCCACTAGAAATGCCCCCGCCGCCACCTTCATTCGCCTTCCGCCTCCCACGTCATTTCGAGCGGAGAAGGCCGATTTTTTCCCCCGCTTTCGCTCCTGCGAAAGTGTCGCCTGCGCAGAGAGACCTCCGCCCCATCGCGCGTACTTTGCGGGATGAAATCTCTCTTCTCTCCTCCAATTTCCCCTTTGCCAGCAATGTGCTTCGTTGGGAGAGTTCTTGGGTTTTTCTAATGTGCGCGGACAGCCGCACGAGTTGGTTCTCGAATTGCTCACAAAAGTACTCAAGGAAGTCTCTGTTCCTGCCGATAGAAAGAATGAGAAGGTGAAAACCGTTGAGTACCATCCCGACCCGGCTGATTAAGTACACGAACCAGCGGCGCAGCCAGCGCGTCATGCTCTCACTGAGAATATTAGTCGGCGGCGGCCGCCGCGATGGAAAACGCTTCTCCGAAGAAACCGTTACTTCGGTCGTCAATGCGCATGGGGCGCTGATTTTTTTAGCTGAAAAGGTCGCGCTCGGTCAAACGGTCATCGTGCGCAACATCAAATCGAACGAGGAGCTTCAGGCCGAAGTAGTGGACGTCGGAGCCGTGTACGAAGGCAAAACTGAGGTGGGCATCGAGTTCATCGAGGCGGCTCCGCGTTTCTGGCGCGTGGCTTTCCCTCCCGAGGACTGGAGCCCGCGCAGTCCCGAAGCCAAGCGCCGCACCGTCTCTCCACCGGCCACCCCGATAAAAGCTCAGCTTCCGAAGTAATTATCAGTGGTCGTAATCGAGGTAGCTCTCAGATTTCGTTCATAAAGGGCTAACGTCGCACTACGGCGCTGACCGAGGACAAAAGCTGCTCATCGCCCCCATTCCATAAATTGTGCGGACGGTCACTTTTCGACAGAGAATTTGTACGTCGTGACGGTGTGGTAGGTCTCGCCGGGGTTCAGGACCACGGACGGGAATTTCGACTGGTTGGGGGAATCGGGAAAGTGCTGGGTTTCCAGGCAGAAGGCGTTGCGCTTCGGATAGGTTGCGCCGCCCTTGCCCACGGTTTTGCCGTCGAGGAAATTTCCGGTGTAAAACTGGATGCCGGGTTCAGTGGTCCAGACTTCCATAACGCGGCCGGAAGTAGGCTCAACGACGCGGGCGGCAAGAGATTCGCCGTGGTCCATGGTCATGCGCAAAACAAAGTTGTGGTCGTAGCCGCCGCCTAGTTTTAATTGCTCGTCGGCTTGATCGATGCGCGCGCCGATGGCCGTGGGTTTGCGGAAGTCAAACGGCGTGCCCATCAGGTCGCGAAGTTCTCCGGTGGGAATCAAGCCGGAATCCACGGGAGTGAACTGGTCGGCTTGAATGGTAAGCAGGTGGCCGAGAATATCGCCGGAACCCTGCCCGGCCAGATTGAAGTAAGCGTGGTTGGTGAGATTGACGACGGTTTTCTTATCGGTGGTGGCCGAATATTCAATTTTCAAAGCGTTGGCATCCGTCAGCGTGTAAATCACCGTCACTTTCAAGTTGCCAGGAAAACCCTCCTCACCATCCTTGCTGACGTAGCCGAGTTCCAGTGACTGGCCGCCTTTGGTAGAAAGAATTTTGGCGGTCCACAGCGCTTTGTTAAATCCCTTGATGCCACCGTGGAGAGTGTTCTCACCATTGTTCTTGGCGAGTGTGTAGGTCTTGCCGTCGAGCACGAATTGCGCGTGGCCGATGCGATTGCCGTAGCGGCCGACGAGCGCGCCGAAATAGCTCTTGTCGGCAACGTAGCCGTCCACATTGTCAAAACCGAGTATGAGATCAGCAAGCTTGCCGTTGCGGTCCGGCATCTTCAGAGTGACGAGCGCGCCGCCAAAGTTGGTGATGGAAGCTTCCGCACCGTTCTTGTTGGTAAGCACATAAAGATCGACGGGCTGGCCGCCGGGAGTTTTGCCGAAAGTTTTTTTGGTGGCAGCAGGTGCAGGAGTGGCATCAGGTGTTGCGCCGAGCGGCGCCAGCGTGGTCATAAGCAAAGCTCCCGTGAGAATTGTAAAGGTCATCCAGCGTTTCATGCGAATCCCCCAGCCAAGAGCGACTTCGATTGCAACAACCCGAAGGTCCAACAAGTCTACTTGGTGAGCCGCGCTTTGGCTCGCAGAATCTATCATCGGGCGGGCGCCCGAGGAGTAAGTTTTTCGATTGCGGGGAACGGCGTGGAGGCGGTGTAGGCATGGTCGGGAACGGGGGTACCTGAGCGCAGCGCTTTGGTCATCAAGGTGATGGCTTCACCGGCATTGGGGGGGACGATGACGGTGGCGGCTAATTGTCCAGTGCGGACCCAAGTCTGGCCCGTGCGCGGCACGCCGTCACAACCGATGATGGGAATGCCGAGCCATTGATCGCGGTCGGCATCGAGGATGATTTCATTGATAGCTTTGCGCGCGCCCATGCCCATGGCGTCGTTTTGCGCGACGATCAGGTCGATGCGCACTTTCTGCGCGGCGATCAAGCGGAGCCAGGAGCAAACGCTTTGATAAGCGCTTTCCTCGGTCCAGCGGCCGCGCAGGTTGGAGACATGGACGTTGGCCGCCAGTGATTCCTGCAGGCCGCTGAGGCGTTCTTTGGAGACAGAACTTACCGTAGGTCCTTGAATGAGCAGTACTGAACCGCCGCGGGGGAGCAGCGCGGCGACCTGACGGCCCTGAATCCGTCCTACTTCCACTTGGTCGGCGCTGACGGAAAAAACAGGAGTGCGCGTGGTCTTGCGAAGCTCGGCACCGTATTCAGCGTCGCGGCTGAGAACGGCCCAACCGATGCCGGCAGCAGCGGCAGTTTTCGCCACTTGGGGAAAAGAAGTGGCACCGACGGGTTCAACAAGAATGCCGTTTGGGCGAAGGGAGGGTTCCGACTGGATAGCCTTGAGCAGTTGCGTGCTTTGCGTGATGGGATCGTCATTGGCATAGACAATCTGGGCCTCAACGCCGAGTTCCGTCGCGGCGGCTTTCGCAGAAGCGGCTTGCTCCATCTGGTAGTCGTTGTCCTTGGTAATCAGCGACACCAGGAAACGCAGCGTGGTCATCCATTGCTCCTATAGTTCGTGCAATTCCCAAACACCGGCGCGGAACGTGAAAAACTGATTGCCAATCGCATCACCGCTGGATCAGTGAGCAGCATCAGCATGCGCCGATTCCGACAATTGAATCAAGCCGGGAAGCACATTTCCGAATTCGGCGCTTTGCGGGCGGCCGAAAGCAAAATAGATTTTGCTGTAGAAGGCGTAGAGCTCCTCGTAAACAGCCTTGGCGGAGATTTCAGGTTGAAAGACTTTGTAGGCAGGGCAGATTTTATCCTGCGCTTCCTCGACGGTCTTGAAAACGCCGGCAGCAAGAAAAGCAAAAATGGCGGAGCCGAGACTGACGACATTGCCCGCGGGAACGAGCACGGGCCTGCCCAGCACGTTCGCATAAACCTGATTGAGAACGTCATTTTTTTGAGGAATGCCGCCGGCATTGATGACGCGGCGGACGATGACGCCGTGCTGTTCCATGCGGTCGAGGATGACGCGGGTGTGCAAAGCCGTGCCTTCGATGGCGGCGAAGAGTTCGTCTTGCGCGGTGGTTTGAAGATTCCAGCCGAAGGTGATGCCGCGCAGGTTGGGATTGACGAGCACGGTGCGATCGCCATTGTCCCAAGTAATGCGGAGGAGGCCGGTTTGTCCGGGGCGATATTTATCCAGCCCTTTAGTGAGAGTCGACACATCGGTTCCCGCGCGGGCGGCGATGGATTGAAAAATATCACCGACGGCGGAGAGGCCCGCTTCGATGCCGGTGCGCTGCGGGTGCACGCTGCCCTGGACTACACCGCAGACGCCAGGAACCAATTGTACGGACGGAGTGATGCCGATGATGCAGGTGGAAGTGCCGACGACGTTCACGATGTCTTCGCTACGGCATCCGGCGCCGATGGCGTCCCAATGAGCGTCGAAGGCGCCGACAGGAATAGGAATGCCGGGCTTCAGACCGAGCTTTTCCGCCCAGTGGGGCGAAAGGTGGCCGGCGAGTTTGTCGGAAGTGGCATATTCGCCGTTGAGTTTTTCGCGCACGCCTGCGAAAAGTGGATCGACCTTGATGAGGAAATCTTCCGGCGGCAGGCCGCCGAGCGAGGCGTTCCAGAGCCATTTGTGGCCCATGGCGCAAATGCTGCGCTTCACTTGTTTTACATCGGAGATGCCGCAGAGAGTGGCAGCGACCATATCGCAATGTTCGAAC
>WNFR01005791.1_pt1 | contig 12651 bp, 16 predicted proteins | sample 5400221 | NCBI WGS metagenome assembly WNFR01 (sample SAMN13153357, study PRJNA577476) | soil metagenome | isolation source: 40 cm soil under Madrone tree | place: USA:California | collected 2016-06-14 | reverse complement strand
CTTTACCACCGGAACGTGAAGTGCCGTCGCCTACCACACTCCCGAGACAGCCTCCAAACATCAAGTCGACGAATAAGTCACAAGTGCGAACACAACCCATTGTCAATGGTGGTCAAGTGACTTTGGAGTCATTGAGGACCGACTCAGAGATAGGGCAAGTTATGATTCTTCGGTGATATACAGTTGTTTACTCAACCCTGTTCAATCTCAGCCAATTGGTTCTCTGTATAGCAACGACGTTAAAATCTCGCAAGCTCGATGCTGAGCTTGTTCAATGGTCCGCCTTACGCAAATCTCCGCGACTTGTCATGCCAAGGGTGGACAAGGATCTTCTTCAGACCAAATATCAAGAGTTTAAGGATACGCACCTTGCAGCGAACTTTGCGGTGGAGAACAGAACTGCGCAGTTGGCTCTGCCGAATATTCTGGTCTCTCCGGTAACTTGCGCTCAGGACACCGAACGACTCGATCAACTCGAATCTTGGGTTTCCAGAGCAGAAGGGTGCTTGAACAACCTTATGCCCGAGGCAGATTCTACTTTGCATATTAAGAAGTGAGTTCGTCTTCTATTCTCGATTGTTCAATGGGTAATCATTTTGTCAGAGAGGATGCGCTTGTCAACAAATTGACACAATTGAAAGAGAGATCCGACTCTGCAGGGACACATTGGCAGTGTCAAGATCCTCAATTCTACAAAGTCCTTTTGGATCATCAACTACATGATAAGAAGGATCTCATCACCAGCACCATTGCCAAGGGTCAGGATTCAACATATAATCATCTTCTCTCAACAACCCTCTCCACTTTTCAACAACAGGGTGAACTGTGGAACCAGAGACTGCAGTTGCATGCTGAAGAGTTAGCTCAAGCTTTGCTTCACAGCAGTGAGCTAGAGAAAGATAGAATCAATCAATCCATTCTCAGGGCAAAAGTAAAAGGCAATATTGAAAAGGTAATACTGTTTCCAGATATTGTTTGTTCTTTTATTCTAAACCAATTTTCTTAGCTTCAAACCAGTATTGCACAAACAAGGTCACAAATACAAGTTATACAAAAAGAAATGACTCAACTTCAAGATACTCTCACTTTAATAAACCAACAAAGCTCCATCACATCTGACATTTTAGGTGTATACACACCTCATACTCAAAGATACATTCAAAGTCTTTTGCAGGGAAATGTTGTTTCTGACATGCAGGTCTTTATCAAGCAATTTGCACAACTGTTTATATGGCTACAGCATTCAGGTACTTGCAATCCTGAAGAAGAGGTGGAGATGAAGGAAATTGAAAAGTCCTTATTAGGTTAAACTTTTATTTGTTCCTACAATCTCAAGTCGGATCAGGTTAATGTTATGTTTCACTTCTTTGTATATATACAAGGCAACTTACATGGTGAAATTGGCCAACATGATGGGATAACCACTACAGCTCTCGGCTAAGATCAAGTCCTGTGGCACCGGTCCAAAATGGGACCTGCTCAAGGCACATGTTGAACAAAAATGATTTCAGGCCCAGATACTTAAGAAGCGACATGTTATGTAAGCTTGGCAGGACGACGATACGGCGACAAAATAATCATGTAATTATCAAACTAAGAGACGACAACGTAGAACATCCAATGGCAACAAGTTACTTAGACCTCGCGAATCCGATTGCATGACGACCGAGGTCATAAACCGTGTAATAACGGCGAAGGAAAGCGTCACCTATGGAAAGGATATCAGTAACGTTTCCAACAAAATTTCGACAGCCACGAACCAACGATCCAAAGAGAACCACCACCAGGAAAATTGAGGTCCATGCCGGTAAAAGCTGAGATACAAGTCCCTTGTACATCGAGCACGTAGTCGGAGCCTTTCAGCGGGTATCCCCGCCCATTGAAGTAGAAGGAAAGGTCAGGTAGCTGAGGGACTTTAGCACAATCGACCTGATATTGTCCATTCCAAGATTTTTTGGCGCCGATTTGGGCATTGAGCATCTCAGCAATGTCGGTGGGAAGGACGATAAGAGAAGTGCCTACGAAATTGAGTCAAATTAAGGGGGTGAGCGGACGCAACGAGATGAACAAACCAGTGTCAATAGCGGCACCAGTATTCTCCAATTCCAGCTCGTCATCTCCGAATGAAACCTTTTGAAGTTCTACCTCCCAGTACGCCTTCCGGCGGACTGGGACGTAGGAGATTTCCCCGGTATAAGCACTCGAGTCGATACCTCCAAAGACAGCCTCCCCGCCATCATATTCAGATGAACCCAGCCGGAACGAGAAAACGGGCTCATCGATGAGCCCCTGGTTGATCATCTCGTAGAATGGTGGAGGAATATGATTGACGGAAATTGTATCGTATGCGAGCCCCAAGATTCCATCAAATCTGCGAGGCCACGTCACCAAAATATGAAATGGGAGGCATTGGAGTCGTGCTTACTTGCCGAAGGCGAATGCAAGACCAGGCTCCTTTACAGCCTCAGCAAATAACTGACCTTTAATGGTCAAATCACCAATTTGCAAGTGGTCGCGGGATACGAATCCTTCCATGGCGCCAGAGCCATATTTGATAGCGAATTCTGTCCCGTTGGGTTTGTAAGTGGAAGAAGCGCTCGAATCAAACTTGGTGTGAAGGAAACACGCGATGGACATGCACTGGGTGCTCGGAATCCAAAGATTGCTCGAACTTGAAGAGGATGTGAGTATCATTCTTCAAAAACACAGCTAAGAACGAAAGCTCACCCAGTGTCTAAGACAACCTTGAACTTCACATTTCATGAGTATCGATCACCTCGAGGATGAGCAAACTTACGGTCTGAGCGGGGGTTCCAATAGATATCTCAGAATAGTACTGCGCATTCATAAAGTCTATAAAACGATGCACATGAATTACTCGACAAATGATTGGGGCGAGAAAAGGAACAACGAACTCGAAAGGGGAACATTGTGGCCACCATTAAGAAGGTCTTCCTGGGTCCAGTAGAGGTCATCGCGATGAGGACGGGAGTCGAGACGACGACCTTGACCACCACTGCCGAGCAAAGGCATTTGGGCTGGGACTTGAGCACCATATTTCTCCGCGAGATACGCGCTCTCGAGGGAAGGATTGACAGGTGCAGTATCCATCTTCTTGAGCTTGAGCTTGTGCACGCCGCCCGCTGCGACGTAAGGTATAAGCAGGAGAGGAGCAACGGCGGGAAGGAACATGATGGTGGTGGTGGTGGTGGTGGTGGTTGTTGGAAAAGGAAGAAAAAACCCGAAAGGGAATGGCGTGGGTGGCAAGGGGCGGGATCTGCCGAGATGGGGGGATGGGATGAGAAGTGATGACGTAATAAAAGGGATGTCGAACTTGAACACGGCGGACAGACTGAATAACCTTGAAAGATTGATATTGGCCCAGGCAGTCTACGAGCTCGGATCAAATGCTTGGGCAGCCGTATCCGACATCCTCTCTCAGCATCCCCTCATCATCAACCGTGATGACCTCGCCTTCTCTCCAAATGCGAGTCCTTTCTTCGGTCCTCACGTCCTGGTACTCATCTTGCTTGTGTATAAAGGCATGCCAGAGTATATATAGCCACCTCCTAGAATCGTTTGGACTTGACAGGTAGATCTGTATCCATACCGATGATTCCTCGCCCACCTGCTATTAACCACCGTTCTCTAGTGCCGAACCTGAAAAGCTGCCGCGAAATAGTACGTCTATCTCAATTCAAAGCCACCGCGTCAGTCTTCTTTACCTGACTATCTCTACAGCTCATTCGAATAATCTCAAATTAGCTCAACGGATGTATCAAGCTAGAGTGCTCGAATTAAAACAACTCATCCTCGCAGAGGAGGCGCGTTTCAGGTCTCTTTTCTTCTATGATCTATATTTAGTCTTTGTCGCTTACTGTCTCGTCATTAGGTCTGTTGCTGCCGAAATAGAGGCTATCCGCGCTGGTAAATGGGATGTCCAAATCGAGAAGCACCTCGGAATCAGTGAAGATGTCTCCGACAAGACTACACATTTATCGCAAAGTGAAGTATGTGTGTTCTGGTTACTAACTCGACCTCCCGGACTCAATTGTTACTCTTCCACGCAGCGAGCTGATGCGCTCGCAGAGTCGGAGTCAGATCTCACGCATATCTCCGATCCCAGCCCCTCCGTCTCTCAGGCGAAGGTGACCATGTTTCTGAGCTGTCATAGCCCTCTTACTAATTCTATAGGTGGGCCAGCCTCTTTTAGAAGAAGAGACCATACAGGAACTACCAGACGAGGATCTCACCTCTTCAAACTCTCCGCCACACCTTCCCTCACCGCCATCGATTCACGAAGGTGACGCCGAAATCCTCGCCAGTCCACACCTATCATCACCCCCGAGCCCTGTTGACATCGACGGCCAAAGAGAGTTGAGTCCCTCATTTCAGCTGCCCACTGGGTCACCGGACCCTCTCGATATTATCGCTTCAGGGGAAAATGTTGTAGAAAGTGACCCTCCCAAACGTCACGAGAGTATACAGCCCCTCCAAACCCCCACTTCTTTCCCCCCCTCTCCCGAAAGTTCTGACCCTGCTGCGTCTTCTGAACACAAGCAGTTGGATGTTGCAGGACCTACAGAGATCGCTGAGGTACAAGCACCTGACCTTCTGGAACATCTCGGGCCCTCCGCAATTTTAGACCACTCTGAAGCTAGTACTGAAATGGAGCCAGACGAACCCGCGGGTTCACCAACTTCTCACCCTCTTGAAGACAAAGACAAAACGTCGACAATGAATAGTTCTCCAATATCCGCGAAAGAGGATGTTTCTTCTAAACGATCTCGCTCTGAACCTTGTGAGACCATTCAATCCGCAGAACTTCCGTCTCCCTTGGAAGATGGAGCAGAAGCTTTGGGAGCGGGTATACCTAGAATAGCTACGGACGTATCCGAACCTCAAGGTGAATCAGGTATTCTCCATTATGCAGTGCCTAAATGCATTTCTTCCACAGAACTATCTGAAGTTTTGGAGGTGAAGGAGGAGACGGGCTTGGATGACGATCAGCCTGTAGAAACACAGCTTCGACAAGACGATGTCATGGAGGTGGAGGTGGAGCAGGTTGATGGCCTGCAGGTGGCATCTCCAATCACGGAGCAGTCACGTCACGATCGTAAGCTCCTTTCATCGTACTTGCACTCTGTATTGATTGTCCCAGACAAGCGGAAAGTTTCAGAAGCTGCAAGTATATTTTCGGATTCTACCCGGGACAGAAAAAAAGTGCGCGAAGATTCGCAGCCCGTGGATGAAGACGAACCAGGTAAGTGTGCTTCTCACCTTGCCGCTCTGGCCTAATTTAATCCTTCATAGGTCCCGTTCGCCGCCGCGGACGCCCACCCGCCGCTGATTCGCAAACGTCCAAAAAATTCCAGACAGTCATCATCATGGTTCATTCCCAGATCTCTCAGCATCGCAATGGCAACATTTTTCATAACCCCATCAAAAAGTCTGAGGCGCCTGATTACTACGATATCGTGAAACGACCAGTGGACCTTAAGACGATCAAAGCACGTATCCGTGAGGGCCAGATTGCGAGCTCTGCCGAATTTCAGAGAGACGTGTACCTCATGTTCGCCAATTCTTTGATGTATAACAGACCTGGGTCAGATATCTACACCATGGCGGAAGAGGTGTGTTCGTGTTGCGTGTTTTCCTCCACGTATCATTCACATGGCGACAGATGATGTTGGAAAGCGAGGCACAAATCAACACGTTTAGGCAGACTGAAGGCATTATAAAAGGTAGTCACCGCTAACTGCACTGATCAACAAGTCTGGTCGAGCCGAGCCTTATCTTATCACTTGTTGTACTGCTTTGTATGATTGTGAAATGATGATACAATGAGCAACGGAATTTACAAAGTATTGTCAACTGCGAGGAGCATATGGATACATAGACGGAAAGATCAACGTTAGAACCAAGGTGAATAAATCTCTGTCATCTTCATGAGGTTTATTGGGTCAGTCGCTGAGGCGACGAGGTTGATGATGGTGCCCATGACAGAATTCATGGAGGGGGCCGGGGCACTCGGATTGTTTCTAGCCTAAAGGGATGTGAGGTGCCTCTCGAAGTGTATACGGCAACATTACAAACATTTTCGTGCTCGATCTTGCAACCCATCGTTTCAATCCGTTTCATAATGGTGTCGATATTCACTTGGACATTTTGACGGAAAACTAGATCCACTGCCCACGTCCTATTCCGTGCTTGCAGCCAGGTAATCATCTCGTCTCTGGCAAAGAGACACAACTGATCGCCAACATCACTCTGATAGATAGGAGTTCGTCAGGTCAGCTTAGTCACATCTCGTCTCACACGACGTTACCTGAGGTTCTGAAAGGGCGTGTCCCATGGCCATCATGGCGCATACAAGAACGCCTTCCGTGAAGCAGTCTCCAATGAAGTGTTGCAAGTTGGGCGTAAGCCGGAATGGCACTACATCGTGTGAGGCAAAAACTGGAAGTTGATTCGTTAAACTCAGTAGTGCCGCGGGAATACCCATTCCTGGAAGTAGCTCGCTCATGGCTATTAGACCCGTCCTTCGTGATACGTGAAATCTATTAGGCAGCCTGCTGGTGAGGAAGAAGGCGTGTGTCATGAAGCACGCCGCAGCAAGTTGAAGGGTAAATTGTTTTCGCATTCGCCAGAGATCGGATGGCGTGTCCATCGTACGAGTCATGTACTGCCAAGCGCATCAGATAACTTTCACGCAATAGTCAAAGAGCGTTACGGACGTTGGTCAAGATTGTCGGGGGTACCATGTGTGCTGCAATGTCATCCAGTATATCCCTCTTCAGAGAGAAATACTCGATTTTATTCGGCTAAAGCTCAGTTTCAGGGGCGGCCGACAGGGGGATAGGTAAGACAACTAACCATACGATATTGTGTCTCCCTGAATTTTCGTAGCGTCTCCTTCACTTTCTCTCCAGGGATGAGGATTGGATCTTCCCTAGCCATTCGAGTATCCTCACAGAATTTGTCAAAGATATCACCAAGTGTAATATACGACGAATCGTTCTGAAGTAGCCGCAGGTTTGCACTGCAAGATATTGACGCCGGGATGTGGAAGCTCAAGTGACGTTTTCGGCTTTCCTTATGGCGATTTAACACCCTGAATCGAAGTTAGAAAGCACTAAGTAGGAAGATGGCGGCGCACCCATTAAACATACGGAAGCATGCCATTACCCTTTCCTCTCGACGAATGTGCCGACCAGATGGAAGCTGCACGGAGAAAGAAACTTCGGAATTGTCAGAACCATGAACCGTAAGACGCCTCCAGCAATAACCATGAGAGCGGCAATTCTCGAATTTAGAGCCAAATTTAACGATCTTCGCGAAGTTCTGGTTGCTGTCTTTATCCTGTGTGAAATTTAGTCATGGGTACAGTAGAGTCAGCTACGGAGCTCGCCTCAGTATATTGCCCCGGGATCTCAATATCGTCGAACTTTCCATGTTGGAATTCAGTCAGATAATGACTGAGAAGGTCCAACGGTTGGAGTCGGGGCCTCGAATCCAGATTGCGCTCATATCTATCACGCCAGCGCTGGAGTCGACGAATATATTCGGAGAAAGTAAATTTGCTCTTGAGGAATTCGTCTTCATATTCTTTCTGTAAACCTGTTGATAAACTAGGAATTTTGCGTCGAGATAGATTTACACACCCTGGCCTGACCGGATAAATTAGTGACCATGCGATGGAGGTTTGTATTGGTCCCGGGAGGAAGCGTGCCGTCATCATCCATGGAGTTCACTCGAAGGGCATAGTGCTTGGACGGGAAAAACTATTCAGGAAGGGAAAAAGCTTTTACGCGGCTTACATTACCTGCATTGCGTCTTGCAAGAGCATACAGATGAGACGATAAATCTCCTCCTCCTGTGTTGCTTTGAAACGATGACTGATTTGATCGACAGTCGTTTCCATGCTAAGAATCAACAAAGGAAATGCTGTTTTCAACATGTTAACAACCTCCTCGACGTATTCCCATGACCGTTGGCCAGGAAACGCAATAGTGTTCTCGGGGGCCTTCGAACCATCTATATTTGATGACGCAGAGACATCAGCATTTCGGGAAGGGTCTTGATCGACCCTGGGAGCAACGGACTCCTGTTCATTCCCAGATGATACCGTATTTTGTGCACGCGACGCTGCCTGTGCCTGCCTTCTTGCAGAAATCAAGTCTTCTCTCGTTGTGCGGAGGTGAAAAAATAGTCCCTGTGAATTTCTTTGGTCACTAAGCTTACAAAAGCTCAACGGGATGCAGACCTGGGGATAAAGCTTCGCCAAATTTAGGAGAATATACCGAGCCTGTTTGAATTCACGATAGCCGAGGGACAAGCAGAGCTGAGGTATTAAGGTGATCCAGTACCAGAAAGCAGCTTCGCCTTTGTATGTGTCGAATGCGCGAGAGATTGCGAGGTTGCCATCATCAACGCTGAGCAACCACAGAACTCGCGTGAGAAGAGGTCGGCTTTTCCCGCTCTTGTAGAGACCAACGGCTTGGAGGTAGCAACTAACGGCGCTCGCGGCGTGAGCCATCTCCGTAGGTACTTCCTTGAACATGCGATCGTTATATTTTCCCCATTCAGCCCAGGATTTAGCTTGATTCATGTCCAGTTGGACGGCTTGACCAAATGCTGCATTTGCTTCGTCGTTGCGGCTGAATCGCGCGTGGAACATACCCTTCAGAGTATAAAACTCGGCCTTCTGCGCGGTCGAGAAATACAGGAGGTTCGTGTTATTGATTACCTCCAGGCCAGCTTGGAGGTCGTTCGGTTTTTGATAGTGACAACGGGCTTGCTCACGGAGCTTGAGGAAAGCCTCCGATATCTCGATATTGGGAAGAGTGTAGATCTTGTTCAATAAAGTGAAGCAGACGTCTAATAGGTCGTGTTTACGAGCAACATGGGCGAAGCGGTTGATTATCCATGCTGTCTCATGGTAGCCACGATAACCATACGTATTCGTATTACTAGCGGCACCGTTTCCCTGGCTGTTGGGAGTAATCAGGGGGATATAAGTCTTGTTAATAGCATGGAAAACGTTCTGTCGCCAGGCTACAAGGTCGCTCCAGATACTGATATCGTCATGAATGTTTGGAAGTCTTTCTCGCCAAGCTTGGAGCACCATCTTCAGGTCAGAAGACTTCTTTTCCAAGTTCTGAGCGTTAGTAGTAGAAAGAGAACCAAATATCTTCACGGCTTCCTGCAACTCGACGAACTGCTGGAAGTGTTGCAACAATGGGATGTGGGCAGGAGACAAATTAGCCGGAAGCGCCACCCATTTTCGGAGTGTGAGTTGCATTGCATCTTCCAAGATCTTGGTAAATTCGGCATTCTTCTCCACAGCGGAGGGGACTTTAAGTAGAGCGATAAATGCGTCGAAGACGCGTCTTCGAGGTGTCGCGACCTCCGGGAGGGCGTTGACTTGTTCCTCGAGGACATCACAATTTTCGGGCCAGTTCTTCGTCCGCCAGGCGCTTTCAAGCATTAATTCTTGATTACCCTCACTCCGAGCGAACTCGTATAGCGTGTCCCATCGTTGTAGCTTCTCTGCAGCGAGGATCCAGTGGTCTTCCCAGAGGCAATATTCTTGCTCCGAGAACTCAAGTGCACCGGCCCGAGATTTCGCTTGCGCTTCCTCGTACATGGTGGCGGCGTGCTCCCACATCCCATTCTGTTCAAAAGCGAGACCAACGTTTGTTTCCGAGTACAGGCAACGTCGTCTCCACAATCCGTAGAAAAGGTCATCTTCGGCCATTTCTGCGTACAATTCCGCCAGGGCATCGAGCGCGGTGTCACGAAGGTTACGATCGGGTTCAATGTTAATATTAAGGGTTTGGAGGATCTCGGCCCCCGCATGCCAGGCGCAGAAAGTTTTGGCGAGGTATTTAATGAGGTGGGGAGGGAGCGTCATCGTAGGAGAGCACAGGTTTGATGCGGCGAGAAGGGTGTCAATAATGTTAGGACGCAACTCTGCCTGCCGTATATGATAGTCTTTGCTGAGGAGTGATATCATATGCTGCGTAGTATCTACCTGTTCGCGTCGGGTGAGAGAGGCCCAGGCAATCGGAAACAGGGACAACCAAGTCTCATGTGCTGCGTGGGGTTCTAGAAAGACCAATCGTTGAATTGGTTGAATAAGATCAGCGACACGAAGATGGGGCAGGAAAGGAGGCAGCGAGACACTGGTCTCGGATGTAGGGGTTGTGTGCCTCGGTCCGAGAGCCATGTCGCCGTCAACAGCGTTAAGAAGGAGATGGATAGCGACATGGATCCAATTAGTGTCGGCCAAAGCTTCCCAACTTTGCACACCCAGAACATAGCATATTCGACTGAACAAACTTCGTGGAACGCTTCCATCCAGAAGCGACAGGAAGCGCTCTCTGGTTCGCGGTTCGCGGGCTCTACATCCCAGGAGGAAAGACTGTTCAAGCTTTGTAGTAAGGTCGCTGCGACGAAGAGAAGGTTCCGTGTATATCTCCAAAATAAGCCCCAAGTAGGCACTGAACAAAGTTTCTCCACGTGTTTCAAAAGTTGCCATCTTTTGCAGAACGCTAGCCTTTTCTTTCATGGTTGGATAAGATTCTCGGCGATGTAGTGCCCAATCCCGCGCCATCTCGAGCACGAACCGGCACAGCGATGCACTCTTTGACTTCTCGATCAGCTGGGAGAGCATTGCTAGAAGGTACTTCCTTTGATCGCCAAGAAACGACATAGAGATCTGACAAATTTCTAAAATAGCTGTCAGGAGGCGTACCCCACTTTCAAAACCTGCGGTAGCGGATTGCACTTGGATATGGTCCTTGACTAGCTTGTTGAGGAGCTTCATGAGTGGCGCGCTGAAGGTTTCAATCCTCTCGGGTGTAACCTGGACGACGGATCGCAACATCAGGAGTGTACCACGCAAAGCCGTTGCGTTTTGCAAGCCGTCATCAATAGATTTGTACACGAACTTGTGGAACCCGGACATCTCAGTCTGATCTTCATCATCTTCCTTCGGGAGAGGGAACAAACGTAGGAGACGGTCGAAGACGGGATGAAGGGAATCGTGTAGTGTAGAGTCCTCCGTAATCATTCCTTTACGGACGAGCCTCTGCAGTGTGGCCGCATTTTCAGCATCCCCAAACCATGCATCCGACTTTTCCGCAACGACCACTTGGAGAACATTCGCTGCGCATAGAGCTTGGGTGAGGCCCGCATCATTACTCAGGTCAGCCTAAGATGAAGGTTAGTCGAAGTGTAAAACGGACGGTCAAGCACTTGATCGCACCTGCTCCAAAAAACGAGAAAAGAAGTTCAATTTCACAGTGACCTCGGTCCAACCACTCGGCCCAACAATCGAGCGTAACAATGTCAGAGCACGAGGAACAAGTGCACTCCGCGATTGCACGTCGAATGCCGTGGTGATAAGCCTGACAAGATAGCTGACAACGCTCTCACGGAGCGGGAGAGGGGTCACCCAATTTGAGGCGCTGGACACGGGCCCTATTGAGGAGGTAGAAGCTCTCTCTTTGGTAGCCCGTTGTTCCCAATCGTAGATTGTCTGTGTGATGTCGATTGACAAAGATCTTGATTCTCCTGACACCGAGGAGTGCAACCCGAGCTTTGCTAGCGAGTTCACAATGTGAGGAACAAACAAAGCGCGCACGGAATAGAAGAGCTCCGATTGTCGGACGATGAGGTGATAGACAGTCATGATCATGGATTGACTGTTTTCTTCTTCAAGCAATCGCCTAGTTGTCTTGGCCCACATAGGGTACCCCACCTCTTGCGGTATGGACGGTGCCAAGATATCCAGAGACTGATTTACGAGGGACCTTGCTTCGTTATGCGAAGGCGGCGGCTTGAGCAATCCTGTCCAGACTGTGAGGATAAACTTGGGGGGCGTTGGGAAATTCTTGAAAAATCGCGCCGCAAGAAGGGAGGTAGTTTGCTTCACGTATGTATCCTCGCTATTAATGTACTGCCAAGCGCATTTAATGATGTCTTTCCGTGCGACTTCCAAGGAAGAGTGGTAATGTTCGACAAGTACTGCAGTGAAGTGCAGTAGCTCCACGTGGAAAGCGTCATCAGCTTCAGAGAATGTTACGCTGTTAAGCATTGGGACCCAGATGCGCTGGTGGATGTATGACACGAGATCTTCGTCCAAAAGTGCATTTTTGGAAGCTGATCGAGCTCGGTAGAGAAGCATGGGGGTTATGAAGATACGTATAAAGTGAGTTTTATCAGACCAACTATAAGAAGAGTCGGAGAACTGGGTCAAGAAACGAAAGAGCACATTTCTTTGATAAAAGACGTCATCTGTAAATGCCACACGATTGAGAAGAAAACGCGTCAAGCGAATCAGATCCATTGGGAGGTTGCGCGTATAGATCGTGATGAAATCGAAGAGTAAGTCGACTCTAGGCTTTCGTTCAAGAACGCCCTGTAAGATACCAACGATGAGACGGTGTCGCTTGACGGCGGCAGAAATTGCGGATGCATCGTCTTCTGCAGGAGGAGTCTCGGAGCGCCAAACGTCGAGTAGTACATCAACTACAAAAGGATACTCTGACGTCCAGTCCGGATTTACGCTAGCGAGGTCAGAGAAAAGCTGGAGGCCTGGCGCGACTAAAGCTGGATCGCTTCCTTTCAGGCAGTTGCGAATTA